>Ga0208592_1000080_pt1 | contig 27756 bp, 22 predicted proteins | sample LakMenE18May10ns_FD_150712 | JGI IMG/M metagenome (GOLD analysis project Ga0208592, IMG submission 150712) | Freshwater microbial communities from Lake Mendota, WI - 18MAY2010 deep hole epilimnion ns (SPAdes) | ecosystem: Environmental > Aquatic > Freshwater > Lentic | place: Lake Mendota...
ATGAACATCAAGAAGCTAGCTGCTCTTGTTGCCGTTTCCGCGTTAGTACTAACCGGATGTGCAACAACCGCAGCAGAAGAAGAAACAGCAGCACCAGCAGGCGACTTCAAGATCTGTGTTTACACACACGGTGACGGTGGCGGATTCTGGTCTGTAGCACAAAAGGGTGCCGAGCAGGCTGGAACAGACCTAGGTGTCACAGTTGACTACCAGGGCTCAACCAACGACTCTGGAAAACAGGCTCAGACAATCGAAGCTGGAATCGCAGGTGGCTGTGACGCTATCGCTGCATCAGCTCCAGACCCAGGTGCTATTGAAGACGCAATGTTGGCAGCAGCTGCAGCTGGCATTCCGACAGTAACCATGAACTCAGGATCCTCTGTATTCAAGGACCTCGGAGCAATCACACACGTTGGTCAGGATGAACTAATTGCCGGTCGTGAAGCTGGTCTTCGCTTCAAGGCAGCTGGTGTAAAGAAGATTCTTTGCCCAATGCAAGAAGCAGCAAACATCGGTCTAAAGCAGCGTTGTGAAGGTGCACAGGAAACTCATGGAAACGTTGTTGAGTTCAACCTAGATGGCGGTCTTCAGGACATAACAGCTGCATCTGCAAAGATTAAGGCTGAATTGGAAGCTAACCCAGACTACGATGGCGTGTTCGCATTGAACGCTGACATCGCAGCGAAGGCAGTTCTTCCAGCAGTTACAGATCTAGGTGTAGAAATGTACATCGGAACTGTTGACATGTCAGCTGAGGCTCTAGATGCAATCAAGGCAGGAACAATCCAATTCGCGATTGACCAGCAGCAGTACGCACAGGGTTACCTATCGGTTGCCTTGCTATACCTAAACCTAACCAACGGTCACACCCTTGGTGGAGGTCTACCTATGTACACCGGTCCTGGCTTTGTTGACTCAACAAACGTCGAGAACGTTATCGCACTGGTAGCAGCAGGTACTCGCTAGTCGTATCATAGAAACACAAGGCAGGTGGGCTAGAAGAATTTCTAGCCCACCTGTTTTCTAAGCGAAACAAGTAGGAAAACGAGGATTCATTCATGGCCAACGCAGTCAAAGACGAACGCGTTCAAAAAACTTCCCCCCTTACAAATCTTCTAAGGCGACCAGAGTTTGGTGCCCTTATGGGTGCTCTAGCAATTTTCGCTCTGTTTTCTTCGGTTGACACAACCGGAAACTTCGGTCAGCTTGGCGGTATCTCCGGTTGGACCGACATCGCAGCCCCGATTGGAATTGTGGCGGTATTCGTAGCACTACTTATGATTGGTGGCGAGTTCGATCTTTCCACCGGTGTGATGGTTGGAAGCGCAGGTCTGCTAACTGGAATGCTAGTTACACAGCTAGGGCTAGACATCTGGAGCTCCATAGTTATCGTATTAATCTTTGCCGCTGGAGTGGGTCTCCTAAACGGCTGGCTAGTAGTAACAACTGGGTTGCCATCGTTTATTGTCACCCTAGCTACCTTCTTTGTTCTTCGAGGAGCAAACCTAGCTGTGACAAAGCAATTTACTGGGACGGTTCGAGTTAGTAACACCGACGAGGCAGCTAATTTTGACCAGGCATATGATTTGCTTGCAAGCAAAATTGAGTTCGGTGGAGCTACCTTCCAGATCTCGATTCTTTGGTGGATCTTCTTCACGATTTTGGCTACCTGGATATTGACTAGAACCAAGTTTGGTAACTGGATTTTTGCATCCGGTGGAGATGCTAACGCCGCCCGTAATGCTGGAGTGCCAGTTGTTAGAACCAAGATCATTTTGTTTGTGATGACAGCAGTTGCTGCAGCTTTCGTTGGCATCATGTTTGTTCTGCGCCTAAAGGGCATGCAAGCAGGTCAAGGTGTCGGAATTGAGTTCTTCTACATCATCGCTGCAGCAGTTGGAGGAACACTACTTACTGGTGGTATGGGTTCTGCAATTGGAGCCTCCCTGGGGGCAGCAATCATGGGAATGGCCTACATCGGTATCCCTTACGCGCTTTGGGACTCAGACTGGACCTTTACGTTCCTAGGATTGATTCTGTTCACCGCTGTTTTGATCAACAGCGTTGTTGGTAAAAGGGCTATGAAGGGACGAAAAAAATGACCGCTGCTCTAGAGCTAAAGAACGTTACCAAGCAGTTCGGAAGCGTAATTGCCATGACTGACGTTTCTATGGAGGTCACAGCTGGAACGGTGACCTGTGTGCTGGGTGACAACGGTGCAGGTAAGTCGACTCTCATCAAGACTCTCTCTGGTGTTCACAAAGCAACATCTGGTGAATTCTTGATGGATGGTCAGCCAGTTGACTTTGGTTCCCCACGTGAAGCAATTGCTAAGGGAATTGCAACTGTTTACCAGGACTTAGCGACCATTCCGATGATGTCGGTCTGGCGAAACTTCTTCCTCGGTAACGAGATCACTGTTGGCTGGGGTCCTTTCCGGATGCTGAACATCAAGAAGATGAAGGCGATTTCAAAGCAGCAGCTTTTTGAAATGGGTATCGACCTTCGAGACACGGACCAGCCGATTGGAACGCTATCTGGTGGAGAGCGTCAGGCAGTGGCTATTGCTCGAGCAGTTTACTTCGGTGCCAAGGTTCTAATTCTTGACGAGCCAACCTCAGCACTGGGAGTTCGTCAGTCAGGAATCGTTTTGAAGTATGTTCTTTCAGCCAAGGAAAGAGGTGTTGCAGTTGTGTTTATTACTCACAACCCACACCACGCATTCTTGGTCGGAGACCGCTTCTACCTGCTAAACCGAGGAAAGATGATTAACGAATTCCAGCGCAAGACTGTTAAGTTGGACGAGCTGACCATGGCCATGGCCGGTGGAGCAGAACTAGAAGCCCTAACACACGAGATTTCTCTGGTAAAGGGTAAGTAACTTTAGACCGAACGGCTGCCAAAAAAAGTTGGTGGCCGTTCGGTATTTTTGTGTCCGGATTTCTTGTGCCTATTCAGGCTTGGTCAGGGCTGTCAATGTGCCCGAGTCTCGCTCCAAGCGCAAAGCATTCAGCAGGTCTCTAAGAGGTGTTGGGCCAAGTCCAAGGGCGTCTTTGGATGACTTGTTGGACAAAGAGGTGTCGACGGGGACAGCTGCTGGGAATAACTCTGATTCTGGGGGATCAGAGCGCAGAATGAGATTTGCCTCCAGCTCAAACACTTCACAAACTAGCTTTGCTAAATCAAATCGCTCGATGGCGTCATCACCAACCAGGTGGAAGGTTCCGGTTGTATTTCGTGTTGCAACTCGCTCTACTTGCGCACCAATCTCTGCAGCAAGAGAAGGAGTAGCAATCTTGTTTACTCGATCGCCACCCCAAACTGCGAAAGTCTCACCCTTGCTCAAAGAATTCACGAGTGAGGTCACGAAGTAACCAAAACCAACGTCCTGACTTCTTGGACCATCTTTTTTGGTTTGATGAAAACCCATCACTCCCCCGATGCGGCAGACTGCACCGTTTTCTGGAGCTAGATCCCGAACGACTTGTTCACCCATTGCCTTTAGGAATCCGTAAAAGTTCACGGGATTACCCTTATTGGATTCCACAGAAAGATGTGTGGTGCCATCCATAACCCAGTCGGTTGAGATGTAAATCGGTTTTGATCCTGCCTTGTTTGCAGCCTTCACCACCCTCGAGGTCATGCCAACGAAGCTGTCATAAGCGAAGTCTCGATCTTGCAGCAGCCTGTTGAAATCATTAGCGATAGCGCAGTGCACCACTGCGCCCGTTCCTTCTAGTGCCGAGCTAATCGAATCTTCGCTTGCAAAATCAACTAGTTTGGTTTCCCAAGGCAGTTGGTTTTCAGACCTGACAAGACCAATTACTTCGTGGCCGTAATTTTGCAAAACTGAAGCAATGTTGCTACCAACGAATCCGGTAGAGCCGGTGATGGCAATCTTCATTAGTTTTGCGGGAAGCCTAGGTTTAGTCCACCGTGGCTTGGGTCAAGCCATCTAGAGGTAATCACCTTGGTCTGAGTGAAGAAGCGGAAGCCTTCTTCGCCATGGGCTCTGCTATCACCAAACAGTGAGTGCTTCCAACCACCGAAACTGAAGTACGCTACCGGTACTGGGATCGGAACGTTTATTCCAATCATTCCCACCTGAACCTGGTTCTGGAACTTGCGAGCCGCTCCACCATCGTTAGTGAAAATTGCGGTTCCATTTCCAAACTGGCCAGAGTTGATAAGATCCAATCCCTCGTCATAAGTCTTCACTCGAACTACCGATAGCACAGGACCAAAGATCTCCTCGGTGTATACCTTGGAGCCAGTTGGAACGTTGTCAATCAGAGTTGGGCCAAGCCAGAATCCACCTGGAGCACCATCTGGCACAACACCGCGGCCATCAACTACAACTTTTGCGCCATCTTGTTCGGCGATTTCAATGTAAGAAGCAACCTTGTCACGGTGCACCTTTGTTACAAGAGGACCCATGTCACAGCTACGTCTTCCGTCGCCGACCTTAATTTGTGCCATCCGCTCAGTGATCTTGGAAATCAGCTCATCAGCAACTGGCTCAACTGCCACTACAACCGAAATCGCCATGCAGCGCTCACCGGCAGAACCAAAGCCCGCGTTGACCGCAGAGTCAGCAACTAGGTCCAGATCAGCGTCTGGAAGAACCAACATGTGGTTCTTGGCCCCACCTAGGGCCTGGACTCTCTTACCGTTTTGGGCTGAAGTTTCGTAGATGTATCTAGCGATTGGAGTTGATCCAACAAAAGAGATTGCTGCAACGTCTGGGCTGTTTAGCAGACCGTCTACGGCTTCTTTATCACCGTGTAGGACGTTGAACACACCATCGGGCAAACCAGCTTCTTTCCATAGCTCAGCCATCCAGTTGGTAGCTGATGGGTCCTTCTCACTTGGTTTGATAACAACGGTGTTTCCAGCAGCAATTGCAACTGGGAAAAACCACATCGGAACCATGGCTGGGAAGTTAAAAGGGCTAATGATTCCAACAACTCCCAATGGCTGCTTGATGGAATAAACATCAACGTTGGTTGATGCGTTCTCAGAGAACTCACCCTTCAGTAGGTGCGGCAGACCACAAGCAAACTCAACTACTTCTTGTCCACGGGTAATTTCTCCCAAAGCATCAGAAAGCACCTTGCCGTGCTCGGAGGTGATGATCTCAGCTAGCTCGCCCTTCTTGGCTTCTAGAAGCTCACGGAAGCGGAACATGATCTGCTGGCGCCTAGCCAAGGAGAGATCACGCCAGGCTGGGAATGCCTCCTTGGCGGCAGCGATGGTAGCTGCAATCTCAGCGCCGTTGGCAAAGCCAACGCGCTTGGTAGCTTCACCCAGCGCTGGATCAAAAACGTCTCCGAATCTTCCAGATTGACTCTGAACACTCTTACCGTTGATCCATAGTGGAACTGTTTGCATAATTGCTACCTCATCCTTGTTATTGAAATATTACTTGTGAACCAAGTTAGCTGCTTGGCCAACTGCTTTTGAAACATCGTTATCGTGCGGGTATAAAAGTGTCCTGCCAACCACGAGGCCCTTGACCCCGGGCAGGGCCAGTGCGTTGGACCATGAATCGAAAGTGGCCTCTTGATCTGAACTTCCCTCGCCACCAAGTAGCAGAGTAGGAAGAGTGGTTGCATCCATCACTCTTTCCATGTTGTCAACTACCGGTAGTTTTAGCCAAGACCAAGCACTGGTCGAGCCAAGACCAGAAGAAATTGCAACCGAGAGCTCGACTGCTTCGGCTGTGAGACGGTTTACCGCTTTACCGTCTACCCAGTCACTCATGAATGGTTCCAGTAGCATCGGAACCTCGTGCTTCGCACATTCGTCAATTACCTTGGCGGTGTGCTCTAAAGTTCTGACAGTGCCTGGATCTTGCAAGTTAATTCTTAGAAGGTTTTTACCCATGTCCAAACCCTGCTGCTTTAGAGAAGCTGCGGTGTAAGCGGTGTAGCGATCGTCAAACTCGAAACTAGAGCCTTTTAAACCTCCGCGGTTCATGGAACCAACTGCAATCTTTCCTTCAAGAAGCCCCATCAGGGTTAGCTCTTCGATTACGTCAGGGGTACCCAGAACACCATCTACCTTCGGGTTCTGGAGAGCTGTAGCAAATCTCTCAAGCAATTCTCTTCTTGAGCCCATGGCCGAAGCGTTCCCGTTTACTGCTAAAGCTCCCCTGGCTGGATGATCAGCAGCGAGCAGAAATAAATTGCCATCACCTTGAACGAGTTTTCTGCGTTTTCTGCTCTTTAGGGCTTTAGCAATAGCCCCTGGATCAGAAGCTCTTAGCTCCTTGATCTGCTCAAAACTTAGTCCCATCCTTGGGCCTCCATGATCTTGCTCACTTCATCATAGGTTGGCATAGCAGTCGAGCATTCCAGTCTGGATGCCACAATCGCTCCAGCAATGTTGGCAAAGCGCAGGATTCTTTGCAGATCCCAGCCTTGGATCAAACCGTAACAAAGCGCCCCACCAAAAGAATCCCCCGCCCCTAAACCATTGACGACCTCGACGGCATAAGGAGGAACTTCCACGGACTCGTTCTTGGACTTAGCTAGAACACCCTTGGGGCCTTGCTTCACAATTGCAATTTCGACTCCGCGCTCCAATAAAGCATCGGCGGCACGCTCTGGTTCAGTTTCACCAACCGCGACTTCACACTCTTCTTTATTGCCAACGGCAATAGTCACAAAAGGCAAAGCCTTAGCAATTTGCTTTGTGGCATCTTCAGGGTTCGTCCAAAAAGCCGAACGGTAATCCAAATCTAAAATTGTGTGCGTGGCTTTTGCTCTTGCCTTTAGCGCAGCTAGGTTTGCTTGTCTGGAAGGTTCTTGACTAAGGCCGGTGACCGTGGACCAAAAGATCTTGGCCGATTTAATTTCATCTAAGTCCAGTTCAGATTCACTGATCTCTAGATCGGGAGCCTTTGGCTCACGATAAAAGTAAATTGGAAAATCATCGGGAGGATATATCTCACAGAAAACTACCGGAGTCTTTAGGTGCTCTGTTCGACCCACAAAGCGGCTATCAACATGCAGTCGCTCAAGTTCTTGAATCAGATAGTTTCCAAATGGGTCATTACCAACCTTGGTGATTACTGCAGAACTCAAGCCATACCTAGCCCCAGACACTGCAACGTTGGTTGCGGAGCCACCGAGAAACTTTCCAAAGGAGGTGACTTCTTCAAGGCCTACGCCGGTTTGCAGCGGGTAAATGTCTACGCCAATTCGACCCGTGGTTATTAGATCGAAAACCATTGACTACCTCCGGTTACAAGTCTGCCACAACTTCAATAATTTGTCATAACAAACTTTTAGACCGAAACTGAGACTGTTTTTCCTGTCTGTGACGACTCCAGGGCAGCGTTGGCTAGAACCAGAGCAGCTCGGCCGTCTTCGAAGTCTGGGCTGTTTGAGGCCTCGCCACGAACCTTCTTCATGAACTCGGCTAGCTCCAATAGGTAAGAGTCCATGTATCGCTCTAGGAAGAAGTTCTGATACGGCTCTTTGACCTCAGCGCTGGTCTGGTTATAGAGCCTCACGTTGGTGTTGGTTAGGTTTTCCACCCTAAGCATTCCCTTATCCCCAAAGGCTTCCATCCTCTGGTCAAAGCCGTAAATGGCATGACGAGAATTGTTGATTAGAACCAATTCATCGTTAGCGCCACGCAATGTGACGCTGGTGGCGTCGTAGTCGCCCAGCTCCTTGATTTCACTCGAGAACTGGTTGAAACCATTGGCTGTCACCGAAACGATGTTCGGTACAAAGAATCTACCCATGTCAAAATCGTGAATAGTCATGTCCCGGAAGATACCTCCCGACACAGCTAAGTACTCCTTTGAGGCTGGGGCTGGGTCCCTGGAAATCAAGACCAGCTGTTCTAATTTTCCAATTTCACCGGCTTGGACTCTTTGGTGCACCGAGTTGAAGTGTGGGTCGAAACGGCGGTTGAAGCCAAGCACGATTGGGATGCTGGCTTTTGCTGCCTTGTCGCGCATGGCATCCACCCTTGTAATGTCAAGATCAATTGGCTTCTCGCAAAGAATCGGAATGTTGGCATCGATTGCCGCACTGATTAGATCCAAATGTGTTGCAGTTGGGGATGCAACAATAACGGCATCCACCTTGGATGAATCAAAGCAGTCCATTGCCTCAGCGGTTGCAACACCGCCATACTGCTCGGCTGTTTTCTTGGCACCTTCAACAAAGACATCGGCCACCATGGTTAGCTCTGCACCCTCAGTTCTAGCAACACTGCTGGCGTGAACCTGACCTATTCGACCGGTACCAATCAAACCAAATCTCATTGGTGCATTCACTTGGGTACTCCTCTTTGTTGGGGTGAAACAGCTATGTAATAACAAATCATAGATGTTAAAGATGGCTTGAAATGTAAAAACCCATAGGGACCAATAACTGGTCCCCATGGGTTTCTAAGTTTGTTTCTCTAGCCCCTGATTGCTTTGGCAAACTCTCTAAATGAACGAACTAGCTTGTTCATATCGTTTTGAGTGTGAGCGAAGGAAACCAGCCACTGCTCATCTAGGCCCGGAGGTGTAATGATGCCCCGGTTTAGTCCCCATAGCCAGCTAAGTTCCGCAAGTTCAAAGTCGGTTGATTTGAAATCGCGGTAGTTACGAACTGGGCTTGGTGACCAAATAACAGCACCCTTAACACCAAATCCAACAGTGTGTGCTGGAAGGGCGTACTCGTCGATGATCTTGTCGATTGCATCGAGAGTTGCGTTGTTGATTCCTTCTGCCTTAGCTAGGGCCGCTTCAGTTGCAATGTTGTCAACAGCAATAGCTGCTGCAACTACAAGAGGGTTTCCGTTGTAGGTTCCAAAGTGAGCCATGCGACCATCAACCACTGGCTGCATGAATTCTTTCTTACCCCCAAAAGCAGCAAGTGGCAATCCACCACCGATGCTCTTAGCAAGAGTGATTAGATCTGGCTTTACACCAACTCTGATTGCCGCTCCAGCAACACCTGCAGTGAGACCAGTTTTCACCTCGTCAAAGATAAGTGCGATCTTGTATTTGTCACACAATTCCCTAACGGCTTTTAGGTACCCTTCGTCCGGCAAGATAATTGAAAGGTTTTCAACAATTGGCTCCATCATGAAAGCGGCAATTGACTTGCCATGTTTTTTCATGATTGCTTCTAGTCGAACGGTGTCGTTGTATGAAACAACAAACACCTCACCGCCTTCAATTTCAGATGGGTAATAAGGTTTAGGTGTCGATACGGAACCAAGTTTCTCAACTGGTGCCTTCACCGATACCAGAAGCGGATCGTATCCACCGTGGTATCCACCTTCGATTTTGATGATTGCCTTTTTACCGGTTGCTGCTCTGGCAGCACGAATCGCATACATCGTCGATTCGGTACCAGAGTTGGTAAAGCGCAACATATCGATGTCGAATCGCTTCTGGAACCTTTCAGCGGCCTCTGTTGCCAGAGGTCCTGGGGTAACAAATAGCGTTCCAACCGAGCGCATGGCCTTCTTGACTGCCCTCACAACATCCTTGTTGAGGTGGCCAACCAACATCGCACCAAAGCCCATAGACAGATCAAGAAGCTTCCGACCGTCTACGTCCTTGAAGTAAGCGCCCTTGGCGGACACTATTGAGATTGGATATGGATCCCAGTACTGAAAACTCGAGGTTACGCCAAGAGGCAGAACCTTGCTCGCACGCTTGTTATGCGTGCCTGAGTTAGTAGTTTGAGAACGAAATGTAGCCCATTCCTGGGCCAATAATTTCTTCACCCTCGTTTTGCTAATCGGGGTGTATTTCTGTGGTACTCGGCGCCTTCCGGCAGGATCGTGTTTTAGGTTTAGAACTTTGGACACGTTCTATCACTCCTTCGTGTCCTTCCATTCTGTCTTAGGAATGAAATAAACGCCAATCCTTGCCGATACTGGCGTGTATGGGGTGTTTTTTGAAAAAACTTTTTGTTTTTTCCATTTTTATGGGCTTTTCTTGATTTCTTTTTTTCTATGTTTTTTGTCCCATAAACTTTAGGGATGAAAGCCGACTTGCTAACACTGGGGGCAATTTTTTTATGGGCGTCCTTAGCTTCGCTGGTAACGCTGCTTTCAGATATTCCACCATTGTTACTTACCGGTATCGGTCTAATCATTGGCGCTGCAGTTTCTATTCCGTCACTTAGATTCGGAATTATGCCTTGGAAAGTTCCAGCAAAGACTTTGCTACTTGGGGTTTACGGTCTCTTCGGTTATCACCTAATGCTTTTTCTTGCGCTACAAAACGCGCCTGCAGTCGAGGCGAATCTTGTCAATTATCTTTGGCCGCTTTTGATTGTCTTACTGAGCCCGATTTTCACTAAATCGCTAGCGCTAAATTTCAGATACGTTCTTGCTGCTATCTCCGGATTCGCAGGAGCAGTGATCGCCATAACTTACAACGGTTCAGGATTTGGGTTTAGCTCGATTGAGGTTGGCTACTTCTTCGCCCTGGCGGCAGCAGTGATCTGGGCAACTTACTCTTTGGGCACAACCAAAGTTCCAAGCTTCCCTACCCCAGCAATTGGGCTTTTTGCTTTGGTGTCTGGAGTGCTGGCGATTGGTGCCCACTTCCTCTTTGAGCCAGCTGCCGCTATCAGCTCGAGCGACTGGCTTCTGCTAGTGGTACTTGGTGCTGGGCCTCTTGGTGGGGCTTTCTACCTCTGGGATGCAGCGCTAAAGATTGGTGATCCGAGAAGAATTGGTTTGCTGGCATTTCTGACACCGCTGCTGTCAACAGCTTTGCTTGTAGTGGTGAGTGGGGACTCACTTAGCTGGCAATTACTCATAGCAACAGCGTTGGTTGTAGGTGGGGCATTACTTGGGCCTCGAACCGCTAGAGAGTCAAAGACTAAATGAGTTGTTATCTGGGAAACTATACAAGTGAATAATCTTCCCGGTACCACCAAAAAACCCTTTAGCATCGTCGAAACATTGTTGAACTTTATTCGGGGGTCACTAATCGGTATCGCGGAGTTGATACCTGGAATCTCTGGTGGCACAATTGCGCTGATTACCGGTGTCTACAAGCGTGTTATAGATTCGGCAGCTGAAGCCGTGCGCGGCATAATTTTGCTTTTTGGCTTCTCGAAATCTAACCTTGCCAAATCTTCTAAACACTTCAAGGCAATTACTTGGTCCTTGCTTATCCCAATGCTAATTGGCATGGTAACCGCAATATTTGTTGGAGCAGGAATTGTTGAACCGCTTTTGGAGCAGTACCCAACAGTTACAAAGGCTGCTTTTGCAGGTCTAATAGCGGCTTCGCTTTTTGTACCAATCACCCTTTCCGGTATGGGGTGGAAACTAAGTCATTACTTAGTGTTGTTGGTATCGGCATCCGCTGCGTTCGCCTTTACTTCTATACCCAGGGCCGCTGACGCTGATCCAAGTTTTATTGTGATTATGGTGTCGGCTGCGTTTGCGGTTTGTGCATTGGTGCTTCCTGGTATCTCAGGTTCCTACCTTTTGTTAGCACTGGGCATGTATGCACCGACATTAGCAGCTGTGAATGACCGTGACTTTGGATACCTTGGCACTTTTGTTTTGGGTGCCATCCTCGGCTTAGCTTCGTTTGTTTCCTTGCTGCAGTGGTTACTTGCCAACAAGCTCAAGATGACCATGGTTGTGATGACCGGCTTGATGGTGGGTTCTCTTAGGGCCCTCTGGCCATGGCAAAGTGAAACTGGAGCAATTTTGAATCCCGCGGCTAGCGTCGGTCTAGAGCTTTTGATGTTCGGTCTCGGTTCAGCAATTGTCTTTGGCCTTATCGTTATCGAGCGCAGGATCGCGTACAAATAATTTGACAAGCCCAAAACGCCAGAAGCAGGACAACTAAATGAGTGCCACCAAACAGAAACCCTGGGTTGCCATGTATGCCGTTGCTGGGTTGATCTGGGGCGCTTCTTTTTTGTTTATTGAGCTGGCGCTCACTTTTTTGACTCCAATTGGAGTCGCTTTTGGAAGAACGCTGTTTGGTGCTCTGGCGATGGTGGTTGCCATTTTGATTTTTCGATCCAAACTGCCAACCTCCTTTGAGGCTTGGAAACGCCTGACTATTGCCGGCATCTTGATGAGCTCGATTCCCTTTGTGCTGTTTGCCTATGCCCAAACCCAGGTGACTAGTGCATTGGCGGCAATCATTAACGCTGTTACACCGATTACCACGGTGATTGTGCTTCTGATTGCCTTTAGAACCGAAAAGCTAAAGCCTCATGTAGTTACTGGAATAATCATCGGATTACTTGGAGTACTGGTTGTTTTGGGAGCTTGGCAAGGATTTGGTGAGAATAATCCGCTGGCTATTCTTGCGATGTTGACTGCGGTGATTCTCTATGGAATCGGAACGCCTTACGTTAGAAAGTATGTGACTCCCCTGAATTTGGCCACCGAGGTTTCGGTTTTTGGACAAATAGGAACCGCGGCCCTAACTTTGCTACCTATCTACTTGCTCTCAGGTCCGCTAGTCACAACCGCTCCCGACATTTCGTCGGTAGCCGCGATAGTGACACTGGGGGCTCTAGGAAGTGGTGTTGCATACCTTTTTTATTACAAGATTCTGGATGTGGTGGGAAGTGCAATTGCATCTTCCGTCACATACATAACACCTGTTATTGCAGTGATTCTTGGAGTAATACTTCTAGGTGAGCAGCTGCACTGGTACGAGCCAGTTGGTGGAGTAATCGTGGTTTTGGGTGCTGCAATCTCGCAAGGCAGTGTCTTGACTCTGTTTAGGAAAAAGACAAATGCTTAGCGTCATAAGAGCTTCCAAGGTTGACCTTGTTTTACTAGCCGTAGCTATCGTTTGGGGAGCAAGCTACCTAGCCGCCAAAGCCATCACTCCATTTGCAACTGTTCCTGCCATGCTCTCGGTGCGCTTTGGAATTGCTACCTTGGCCATGATCGCGATATGGCTAATTCGTCGCAACAAGTTCTCGAAAACAGACCTGGTTCTGGGAACCATATTTGGCTTAACCCAGTCGGCAATTATGACCGTGGAGACATATGGCCTGAAGATTACTTCAGCCACCAACGCTGGGCTCTTGATCAGCTTGACCATTATCTTCACCCCAATCATGGAATCGGCTTGGAAAAAGCGTTGGCTGCCAAGATCGTTCTTTCTAGCTGCCGTTGGAGCCATTGTTGGAGTTGGGCTACTGGTAACCGGAAATGGCATCCAAGAGCCAAACTGGGGCGATGTTCTGCTGTTTATCGCAGCTATAGTCAGGGCGGTTCACGTAACAGCCCAAGGTGTGCTCACTAAAAACCGTGAAGCAAGTAGCTTCAACATGATATTGATGCAGTGCCTAACGGCAACGCTGGTGTTCTTTGTTCTTGACATTCCAGGAGCCTTTGAGGCCATCCAGACCTTCGGTCCTGCCCAGTGGGCAGGAACCCTGTTCCTGGCGCTGTTTTGCTCAGTGTTTGCTTTTGTTGCTCAGCTCTGGGCAATTAGAAGAACATCGGCTTCTAGATCTTCTTTACTGTTAGCAACCGAACCTATTTGGGCAGTTATCATCGCGGTGCTATTTGGTGGCGAGACTCTGGCTGTTTTGGGAATCATCGGTGCAGCAGTGATCATCATCAGCACTTACATCGGCCAGGGAATTGAAACCAAACACCGAGAGCAACTAGAGAACTCGGAGCGGAAGCCTTAGAGCTCCGCTCGCTGATTCTGGCACCGCTGGGTTTTTTGGTTTCACTGGGTCAACAACTCTGAATTCCTCACCAAGGCTAGGTCTTTGATCTTCTTCCGATTTATTGGGCCAGTGCGCCATCGCCCACTCCGCCAACGCAGTAATCGAAAGTGATGGATTCACGCCCGGGTTTGCTGACAGAGCCGAGCCATCGACGATGTGTAACCCGGGTTGACCAAATACGCGAAGGTAGCCATCCACCACACCAGCGCTGGCATCTTTTCCAATGACTGCACCACCTAGAAAATGTGCGGTAAGTGGAATACCAAATGGTTCTCCAATCACTGCTCCTGGGGTTCCATTAACATCTTTCGCAATTTCTTTGGCAACGGTGTGGCCCATGGGAACCCAGGCTGGATTTGGTTCGCCGTGGCCTTGCTTGGAAGTGAGTCTTCTTTTCCAGAAAGTCGTTAGCGAGTTATCGCGTGATTGCATAACCAGCAAGATCAAGGTTCGTTCTGGCCATGTACGCAGGTTGTAGAAGTTTGGCAGCTTGGGCAAATTCTTGAGTGTTACCCCAATCAGTCTAAAAATGTTTGGAGTTTGACCCTTCGGCCCGCTGGCAACTACCGACTGCAATAGCCCCATAAAGCCTGAGCCACGCCCGTATCGCACCGGCTCAATGTGAGTGTCTGCATCCGGAAAAACAGAAGAGGTAATTGCCGATCCTTGAGAAAAATCGACTTCTTTGCCTTTGGCTACAACTCCAAGCAAAGATTCACTGTTTGTTCTAGAAAGCTCACCAAGTCTTGGGCTAATTCCGGAAAGGTTACCCTTGGCTCTTACCGAGTGCAATAACTTCGCTGAGCCCAATGCACCGGCAGCAACAATTACCTCTGGAACGGTGATGGTTCGCTTTTTCGCAAACAACTTATCGCTTGGAATCAAAGTCAAGGTGTATCCGTTAGGTACTTGCTCGATGTTCACAACTTTGGTTAGCGGCATAATCTTGGTGCCTAGCTTTTCAGCCAGATACAGATAGTTTTTTACCAGTGTGTTTTTTGCTCCGTGCCTGCAACCGGTCATGCATTCACCACAGTTTATGCAACCAGTTCTCGAAGGACCCTTGCCGCCAAAGTATGGATCCTCCACGGTCTTTCCCGCTTCACCGAAGTGAATTCCTAGCGGCGCCATCTGAAAACTTGAGCCAAAACCTAACCGGTCACTAACTTTCCTTAAGGCTTCATCCGCAGGAGATAGATATTTATTTGTCTCGACCCCGAGCATTCGCTCAGCCTGGTCGTAGTATGGCTCGAGGAGTTTTTGCCAGTCGGCCATGTCAGACCAGCTACCGGTATTGAAAAACCTGGCGGGTGGGCGATAGAGGGTGTTCGCATAAACCAAAGAGCCCCCGCCAACACCGGCACCGCTCATCACAAGAACGTTTTTCAAAAGGTCCATTCGCTGAATACCTTTTAGTCCAAGTTTTGGAAAGAATAGAAATTTCTTAAGATTAAAGGAGCTCTTGGCAAAATCGTTGTCCTCAAATCTGGCACCAGATTCGATGACGAGAACTTTGTAGCCTTTTTCGCTGAGGCGCAGTGCTGCGACAGATCCACCGAAACCGGATCCGATTACCGCAACATCAAAGTCCTCTGACAAACTCCACCCAATCCTTATTCTCGTACTGCTCCCATGAGCTGTTGGGCTTAAAGCCCAACTTCTCGTAAAGCCTAAGGGCACCAGACTCATTTCCGCTATCAACGTTTAGCTCTATGAACTCACGACCCTGCTCAACGCTGTGATTGATTCCGTGTTGTAAGAGAATCTGACCTAGACCCTTTCCTTGGAATTTGTGGGCAACACCGAGAACGTCAACATAGCCACCGTTGAGGTGATAGTTGGCGTTTGCCATCTGGACAAAACCAGCCGGTTCACCCTCGTATTCGAGAATGAAGCAAGCATCTGGATCTAGTGTGCTGGCAGCCTTAGTTTGTTCAATCCAAAGCTCCATCGGCCTAGGGGCAAATCCAAAGTGGTTACTAAAAGAGTCCTGGTGCAGCTTCCACCAGGTCTGCATATCTTGATTCCCAGAAACCAACCGAATTGAAACCTCTGGCCTGGAGTTAGGAACGCGATCTGTCTCTGCTAACTCTTTCTTCATATGCCAATAGGTGCGTATTACCTGCATGCCTAGAGACTCGAGGGATTCTCGCATCACAACATCTTTGGTGTTTACGCCGTACCAATGTTCGTACTCTGGAAACTCTGCTGCCGCTGCCTTGAGAGACTCAACTAGCGCTTCCTTGATCAGATTGGAGCCTGGCCTGGCGTACACGTCTGTAAACAGTCTTTTTCTATTGGCGTCCGGATTAATTGAGTAAAAGGCGCTTGGCTCTTGGGTTCCCTCACTAAAGATAAATGCCGCTATTGCGGGATCGAAAAAACCTTCAATAATCTCTGTGGATTCTTCAACACCTATAGCCGTGGAGGTTGGGTCAATTTTCAGTTCATGCTGATTGATTAGCTCTGCGAGCACGCCTGCTTGGCTAGTCTCAGCCTTCACAATGCGATAGTTCAACAAAGTCTCTTAAGGAAGAGCCAATGGGTTCGAAGGAAGCCTCTCCTGCGCAAACCACTTCTGGTGATATCCAGTAGAAGAAGACATTAGATCCAAAAATGGAGTCGGTGGGAATTGCTCTGGCGCCATAACCCCAACTCCAGACCACTTACCCTCTGCAATAAGCTCCAAGGCAACAAGCGGATTGAATGCGGTTTGTAACACTACGCACTGCGATTCGTACTCGGACATTGTTTCTGCGTTATCTGCCGCGTGGTAAATGTATGTTGCGCGATCTTTTCCGTTCTTGTCTTTTCCAGTGACGAGTACGCCGGCGCAAGCTTTACCTTGCATTTTAGGTCCCAGCGTTGCAGGATCTGGCAAAACAGAAACTACAACGTCTCTGGGTGATACCTCTACTGGACCGGATGCAGAACGTACCCTAACCGGCTTGGTGGCATCAAGGCCTAAGTGGTGAAGGGTTCTCAATACTCCAATAAAATCTGAGCCAAGACCGTATTTAAAGGTCACCTTACCTACGTCCATAGTTCTTGGAAGCATCGGAATCTCTTCGTGCTCAACGTTGACGCACTCAACAGCTCCGATACCCTCTGGGAACTCAAAAATCTCAGGCTCACTGAATGGTTCGGTGGTGTACCAGCCCTTGTCTTTTTCGTAAATTATTGGTGGGTTTAGGCACTCTTCAATTACTGTCCAGATAGAAAAAGACGGTGCGAATATTGCTACGCCAGCTTCATTTCTAATTACAAGGTTGGAACCGTCTTTGATACTCACTTCATCAATGTGGCTAAACAATTCATCAGCGGCATACTTGGCAAATATGTTGGAAAGGCCTGGTTCAACACCCATCCCAATTAGTGCTAGCTGACCAGCTTTTTCCCATTGAGAGTTGAGTGCATATTGTGCATCACCGAGCTTGATCCCTGGTTTGTGATATGGATCAGTTTCGTGCGGCTCGGATAACGACATCGCCATATCCATGTAGCCAACACCGGCTGTAAAAGCCGCTGAGAAAACAGTAGGTACGAACTTGGGTTCTACCGCGTTGAGCAAAAACGTGATGTTGTGCTGTTTACACAGCTCAACAATGTTTGATGCATTTGAGGCATCAATCTTTGCTGGAATGAACTTGGCAGCAACCTCGTCGCCGTGACGCTTCCTAATCCATTCGATTACGTCTTCGGAGCGGGTGATGTCAAAGTCTGACACAACCATCGCTTCAAAAAATGATCTTTCACTTGCTATTTTGGCTATTGCGGCGCCTACGCCGCCCGCGCCGACGAGTAAAATCCTCATCGTGATTTCCACATCCTTTATGGAAGTTGCCGCCCCATCGAAGGGCCAATGCGGCAACTTGTATGTATTCCTAGGATACCTAACTAGTCCTTAATAAGTGCAGGAACCGACTTAGGTCTAACAACTAGGAAGAAAATGGCTATTGCAGCAAGGTGGCTAAGCATGATCGCTATCCCCAGACCAGAAGTGGTAGCGCTACCGAGGATTGGGTATAACGGTGCCGCGAAAGCTGCAGTTAGTGAGTTCATGACCCCCAGCACTGACGCTGCGGTTCCGGCTTCTGAACCGTGACCTTGCAAAGCAATGGTCTGTATCGGGGTGATGGTCATTCCAAAGGAAATCATGAATAGGGCCATCAAGGGAACAACAGATTCGATACCTGGATTTTGATTAGCAATAGTGAAAAGACCAAACCCGGCGCCAACCGCAAGAATCAAAGACGCCAAGATAACCCAAGTTGCGCGATACATTCGGCCGAGCTTTGCTCCGGCTTGAATTCCTAAGAACCAGCAAAAGGCAGTAATCGAGAACGCGATAGAAAACTCGACTGGAGTAAGCCCCAGGCTGTCTTGATACAAAAACGGGATGATGTTCAGGTAGCTAAAGAGCCCAATGGTTTGCACCATACCAATAAGTACAAGTCCGACCAGAATGCGATCTTTGAATACCGCAAGAAATCTTTTGGTAACCCCATCGAATCCTTTGGCCCTGCGGTTATCGATGTGGTGACTTTCTACCAGGGCTTTTGAAGCAATAAAAAATACCGCAACACCCAAGATGGTCAAAGCCAACGGAATTACTCGCCAGTCTGGAGCCACCAGCAGTAACTGCGCAGAAAGAAACGGGCTAACCATTGGAGCAATTCCAGAAACCAGCCAAACCCGAGCCAACATCTTGAGCATGGCGTTACCAACAAAAAGGTCACGAATAATTGCCTGCGTCACAACAGCAATCGCAGCAGCGGCTAATCCTTGGAGAAAACGAAGTGCAATAAAGGCTTCAATACCGGGGGCTAGATAAAGTGTTGCCGAGGCAAAAGTGAATAGGGCTAAAAAGAACAAAACTGGCTTTTTTCTCCCCAGTGAATCACTGAGTGGTCCCGCGACGAAAAAGCCAATCGCGGCGCCTAAAGTAACTGCTGACAGAGAGTATTGAACAAATGCATCCGGCACCTCAAAAAATGCCGCGATGTTTGGGTAGGCGGGTAAAAACATGTCCGTAACCAGGGTTTGAACCATGAACAAGAATCCGAGTACAAAAATGTAAACAACTCTTTGGCTTTTGGTGATCTCGATTGTATTCACCGAGCTAGTTTTTGCCATCACTTAGAAAACTTCAATTCTTTGGGGTCAAGGGCTCTTGGCCCACTTAGAAAAGCTTAGCTGCCTCACCTATTGCAATAAGAAGTGACTCGGCGAAAGAAAAACCCCCAAGCGAAAAGCTTGGGGGTTTTCTTTGAGTGAACTTATTTACTTAAGGGTTACTTTTCCACCAGCGGCTTCTAGAGCTGCCTTTGCCTTCTCAGCGGTTTCCTTGTTTGCACCCTCAAGGATTGTTGATGGAGCACCATCAACTAGAGCCTTTGCTTCACCTAGACCTAGGTTTGTAAGGCCACGTACTTCCTTAATAACCTGGATCTTCTGGTCGCCTGCAGCGTCTAGAACAACGTCAAACGCGTCCTTCTCTTCTGCTGCTTCACCAGCTCCGCCACCGGCTGGAGCTGCTGCTGCAACTGCAACTGGAGCTGCTGCGGTAACTTCGAATACTTCTTCAAACTTCTTTACGAATTCTGAAAGCTCGATTAGAGATAGCTCCTTGAAGCCATCGATTAGCTGTTCGGTTGTCAGCTTTGCCATTTGATTTTCTCCTTATGATTTCTTGATTAAGCGTTTGTCTCTTGCTTGGCACGTAGGGCGTCGATTGTGCGGACGGCCTGAGCCAGCGGAGCTTGGAACATGTAAGCAGCCTTGAACATTGAAGCCTTGAACAGTCCTGCGGCCTTCGCCAATAGAACTTCACGGCTTTCTAGATCAGCGAGCTTCTTAACCTCGTCTTGAGACAAAGTGACGCCATCCATGATGCCGCCCTTGACCACTAGAAGAGGATTTGCCTTGGCAAAGTCGCGCATTGCCTTGGCCACGGAAACTGGATCACCGTGAACAAAAGCCATTGCAGTTGGACCGGCAAACTGACCATCAAATGCGGTCACTCCAGCGTTCTTTGCTGCAATCTTTAGAAGCGTGTTCTTTGCCACGGCGTAGGTTGCGTCAGCACTGAAAGAACGGCGAAGAGTCTTCAGCTGTCCTACAGTGAGTCCGCGGTACTCGGTTAGCAGTACGGCACTCGAGCTTTGGAATTTCTCCGTAAGCTCGGCGACGGTCGCTTCCTTGTTCGCCATGGCACTCCTTGATTATCTGTATTTGTCGGCAGCCCTAAGAAACAAAAAATGCTCCTCACGTAAGCGAGGAGCATAAGGAAATAGAGCAAAACTCTAAAAACTTTACTTCTTCACCTACGTGGGCAAACACTTTGTGTCTCTTAGTCAAAACAAGCCAAATTCCAATAATTCTTGGGATTTGTCCTGCCTCAAACCGACGGTCTTTGGCTTCCTACAGTCTAAGGCTTGGGGGGATGGGATGTAAAGCCCAGATTTTGAGCGTACCCAAGGGCCTCAAGTACAATCGAGGTTAGCCACAAACCCCCCCCCAATAGATTCCTCGAAAAGCAAACGAAAGAAATCAAACTTATGATTCAACCGTTTGAGCTACTGGAAAAGGCAATAGAGCGTAGCCCGAACGACATTGGTTTGCTTAGCCCCACCCGGTCTTACACCTTCTCCCAAATGAGAGAAATTGCCCGCTCCTTAGCCAAGAACTTTTCAGACCGAGGGGTAAGGCCCCGTCAAATCGTTTCCACGTTTTTACCACCCGATCAAGACTGGCTCTGCACGCTGGCCATTTTTCACGAGGCTGCAGTGCCAGTGTCATTGTGGGGAATAGGAACGGTTTCCAAGCTGGATGTTTCTTGGTTTGTCTCCACTGAACTTCGTCCAGGCGTACCCAGTCAACAAACCATTTTGATTGAAAAGGGGTTTGATAACCCCCAACCAGATGATGCCGATCACCAGCGAACATTGTTTGCCCGGCCCGATAAGCCCATGCGATATGTAATGACCAGTGGAACCACGGGAGCTCCCAAGGCTGTCACCTTTACAGGAGATAACATCCAAGCCCGTTTGTATCAGCTTGGCAGTTACTGGGCAGATAGCAGGCCAGAGCTAAACTTCATGGGCCTATCAACAACAGGTGGATTCTTTACTGCTCTGGCGTCACTGCAGCACGGCTATCCATATATGGCAGAGGTCGCAGTAAATCTATCTGCGCTTGAAAGAGCCAAAGAATATGGCATTCAAGTTCTTGCTGGATCTCCTGCCCAAATTGGTCAGGCCCTAACGCTGATTCGGGAACATAGAATCCAGTTTCCAAGTCTGGTTGAGGTGAGAATTGCAGGAAGTCTTCCAAGCCGGAAATTAGTTTCAGCAATTCACAATGATCTTGGTGTTCCAGTCAAAAGTGTTTATGGCTCAACCGAAGGTGGCGGGGTTGCTATGACAATGCTTGAACCTGGAGATGACCCTTCAGACGCCGGAGTTTTGGTTCCAGGAATACAGCTAGAGGTCCAAAAGCAAGATGGTGTTTCAGGTCAAATTAGATATCGTGGCCCTGGGGTATCTCCTGGATATCTCGAAGGCTCTGATTCCGACTTGAATTTTGTTGACGGCTGGTTCTACCCAGGAGATACCGGTTTCATTTCCGAGCAAAACCACCTAATCCTGCAAGGTCGGAGTGACAATCTCATAAATGTCGGAGGCACGAAAATTAATCCTGAAAAGGTGGAGGAATTAGCGAAGGAATTTCAAGGTGTGATTGATGCGGGCGTATGCCTAATTGAGCGACTGCCAGGAATCGAAGAGGTTGCTATAGCAGTTGTTGGACAGGCAGGAGTTGACCTTCGCGGCCTAGATCGATTCCTTCGGGACAAGCTACCGGTAGGTCACCCAACAGTTTTCACCACAGCCACGCAAATTCCTCGTAACCAAATGGGGAAAACCATTAGAGAAGAAGTTAAGAATCAGATTCTCAGAGATCTCAAGCTGAATTGATGGCTCTTAGAACTGATGTAATTAGCCGGTAAGCAGTGGTGCTTGGCTTTAGCTGGTTGATGGTTCCAACGATGGAGAGCTTGTCCATCGGATCATAAAACATAAAGTGGCCCGTAGCCCCTGAGTGGCCAAGATACCTACTCTTATGTTTTGCTCTGGTGGCAAGCCTTGGCAGGCCAAGTGACATGACTCCCGCTGCATAACGAATCCCCGGAAAAATAGGGAGCCAATTAGATAGCAAGTTGTCTCTGCCAGTGGCTGAGATTAGGTCTCTAGTAAAGAAGTGCTGTAAGAACGTAGTGGTGTCCTGAGTGGAAGAAACTATAGATCCCTCGGCCCCCAAAGAAGCAATACGTTTAGCTCCTTGGTACTTTTGGCTTCCGATCAAGACCTGCGACGTGTTATAGAAAGGCTCTAGGTTCTCTTTGGTTATCAGGGAAGTACTGCTGAGATTAAGGGGATCGAAAATTCTAGTTTTGAAAGCATCGAATAAGGATTGCTTTGTAATCGCCTCAATCAGCCTTCCAACTAGCTGATAGTTCGTAAAGCTGTAATGGGCCTTTCCTGAGTTTGGAGGAAACCTGGGGGGAAGTTGCCTGGCTAGATCTATTGCCTCTTCAAAGCTCCAGCCTGGGTCCTGGGCAGATAACTGACTCAAATCCCCCTTCTTTGGCAAACGCTTGAGTTGATAGTAGTCAGCTATGCCTGAGGTGTGGCTAAGTAGATCCCGAATGGTTATTTGATTACTGCAATCCACCCCATCTTGAATGTTCAGGTTTGCAAAATCAGAAGATGGTAGATGAGTTGAAATAGGGTCAGAGATGGCAAGTTTACCTTCGTCGGCTAGTTGCTGCACAACCGTTGCTGCAAACATTTTTGTGCCACTTGCAATCAAGTGAGTTGATTTAGAGCCCGGGCTTTGCCAACTGTAGTTGAACCCGGCATCTAGGTTTGTTACTTGAATCTTGAGTTCAGAAACCGCGCGGCTCTTGGCATAACGCATTATTAGAGAATCAAGCTTTAGGGAAAGATCTCCTGTGAACCTGGGAAACAAGAATCTATTGACTAACTGGTTCGTCTTCTAAGTCTTGACGCAATAGCAGCAACAAAACCACCTACGGCAATCAATGTAGCGGAGGCAAGGGGCAACAGTAGAGAAGTGCCACCTCCAGTTCTAGCAAGTGAACCGAACTCGAACGCGCCTGCATCAGCAAGATTGGACCTTAATGCACCTCTTTGGTCGACATCGACACTAATCCTAAACTCTCCCGTGTAGCCATCTTCTTCAGGAAATCCAAGAGCATAGTAATCACTGATTGTTTCGTAAGCTTCACTTGGCACAACGTCTACTGCAGGTCCACTGGGGTTTATGGAAAAGGTTTGGGTTCCATTTGAGTCGGGTGCAAAAGTTGCCAAGGTTGGATTACTTGTACCAAAGATCGAACTAAGGCTCGCTCCGAATACGGAACTGTCGGACTTGTCGATATCGCTTTCAACGACCTCGGTAGTTGAAAAAACGTTCCCCCCGGTATCTGAAAATGGACCATTCGAATCGCCCGCGCCCCCGCTTCCTAAATGAGGATTCGATGAAGTTCCTCCAAATATATTTCCGCCAATTTCAAAAGGAACTTCGAAACCAGCGTTGAACCTGTAAATTGCATTTCCTGGGTTATCCGCTTCGTCTGAAGCTGGTGCCGACGCCAAGTTATCCACAAAGGTGCTGAACGAGATTGCGCCACCTACAGCATAAATTGCGCCTCCTGCGCCCCCATTTTCTACATCTGCGGAGTTCCCTAAAAATGTGCTGTTATTGACAATAACACCATACGCAACCACCGCTCCGCCAAAGGAGTCGCTACCCAATGCTGAGTTTTCAACGAATGTACTGTTAGTGATTAATACCCCGTACGCCAAAATGGCCGCTCCACCAGCCGGATCTGGGCAGGGACTTTCCTCCTCACAGACAACTCCCACTGAGTTGTTTGTGAATGTGCTATCAGTAATGAGACTCAATTCACTAAACGCTTCGGCTTCAACATTGATTGCACCGCCGGCGTTTCCTTCAAAAATCGAATTAACCACTATCGCCTGAGCCCCAGACCTTACCGCTCCCGAAAGATTGTCTGAGAATTTTGAGTCCTTTACGGCAACCACAGCACCACTTACAGCAACTTCATCAAAGTCTTTAATCTCGAGGTTCTCTATGGTGATGTCGTGAAGAAAATTTGAATCTACGTCTATAGACGAAAGAAATGCTCCTCCTGTATATGGACCAACTGGCTTCTCGAAAGATATGGATGAAGATGGTCCATCTCCATAGACATGGACATCAGTACCAAAAGTTATGGCCTCACTAATTACAAAATCGCCCTTGAGGCACACATTATCGAATTCGACCAGAACCGCTACTATATTTGCTCTACTAGCTGTTGGGTTAAGACCCGGCTCTGCGGTGTTGTCGGTAATGCCTCCATCGTTTACACACTCAAAAGGCGCGGCAGCGAAGGCCGGAGTGCTACTCGCAACCCCCAACCCGAACACAAGTCCAGAGGTGCCAATGATTGCAATGCCTCGTTTATATGACTGCTTGATGAAAGCGGAGGCTTTAAGCTCGGAAGAAGTCATGGTGATCGAGGCGTTAGGTTTGCTCATTTTTTCCTAAAGTCTTGGTCGCTAGATTCGATCCCCGAGTCATCTAACATTCTTAAGTTATACCGAGCATAGTGCCTTTAGCTTCCAATTAGGTTGGAATTTCGTGAACCAAGATACAAATTCAATAGGTTAGCCGAAAAGCTTCATTGTTAGAAGCTAGATTACAAAAACTGCAATTGCCTCGATTACCGAGTTGACTGGAGAAAGCTCAAATGCTAGTTTTTGCGCCTTTAGTGCTTCTTCCCATTGCTACGGCTAGGCCACCAATTGCAAGAAGTGCCGCAGAAGACCAAACAGCCCACCATGGCGTTGTGGTGCCTGTGGTTGCTAGTCCGAACGTGCCTTCAAATGAACCGGCATCTGCAGGCATCGTTCTGGCTGCACCTCGTTGGTCAAAATCCGGGATGTCGAACTCGGTGTCGTCAGTGTCAACGATTCCTAGGGCTGGGCTACCTGCCGCAAGGGCGATGGTTTGAGTTCCGTTCGAGTTTGGAGCATAGGAATCTAAAACCGGCGAAGAGGTTCCAAAAATTAAGCTTAGGCTCTTGCCAAATACAGACGTGTCGCTGGAAAGCAAATCTTCTTCGGTTGCGGTAGAAAAAACATTGTATCCTAAATCTAAAAAGTCACTTACAGCCGTACCAGTACCTAGCTGCGGGTAGCTTGAGCTTCCAGAAAAAATGTTCGAGGAAAGATAAAAGTTTGCAGGCACGGAGTTATCCTTGTAAATTGCATTACCTGGCGTATCAGGATCTGGATCGGAATCTGAGGGTTCTATTGGTACTCCAGCCATATTGTTAACGAATGTGCTGAACTCCACAAAACCTGAAAAAGCATAAATTGCTCCACCTTCGGCGGTACCCGTGGTTGCTTCGTTGTCGATGAAGGTGCTGTTTTCAACTCCGACAGCGTAACCACTTATGGCCCCGCCATGATCGGCAGTATTTCCAATAAATGTGCTGTTGGTTACAGTAACTTGCGATTCGAAGTAGTCCCGCGCATAAGATGAGTGGACTGCGGCACCAGAATCATCTGATGAGTTGTCCCTGAAAGTGGAATTCTCAATATCGATGCTAAATCCCTTTACAGCACCAGATGTGTTATCTGCAAACGTGCTGTCACTAACCAGAACATTGTTTCCAACAACTGCAGGATCGTCACCTGCCCCAGTGATAGTCAGGTTTTGAATCATAATGTCATGGAGATTTACTTCTTGATCACTTTCACCAACGGATATTGTCAGTGGGTATGTGTCTTCGGATGTCCTAGTAATTGCTTCGCTCCACTGAAATGTAATTGCTGGAAAGCCTTGGGCAGTGCCGTCGTAAACTGCAACCCCAGTTAGAGCAGTTCCATCATTCAAAGTTATAAGAACGGAACTAGGACTGATAGAAAAATTTTCAGCAAACCATTCCGTGTCAGCGTCAAGCGGTAATAAGACTGATGTGGAATTATTCAGACCTGCAGTGCTCCCTAGGTAATTGCTTCCGTAGGTAGAAGATCCGAATTGATAGAAATCGCTGAGGAATGCGCCATTTAAGGAATCTGCATCAATAGAGGAATCCCCGATTCCGTATATCTGAACATTACGAATGAAGTCCACTTGGTCATCTAGTTGAAAAACTCCATCGAGGCAAATCTGAGGAGTCTCAATAAGCAATTCTTCTATAGCTTCTCTGTTTTGTGTCGGCGTCCCGGCCGGAACGAGAGTGTTTTCAGCTTCACATGCGAAGGGAGCCGAAGTTGCCGCTGCAGTTGTGGTACCAACCACACCCATGCCCAGAACAAGCCCAGAAGTTCCCAGTAGAGATAGTCCTCGCTTTACCGAAGGCTTGAAAAAAGCCGAGGATTTTCTGGCATTAGCCAAATCGGTCTCTACTGAACTCGTAATTGATTCTTGATTCAAATGAAAACCCCTAGTTAATGACTGAAATCAGTTAACAAGACACTAGCAGGGATTAGAGATTAACATCTGGAAAATGAGCCCTAAAAAGCCTACGTTTGGAGTGTTTCGGACATAACTGGCAAAGCAAAGTAAATGTACTGCCTTGAACCTTTTGAGACCTGTGTGCTCTGGTATCGATGGTTCATCAGGTCGCTCCATCTAAGCACCCAATGAGGCACAACACCTTACAAATTTTGTAAGGTACAGGAAACCTACTCGGCAGAATTAAAGTAAACCCCACCCCGCAATGGGGTGGGGTTTAAAGCGCTGTCTCGATCGCTTTTACTCCTCGAACTATTGCTAGTTCGAATACTTTTTAGCTCTAGGGCGCTTTTCGCCTGATGGTTTATCTGCCCACCGACCCTTGCCAGATCCTTGGTAGTTACCCTGCTTCTTGGGTCCCCTAGAGTTACCTCTACCCCGGCCACCTCTTGAGTCTCCGCCACGGGAGTCTCCAAAGTCCAAGATATCCGGTGCTGCTGGTGGTGGAGCAATAGGGCCAGCTAGTTCTTCCAGCAATTCGGAGCCTGGTCGAACATCAGTGATCTTGGCATCGCGCTCTGCGCGGTGCAACAGGTCTTCGACCTTGCGACGCTTTGAGCGAGGTATCAAGGTGATAACAACACCTTCCTTTCCAGCGCGGCCGGTACGGCCGGAGCGGTGTAGATAGGTCTTGTATTCTTCTGGTGGATCGACCTGAATCACTAGCGCAACATCATCAACGTGGATTCCTCTGGCTGCAACATCAGTTGCAACAAGAACTCTTACGTGACCTTTAACAAATCGCTCTAGGTTACGAGATCTTTGGTTCTGGTTTAGATCTCCGTGCAGTCTCGCTGCTGGAACACCGTTGTTGGAAAGAGACTCGCTTAGGCGCTCTGCTGTCATCTTGGTACGGGTGAAGATAAGTGACTTACCTTCTCCTTGCACAAGACGAAGAAGTACCTGGCTACGGTCATCTGGGTCAACAACAAGCACGCGGTGCTCGATGGTTGAGTTTTCCTGAGTTTCGTTGGGTACTTCGTAGACGTAAGGATTTGGCATGAACTCGCGAACAAGTGCATCGACTTCGCGGTCTAGTGTTGCCGAGAACAGTAGCTTCTGGCTTTCACCGGTTGCACGTAGCACGCGCTTTACCCCTTCGATAAAGCCAAGATCACACATGTGGTCTGCTTCATCGACGACCATGGTCTCAACATCACTTAGGTCAATGATTCTTTGCGCCATAAGGTCCTCTAGACGACCTGGGGTTGCAACAACGATGTCAACACCGCGACTTAGAGAGATCTCTTGACGACGCTGTGGGACACCACCGTAAACACAAGCTGTGTAGAAACCAACCGAGCGAGCTAGAGCAGAAACGGTTCTGTCAATCTGATCAGCCAGTTCGCGAGTAGGAGCCAAAATCAAGGCACGAGGCTTGTTTGGTTTTCTTGGCTGAGACCCTGCTGCAACGAGCTTAGAAATAATCGGCACAGCG
>Ga0208592_1000082_pt1 | contig 27402 bp, 26 predicted proteins | sample LakMenE18May10ns_FD_150712 | JGI IMG/M metagenome (GOLD analysis project Ga0208592, IMG submission 150712) | Freshwater microbial communities from Lake Mendota, WI - 18MAY2010 deep hole epilimnion ns (SPAdes) | ecosystem: Environmental > Aquatic > Freshwater > Lentic | place: Lake Mendota...
AGGTATTTTCAGGTTCTTCTTTTCCGAAATCATGAAATCCGTGTCTCCACTTTTCCCATCCATTTGAAAATATTCCAATCGAGCGCCCGCACTAAAATCCCATTTTCCTTTGTGCAATTCGAGTTGTGAATATACCGCAAGGTTTTCCGAACGATGGTCGCCGAACAAGTTGGATCGAACTACATTGTAAATATTCGATGCGCCAGAAGTTAAGGTTCCCCCATTTTTAAATTGCTTTTGAATGGAATAATCCGAAAAATAAATCACCGCACCATTGCTTTGACTCGGATTGTTAATATTCGCATTGTGCGCGTAATACACTCGTGTTTTTAAGTGGTGTAAATTGTTCTTTTTATCGATGAATTTTACGTATGGATCCACGAACAAGCGTTGGCCGAAGTTATAGGTAAGTGTGGAAGCGGCAATGCTTGTATCCGCTCCGCCACTTGGAATGTATCCCAAGGAATCACTTTGCCAAATTAAGAAACTTCCTGTCTTCTGAGCTTGGTAATTGAAACCGACACCTGCTTTCAAGCGTGTCGCTGTTTTGGGACGGAAATAAATGGTTCCGCTGATGCGAGCCCTGTTTTCAATTTCTCCTTGACGAAATCCGTCGTTTTTAAACAAGGTTGTCGAAAGCGTATAACCAGTGTAGCGGTTCATTTTGGAGTGATAAGCTTCCACTTGTTGAAACATGGGTGACTTATTCCACCACTTTAAACTCGCTCTTGCTGGATCACCATAAATACCATTTTGAATTTTTATTTTCGTTTCCGGTGTCGATTTTGGTTCTTTTTCAGAAAGCGCTATCACACCGTTCAAAGCTCCACTTCCGTACAAAACGGACGAAGCGCCTTTCATTACTTCGATCTGAGACGCTTGTTCCATCGGAATTGCATTCCATTGCGTATCCCCAGCATAACCTGAAAGCAAGGGCATCCCGTTCCATAAAAGTAAAACACGGCTACCCGTTCCATAGGCAAATCCCGATCCACCTCGGATGCTCACTTGTCCATCCATGGTAAAAACACCAGGTGTTTGATCCACCGCCTGTTCCAAATCGGTAATTCCCTTGTTGTCAATTAATTGAGGCTTTAGAATTTCCATTGAAACTGGAATTTCTTCAATGGCTTGCTTACGTTTTCCAGCACTTACCACCACTGTTGACTCGTCTTTTGTGCGAGGGGCTAAGTAAATGTTTACGTTTCCAGCTTGAGAAATTTGAACGGTGTCATTCTCAAATTGAATCATGGAGAAAATCACCTGAATTGGATATTTGACAGGAAATAAAGTGAATTTCCCTTCAAAATCCGAAAGGGTTTTTTGTCCATCAGAGGCGATGATTTTCACGTTCTGAATGGCTTGTTTATCCTCTAAGCCCAATACACTTCCGGTAACTTGAGCTTGAGTCAATTGTGTTAAAACAAGCAGAAAAGTGGTTAGAAAAAATTTATTCATAGCAAGCAGTAGTTGGACGTGAAAATAACGAATTCAACGCTTATTTCGTGTGTTTCCTCCTAAATTATAAATCATACTGTAATTGAAGTGTAAAATTTCTGGGTGCTTGAAGGTCTCCTGGACGGGAAGCATATTCTGCATTCAAGAAGTTATTTGCAATGAAATTGACTTTCACTCCTGCTTTGATTTCGTAACTTAAGCGTGCATCAAAAACAAAAACACCATTGTTAAATTGTTGGCGATAATGTTCCATTCCGACTAGCAATTCCGTTCCCAAAACCCCTAATTCAAATGCACGGTCAATGTTTTTCATGAAACTATTGTAGCGCATGGAAGCACCGATGCTCCATTTTTTAAATGACACTTGAATATCAGCTTTTGCTAAATGATTGAATCGATATTTCAACATGTTTGATGAGGTATCTGAAAAGGATGATCGGTAGATTGGATCGTTGTTTAAACTAATTGGATTCATGTAAGTATACCCCAATAAAGAAACCACTTCGACGTTTCCGATTTTACCTGTACTATTGAACGAAAATTCCAATCCTGTTATTCTTGCTTTTTCTGCATTTTGGGCTTGAAAACCAACCCAATTGTATAGGTAATTGATGGCATTTGGATCATTTGTTTGGAGTGTTGCCATGGTGTCAGGCTTATAAATTCCGAAAGAGAATTCGGTCATATTGCTGTATTGATTGACAAATCCCGCGACATCAAACATGCCCATCCATTTTCCCAATTTAATGATTTGCTTCCATCCTATTTCGCTGTTCCAACCTGTTTCTGCACGCAGATCTGGGTTTCTGAAAATTCTTACCCCGCCGACAGAAGCAGAAACATAACGCTCTGCAACAGAAGGAAACCGAATTCCTTGTCCAAATGACGCCCTTAAATGCGATGCTTTATTGATGGCATAATGTGTTCCTAAACGAATAATTGGGTAAACCGGAGAGGTGAATTTATCTGAAATCACCCATCTGGAATCAGGTTTGGCTTGGTCCAATTGACAAAATTCAAAGCGAAGTCCAGCTGTAATGTCCCATTTTTTTAGCTTCGTTTCCAATTGATGGTAAAGGGCTAAATTTTGACTCACATGATTATCAAAGACGTAACTCGTAATTTTATTGGTCATGTTCGTCAAACCAGTAATGAGGTTGGTGTTTCTAATCTTTTTTTGAATGCTATAATCGGCATAGTACATTTCGGCAAGTGAAGCATCGTAAACTTTGTCCGAATTCCCTGTTGTTACGAGGTAATATCGTGTGCGCAAGTGATGTAAATTGTCGTGTTTATCGATGAACTTTAGGTATGGATCCACATTTAGGCGCACTGCACGTTGGCGACTAAGGGTATTCTCTAAGGCTTGGTATCCCATTGAGTCGTTTTTCCATAAGATAAATATGCCTTTATCTTGCCACTGAAATTGGTAACTCATCCCCATTTTCATTTTTGGGTATTTTTTTGAGAAGTAATACAAAGAACCATTGATGCGTGCGCGTTTTTCGTCGTTTCCTTCTCGGTAGCCTTCATCTAACAGTCCGTTCACTCCAATGGTATAACCCCATCTTCCTTTGGATTTTCCGTAATACACATCGAGCAAATGATTTGTTGGATTTCTGTCCCACCAGGTCATGGAGCTACGTTTTGGGTCTCCATATATACCAGACTGGTATTTCATCGTAAGATGTCCCTCTGGTTTTGCTTCTTTTTCGGTGAGTGCGATGATTCCGTTCAATGCCCCACTTCCATAAAGTACCGACGATGCTCCTTTCAAAATTTCAATTTGCGATGCTTGCTCCATGGGTACAGCATTCCATTTGACATCTCCGACATCTGGCGAAAGCATGGGGATTCCATTCCATAAAAGCATGACGCGACTTCCGGCACCATAGGCATATCCACCGCCACCACGAATGCTTACTTGGCCATCCATGGTAAAAACACCTGGACTTTGATTCACCGCTTGTTCAAGGTTGGTAAATCCTTTATTCGCAATCAAGGCAGGCTTTAATATTTCCATTGAAATCGGAATGTCTTCAATGTTTTGATTCCGTTTTCCTGATGACACTACGACTGTTTTTACATCCAAAGAAATGACCTTTAGCAACATGCTTACATTTCCCAGTTGCTGAATTCGAAGGGAATCTACTTGATACCCTTTTTTCTTAAAATAAAGTGTGACCGGCAATTTTTTTACATCAATAATGAAGGTCCCATATGGATTGGTTTCCGACCGTTGGTTTTCGGAGGAACTTACCACTACTCCTGGAAGTACCATCTTTGAATCTTCATCAATAACGACACCTTGTAATTGTGCAAATATGGAATAATGAAAAAGACAAAAAAGTAAAAAAATGTGATTTTTCATGCTAAAAAGCCTGGTGTTTTTTATTAACTTAATGTAACGAAACTAATCATTTTTTTGAATTTATGTCAATTGAACTGTACAAAATCGCCTTTGGACAATTGAAAGGAATTGGTCCTTCAAGAGCGAGCAAAATATTAGGGAAACTTTCATCATTAGTGGATTTTTTTTCATTCTCAGAGCGAGAACTTTACTTACAAACCGGTATTGCTCGTTCCATTCTGAAAGAAATGAGGCGAGATGAGGCGAAATTTAAAGCAGAGCAGCAGCTTGTATTTAACGAAAAGAATGATGTTCAAACACATTTTTTTATGGATGAAAACTATCCGAGAAGGTTGAGGCAATGTCCAGACGCGCCCATCGTGCTTTTTTCAAAAGGAGTGACAGACTTGAATCGACCAAAGATTGTTTCCATTGTCGGAACTAGGAATCAGACGGAATATGGAAGAGGACTTACGAATGAATTATTAAGCAGCATTGAATCCTTGGATTTAACCGTTATAAGTGGACTTGCCTATGGAGTTGACATTCATGTTCACGAAACGTGCATTGAAAAAAGCATCTATAATTTGGGGGTTTTTGGCCATAGTTTAGACCGCATTTATCCCTATCAACATCGAAAAATAGCTCAAAAAATGCTGGAGCATGGTGGCTGGATCAGTGAATTCATTGTTGGGACGAAACCGGACCGCATGAATTTCCCGATGAGAAACCGGATCATTGCAGGGATGTCGGATGCCATCGTAGTGATTGAGAGTAAAAGAAAGGGCGGATCAATGATTACGGCGGAATTAGGAAACGATTATAACCGAGATGTATTTGCTTTCCCGGGTAGTGTTCACCATGAAGAGTCAGAAGGATGTAATTGGTTGATCCAAAAGCAAAAAGCCCATTTGATTCAGAATGGAGCGGATTTTCTCACATGGATGAATTGGGGAAATGCACAACAGAAAAAACAAATTCAGTTGTTTCCTGAATTAGATTCCAATGAAAAACAGGTGTGCGAATGTTTAATGAAAATGAAGGAGGCACATGTTGATCGAATTGCAATGAGTTGTCAACTTAGCACTTCCCAAATCAATGTGTTGCTTTTTCAACTTGAAATGAAAAACATGGTGCGTGGAATTTCTGGAAATAGGTACCAATTAGTCTGGCAAAATTGTGCTTAGATGTGGCCAAAAAACAAGCAGTGCAACGATCAACGAAAAGATGCTAGCAATTAATACCGCAGCAGCTGAAATGTCCTTGAGTAGTTTAATTCTTGGATGGTATTCGGTGGTATGTAAATCGGCAAGAACCTCTAAACTTGTATTTACCGCTTCCAAGGATAACACCAATGTTGCTGAAACAAGGATCCAAAGCCATTCATGTGCCGTTAATTTTAACAAACATCCAAGGATCAAAGCAATCGTAAAAAGAAGAAATTGTATCCGTGCATTTCTGCTTTCCATGAAAAGGGTTTTTATTCCGACCATTGCCGTTTTCAATGAGGAAAAAAAGTTTGTATGTTTCATGGGTTTGAAATTAGTTAAAAAAGGAAAAATGACGTAATTTTGTGGTCACGTTCATTTAAATAAACTTATAAAGAAAGGTGGAGGGACTGGCCCTATGAAACCTTGGCAACCTGCCTCTTTGGAAAAGGTGCCAAATCCGATTCCTATTTAAGGGAAAAGATAAGTAGAAACATCCGCTGTTTCCGACACATTTCTTTGTTTTATCACACATATGAAAAGCGCATTAGAAACAGCATTAGCAAACCGAATTTTAGTTTTAGACGGGGCCATGGGCACCATGATTCAACGCCATGCATTGGAAGAATTTGATTTTCGAGAAGGGGCATTTGAAGACCATGCAAAACCGCTAAAAGGAAACAATGATTTACTGTCCATTACAAGGCCTGAAATCATCAAAGACATTCATCGTCAATATTTAGCAGCCGGTGCAGATATTATAGAAACGAATACGTTCTCCGGAACTACGATTGCTCAGGCAGATTATGGCTTGGAAGACGCCGTTTATCAGATCAATTTTCAAAGCGCTAAAATCGCCAAAGAAGTGTGTTCCGAATTTACCGATAGGCCTCGGTTCGTTGCCGGATCGATCGGTCCAACCAATCGAACGGCTTCCATTTCACCAGATGTCAATGATCCGGGATTTCGAGCGGTCAGTTTTGATGACCTCGTTCTTGCTTACAAGCAACAAGTGAATGCCCTGATGGACGGAGGAGTCGACACCTTATTAGTGGAAACCATTTTTGACACATTGAATGCCAAAGCGGCACTTTTTGCCATTGACGAAGTCTTTGAAGAAAGGGAAATGAAACTACCAATCATGGTTTCAGGGACCATAACGGATCAAAGTGGGAGAACATTAACTGGACAAACAACCGAAGCGTTTTTAATTTCGCTTTCCCATATGCCCTTGCTTTCCATTGGTTTAAATTGCGCTTTGGGAGCATCCATGATGCGCCCTTATTTGCAGATTTTGAACGAAAAATCTTCCTTTGCCGTGAGTGCACATCCTAACGCCGGACTCCCAAATGAATTTGGTCAATACGAAGAAAGTCCTGAACAAATGGCAAATCAAATTAAAACATTTCTTGACGAAGGCTTAGTAAACATTATTGGTGGGTGTTGCGGGACTACGCCTGCACACATCAAAGCCATCGCTGATGCAGCAAAAAATTATCAACCTCGCCCCTTAAACGCCTAACTCGCTTTTTGTTTATGTTAAAATCATTGAAATTATCTGGGCTTGAGCCACTTATCGTAAGTAGTGAAAGTAACTTTATCAATATTGGGGAACGCACAAATGTGACCGGATCTCGTGCTTTTTTGCGCATGATCCAAGAAGGTGATTTCGATGCCGCTGTCGCTGTCGCACGCGAACAAGTGGAAGGCGGTGCGCAGATCATCGACATCAACATGGACGAGGGAATGATTGATGGGAAGGAAGCTATGGTGCGATTCCTGAACCTCATCGCAGCCGAACCAGACATCGCTCGTGTCCCAATCATGATCGACAGTTCGAAGTGGGAAATCATTGAAGCTGGGTTGAAGTGCATTCAAGGCAAAGGAGTCGTGAATTCCATCTCTTTAAAAGAAGGTGAAGCGATTTTCATTGACCAAGCAAAAAAAATAAAACGTTACGGTGCCGCGGTCATTGTCATGGCATTTGACGAGCAAGGGCAGGCCGATTGTTTTGAGCGACGCGTGGAGATATGCCAACGATCCTATGATATTCTGACGAAGACCGTGCAGTTTCCATCCGAAGACATCATTTTCGATCCTAATATTTTTCCTGTTGCCACAGGAATGGAGGAACACAACAATAATGCACTCGATTTCTTTAAAGCTTGTAAATGGATTCGAACGAATTTACCAGGAGCACACGTAAGTGGTGGCGTTTCGAATGTTTCCTTTTCCTTTAGAGGAAACAACAAGGTGAGGGAAGCCATGCACTCCGCTTTTCTTTATCACGCCATTGCACACGGTATGGACATGGGGATTGTCAATCCAAGCATGTTGGAAGTCTACAGCGACATTGATTCTCAATTGTTGATGTATGTCGAAGATGTGCTATTAAACCGTCGTCCAGATGCGACCGAACGCTTATTAGAATTAGCAGAAACAGTGAAAGGAGATGGTAAGAAAAAAGAAATCGATTTAACTTGGAGAAATGCGTCAGTCAAAGAGCGATTATCCTACGCATTAGTTAAAGGGATTGTCGAATTCATCGATGAAGACGTAGAAGAATGCCGTCATTTATTTGAACGACCAATTGAAGTGATTGAAGGACCATTAATGGATGGAATGAATACGGTCGGAGATCTTTTTGGAAGCGGAAAAATGTTTCTTCCTCAAGTGGTTAAGTCCGCCCGAGTGATGAAAAAAGCAGTCGCATACCTACTCCCATACATTGAAGCGGAGAAAGATGGAAAGAGTTCATTTGCCGGAAAAATTCTCATGGCAACGGTCAAAGGAGATGTACACGATATCGGAAAAAACATTGTAGGCGTTGTTCTTGCCTGCAACAACTATGAAGTCATAGATATGGGAGTGATGGTTCCGGCAGAAAAAATCATTCAAAAAGCGATCGAAGAAAAGGTTGATGTCATTGGCTTGAGCGGACTCATTACACCAAGTTTAGATGAAATGGTTCACATGGCCAAAGAAATGGAGCGTGCAGGATTAAACATCCCATTACTTATAGGTGGTGCTACGACATCCAAAGTACATACCGCTGTAAAAATTGATCAATATTATCAATTAGGCCAAGCTGTTCATGTCTTAGATGCTTCTCGTTCAGTAACAGTAGTAGAAAGTTTACTTGGACCTAAAAAAGATGCGTTTATTGCTCAATTGAAAGATGAATATAGTCGCTTGCGGACGCATCATGAAAAACACCGCGCATCGAAGGAATTATTGACCATTGCTGATGCCCGTGCGAATAAACTATTCCTTGATTTTTCTCAAGGTCAAATCGCTTTGCCTCAGAAACCAGGCATCCATCAATTGGATGTTCCACTTGAAAAAATTGTTCCATACATTGATTGGACACCCTTTTTTCAAACGTGGGAATTGCACGGCAAATTTCCAGCTATATTAACGGATGAAGTTGTTGGCGTAGAAGCAACAAAACTGTTTGAAGATGCGCAACAAATGTTGCACACAATGGTCCATGAAAATTGGGTGAAGGCAAAGGCTGTTTTTGGCATTTTTCCAGCTCAATCATGTGGTGATGACATTGAAATTCAGCACTCCTTAAAAGGTTCAGACTCGGTCATTTATCATCGTACATTGAGGCAACAAACCAAAAAAGCAAGCGGACAAGCGAATTTGGCACTGTCAGACTTCATCGCTCCAAAAGAAAGTGGGCAGCAAGATTACATCGGTGCTTTTGTTGTTACAACTGGAATAGGACTGGAAGAACATGTCAATCGATTTGAAGAGGATCACGACGATTATAGTTCAATTATGGTAAAAGCTCTAGCTGATCGCCTTGCGGAAGGATTGGCAGAATACCTTCACCTGCTGGTTCGAACAGATTATTGGGGCTATGAGTCTGCTCATTCCTTTACCAATGATGAACTCATTCAAGAGAAATATCGGGGCATTCGGCCTGCACCTGGTTATCCGGCGTGTCCAGATCACTTAGAGAAAAATACCATTTTCCAATTGTTGAGCGCTACAGATGCCATAGGTGTATCTTTAACAGAAAGTTTAGCGATGAGTCCTGCATCATCTGTTAGTGGTTGGTATTTTGCACACCCAGACACCAAGTATTTTGGACTTGGAAAGGTAACTGATGAACAAATAAGGGACATCGCTCAACGTAAAAATGAACCATACGAAACAATCGCTCGATGGTATTCGTCCATTCTTGTTTAGTGTTCTTCGCTTTCAAAAACCGCATCGATGGCATGAGGACCTTTTATAGCAGCTTGCACCGCTAGTTCATCGCAGCGTTCATTTTCTGGATGACCAGCATGACCTTTTACCCAAACGTATTTGATTTTAAATCGACTATGAGATTTCAGGTATCGATGCCATAAATCTTTGTTCTTTTTATCTTTGAAATCCTTTTTTACCCAACCGAATACCCAACCTTTGGTAATGGAATCAATGACGTATTTTGAATCTGAATAAACCGTGACAGGGTATTTATCTGATTTTATATGCTCCAAAGCAACACAAACAGCCATGAGTTCCATTCGATTGTTGGTCGTTTTGCGAAAACCAGCCGATAGTTCTTTTCGTTGATGTCCAAAAATGAGAATGGCTCCATAACCTCCTGGACCAGGATTGCCGCGCGATGAACCATCGGTAAAAACCTTAATTTCTGACATTATTTTTTAGTGTATTTCCAATGCAAAGATTTTCCTTCTTTCAGGTTCTCTAACATTGCGTTGATTCGATTCGTTTTCGTTACTTCGGTTTTAGCTGCATCAATCCATGTGACGTATTCCTTTCGCTGGGAAGGACTCAGTTGATCAAAGGAAGCAGACTCCATTACCTTATCCGTAAAAAATTGAGGGAAATCAACACTTGACTGATCCCAGACTTTTCGTTTTGTCGCTTTTTCGGGTGAATTTACACCTGTTTTACCGGAACATTCGATTGACTCTAAAATGTACGCCGTGAGTATTTCCCGATCTGGTAATTGCGTTAATGAAGTGATTTTACCCAAACTTCCCATGGCAGTTTTTCCCATTTTCTCTAGAATATGGTGTTCATCTTTCAATTCAGCAGCTAACCAAAAGCCAAACGTACAATGGTGCTTAAACGCGCTAAAAGAACAAATGATTTTGCCTTGATACGTATAGGTAGGAAAACTCCATTTCCATGTTTCCGTCAGTAAGGGATGTGCCGCATGAATAATGGACCTTAATTCGATTAAAATCGGACGTGCGAAATCAGCAGATTTCTCAATAAATGCATCAACACGTGGATCTTTTCCCATCATTTATTTCGATTTCAAGCGCTTAGGGTTTTCACTTAAAAAAGCAGTCCACGAATCTCCTTTTGTTTTATTGTGTTCGCCAACACCTTTCGAAAAATGGTGGCAAACAGCTACTGCGAGTCCATCCGTGGCATCCAAATATTTAGGCATGTCTTGAAAATTGAGCATTTTTTGCAGCATTGCCGCCACTTGTTCTTTCGAGGCAGCTCCACTTCCTGTAATGGATTGTTTGATCCTTCTCGGAGAATATTCCTCAAAAGGAATATTGTGGTTAAGGCATGAAGCGATGGCAACACCTTGCGCTCGGCCAAGTTTCAACATGGACTGGACATTCTTCCCGAAAAAGGGCGCTTCAATCGCCATCTCATCTGGTTTGTATTCTTGAATTAAGCCATTTAAACGGTCCAGAATGCGTTTTAATTTATCCGGTTGATTCGTCAACTTATTCAATTGAATGATGCCAAAATTCAACATATGCAATTGATTTTTACGAACATGAATAATTCCATATCCCATAACCGTTGTTCCCGGGTCAATTCCAAGTATGATTTTATCTTCCGTCATGGTGAATGGATTCGGGTCTAAAACTACGCATTGTTTATCAAATGAGGACTGATGTCTATGGAAAACTATACGTTCGAAGAACTAATATTGTCATCACTTACCAATGCATCTCCGCGCATTCGAAGCAATAACTGTATCAATGCCACCACATCTTTCTCACAATAAACCGTGATGCGTTTCAAATCATTTTCTTCATAATAAACCCGAGCCACATCCGCACCGGATATGTCATCTTTGGGTGTTGGGATATGAAAGACATGGCAGAGCAATGCCAAGGAAGTAAAAGCTTTGTAATCTCCAAATTTCCAAAGTTCAAGGGTGTCCAAATGATTGACTTCCCAAGGTTTTTTACCTGCAATGTCTAATATTCCAGGAAGTGGAATGCCGTTGATCAGCATACGTCGACAAATATATGGAATGTCAAATTCCTTGGAATTATGGCCGCAAATTACATGATAGGGAGTGTTGTAATGATCTTCCAACAACTGCTTAAATTGTTTGAGCAAGGTTTCTTCGTCGTCGTGCGCAAATGATTTTAAACGAATGGTTTTCCCTGTCGAAGCATCGCGCACCATCCCCACGGAAATACAGATGATTTTACCGAATTCGGCAAGAATCCCGCCTTTTTCGTTGTAAATCATTTCAATGTTCTTCTCTGGACTCACGTGAAATCGATTCTTGGCATAAAAAAGTTCTTGACCTTTTTCTTCCAAGTCCTGGTATTGGTATACTTGCGGAACTGTTTCAATGTCTAGAAAAAGTACTTTGTCAAATTGAATTCGCTGTAACATGTGGTGATAATTTGAAATGAATATACGTGAAAATCTTGATTAATCGGAGTAAAAACGTCATTTTTGCTAAAATTGATATATGTCAGAACAAATAATCATTTCTGGTCAAACCAAGCAAGAAAAATACGCCGCATTATTGCCACAAATTCATGCCCTCACAGCTTCTGAATCCTCTATGGTCTCGAATCTAGCAAATACTTGCGCGGCCTTAAAAGAAGTATTTGATTTCTTTTGGGTAGGGTTTTATTTGGTGGAAGGAGATCAACTTGTTTTGGGTCCATTCCAGGGTCCTATCGCGTGCACTAGGATCGCCTTTGGAAAAGGGGTTTGTGGTACTGCATGGAAAGATAAAGAAGTTCAACTTGTTCCTGATGTTGATTTATTTCCTGGACACATTGCATGTAGCTCCTTATCGAAAAGTGAGGTTGTGATTCCAATGATGAAAGAAAATCAAGTCATCGGTGTATTGGATGTGGATAGTTCGCAACTGAATGACTTTGATGCGGTAGATGTCAAATTTTTAACTGAACTTTGTACATGGCTCGTTTCCTTGCATTAGTTTGTGTTCTAACACTGCTCGCTTCATGCGGACAAATCGGCACCATTTCCGGTGGACCTAAGGATGAGATTGCACCACAAATTACTTCGAGTAATTTATCCGATAAACAAACAAACTTCAAAGAACAACTCATTGAATTTACCTTTGATGAATACGTGGTATTGAATAAACCAATGGAACAAATCGTCCTGGTTCCCGCGGATTCAAAACTTGAAAGCAAACTTTCAAAAAAAACACTCAGCATATCCATCGCAGATACCCTTCAAAAAAACACGACGTATACCTTGTACCTCAATGCTGCCGTAAAAGATGTCAGTGAGGGAAATGACTCTTTAATGAAATTTACCTTTTCTACTGGACGAGCTTTGGATTCACTTGCATTTCATGTGAGGGTTTATGACGCCTTCACCAAAGCATGGATGCCGAAAGTGACGGTTGGACTTTATCCCAAGTTTGAAGATGAGGTTCCAAGGTATTTTACGCAGAGTAAAGAGGATGGGTTTGCACACTTTGAGGCATTGCGAACAGGAGCCTACTTCGTCAAAGCATTTGTCGATAAAAATCAAGACTTGCGCATTCAGAAGGATGAAGTTCAAGGTTACCTATGGGAAAGTGTACAATTAAATTCAGAGCAAAAAGATACCATCGTATTTTCAATGTCTCTTCCAGAACAAGCAGATAAGATTAAAAACGCACGCCTCATTCCACCTGGAATTATTGGCGTACACGTTCCATCAGAAAACGCGCAAACTCAAATTCAACTTAATGGAAAACAGCTCGGTATAAATGAATTGATTGGAATTGGCGAGGACAGTTTATTGGTTTCGATTGGTGAAGAGAAGGAAATTGATTTACAACTGATCATTGCAGGGGATACGACACGTGTCCGGAATACCCCCAAGCAACAAGCGACAAAAATCGCCGTTCAATACATCGAAAAAGAAGGGCTGCAAGATCGCTTCTTCCTAAGCTGTACTGATTTCATTCAGTGGATCGATACGAGCAAACTAAAATTGAGGGATTTGAACGACAGTAGCCTCGTAGAATATGAAGTAAATTTCCTGGCGAATGCATTCGAAATACGCCCAAAGAAATACGCGAAAAAATACCAATTAACCTTGGAGGCAGGAGCCATCCTTGGAAAAACCACAAATCTCTCTAGTAAATTTCAAAAGGAAATTAATTGGAAGCAGGATCGGGACTTCGGCGATTTAACGGTTCAATTATCGGATACAGTGAATGCGGGAATCATTCAGGTCATTGACAAAAACAACGTGATTCGAACATTGGTATTTCATGAGACGGATAAAATCAGTCTTCCAGATTTACTACCTGGAGAATACACCTTTAAAGTCATCATAGACCTGAACAATAATGGAAAATGGGACCCAATCATTCCGGAAACGAAAACAAATGCAGAGCAAGTGTTGTTATTCAATACACCGGTCAAAATAAGAACCAATTGGGAGGTGGAAGTCAACTTTGACCTTCAATCAAATCAACCTTAATAAAAAAGAAAAAAAATGAAAAAAATCATTCTCAGTACTTTCGTGTGTATTTCCTTATTTACACAAGCACAAGTTCAAACGCCAAAAGCAAGTCCAGTTGCAAAAGTTGAACAACGAGCAGGACTTACAGACATTAGCATTAGTTATTCTCGTCCAGCTGTGAACGGTCGTAAAATTTTTGGTGATTTAATTCCATTTGGCGTACGTTGGAGATTAGGTGCAAATGAAAACACTAAAATCACCACAAGTGATGTGTTGATTTTTGGTTCGGATACTTTGCAGTCGGGAACATATGCCTTGTTCGCTACACCGAATAAAAGTGCTTGGACAATTGATTTTTACACGGAAACAACGAATTGGGGATTGCCAGAAAAATGGGAGGATTCGAAAGTTGCGTTAAGCATTCGTGCAAACGTTGAAAAATTGCCTGTTCTTTCTGAAAACCTAACAATTTCGATTGAAAACATGGAATTTAACAGCGCCGTTTTATCCATTTCTTGGGAGAAATCAAAGGTTTCACTTCCGTTTACTTTGAATACCAAAGAAAAAGTTTTAGCAAGCATCGAAACAACTCTTTCGGGAAGTGCCGTTACCGCAAATGATTACAATCAAGCAGCAAGTTACTACTTTGCAGAGCAAATTGACATGAAAAAAGCCCTGGAATGGTCGACCAAAGCCGTGGAGATGAAAGGAGTGAGTGCCTATTGGATGACTAGATTAAAAGCACAAATACAAGCAGCAAATGGTGATTTCAAGGGTGCAATAGAAACAGCGAAAATTTCAATGGCTGCAGCAGAAAAAGACGGTGATCAGAACTACGTTAAAATGAATCAAGTATCCATTGAAGAGTGGAGTAAAAAGAACTAATTTTGATCGAGAAATACCGGTACCATCTTTGGTTGCATGCCATTATTTTCATGTGGGGATTTACCGGGATTTTAGGTAAACTCATCCACTTAGATGCGCTCATTATTGTTTGGTACCGCGTTGTTATTGCCGCTTCCTTTCTTGCTCTTTATTTTATCTGGAATAAAAAGTCCTTTTCATTTCCACGAAAACATGCTTGGAAAGTCATATTGGTTGGAATTCTCGTTGCAGGACATTGGATGACTTTTTATTATAGCATACAGCTATCCACCGCTTCCCTTGGCATATTATGTCTCTCGACTACGACCTTGCATGTCACTTGGCTAGAACCCATCGTCATGAAACGAAAATTTTCTTGGGTCGAATTTCTTTTCGGCTTACTCGTTATTTTCGGCATCTATTTCGTGGCACATAACTTCGGTGAAGGTGAAAGAAAAGCACTGTATTTCGGCTTGTTCTCCGCCTTACTTGCTGCGTGTTTCTCCGTTTTCAATGGTCGATTAGCGAAGGATGTAGAATCTGCACACATCACCTTATATGAATTATTAAGCGGCATCGTTTTCATCACCATTGTGCTTGGCGCAAGCGGAAAATTAACTTCCGACATGCTAAAAATGACCCTTTCCGATGGATTATGGTTGCTCTTTCTTGGAGTAGCATGTACATCTTTCGCTTTTTTAATGACGGTAGAAATCGTGAAAAAACTAGGAGCGTTTACGGTTTCACTCAGCATCAATTTAGAACCCGTCTATACCATCATTTTAGCCATATTCATCTTGAACGAACATAAATTACTTAACGTAAACTTTTACATCGGATCCTTGATCATTATCTTAGTCGTCATTGCGAATGGCTTTTATAAGAAATGGCAACAACATTCACTTCATAAAACAACAATTACAGAAAATGGAATACAATAATCTTGGAAAATCTGGTCTGCAAATCAGTAGACTTTCATTAGGGTCTTGGTTAACCTTTGGAAAACAAATCGGGGACGATGTCGCAGAACGACTCATGGACATCGCCTATGAAAACGGCATTAATTTCTTTGACAATGCTGAGATTTATGCACGTGGCAAAAGTGAAGAAGTGATGGGAGCCATCTTAAAAAAGAAAAATTGGTCGCGCGATAGCTACCTTGTCAGCAGCAAAGTGTTTTTTGGAAATGGCGGTCAATTACCAACCCAAAAAGGCTTGAGCAGAAAACATATTTTCGAGGCTTGCGAACAAGCATTGAAGAGGTTTCAATTGGATTACCTTGATTTATTTTTATGCCATCGTCCAGACAAACAAACGCCAATCGAAGAAACCGTTTGGTCGATGCATCAATTAATCATGCAAGGTAAAATTTTGTACTGGGGAACTTCTGAATGGAGCGCACAAGAGATTATGGAAGCGCACATGTTTGCGAAACAAAATCACTTAATAGGGCCAATTGTGGAACAACCTGAGTACAATATGTTTACTCGTCAAAAAGTAGAAGTAGAGTTTTCTCAAATTTATAAGACTGTTGGACTTGGAACGACCATATGGTCACCGTTGGCAAGTGGTATTTTAAGTGGGAAATACAACCAAGAATTCCCAAGTGATACACGACTTGGAATGGAAGGATTGGATTGGTTGAAAGAAAAAAACTTCACGGTAGAACGCATTGATGTCGTAAAAAAACTGAGTGCACTAGCCGCGGATTTAAACATGTCGCTTCCGGTACTCGGGCTTGCTTGGTGTTTGAAGAATCCGAATGTAAGTACGGTGATTTTAGGCGCTAGCAAAGAACACCAGTTAAAGGAGAATTTAACATCATTAGAAGCCAAAGAAAAATTGACGCCAGAAATCATGGACCAAATCGAAGGAATCTTGTCAAACAAACCCGTTCATCCCGATCATTAATAAACATTTATTAAAATTGGCTGTTACCTCTTTAAATCACTAATTTTGCAACGCAATTTTACAGAAGCATGATCGAAACAGATATCATTATTATAGGCGCTGGTCCAGTAGGACTTTTTACCGTATTTGAGGCCGGACTTTTAAAGTTACGTTGCCATTTAATTGATTCATTGCCTCAAGCGGGAGGACAATGTTCTGAAATTTATCCTAAAAAACCCATTTACGATATCCCAGGCTTTCCTTCCATACTTGCGGGAGAACTGATAGACAATTTAATGGAACAAGCGGCTCCGTTCAAACCAGGATTTACACTTGGGGAGGCAGCACTTTCAATTGAAAAAACGGCGGATGATCAATTCATTGTCACCACCATTAAAGGAACGAAACACCAAGCACCAATTGTCATGATTGCAGGTGGACTTGGCGTTTTTGAACCAAGAAAACCTCCGATTGATGCCATTGTCGATTTTGAAGACAAAGGAGTGGAATACATCATCAAAGATCCAAGTATTTACCAAGATAAAGTTTGCGTGATAGCAGGTGGAGGTGATTCAGCACTGGACTGGTCGATCTATCTTGCAGAACGAAACATCGCCAAAAAAGTACATTTAGTACACCGAAGCAGCTCTTTCCGTGGACATTTGGATTCTGTTCAAAAAGTCATCGATATGGCGGAATCAGGACAAATCAACCTCATTACGGAAGCAGAGGTTACTGGTTTGTCAGGATCTGGAAAATTAGAAAAAGTGCATGTCACGCATCAAAAAAATGGTGAAATCGTGATTGATGCCGATCATTTTATTCCTCTATTCGGTTTAAAACCAAGCCTTGGACCGATTGCCGATTGGGGTCTAGAAATTGAAAAAAGTGCCATCAAAGTAAACACATTGGATTATTCGACAAATATTCCCGGAATCTATGCGATTGGAGATGTCAATACGTACGAAAACAAATTGAAGTTGATTTTATGTGGCTTCCACGAAGGAACACTAGCCGTTCAATCCGCCTTTGCACGCATTCATCCAGAGAAAAAGAATGTATTGAAATACACCACCGTAAATGGTGTTCAAGGATTTTAATTGACTTTTAAAATTCCCTTGAAAAAAGTAACTTTGTTCAGATGAATCGCTGGACAGTTAATTCCGTTGTTGTACTTGGATTGGTTTCCATTTTCAGTATCCTATTGGTGCAATTCGTTTGGATGCGCAGCACCGTTGAGATGCAAGCAAAGAACATCGCCATTCAAGAAAAGGAAGATAGCCTGAATTTGCGTGAATTTTCCCAACAAGCACACAACGCTTTGAGGGATGTTTTGAAACAAGTTTCCCCTGATCATCCAGACCACACCGATTTGTATGGTGCCATCAAACAAATCAAAAGCAACCACTTTACCGTTGATTTTACGGAAGAATTACAACCTTTCTACCTAGAAACATTGCTCAAAAAAGAGCTTTACCATCAGAACATTCACCAAGATTTCGTCTATGGTATTTACGATTGTTTTACCGATTCAATTGTACTTGGGAACCTGATTAAATTTACGAAAGATTCCTTGTATGCCGATTCAAAACATGGGTTACCCGGTCTTACACCTGAGTCATTAAACCTGACAAAAGACGGACACTATTTCACCGTATATTTTCCCAATGTAAAACCAAAACCCATTGAAGCAGCATCCTTTGTTTCACCTTGGGTTTATTTGATCATTATCATCTTATTCGTTATTGTATTCTTTGCCTTTAGCTTGGGAATCATCATTCGTCAGAAAAAATTATCCGAAGTGAAAACGGATTTCATTAACAACATGACGCATGAATTAAAAACACCTATTTCAACGATAAGTCTTTCGAGTGAAATGTTGCTCAGAATGGATTTTGATGCGGACAACCAAGAAAAAATTCGGAAGTATGCCAACATCATCTACAAGGAAAATAAACGACTTGAAAATCAAGTAGAACGAGTCTTGAATGTTGCGAAACTGGATAAGGACCAGGTTGTATTAGACAAAGAAGCATTCAACGTTCATGAATTGCTGTTGGAAGTGAAAGAGAATTTCGAATTCAATCAGACGGAAACCGGTGGAATGATTTCATTGAACTGTGAAGCAGAAACATTTGAAATTCAAGCGGATTCAGTACACATGACAAACGTTGTGTATAATTTGTTGGACAATGCGATTAAATATTGCAATGGAAAAGCTCAAATTCAAGTAAAAACCTTCAATGAAAGAAATGGCTTAATCATTGAAATTACGGACAATGGTATTGGGATAAAAAAAGAAGACATTCGACTGATTTTTGATAAGTTCTACCGCGTTCCTACCGGAAATGTACACGACGTAAAAGGATTTGGACTTGGTTTGTTTTACGTGAAATTAATCATTGATGCACATCAAGGAAAAATAGATGTGAAAAGTACTGTTGGCAAAGGAACCACCTTCACCATTTGGTTACCTCTTCGGTGATTTTATCCGTATTAATATAACATCGGGCTGAGGAAAAACACCTTGCCGAACCAAGGTTCTTTTCGAAGTATTCAAAACCAAGCGTTCATCGATTCCAGAGTTTTCTCGCGGCATAAAAAGAAAAATTTCTTTAGACTGAGCTGATGCTTCTGTCGTATAAGCACCTGAAATATTCATGGAACCAATGCTTAGAAACAAACTGTCTTTATGCAAAGTGATTTTGATTGTCGCTGGACCAAATTCAATTTTATCTTGACCTAACATCGCCGAGTAAGCAGGGATTTGACCTTGATAGGTTTTAAAATGCTTCCTTTTAATACGTACAGATTGTGCCGAAACTTCGTGGAAGAAAAAACTTAAAAACGTGAAGGCGAAGATCCATTTCATACACGAAAATAAACATTTACTTTGGAACGATAAGAATTGGGGAAATCTGATTGAAATGACAGGAATGATACACGTCAAAAGTAAAATTTTGGCTATTTTAGCGCTAATCTTCACGATCACATGAAACAATACCACGATTTATTACAACACATCCTTGATCACGGCGTCAAAAAAGAGGACCGCACAGGAACTGGAACCATCTCTGTTTTCGGCTACCAGATGCGTTACAACTTACAGGAAGGATTTCCTTGCTTAACGACAAAAAAATTACACCTTCGTTCGATCATTCATGAATTGTTGTGGTTTTTGAAAGGAGATACGAACATTCAATACTTAAAGGAGAACAATGTCTCTATTTGGGATGAATGGGCGGATGAGAATGGTAATTTAGGTCCCGTTTATGGCTCACAGTGGAGAAGTTGGCCGGCGGCTGATGGTAGACACATCGATCAAATTAAGCAAGTCATTGATCAAATCAAAAACAATCCAGATTCAAGAAGAATCATCGTTTCCGCCTGGAACGTAGGAGAAATTGATAAAATGGCCTTGCCTCCTTGTCATGCCTTTTTTCAATTTTACGTCGCTGATGGCAAATTAAGTTGTCAATTATACCAACGAAGTGCCGATACTTTTTTAGGCGTGCCATTCAACATTGCATCGTACGCACTACTCACCATGATGATGGCACAAGTTTGTGGCCTACAAGCAGGTGATTTTGTCCATACCCTCGGAGATGCACACTTATATTCAAATCACATAGAACAAGCTCAATTGCAATTAACGCGGGATTTCAGAGCTTTGCCAACCATGAAGATGAATCCTTCTGTTACCGATTTATTTGATTTTACCTACGAAGATTTTGAATTGTGTAATTATGATCCGCATCCACACATTAAAGCAGCGGTAGCGATCTAATGAAAACAGCCCTAATTGTTGCCATGGATTCCGAACGTGGTATCGGAAAAAACAATGACTTAATGTGGCATTTGCCCAAGGACATGCAGTTTTTCAAAGATACAACCCAAGGTCAAATAGTTGTCATGGGACGTAAAAACTACGATAGCATACCTGAAAAATACCGTCCGCTTCCAAACCGCTTAAACGTTGTGCTGACGCGAAACAATGATTTCAACGCAACTGATTGCCTTGTCTTTCATTCATTGGAAGATTGTATGTCCTATTTCAAGGACGAAAAAGAGCGTACGCTTTTTATCATTGGTGGCGGAGAAATTTACCGAATGGCGATTGAATCGAACATCGTAGACGAAATGTACATTACACATGTGCATCACTCATATGAAGCGGAAACTTTTTTCCCTGAATTTGATGCCGCTCAATGGAAAAGCAGCTTGCTCTTTCAACAAGAAATTGACGAAAAACACGAGGCTGCATTCACGGTTCGCAAATACACAAAAGTCGGTTAGACTAGGCTTAATTTCATCACAGAAACAAGTGCTGCCGTTTCGGTGCGCAACCTAAAATCGCTCAAACTCACCGCTTCGTATCCGTGATCCAATGCTTTCTTCACTTCTTGTTCTGAAAAATCACCTTCTGGACCAATTAAAAATACCTTTCTCTCGGTGATCAAGTTTAAAGGGGTTTTATTGGATGGATAACAGTGTCCAATGTACCCATTTGGAAAAGCATCAATAAAGGCATCAAAAGGAACTAAATCGGAAATTTCTGGCAAGTAATAACGCTTGGATTGCTTCATGGCTGAAATGGCGATTTTCTCTAATCGATCCAGTTTTAATTGACCACGTTCGTTGTGATCACACTTCAAAAAAGTGATTTTACTTAAGCCGATTTCCGTTGCTTTTTCCAACAACCATTCCATTCGATCCATGTTTTTAGTCGGTGCAAGTGCCAAATGAATTGCATTCGAAGTTGGAGGGTGTTGCACTGTTTTCAGCACTTGTAACGTACATTTTTTTGGATGATCCTCAGCGATTTCCGCAAGTGCAGAAAGACCTTTCCCATTCAGCAATTCTACTTGGTCGCCTTTTTTCAATCGTAGCACGCGGATGCAGTGTTTCGATTCATCCTCACTTAAAGTATAGGAAGTGTCATTTTCCGAAAAATCTGGTGCGTAAAATAAATGCATCAATGAAGGATTTGATAGGTCAATTCTTTTAACAATTCTGCCTGACTTGCACTTGCATTTCCCACACCTTTTGATTTTAAGTCAAAGCGATGCAGCAATTCGATGACCGCAGCAATTTTTCTCGGATCGTATTGATTTTTTGCCTGCAACAATTCACCTGCTACAAATGGAGGAACGCCTACCGCCTGAGCAATGGCTTCACGGGACTTGTTGGGCAAGAAGTGTATCCGCATGATTTGAGAAAAGAATTTAAATAAGTTGCTGATGATCAATGTGAAATCTGCTGCCTTTGGATTGTATTCAAAATACTGTATGATTTTAAATGCCTTCTCTGTATTTCGAGATGATATTGCATTGACAAACTCGAAAACATTGTAATCTTTCGAAATGCCAATATTTAACTCAATGTGCGTTTCATCGATGGTTGTTCCTGGAGGAAGTAGAATGGAAAGTTTTTCTAATTCCTTTACGATGCGACCCAAGTCCGTGCCTAAAAATTCCGCCAGAAGCATGCTTGCTTTCGAATTAATGCCAAAACCTATGGACTTCACATAATTTGAAATCCAATCAGCAAGGTTGTATTCTCGTACTTTATCAGACTTGTAAACCAATCCGTTTTTTGCAAATGACTTCAATACTTTTTTGCGCGCATCAAACGTTTTGTACTTATGGCAAATGACAAATATGGTCGTGTCAGAAGGATGTTCAGCATACGCTTCCAACTCATCAATTTGTTTAAAGTATTGTGCTTCTTTTAAAACGACCAGACGACGTTCAGACATCATCGGATAAGCCTTTAATTCACTGATTAAAGATAAAACTTCGGCGTCTTTTCCGTACAAAATCGTTTGATTAAAGTCCTTTTCATGGTCTTCCAAAGCATGCTCTATGATGGCATCACAAATCGCGTCAATAAAGTATGCTTCTTCCCCGTGAAGAAAGTACATTTTTTCAAACTTCTTATTTCGAATGTCTTTTAACAGTAATTTATAGTCCATTACTGATGTTTTTCCCAGATTTGAATTAAAGCAACCAAGGTATCAACAGCCTTTTGCATGTCTTGAATACTCACATATTCATGGCGGGAATGTATCGCCATTTCACCCGTGAAAATGTTCGGGCAAGGAAGCCCCATAAAAGACAACCTAGACCCATCTGTTCCGCCGCGAATAATCGCTCTTTTCGGCTCAATACCGGCTGTTTTCATGGCTTCCACAGCATAGTCACACACAAAAGGTAAATCTTTCAGGATTTCCTTCATGTTTCGGTATTGTTCAGTGACGGAAAAATCCAAATGAGCACCCGGATGAGCTTCAATCACTTGTTCAGCCAATGCCTTTAATTTCGCTTCGTATTCTGCCAATTTACTTGTGTCATGATCTCGAATGATGAATTGAACCGTTGTAGATTCCAATCCTCCTTCGATGGCAACCGGATGAACAAATCCTTCTCGTCCTGAAGTCGTTTCTGGAGACCATGAATCATTTGGCAAGGAATCGATCAATGCTGCTGCCAATTTCATGGAGTGCACCATTTTGTTTTTTGCGTATCCTGGATGAGCACTAATGCCGTGGAAGGTCATTTTTACCGCATCTGCCGAAAAGGTTTCATCTTCGATGTCTCCGAGCGGTCCGCCATCCAAGGTATAGCCATAATCCGCATTCAAACGATTCATGTCTAAGTGTTCAACACCGCGTCCCACTTCTTCATCTGGCGTGAACAAGATCCGAATGTTACCATGTTTCACTTCCGAATGTGTTTGAATAAATTGGGCGAAATCCATGATAATCGCAACACCAGCTTTATCATCTGCTCCCAATAAAGTTAGTCCACTAGCCGTTACAATGTCGTCCCCAATTTTAGAGGCCAAATACGCGTGTTTTTCGATGGTGATTACTTGGGATGGATCATCGGGTAAAACAATGGGAGCACCTGTATAATTTCTATGTACAATAGGTTTTACATTTGTCCCGCTGCAATCCGGAGCAGTATCCATATGGGAACAAAAACAGATGGTTGGTAAATCTTTTCGATCAGAATTAGATGGAATGGTAGCAAAAACATAACCCCATTCATCCATCTCGGCATCTTCAATGCCCATTTGCAACAATTCCTCTATTAAGATTCTAGCTAAATCTTTTTGCTTTTCGCTGGATGGGAAACAAGTAGCATTCGGATCGGCTGTGGTGTCAATTTGTACATAACGCAAGAAACGTTCTTCCACAGAATAAGTATACGACATAAATTCTTTTATCCAAAAATAGCAAGAATCGAGAAAAGTTTAATGAGCGGCAGATACTAATTCACGCAATGTTTTCAACTCTTCTACTTTTTCTGCATTCCCAACTTGCTGAAAGGAGGAAATTAGGTTGGTTAACATCCGTTTAATGACAGCGGTATTAGAGCACGGCTCAAAGTAATCTCTTTGATGATGTAGGTTTAATCCATTCAAAAAATCTTTGATTTCGTTCGTGTCGAAAATACTTCCTTTAGAGAAGGCATTGATGTAGAACAGGACACCAAATTCATTTTGTTGGTTGATGGCAAAACTGGAATGTTTGGAATCCATGTATGCCAAAACGAAATGATTGGGAAGGTTAACGCCATAAATGGGAAGGTCCAATGATTGAGCAATGATGCTATAGATCAAGCAAAGGCTTAGGGGGTTTCCTTTTTTTGATTCGAGCACCGAATGAATGTAGGAGTTAACTGGAGAATGAAAATTTTTATTGTCTCCGTGAAAATGATGAATGCCGAAGAAAATGCGGTTAAATATTTTCACTTGCTCAAAAGCAGTTTGATGATCATTTAACTCCAGCCAAATGTCTTTGCGAATCATCTGAATGGTTTCATGGATTTTATTTTCATCCAAACCAGGGAACTGATACTTCGCAACAATGATGGCCCCTTTTAATAAATCCTTATCAGCAGATTGCGTCCAAGAAATCAATTTTGCTTTGACTTCATCAAATTGAATGTCGTGGATGATTTTCTCGATGCGGTTCTGAAACAACAAACCATAGTAATCTGTTTCCCACGAATTCTCCAAATAGGGGATCGCTTCTGAGCCAATTTTTAGAAGTTGGTCACGGACGTGTTCAAAAACCGATTCATCTGGATCATCGATGAGTTGAACTAACGCTTGAATGGAAGATTGAGCCTTCATACTCCGGCAAATATATTCTTAAGATGAACGTTTAAAATTGAGATGTCAGATGTTTATTAAAGGATAAATGTTAATTTTTATGAAACTTATTAGATAAAGGCTCGTTAGAACTAAGCAATTACTGAATTAACTTTGCTACAGGTTGATTTTAAAGAGGCTCTTTTGAGCCTCTTTTTTTATATTTGTTAAAAGCAAACCATGAAAATCACCTTGTTTTCACTCCTTATTTTTCTTGCGGGTATTTCTTGTCAGACAAATCCGTGCAAAATGACTGCAGATGAATTTACTGTAAAAGGATCTTATTTAGGCAAAGTTCATCTCTCCAAGAAAGATACTTGTCCGGTTTACATTACCATTGAAGGCGTTTTTAGCAAATCAAGCATTGTTGAATTTTACACAATCTACCCCATTAACCTAGAAAGAGCCTTTCATAAGGATGGACTTTATATACGATTTAACTATACGATTAGTCGAGCAATGAGTCCGGAAGGATGCAAGACAGACGGCGTTGTAAGTGTAGAAAATGTTGAAAAATCGAAAGCAACAGAAGGATTTAAATTCCGGTGAAATCGCGTACAAGGTAACTCAATGCTTTTCCTACGATCAAAGAATCTGTTTCAGAAACAGGAGCTGCTTCCGTCAAATTTAAATAAGCAACCTGCTTTTGTGTTTTCACAAAGTGGCGCGTGAACTGACGTACTTGATCCAAGGTCCAGCCACTTGGAGACAGGGCACTGCTCGGCATGTAGGCAATGGCATCCATGTCAATTTCCAAACCAACCTGTGTATCTGAATGAAAATGCCTCAATACATTGGATAAGTCATCCAAGAGGTTTCGTTTTTCGAACAAGTAATCTTCGTAATAACTGTGGTAAATCTGATCGCTCGTCAAAGCCTTTCGAATAAATGTATTGTTATAGGCCTCATGTAAGCCCAGAACGGAGTAATGGAGGAGTGTTCCATCTTCTAATGCACTCGAAAAAGAATTTCCACTATGCCTTAATTCAGTAGACCTTAAATCGGCATGCGCATCTAAATTCACCACTGCTAATTTTTTATGACTTGCTGCCCATCTCATCACGGGCAGGGCATTGTTATGGCCTCCACCTATAATGATTGGAACCTGATTCGGATTTAAATACGTTTCCAATATTTTTTGCAGGAAATTATCTAATTCGACCACTTTATCACTGAGAGATCTATTCGAATCCCTTGTGTTTTCAATGACCTTTCCGAGAACGTGAATGGATTCGTTTGGATGCTGATCATGTGCTTGGGTATTCAAATATGCTTTAATGAAAGATGAAAAGGCATTTTGAGCTCCTGATCTTCCATTGTTGGCAAGTGGACCGCAACATTCTTCCACACCAATTATCACGTATTTTGCAGATGCTAGTTCGCTCGTTTGTAGGAGGTCTCCCATCCGTTTTTCACCATCACGTGGCGTGTACTGCACTTGAAGATCCGAAGAACTCCATTTTTGAAAGGAAAAAAAGTTTTTGGGACTATCCATGGTTGACAAGGTTAGAAATAAATTTCGGAACTGCCATTGGCTTCATGGATGTTGCATCGACAAATACGAGTGTTGTCTCGGCTTCATTCAATTTTACCTCTGTTTCATTAAAAACTTCGTATTGAAAAGTAATCCTGGTTCCCTCTAATTTTGAAATAACCGTACGTATCTCAAGAACATCATCGTATTTAGCCGCTTGTTTGTATGAAATTTTAAAATCAGTAACTGGTAATAAAATTCCATTTTCCTCCAGATTTTTATAAACAATTCCCAATTCTCGCAATGCTTCGACCCGGGCAACTTCAAAATATTGAGCGTAATTTCCGTAATAACAAAAGCCCATTTTATCCGTTTCACTGTAACGCACACGTAATTTTGTTGAAAACCTTCGAATTGCTGTATTTTCTATCATAGAATACGAAATTAAAAAATCATCCGAAACTATTTCAAAAAGCAATTAAGAATCGTAAATTTGTAAAGACTTCAAGGTAATTTTCAATTCTCCGAAAATATCTTCTTACATGTAAAAAAAATTAATTAATCAAGGGGTATTTGATTTTTTTTTTAACTTTTTTATGTAAATATTTGTCATCTCTTTATTTCAAGAAACAATTTTGGTAATCACGCCATAATTGAAAGCAGGTGTAAATAAGATTATGTTAAAAACTATGAGTACAAGTCACGAAGCGGCATGGGATGCGTGTTTGAAAGTTATAAAGGATAATATCTCACTTCAGGCATTTAAAACTTGGTTCGAACCTATCATTCCAGTTAAATTGGATAATAGTGTTTTGACGATTCAAGTTCCATCGCACTTCTTTTATGAATGGCTAGAGCAACACTACATTGTATTGCTTCGAAAAGTGGTGAAAAAGGAATTGGGAACTGATGGCAGCTTAGAATACAGCATTGTCATGGAAAACAATTCTCGCACATCCAACCCATACACAGTAAAAATTCCTGCTAATAATTCTAGCAATCTAAAAAATGCACCTGTAAATTTACCGATCAACGTAAACGAAAAACAAATTCGCAATCCATTCATTATTCCTGGATTGAAAAAAGTAAACATAGAATCGAATTTGATTCCAAATTTCACTTTTGACAATTTTGTGGAAGGGGAATGCAATAGATTGGCTCGTGCATCCGGATATGCCGTTTCCAACAAGCCTGGTGGAACAGCATTTAATCCGTTGTTATTGTACGGAGGAGTAGGATTAGGAAAAACCCATTTAGCGCACTCGATAGGAATTGCCATAAAAGACAATTTCCCAAACAAGACGGTTCTTTATGTTCAGTCT
>Ga0208592_1000083_pt1 | contig 27136 bp, 25 predicted proteins | sample LakMenE18May10ns_FD_150712 | JGI IMG/M metagenome (GOLD analysis project Ga0208592, IMG submission 150712) | Freshwater microbial communities from Lake Mendota, WI - 18MAY2010 deep hole epilimnion ns (SPAdes) | ecosystem: Environmental > Aquatic > Freshwater > Lentic | place: Lake Mendota...
ATGTAGATTCCATCGTCAGCGGCTGCACCATCCCCCAGTTTCCCGATGTACATTCCAGGTCTGAGTCGAATGTGCTCCTTCCAATCGAGGGAACGTATATTATCTTCAGTATATTGATTTTCTGCCATTTCGAATCTTAAGATTTTCGGAATAACAAAAATAACTTTTAGAAGGACTAAAAACACATCTAAAGCCTCTTTTTTATGAACGAATTTCCGTTGATAAAGGCCTTTGATTCAAGAACTAAGTGTAAAATCCAAAATAATGAAAGTGACCTTGCTGCAATTAAAATCATTTTGCGTGTAAACAATTGTGTTTTCGGCTCAAAATCCTATCTTTGCCACCAAATTTGAATTGAACCATGGCTAATACTTCCGACATCCGAAATGGATTGTGCATCCGTCACAATGAAAAACTTTATCAAATCATCGAATTTCAACACGTTAAACCAGGAAAAGGACCTGCGTTTGTGCGTACGAAAATGCGTCAAATAGAATCCGGAAAGGTGATTGACAACACATTTTCTGCTGGACATAAAATCGATCCAGTTCGCATTGAGAACCGTGAATACCAATACTTATATCAAGAATCAGAATCCTATGTTTTCATGAACAATGAGACATTTGAGCAAGTGAATATTCCTTTGAAAATGGTTGAAAAACCTGGATTTCTACAAGAAGGAATGACGGTAAACATCCTTTTTCACGCAGAAGAAGAAATGCCATTGGTCGTTGAATTACCGATGTACATCATCTCTGAAGTTACCTACACAGAACCAGGTGTCAAAGGCGATACCGCAACAAACTCGATGAAGCCAGCAACAATTGCAACCGGAGCTGAAGTTCGTGTTCCTTTGTTCATTGACAATGGCGAGGTGATTAAAATTGACACGCGCACAGGCATCTATGTGGAGCGCATCAAAAAATAATTGAAATTTACCAACTGAACAACGTTAACACCAAACCATGAAAAATACTGCACTTTCACAAAAACACATTGATCTAGGAGCTAAAATGGTTCCCTTTGCTGGATACAACATGCCTGTTCAATACGAAGGTGTGAATGCCGAACATGAAACCGTTCGAAATGCAGTTGGCGTTTTTGATGTTTCTCACATGGGTGAATTTGTTTTGAGGGGCCCAAATGCCTTAGGACTGATACAAAAATTTGCATCCAATGATGCATCTGTTTTAGTAGATGGAAAAGCGCAATATTCATGCATGCCAAACGGCAAGGGAGGAATTGTAGACGACTTGATTATTTACCGAGTGAACTCAGAAGAATACTTTATTGTCGTTAATGCCTCCAATATTGAAAAGGATTGGAATTGGATTTCCTCTTTGAACGATTTAGGCGTTGAGATGGAAAACCTTTCTGATCAATATAGCTTATTGGCTATTCAAGGACCAAAAGCAGCGGAAGCGATGCAATCATTAACAAGCATCGACTTATCTAATATGACATATTACACTTTTCAATATGGCACTTTTGCAGGCATTGAAAATGTGATGGTTTCAGCAACTGGCTACACAGGTTCTGGCGGATTTGAAGTCTATGTTAAAAATGAAGACGCGAACAAACTTTGGGATGCTGTTTTCACTGCCGGAGCTAATTTTGGCATCAAACCAATTGGACTTGCTGCTCGTGATACGCTTCGTTTAGAAATGGGCTTCTGTTTGTATGGGAACGACATCGATGATACGACTTCTCCGATAGAAGCAGGATTAGGATGGATCACCAAATTCACGAAGGATTTCACGGATTCTGAATTTCTTGCAAAACAAAAAGAAGCAGGTGTCACACGTAAATTAGTCGCATTCGAAATGATTGATCGTGGAATTCCTCGCCACGATTACCCAATTTTAGATGCTGAAGGAACAGTCATTGGAAAAGTGACTTCCGGAACAATGTCCCCAAGCATGAAGTTAGCGATTGGGCTTGGATATGTTACCGTCGATCACAGCAAATTAGAGAGCGAGATTTTCATTGAAATTCGTGAAAAAGGAGTGAAAGCCAAAGTTGTTAAGTTGCCATTCTACAAGGCATAACCTCTTTCAACGAGTGCATTTCGCAGGTCGTCTGAAAGAATCCCCGTTGGATTTTTTCTAAATGCCTGGCGAATTCCTTTGACGGAACGAATGTCGTACAAATAAATGCTGCGATTTTGTTCTTTTATCCAATCAATATCTGATTTTGTAATGGAAGCATTGCGCACCACCAATCCATTTATCAAAGGGTGATTAAGCAGCACCTTTTTGCCCTCACTTAGATCGTCAGTAGAATACACCACATGGTAATCATCCGTCAATGCATTCAACCAATATTCGTTTGAGCAAATGAGTATGATTTGACTGGAATAGGAAGATACTTGTTCATTCAAAGCCTCCAAAAACAAGTCGAAATCGATGAATTTATTTTGACACGAATTCATGTGTTTGATATCAAGAAAAAGCACTTGATGCTCTTGTAAAAGCGGAATAACATCGGATAATTTGACCAAGTGTTCTTTTTTGTGGGTGCTATAAGTAAGTTCCTTTAATTGATCATCTTGAAGATCCGCGACACAGCCCGTTCCGTTCGTTTCCGCTTCCAACACTTCATCATGGTACAACCAAAGCGTTCCATCTTTGCTCATTCGAACATCTACCTCCACCCCATTTGATGTTGGCAAATTCAACGCAAGGGAAACGGCTTCTTTTGAGTTATCATGGTAAATGGATTGACTCATACTTAATCCCATTCCTGCGTGACCATAAACCAGGATCTTTTTCACTTCTTCACTTTTTTGACAAGCAAAGAGAAGAAAAACCAACATAAATAAATTAACGAATCGCATACTGCAGGCCAAGTTTAAAATGATAATTCCATGTTAGGTTTCGATGTGCTTGCGACAGGTAATCAAACGATTCGAGCGTCGGACCAAAGCTCAATTCTTGAAAAAATTGAAAGGCAGTACCCATGCAAAAGCGATATCCCATGGAAACATGTAAATAGTTAAATCGCGTGCCAAAAACATAAGCATCCATACCAACATGCACTAAAGGACCTAATCCAAGTTTTTTTAATGGAAATTGCTTCGAATAATCAACCATTAGGGAGGAAGCAAATACCGTTTGACGCGCCTTTTGAGGTGAAAATCCGATGCTTAAAGCAACTTGATTATTTTTTGATGAATTATATTGAGAACGCAAAGAAGAAAATTGATTGAATTTTTGCAGTTCATAAGTCAACCCAATATTCCAAGTACCCACGCCCGTCTTAACCTGCGCAGTTAGCCCGGATGAAAAGAAAAGAAAGAAAAAAACAAAAATGGTCCGAATCATCGCATACAAAGTTGCTCAAAAATCATAAAAGTTTGAGCAAAAAAAATCCCGTCATTGACGGGATTTTCACTGAATATAAGTTGGATTATACCAAACCTTGGTCGATCATTGAATCTGCTACTTTTACAAATCCAGCGATGTTTGCTCCTTTTACGTAATCTACGTAACCAGAATCATCTTTGCCATATTTCACACAAGCTTCGTGGATGGAAACCATGATTCCGTGTAAACGTTGATCTACTTCTTCAGCAGGCCAAGAAAGACGAAGTGAGTTTTGAGACATTTCCAATCCTGAAGTTGCTACTCCACCAGCGTTTGACGCTTTTCCTGGAGAGAACAAAACTTTCGCATCTTGGAATGCCGTGATTGCTTCAGGAGTAGAAGGCATGTTTGCCCCTTCTGCCACACAAATGACACCGTTTGAAACAAGCACTTTCGCCTCATCACCATTCAATTCGTTTTGCGTCGCACAAGGCAATGCGATGTCCACTTTCACTTCCCATGGACGTTTGCCCGAGATGAATTTTGCAGATGGATAGGTTGCAACGTACTCAGAAATACGGCCGCGTCTCACATTTTTCAATTCCATTACATAAGCCAATTTACCCGCATCAATTCCATCAGCATCATAGATGTAACCTTCAGAATCAGACATGGTAACTACCTTAGCTCCCAATTGGGTTGCTTTCTCACATGCGTATTGCGCAACGTTTCCAGAACCAGAAACAGCCACAACTTTACCTTGGAAAGAGTCACCTTTGGTTGCGAGCATTTCTTTCGCGAAATACACCGTTCCGTATCCAGTTGCTTCCGGACGAATCAATGATCCACCCCAGTTTCGAGCTTTACCCGTTAAAACACCCGTAAATTCATTGCGAATTCGCTTGTATTGACCGAACATGTATCCAATTTCACGTCCACCTACTCCGATGTCACCAGCTGGAACATCCGTATCAGCTCCAATGTGACGGGAAAGTTCCGTCATGAATGACTGACAGAATTTCATCACTTCATTGTCTGATTTTCCTTTTGGATCAAAATCAGAACCACCTTTTCCACCGCCCATTGGTAATGTCGTCAAGGAATTTTTAAAAATTTGCTCGAATCCTAAGAATTTTAAAATGGACAAATTCACTGAAGGGTGAAAACGTAATCCACCTTTATATGGACCAATCGCAGAGTTAAACTCAACTCGGTAACCTCTGTTAACCTGAACTTCACCTTTATCATCTACCCAAGGAACTCGGAAAATAATGGTTCTTTCTGGCTCTACAATGCGGTCTAAAATTTTAGCCGCTTTATACTTTGGACTTGCTTCTACAATTGGAATAACTGCTTCGGCAACTTCCTGAACCGCTTGAAGGAATTCTGGCTCATGTCCGTTTTTAGCACGAACACGATCCATGAATGCTTCAATCTCTGCATGATACTTATTAGACATATTTATCGTTTTTTATAAATTGAACTTGGGCAAAAGTAGCAACATTTTCGTACGGAAAGTCAACTATTTTCAACAAATTATTAGTGTCAAAATGACACTTATTTCACAATTACAAGATCAAATGAAAATTTATGTTGATTTAGGAGGAAAAATGAAGTTCTTTCAACTTGTCTAACGAAACTTTTTTTCATATTTTTGAATCGCCTAAGCAACCCAATGCCAACGTGCATCGTTTAAGGCTCAGAACTTACTACGTGAAACCATGAATATGTTATTTAGAATTACGAAAAAATTGAATTTCCCGAAAGCAGCACTTGTATCAATCATGATGATTCTTTCGCAAATGCATGCTTTTAGCCAAAACAACGTTGTGTTGTGCCTTGGGCAAGATGCAACGATTTGTGCTGGTCAGACGGTTACGATTAACAACTGTAATACAGGAACCAACCCTGGAACCGCGGCAGGCGTTTACTTAAACGCACCAACAAGTTTATTTTTAAGTGATGACGTATGGTCCGGACAAGTTCCGATTGGATTCTCATTTAATTTTTACGGAACGAATTATTCAACTTGTGCTATTGGTTCGAACGGACTAATCTCTTTCGCGCCTGTTAGCGGATATTGTCCATGGTCACTCGCCGGAGTACCTCCATTACCAACAGCTGCACTGCCATCAGCACGCAACTCCATTATGATTGCTTATCAAGATTTGAATCCTGCTACAGCTGGACAAGTACAATATCAAACTATTGGTACAGCACCGAATCGTAAATTTGTAGTGCTCTACAAGAATGTAGCCATGTTTGGTTGTACTACACAATGTAATTACCTAGCGATTATCCTTTATGAAACATCCAATATTTTTGAGTTGCATATTGGAAATAAGCCTATTTGTGGAACTTGGAATGGAAGTTTAGCGATTCAAGGATCTGAAAATAATCCAATGACCGTTGCGCACATCACTCCAGGACGAAATGTTTCTGTTTGGAGTGCGAATCAGGATGGTAGAAGATTTTTACCTACTTCACCTTCAAATACAAACTCATATACCATGTCTCAGATACCATACATCATGGTAAACAGTCCAGGAAGTAACTTTTTGTGGTCAAACACATTGGGACAAACATTCCCATATAACAATGGTACATTAAACGTTAATCCAGTTCCATCGGGGACAACAGGATACTTTTTAACAGGAGCAGCTTGTGGAACAAGTGTTGGATCCATTACCCAAGATACCACATGGATTACTGTAACAAATCCAAGCATCACAACCACAAACACTCCCGATGTTTGTTCTCAAGGAATCGGAACGGCAACAGCTGTTCCAGGTGCAAGTTCACCTCCACCATATACCTATTTGTGGAGCAACGGCCAAACTACCCAAACGGCAACAGGTTTAACGGCTGGAAATTATACCGTATCTGTTGTTAATGGAAATGGCTGTACTGCTACTGGAACGGTTACCATTACCGATAATCCAGCAACATTTAATTCAACAACTACTCCTGTTTCTTGTCCTGGTGGAAGCGACGGTACAGCTACTGCGGTTGTGACACCTATCACTGGTGCCATTAATTATATTTGGAGTAACGGTCAAACCACTCAAACGGTAACCGGATTAAGCGCAGGAAATTACTGGTGTTATGCGAGTACGGCGTCCGGATGTCAAGACACGATTTACGTTACGATTACGGAAATTCCGCCAATGGTTTTAACCATGTCAAATATTGTAGATGCGAATTGTTACACCTTTGCCAATGGACAAGCAACGGTAAATGTGACACAAGGAACGCCTAATTACGCTTACAGTTGGACAGGTTCCACGGCTAGCGCAGCTACGGCACTAGATTTAGGTGCTGGCTTGCATACCGTAACCGTGACTGATATGAATGGCTGTGTTCAAACCATGGATGTATTAATCAATGAGCCATTACCATTAGACATCACCTTTTTAACTCAAGACACCATGATTTGTTCTGAGGATGCGATTCTATTGTCCGCAATTGGATCTGGAGGATCCTCAGCTTACACTTATTCTTGGACAGAGGATGGATTACCTATTGGAAATGGAGGGTCATTAACGGTTGACCCGATTAATTCAGGTACAGTTTATTGCGTCACACTTAGTGAAGCATGTGGATCACCAATTACAACGGAATGTATGACCATTACCTTCCCATTAGAAATTATTCCAAATACAGTACCAGATCATACTATTCGATGTTTGCCTGGGGATTTTGTGTTCTCGAACACATCTACTAATGGAGGAGACATTGCAAGTACAGAGTATATTTTCTCAACTGGTGAATCATTCTCAGTGAATAGTTTGGATCCTCTTCCTCATATGTTACCAACACCTGGAACATATACCTTGGACATGGTCGTTACATCCATACACGGATGTACTTACCTAGGCCATTTCCAGGATATTGTAGAAGTAACTCCACTTCCAACGGCCGATTTTACAATGTCAAAGAGTCCACTAACATGGTTTGAAACAACGGTTCAAACAAACGATATTTCTTCAGGTAACATTGCAAGTTACATTTGGTCTAGTCCAGGTGCAACAAATGTGGTGAACAACGGCGGAAGCGCAATGATTTCCTATCCAGAAGGAGTTATGGGAACATACAACATCACATTAGTGGTTACCACAAATCAGGGATGCTCGGATTCTGCCACCTATGAAATCCAAGTGGTATCTGACGTAATTTTCTATGCTCCAACAGCATTTACGCCAGATGACGACGAACACAATCAAGTTTGGTTATTCTATGTTGAAGGAATTGACAAGGAAAACTTTGAATTAACGATTCACAATCGTTGGGGAGAAGTCGTTTGGGAAACACACGATGTCAATGCTTATTGGGATGGTTATTACAATGGCCAACGCGTTCAACCAGGAATCTACACTTGGAAAGCGTGGTACAAAGAATTAGACACGGATGGAAAAAATGAAAAGACAGGTATTATTAATGTCATTCGTTAATCATGTTTAAAATACTCGCTATCTCTTCTATTTCCTTATTCATTGGCACTTGTTCAAAGGTCGACTTATCCGTGATTAATGGGTATGTAAACAATTCAACTGGTGCACCTACCGTTCCTAAACTTAGCAACGAAGAGGTCATTTCAGGATTGAAGGAGGCATTGAATGTTGGGATAAAAAATGCGGTTAATTTAACTTCGATTACCGACGGATTTTTAAAAAATGAATCCATTCGTTTGCCTTTTCCACCTGATGCACTTAAAGCGCGTCAAAAAGCCATTGATTTAGGAATGACTGCTCAAGTTGAAAAGTTTGAAACGACATTAAACCGCGCGGCAGAAGAAGCTTCAAAAGAAGCACTTCCTATTTTTATGGATGCCATTACGAACATGAGCATTCAAGATGGTTTTGCTATTTTAAATGGCGGTGAAGGTGCGGCAAGCAACTTTTTAAAAGAACAAACAACAGCAAAATTAAGCGCTGCTTTTTCGCCAAAAGTTACTGAGGCGATTTCCAAAGTCAAATTAACCGAATATTGGAGTCCGATTATGACCAAATATAACGCAGCCATGACACTTACTGGTGGCGAGAAAATCAACCCTGATTTAAATGCTTACGTGACACAAAAGGCCATTGAAGGACTTTTTAAGATGGTAGCACTAGAGGAAAATAAAATCAGAAAAGATCCAGCAGCACGCATTTCTGATCTATTAGCGAAAGTATTCGGTAGTTTATAAGCCATGCAATTTCCAGCAACGGAACTCGTCCTAAACGAGCGAAACGAAGTGTATCATTTAGCGATTCAGCCCAAACAGCTTGCTCATAAAGTGATATTGGTTGGTGATCAGGATCGGGTTGGACTCATTTCAGCATTTTTTGATGAAATCGAACACAAAAGCCAACACCGCGAATTTGTTTGTCACACAGGAAGCTACCAAGGAAAACGCATCAGTGTTTTATCGACTGGAATTGGAACGGACAACATCGACATTTGCCTACAAGAACTGGATGCTTTAGTGAACATTGATTTAGAATCACGGACCGAGAAAGAAGTTAAAACAGCTTTGGAAATTGTTCGCATTGGAACCTGTGGCATTTTACAAGCCCATATTCCTTTGCACGCTTACCTCCTATCGAGCATGGCTTATGGATTCGATAATGTTGCTCACTTCTATCCAATTGAATTTACTGAATACGAACAGGTATTTAATAAGGAAATCGACCATCATTTAAACCTACCAAACGGAATCTCGCCTTACCTCATTTCTTCTAACGAATCCTTAACAAGTCGTTTTCGATCACCTCAAACCTATGAAGGCATAACAGTGACAAGTTCAGGTTTCTATGGTCCACAAGGAAGAAGTTTGCGTTTAGAGAGCTCCATTAAGGACATTCACTTGAAACTCGGTAGTTTTGAGAGCGATGGCATGAAAATCGTCAATTTTGAAATGGAAAGTTCGGCTATTTTTGCCTTAGGAAGGCAGCTCGGGCATTCTTGTACCACCATTTGTTTGGGCGTTGCCAATCGTCCGAATGAACAGTTTTCTAAAGGATGTGAATCCGAAATGAAGGATTTAATTCAATACGTTTTGAATCGATTCTAGCTATTTTAGTTGCTTGTCGATTTGAATGTGCAAGTTTATTCCCCTCAACTCTCCTCCACTCGCCACAACGTGACCATCACCATCTATCAAAAAGGCTGATGGAATGGAAGAAACACCATAATTCGCTGAGGCGATTCCGTCTTTATCCAAAACGTGATTTTTCCAAGACAGGTGATCTTCTTTCATCGCTTGTTTCCAGGCTGTTTCATCACGATCCAACGAAACACTAAACACCTCAAATCCTTTCGCATTTTTGAATGTTTTGGATTTGTATTTCGAGTAAGCTTCTACCACATTGGGACTTTCTTTGCGACATGGTCCACACCATGATGCCCAGAAATCCACGAGAACCAACTTACCGCGCAAATCAGAAAGTTTAAGCACTTTTCCTTTGGTGTTTTTTAAGGTGATTTCAGGAGCAAGGTCTTTCGAATCAAAGGATTTTTCAGAACGAAAGCAAACAGCGTAGCACGTGTACGCTGCAAGAAAAAGCAATCCTAAAAACAGCTGTTTTTTCATTATCCTATTCTACGAATATCCGCACCGATGTTATTCAAACGTAATTCAATGTCTTGGTAACCACGGTCGATTTGTTCGATGTTTTCAATGACACTTTTTCCTTTCGCAGATAACGCCGCAATCAGCAAGGATACACCTGCGCGAATGTCTGGAGAGGACATGCTTATTCCGCGTAAATCATGCTCACGGTTCAACCCGATAACTGTCGCTCTGTGTGGATCACATAAAATGATTTGAGCACCCATGTCAATCAACTTATCAACGAAAAACAAGCGCGATTCGAACATTTTTTGATGAATTAGAACAGAACCCTTTGCTTGCGTCGCCACCACTAAAATAATGGAAAGTAAATCTGGCGTAAATCCAGGCCATGGAGCATCATAAATGGTTAAAATAGACCCATCGATGAAGGTATCAATTTCGTATGATTCTTGAGCAGGAATGTAGATATCATCTCCACGTCGTTCCAATTTAATCCCTAAACGACGAAAAACATTAGGGATAATCCCTAAATTGTCCCAACTCACATCTTTAATCGTTACTTCGGATTTCGTCATTGCTGCTAAACCAATAAAGCTTCCGATTTCAATCATATCCGGAAGAATTCGGTGAAAACAACCACCTAATTTTTTCACTCCTTTGATGATGAGCATATTTGAACCGATGCCACTAATGTTTGCTCCCATCGAATTCAACATTTTGCAAAGCTGTTGAATATATGGTTCACATGCCGCATTATAAAAAGTCGTTTCACCTTCAGCCATCACTGCTGCCATCAAGACATTCGCAGTTCCTGTCACTGAAGCTTCATCCAAGTGAATGTAAGCACCTTTCAAGTTCTTACCTTCTACGGAATAAAAATGTTCCCCTGCGTCGTAATTAAATTTAGCACCAAGCAAAGCGAATCCTTCAAAGTGTGTATCTAAACGTCGACGTCCGATTTTATCACCGCCCGGCTTTGGAATAAATCCAACTCCATAACGCGCTAAAAGTGGCCCAACGATCATGATTGAACCCCTCAAAGAAGAAGCTCTTTTTTTAAAATCTTCGGATTCTAGGTAAGCTAAGTCAATGTCCTTTGCTTGAAAAATATACGTGCCTTTCTCTACTTTTTCAACTTTGACACCCATTGTTTGAAGCAATGCAATCAGTTTATTGACATCTACGATGTCCGGAATGTTCGAGATCGTTACCTTTTCTTCCGTTAATAAAGGTGCACAAAGTACCTGAAGTGCTTCGTTTTTTGCTCCCTGAGGAATCAACTCACCTTTTAATGGTTTACCACCGTATATTTCAAATGAAGCCATCGTTTATTGCTTTTTGAATTTCTTTTTTTGTTTTTGTTTAAAATTGTTTGATTTTCCAAATTTCTTGTTGTTATTCGCGCCAATTCCCATGGAACGCAACAGAGTATTTGTATTCACCAATTCATCCGGATTTTCAAGGATTAATTCACCTTTTGAAAGCTCCTTCAAGTGCTCAGCAATCACGTTGTTTTCCACCGCATCGTTGTTGTGGGACAAGTATTGCTTTTTCATGAAGTTCGCCATGGTACTTTTCAGGTATTCTTTCTCAGCAGGATCTTCTGTTGTCTTTGCTGTTTCCAAAATTGACTGAGTATATTTCCCATAGTGTCCATAACGAATGGAGCTTTTTGGATAATCTAAGCGATCAGGTTTTTCATTGAGAACCTCTTGTTTCGGTATTTCATAAGGAGAGTCTACATCCAAATGAAAATCGGACATCACAAATAAATGCGTCCACAGTTTATGTCGGTAATCATCCACGTCTCTTAAATGTGGATTTAATTGTCCCATCACCTCAATAATTGCCTGTGCCGCACGGTTCCGTTCTGTTCGGTCCGCAATTTCCATTGCGTGTGCAATCATGTTCTGCACATTACGACCATATTCTGGCAATATCAACTTCCCTCTAGTGGTGTTGTATTCCATGTTTTCTATTTTCAATTTTCAAAGTGTTTACCAAGCGCTGTATCAAACAAGTGCTTTGCTTCTGTTATAAATCCAAAATGCTCCTCATCGATTTGCATTTTTCCTTTTGTCACATGTCCTAACAAGGTAATGTTGACTCCTGTGTTCACCATGTATTCCAAGAATGCTTCTTCTTCTTCCTCTGTCACAGAAACGACTACGCGCCCCTGTCCTTCTCCAAATAAAAATGCATCGTCTCGTATTTCTGAATCCATTACAATATCGAATCCGAGTTCTCTTGGCATAGACATTTCGACTAAGGTAACAAATAATCCACCATCCGAAATATCATGCACGGCATTGACCAAATTATTCTCAATTAATCCTTTCACTGCTGCCTGCATTTCAAATTCTTTTTCAAGATCAAAATACGGTGCAGGCGAAGCTTTTATTCCGTGATAGCTTGCCAAATATTCAGAAGATGCAATATCCTCACGGTATTCACCTACCATAAAAATCAAATCACCTTTTTGCTTGAAATCCAAGGTCATGACTTTTTCTTTGTCTTCAACTAATCCGATCATTCCGATGGTAGGTGTAGGGAAAACTGGTACCTCTACTCCATTCATGGAAGTTTGGTTGTAGAACGAAACATTTCCACCCGTTACAGGTGTTTCAAATTTCAAACAAGCCGCAGACATTCCTTTGATTGCACCGACAAATTGCCAATAGGATTCTGGATTGTACGGGTTCCCGAAATTCAAACAATTCGTAATCGCACTTGGTTTTCCACCCGCACACACAATGTTACGAGCAGCTTCCGAAACCGCAATCATTGTTCCAACTTCTGGATCAGCATTCACATAACGCGAATTGCAATCAACCGTCATCGCCAATGCTTTATTTGTGCCTTTGATATTGACAACACCAGCATCTGAAGGACGATTGGTCGTCATCGTGCGCGTTCCTACCATAGAGTCATACTGCTCATACACCCATCTTTTCGAAGCGATGTTCGGCATTTGCAACATAGCATATCCGACTTCCTTCAAGTTTTCTGGTTGAGCAACTTGACTGATGTTAAATTTCTTGTATTCTTGATAATATGCAGGTTCAGAATATTCACGAACGTTTTGAGGAGCGCCACCGCCTAGAACCAATGATTCCGCCGGTACATCACCAACCATTTCTCCATCCATATAGTAGCGAATGCGTCCGGTATCAGTCACGTGACCGATTTCCTCTGCATGTAAATCCCACTTGTCAAAAATACGTTTTACTACGGACTCTTTTCCTTTCTGAACGACTACCAACATACGTTCTTGAGATTCAGAAAGCAATATTTCATATGGCAACATATGGTCTTGTCTCGTTGGAACTTTATCCAAGTAAATTTCCATTCCTACGTTTCCTGCTGCACTCATTTCACAGGTAGAACAAGTAATTCCTGCCGCACCCATGTCCTGCATGCCTACAATCGCATCTGTTTCGGACAATTCCATGGTTGCTTCTAATAACAGTTTCTCCATGAATGGATCACCCACCTGTACGGATGGTAAATCAGATGCAGAATCTTCGGTAATGTCTTTAGAAGCGAAAGCAGCTCCGGCAATTCCATCTTTTCCAGTTGCTGAACCAACAATAAAGACAGGATTCCCTGGTCCTTTTGCAGTTGCTGATATGATTTTTTTCGTATCGATTATTCCAGCTGAGAATGCATTCACTAAAGGATTCGTATTGTATGAATCGTCGAAGAACACTTCTCCACCAACCATTGGAATCCCAAATGCATTTCCATAATCACCGATTCCTTTCACAACACCTTTCACTAACCACTTGGTTCGTGCTTCCTCGATGTTTCCGAAACGCAAAGAATTCAATTGTGCAATTGGACGAGCGCCCATGGTAAAAATATCCCGATTGATTCCCCCTACTCCAGTCGCAGCGCCTTGATAAGGCTCTAAGGCACTTGGGTGATTATGTGATTCGATTTTGAACACACATCCTAATCCGTCACCGATATCTACCAACCCAGCATTTTCCTCTCCAGCTTTTACCAACATATGAGGTCCATCTTTCGGCAGCGTTTTCAACCAAAGGATTGAGTTTTTATACGAACAGTGCTCACTCCACATAACGGAATAAACAGCTGTTTCTGTAAAATTCGGTGTTCGACCAAGGATTCCTTTGATTTGTTCAAACTCATCCGCTCGTAGTCCTAAATCAATTGCTTGTTCAATCGTAGCTTCTTTTTGCAGGGTACTTTCCATTCTTTGAATTTTCTGTAGCAAAAGTACATATTTAAATAGGAACTGAGTCTTGAAATTTGAGTGTTTACCAACGTTTTTTTAACATTTTTTAGCGGTTTTTAAACGTAGTGAACTTTAGACCTTCGAAAAACTTTTAATCCGAAAGTCATCCGTGAAATTCACAAGCACCATCTGTCCTTCTGAAACTTGTTTCTTTCCTGAAAAAACGTAAATTTGTAACCTAAAAACGAATCATATGAATTACGACATCATTGTTGTGGGAAGTGGCCCAGGTGGATATGTTACCGCTATTCGCGCCTCTCAATTAGGACTTAAAACAGCCATCGTTGAACGTGAATCGCTCGGTGGAATCTGCTTAAACTGGGGTTGTATTCCAACAAAAGCACTTTTAAAATCAGCGAATGTTTTTGAATACCTTACTCACGCAAATGACTATGGTATCACCGTAAAGGAAGCAACGGCAGATTTTGATGCAATGATCAAGAGAAGCCGTGATGTTGCAAGCGGAATGAGCAATGGCATTCAGTTTTTAATGAAGAAAAATAAAATTGACGTTTTAAAAGGTAACGGAGTAATCAAAGCGGGAAAAATCGTTTCTGTTACCGACGAAGCTGGAGCAACAACAGATTATACAGCAAGTAAAGCACTCATCATTGCAACCGGAGCTCGCTCTCGTGTCCTTCCTAACTTACCACAAGATGGCGAGAAAATTATTGGATACCGTCAAGCGATGACTTTACCTACACAACCGAAAAAATTGGTCGTGGTTGGTTCAGGAGCCATCGGAATTGAGTTCGCTTATTTCTACAACGCGATTGGAACGGAAGTTACGGTGGTGGAATACCTACCAAACATTGTTCCAGTGGAAGATGAAGACGTTTCAAAACAATTGGAAAAATCGTTTAAGAAAGCAGGTGTCAATATCATGACAAATGCTTCCGTTGAATCAGTAGATACTTCCGGAAAAGGATGTGTTGTTACCGTAAAAACAGCTAAAGGCGAAGAGAAAATTGAATGCGACGTGGTACTTTCAGCTGTCGGAATCGAAGCAAATATTGAAAACATCGGATTGGAAGAAGTGGGAATCGTTGTTGATAAAGGACGCATTCTTGTGAATGACTTTTACCAAACAAATATCCCTGGATACTATGCCATCGGAGATGTTGTTCCTGGTCCTGCACTAGCACACGTGGCTTCCGCAGAAGGAATCATTTGCGTAGAAAAAATTGCTGGTCATCATCCGGAGCCATTAAACTACGGAAACATCCCTGGATGCACGTATTGCTCTCCTGAGGTCGCATCGGTTGGTATGACTGAAAAAGGAGCGAAGGAAGCTGGATACGATATCAAAGTGGGTAAATTCCCTTTCTCAGCTTCAGGAAAAGCAAGTGCTGCCGGAGCGAAAGATGGATTTGTTAAATTGATTTTCGACGCGAAATATGGCGAATTACTTGGTGGACACATGATTGGTGCGAATGTAACCGAAATGGTCGCTGAATTAGTTGCTGTTCGTAAATTAGAAACAACAGGAGAAGAGTTAATCAAAACGGTTCACCCTCACCCTACGATGTCTGAAGCAATCATGGAGGCTGCTGCTGCGGCATACGGCGAAGTGATTCACTTATAACATTAAGAATTAGTTCATTGGAAAGAACGCAAGTAATTGCGTTCTTTTTTTGTCCTATTTTTTTTCAAGTTTAGGAGAACTAAAGAAAAAACTGGTAAGCAAATTGTGCAACAGAAAATGCAAGGGAAACAAATTGTGCGACGATAAACCAATGAAACGGTTTTCTTTCTTTGCTTTTCAGGATAAATACCAGCATGAGTATCCCAGCAAAAACCAAACCATCAGCGCCAACGAGTAATACGGATGGCAAGAACAATAATAGAAAAACAATTAAATAACCACGTTTTTTCGGATGGTTTTCAAGCATGTTTCGAAACACCAAGAACCAAGCCGTACCGGTAAATAAAATGGCTGAAATGAATTTCCCCAATACGCTCACATCGAATGCAGTAACTTGAAGATCAATTGTTCGTGCAAATAAATTTGAGAATTGAAAAGAAAGGAAAAAGTTGTTCAAAAGTACACCTGCTCCAAGCAACCATACAAAAGGCATTGATTTTAGTTCACTCCGGTAGTTCCAAAGTAAAATCAACCATAAAAACAATTGAAGCGGATCAAAAAGAAGGGACGAAGCCAACCAAAAAACATCGGTAAATCCATTCCAAAACATGAACAACAAAACGACTGCAATGCTTCTTTGCACCCAAATTCGCTCAATGTTCAGCTTATTTTCCAAGGGCTTCGTAAATAAAATCAAAAGTAGAAAGAATCACCGGTTCACCATCAACAACGGCAATATCGTGTTCGAAATGCGCACTTGGTTGACCATCCGCTGTGACAATGGTCCACTGATCATCGAGTGTTTTCACCTTTTCGGTTCCCATGTTGATCATCGGTTCGATCGCAATCGTTAATCCATTTTGGATTTTCTTTCCTCGACCACGTCGACCGTAATTTGGCACTTGGGGTTCTTCGTGCAATTCCTTTCCTAATCCGTGTCCAACTAAATCGCGCACCACACCATAACCATGTTTTTCGGCATGCTGTTGAATAGCCCAGCCTATATCTTCTATTCGATTTCCTACGCTTGCTTGTTCAATCCCTAAGTAAAGGCATTCTTTGGTGACTTCGAGTAATTTCTTTACTTCTGGCTTGACATCCCCAACTTCAAATGTATAAGCATGGTCACCATAATATCCTTTGTAAACAGATCCACAATCCACCGAAACGATGTCGCCATCTTGAAATGGACGTTCGGTTGGCAAACCATGAACAACTTGTTCGTTTACTGAAATCAACAAGGTACTTGGACATCCATACAGTCCTAAAAATCCCGGAATGGCATTTTGTGAACGAATGTAGTCTTCTGCCAATTGATCTAAAAATTTGGGTGTGACTCCTGGCTGCATATGTTTTGCCACCAATCCGAGTGTGCGACTAACAATCTGCGCAGCTTCACGCATGATTTCAATTTCTTGTGGCGTTTTATATTTAATCATTATTTTTTCTAGAAAAGACATGTGCAAAGATACGGAATCAGATTGAATCCTTTCCCTGTTTTAGGCTAGCAGTTTGCTAAAAATGCCATGGTGTCGATTCCATCGGCATAATCATTGAGACTCGGGCATTGTGCCTGTCCAAAAGGAATGAAATCACGTCCCACCACACATTGAATGCTTGAACGATTGGAGGCTAAGAAAGCATTCAACTCTTCTTTGCTACGGTAAAATTGGTAATGCAGCATAGAGAGCGGGGAAAACAACTGATCAGACTCTTTCAAGAGCAAAAAGTTGTTATCCAAGAAAGTACTTAGGTTCATCAAGTGAACGGCTTTATTGTAATCGTAATTATTGCCGTATTTTTTATTGTTGACTACATCTGAAAGATCCACAATCGACTCAAAAAAGCGATTCAAATCAAATCCTTCAGGAAATAATAAGTGGGTGACATTGCGACAGCCACGTCCAAAATACGTCAAGCAATCAACGCCAAGCTCCTTTAATTCCTCCGTTGTCTCCTGACCAGTAATGACAGCAACCGAGGTGCGGTGTCCACGAAAAACATGAGGCACATGAGCGAAATATTGTTCAAAATGCAACATGCTATTATTGCTTCCGGTGGCAATGACCGCCTGATAACCTTCTAATTTGCGATCCGAAAAACGAATGCAATCAACTAATTCAGGTTCAAAATGAAACAACAATTTCACTAATACCGGCAACATTCGGGCATCTTCCGAACTTTGCTTACAAATTACTCGATGTCCCGAAAGCAACACGCATAGAAAATCATGAAATCCAACCAAAGGAATGTTTCCGGCCATGATGACTGCAACATCTTTCTGTGTTGGATTTTGCGGGTATTGATTGCTCCATTCTGTTAATTGTTCGGAAGTTAACCAGGATGAAATTCCTCGCATTGCTTGACGAATAGAATCCTCAGTAAACCATCCATTGTAATGGAATTCTCTTGTTATGACTTCATTGATTTCGTCAAACTCCTGCTCGGTCACTGCTGCTGAGCGCATAGAATACGCTTGATTTTCGCCTAATTCCTTTAAAATTGTTCCAAGAACAACAAATGCATTGATGATTTTTGTTTTTTCCACGGTACAAAAGTACATAACTTCTGTTTTTTTACGTCATCGAACAGAACAATCCAACAAGGGTTATTATCTTTGTACAAATTTTTGATTTTATGGCAATCATTATCACAGACGAATGTATCAATTGCGGGGCTTGCGAACCTGAATGTCCAAACAATGCAATTTATGAAGGTGGTGCAGAATGGAAATATTCAGATGGGACTTCCTTGAAAGGAACCATTACTACCTTGGACGGAGAAGAAATTTCCGCAGACCATTTGTTTGAACCAGTGAACATGGACGTTTATTACATCTCTCATGATAAATGCACGGAATGTGTAGGTTTCCACGACGAGCCACAATGTGCTGCTGTTTGTCCAGTTGACTGCTGCGTGGATGATCCTGATTACAGAGAATCGGAAGACGAGCTTTTGGCTAAAAAGAATTTCCTACACTTATAATCGCAACAATGAAACGGATTACCTACCTCTCATTGGTAATCTTATCGTTCGTCATATTGTCGAATGCGCGGGCACAAGATTCAGTTTCTACTGCGCCTTTTCGCGTTAAAATCATTCTTTCCAAGCAGCAAAAATCGAACGATTTCCAAGGCATTCAGTCCACCTTCAAAAAGGCTGGAATCACCTTAAATCTTGAATTCGAGACGCGAAAAAATAGAACGGACGACAAACGGATCTGGACATTCCCTCCAATTAAAAGCCATCAATTTAACCGCCAACAAAAGGAATGGCGCGACTTAGATTTCCCTAAAGGATTCCCCGATGACCTTCACTTGTTGTACATTTACTGTGTACCTGGCGACACCCTCGATTTTTTTGCCATTCCACACAAATCCGTCGGATTTATTGGTGTTAAAAACGGTTGTATTTCCGAGCAAACATTAGAAAAACTACTTTTCACCCAATTCGGAGTAACAGAAACAGATCAGGCATTGCTTCATACCATAGATGGACAAAATTCGGTCGTACTGAGCAAACTCCAACAGAACAAGATACCCTTCAGATTTACAGATGATTACGAAAACATTCCCACGTCCAATGGACGCGTAGCATTTTATTTTTGGCATGAAAATCCAGATGGAACCTTTCGTGTGAACCCAGAGAATCCGATGGAACAGTTCACTCATCCCTTCAAACAAAATCATTTTTACGTATACCTTGACGTCACCAATCCTTTTTTCAAACCAAGGTTTCAATTCTTAGGATACCGCATTTGCCTCATTCACCTCATTACAGTTTGCCTTTCGCTCCTTATTCAATTTTTGATTTTTCGTAAAATCAATCGACGCATGCTCGAAAGTCGTTTTTTTAAGCGTATGTCTTGGCGACTAGGGAAGCTCACCATATGGAGCGCTGTCATTGGTTCAAACATCCTTGTTTTTTATGCAACAGAATTCTATTACACGAATTACCACATGAAATTTCATGAAATTTCAAGTTTTCATGGAAAAAGTCAATCCAATTTACAACACCAACTCGATGACCCCAATGAATTTCAATCGATCGAATCATACGTATCAAAGAGTCAGGTTTTTCGTCAAATAGACGCTAGCTGGTATGCCCAAAGAGAAGATCGGGTTCTTTATTTCGACATCGATTCCAACAATCAAGCCCGATTTTTGCACTCGAGAAACGTCCTTGAATTAAAAACCATGGATTACCGCAAGTCCGCACAAAGTCATTACGTCGTATTTCGTTACCTAGGCAAAAACCAGGAAGTATTTAAAGAAAAAGTGTACAACCACATGGGTGCAGAATTAACGAAGAAAATGATGCTACCGGATCCTCCTAAGCGCATTTTGGTCTTTGTAAACGGCTACCGTCCGGTTTCAACCAATCAATCCATGTCAGACTTTTTAAACACCTTTCAAGAAAAAGGAGTGGAATTTCCGAATTCTAAAAACCAACTTTACGCGATGGATCGATTTGACTATTGGGAACCATGGGGTCAAATCAACCAACTTTTTCAGTTGCGCTTGCAAGCGGATGAAATTTGGTACGCTGATGGACACCATTCAGTGACAACATCCAACCATCGTTCCGTCGTAAATTTTGCCGGTTCAGCCGCCGTTTATCCGAAGGTTTGTCGAACCAAAAAACACCATTGCTACCAAACAACATTACCGACAGAAAAAAAGATCTCAACGACCAGTTTATTGGCAACCAATCCAAATTACGATGGATTCAACCTCCGATTTAAACAAGGCAAAATTGCCGGGTATAATTTGTTGCAAGTATTAAATGAAGCACCCAATTTCTCCAAGAACGACACCATATACCTTGTATCGCACAGCATGGGTCATGCTTATGCACTTGGTATGGCAACCGTTTTAAAAGGACACATTCAATTTGGGCATTATTTCGCCATCGCACCAGAAAATCCGAAAGGAAAAAAAATGGATATCAGTGCATGGAAACAAGTTTGGCAATTTGGAACAATGCGTGTCGGTCCTTACAAGCAAGCTCCCTGCCAGCAAGACGGAGTCGCACCACAAACTTTGATGAAAGGACTATCTTCAAACCAACGCATTACTTTCCCGCTATCAATAGGAAACCAATTGGGATTTTTTAATAGCCATTTCATCGGAAACTATAAATGGATATTTGACATCCCGAAGGGTCAAGCTGGACATGTGCCTCAACATTAAAAATAGCGAGCAATGGAGGTTTGAATTTCAATCAGTGAGGCACCTACTTTGCCACGAGACACCTGATCATCGTGCATACTCAGTCCATCTTTTCCTTGAACCAAGGTGCGTAATTCCAACTTCAGCCTTCCCTCTCCTATTCCATGAACCACTCGGAAACGCTTAACTTTTAATTGAATCATTTGATTGGAAAAACGTTTAAACGCATTCAATTGGGCGGTTAAAATATCATGTTTACTCAACATTTGATCATCCAAATTCAATTCATGATGATGCAGGTCGATGGAAGGGATTTCTTGATTTTTAACTGCTTTATTGGTGTTAATCGTTTCATTCACATCCTTGACAACGACTTTGTTTACTTGAATTTTTTGCCTTCTCACGACAAATTCCAATGCAACTTTCCGTTCAAATCCATGTTCATCCTCCAAGAATAAAAAAGCATCTTCTGCACGTAACACACGGTATAATCCAGATTCATTGAGGATGCTCACCTCTTCAAATTGTTGAAAATGCATCTTAATTGAATCGAATGGCTTTAGTGGGACTAATTTTTGTTACCACATAACTTGGAATAATCAAGGAAACCATGCATACAGCAAAGGTGATCAGGTTTACGAGCAACCAAGACAACAAATTGATTTCAATGGGAACTTTATCTAGGTAATATACGACTGGATCTAAGGTTAAGACCGAAAACTTTAGTTGAATGTAACAGAGTAAAAATCCGATGATGTTTCCATACAACAATCCTCGTCCGATTAAGAACGCTGCTTGATAAAGAAACAATTTACGAATCGACCAATCACGTGCACCCATGGCCTTCAGCATTCCAATGAGGCTCGTTCGCACGACAATTAACACCAGCATAGCAGATCCAACATTGATGACGCCAATTAACAACATTAGGAAGATGATGATGTACACATTGTAATCCAGAAAACTCAACCAAGCAAAAAGATCATTTTCCGTATCCAAAATGCTGCTAACTTGCATGAGTTCATTGTTTTCATTGGGACGCATTTCGATGCTTCCCCGTATTTCCTCCTCCACACGTTTTAAGTCTTCCCAATCATTGATGCGAACTTCAAATCCAGAAACAAAGTTTTTTCCAGTTCCAACACCCTCTTGTTCAGTGACTAGTATGGTTCCATTTTTGCTCGTCATTTGATACGTATCCATACCGGACTCCTCCTTTATCAATGTGCCACTATCATCTTTATTGATTTCTGATGCGAGGACAAATGGACTCGAACAACGAATGCTAAGGTAACTGGTGTCAATCGGTGATTTTGTCCCACGACGAGGGTCAGACTGGTAAACAATCAATCGAAAATTTGTGTCCTTCAGGTATGGCAAATAGAATCCACCGTAAATATCAGGACCAGAACCCCAATCATAAAGCAAATCCGTTGTTTTACCTTCCACACCTGCTTTCAGAACAATGCTCCCATTGCTTAATTGATCATCGATGACAATTTTCGTTTTGATTCCAAAGTCGTTCATTTTCTGAACCTCGGGTAATCGGCAGAAAACCAATTTTTGATCGTATTCTTCAAGTCCCGTTTGATAAATTCCAACGACCTTATACTTTCGGAGTACCGGTTGATTTTTTACATAATAAACTGAAACGGTATCATTGAGTCGATAATTCAATTGATCAGCCATGCGCTTGGACAACACCAGTTCTTCTTGCTTTGATTGAAAAGACACTACTCGACCAGAAATTAAATGCTTTTGAATGAACGTCCAATCATAATCCTTTTCAACGCCCTTCATGACGATTCCAAGGATGTCTTGACGTGTAATTAAGGAATCTTTGCCCGTTGCCAATTGAATCGTATCCGCATAGCGTTTGGATTGAAGCATGGCCGGTTTAAAAACCACCGGTGAAACAGAACTTATTCCTTCAATTCCCTTTAATTCTAGCAAAGCTTTTTGATCTTTCCAAACCGCTTCACCCTCAAAAATCTGCTGGGTTCCCTTTTTAGAGAGGAACAAAGGCGCATTAAAACCAGTAATTTTATTGCGAACTTCATGCTGGAAACCTGTAACGATTGCTACGGTTACAACGTTAACAACAATGGCTAGTGCAATACTTAGGATGGATATACGTACAATCGGTTTAGAAACTTTTATACCTTGCAGTTTATTATGAATGAGACGACGTGATATGAAAATTTCGAAGGACAAATTGCTGTTATTTAAGCTTCAAAAATACGCAAAGCTTCTGTGCTTAAAAACAATTTTTGTGTTTTTACTTGTGAGTTGTGCGCAAAATGCGAAAGGAGAATACCCAATTGTCACAGGTACAACCATCTTTAATGATAGTTTAAACATCGAAAAATCGAAGCAAGATGTTAAAAAGCCCCTACTAGGAATAGATCGACTTCATTTGTTTGTTGACTCATTAAAGGGAAAAAGAATTGCCGTTGTTGGCAATCAAACTTCGGTTGTGAATGGAAAACATTTAGTAGATACCTTACTCGCCCTTCAATTGAACGTTGTTAAGGTGTTTTCTCCAGAACACGGATTTCGGGGAGATGTAGATGCAGGTGAAAAAATAGATCATTCCGTCGATGTAAAGACAGGAATTCCGTTGGTCTCACTTTATGGAAACAATAAAAAACCGACCGCTGAGCAATTAGAAAATGTTGATATCATTATTTATGACATTCAAGATGTAGGTGTTCGATTTTACACGTTTATTTCTACCCTTCACTATGTGATGGAAGCATGTGCGGAAAACAAGAAAAAACTGGTGGTATTGGATCGACCAAATCCAAATGCGCATTATGTGGATGGTCCCATTCTTGAATCTGAATACAAATCCTTTGTGGGAATGCATCCTGTGCCAATTGTTTATGGAATGACGATTGGAGAGTACTCGATGATGATCAACGGAGAAAAATGGTTGACTAACGGAAATCATTGTGATTTATGGGTGATTCCTTGCAAGAATTACAAACATAAAATCAAATATTCATTGCCCATTCCCCCTTCTCCGAACCTTCGAACGGATGAAGCCATTGCCCTGTACCCAAGCTTGTGTCTTTTTGAAGCAACGACGGTAAGTATTGGACGAGGAACCGAAAAACCATTTGAAGTTTATGGACATCCACGATTTCCAAAATCAGCTTTTTCATTTACACCAGTTCCCTCCTCTGGATCAAAAACGCCGCCGCAAATGAACAAATTATGTTACGGTTTTGACCTGTCAAAATCGACATCCAAACGGAATTACGAAATCAATTTGAACTACTTGATTCAGGCAAAAGACTTACTAGGTGATTCAGCGGTATTCATCGACCAGAACTCATTTTTTAACCGCCTAGCAGGAACCGCTTCCTTGAAAGAGCAACTTTACAAAGGATGGTCCGCGAAAGAAATCAGGGAAACCTGGAAACCAGGATTAGAAGCCTTTATGGCCACAAGAAAAAAGTACTTATTGTACGAATAAGATTACAATTCAAGGTTTTTACCGCTTTCTTCTACCAGTGCTTTCATGGAAAGTGCATACGCATCCATTTTTGCTTGAACTTCTTTATCGAATGAACCGATGATGCGTGCAGCAAGTATCCCAGCGTTTTTCGCACCGTTTAAAGCTACCGTAGCAACGGGGATGCCGTTTGGCATTTGCAAAATACTTAAGATGGAGTCCCAACCGTCAATTGAATTCGATGATTTAATGGGAACACCAATAACAGGCAACGAAGTCATGGAAGCAGTCATTCCTGGTAAATGTGCCGCTCCTCCTGCACCAGCGATGATCACCTTGATGCCTCTACCAGCAGCTTCCTTTGCATAGGAAACCATTTTTTCAGGAGTACGGTGCGCTGAAACGATTTCCACTTCCGAAGCAATTCCGAATTCGTCTAAAATGAGTTTCGCTTCCTTCATGATTGGCAAATCGGATTTGCTTCCCATAATGATTCCAACTTGTGCCATTATTCGATTGGTTTAATAGGTTCTGTACTCGTTTCTTCTGTATTTATTGACGCCTGCGCTTCCAGTTGTTGCTCCTCCGGTTCTTCCGTCTCAATGGTTGCTTGCGCTTCGCCGGCTTGAACTTCTTCTAATTGATTGGCTTTCTCGATTGGCGTTTGAGGTCTACCCGTATAATGCACGCTGTTTTCAACATCTGAATACATTTGATCCAGCGGTTGAACAAGTTGATCTTGCGATTCCTTAATCATGGCTTGGATGTTCAAATCCTCTTTGATGCCCGCGCCAGATTTTTTGATTTCATTTTGAAGTTCGCTCGAAGCATTTCGAATTTGATACATGGCCTGTCCCATCGTTTTAGCAATACCTGGAATGCTTTTCGAACCAAAAAACAACAAAATCACGATTAAAATAACGAGGATTTCGGATCCAGCAACATCTCCTAAAAATAGTGGCAACATGTACATAAAGCAAAGGTATAATTATTTTGACAGAACCTAAGACTTCTTTGGTACCGTTTGCATTTTTTCGATCACTGCAGAAAGCATTTTTAAGGGGATGAATGGCACCAAACGAATCAAAAACGCGAAGGAAAACTCAGAAATCTGAATCACTTTTCCTTTCATCATTCCATCATAACCTGATTTCGCTGTTTTATAAGCGGATGCACCTTTATCGAACATCGTTCCTCCTTCAAGTCCGGCTACGTGCTCAAATTCTGTTTTTACTGGGCCCGGACAAAGTGCCGTAACGGTCACCCCTGAATTCCTAAGTTCGTAGGAAATTCCTTCTGTAAACGAAACCACAAATGCTTTGGTGGCAAAGTAGGTCGCTTGCAATGGTCCAGGAAGGAATCCGGCTGTACTTGCCGTGTTTAGGATTTTTCCATGCCCACGTTCTTTCATGTCCTGAAGAAACAGGTGTGTTAATTCAACCAATGCTGTTACATTCAATTGAATCATTTCCAAATCTTTATCCAAAGGACGGTCTACGAAATTACCATGTCCACCGAAACCCGCATTGTTCATCAAATAATCCACTTCCAATCCTGAGTGATTGACAAAATCATATACTTTTTTCGCTGCGTGCACTTGTGTTAAGTCCTGTGTAAAAGTAGAAACCTGCACTTTGTATGTGGACTCCAATTCCGTTTTCAAGGCTTCTAATGCTTCTGTTCGACGCGCAACTAAAATTAAGTTCCCACCTTTCGACGCATGGATTCTCGCCAATTCTTTCCCAATTCCACTGGAAGCTCCAGTGATTAATGCCGTTTTCATATGATCTTTTTAAAATATTCGATTGTTTGACATCAAAATTAGTCAATAATCACAACAAGGCATCCAATCCAACTCGAAAGGTTTGTGCATGCGCCTCTACGATGTCCTTTGTTTGCGGACTGTAACCACCACCCATGGTACACACAACCGGAACACCCAATTGTCGAATTCGATCAAAAACAAAACGGTCTCGTTCTCGGCAACCATTCATGGAAACAGCCAATTTCCCTAATTTATCTGTTGCTAATATATCCACTCCACATTGATAAAAGACGAAGTCAGGTTGAAACCTATTCAAGATGTCATCGAGGTTTCGGGCCAAAAGTGTTAAATATCCCTTGTCTTGAATGCCGTCTTCCAGCTCGACATCTACATCCGATTGTTCTTTCTGCAAGGGATAATTATTTCGTCCATGCATGCTGAAGGAACAAATACGCTCATCATTTCGCACCAAAGCGGCCGTTCCATTTCCTTGATGCACATCCAGATCAATGATGAGAATCTTGCCAATCCCATGGTTCTCGAGTAAAAAATGAGTGGCAATGACTTGGTCGTTCAATAAGCAAAATCCTTCACCACGATCTGCGAACGCATGATGCGTGCCACCAGCAATGTTAAAAGCGATGTGTTTTGTCAGCGCGATTTCTGCTGCCCTCAAGGTACCTTCCATGATGCATCTTTCTCGATCAATTAGGCCTTTTGAATGGACAAATCCGGACACTCGTTGTTCGCGTTCACTCAATTTCAATTCGTTCAAATTCCTCCAATAGTCTTTGGTATGAACATACAAAAGGTGCTCCTCCGAAAGGAATCCAGGCTCAAAAAAATCCGCTTCAGTCGCTGTTCCTTCATACACTAATTGCTTGGGCAATAAGTCGTACTTCTCCATCGGGAAACGGTGGTTTTCCGGCAAAGGATGCACATAAATTGGATGAAAAGCGATCATGGATTCGTTATTTTCTCTACGATGCGCGCCACGGCGGGACAAACCGTTGTATTTGTTGCCGTGAGTTCA
>Ga0208592_1000085_pt1 | contig 27018 bp, 23 predicted proteins | sample LakMenE18May10ns_FD_150712 | JGI IMG/M metagenome (GOLD analysis project Ga0208592, IMG submission 150712) | Freshwater microbial communities from Lake Mendota, WI - 18MAY2010 deep hole epilimnion ns (SPAdes) | ecosystem: Environmental > Aquatic > Freshwater > Lentic | place: Lake Mendota...
AGCATCATTCATTTTTGTCTCTTGCATGCACACCACGTCGGGTTGCACTTCTTCAAGCCAAGCGGTGACCCGCGGCAACCGAGCTTTGAGTGAATTCACGTTCCATGTAGCAATAAGCATGAATACTGTTTACTTCTTTACGGCCTTCGATACGGCTTTTGCCGGAGCAGAGGCTTTTTTAGCCCCAGACTTCTTCGCAGGCGTTGCCGCTTTTTTCACTACTGCTGCTGCCTTTTTCACTACAGCTGCGGCTTTTTTCGGCACGGCAGCCTTCTTCGCAACGGGCGCTACTTTTTTCTCTACAGCGGCAGCCTTCTTCGCCGACACTGGTTCTTTCTTTTCCACTTTTGCCGACGCTTTGACTTTGGTCTCTTTCACCGCAATCTTCACAGCTTCAGGAACACCCAGTTCTACGCTGCGTCGCGCCGGCGTGTAGCCAGCCACAACGAGTGCCAATGTGTCGCCAATTTGAATTGCTTCGCGAGCACTTCGCGGTGCGGGGCTACCCAATAGTCGCAAAGGAACATAGCCCTTGATGTCGCCGACTTTCACATAGGCCCCGTGGGCGCTGTAACTATCGACAACGCCTTTCACTTTGCTGCCCACTGGCTGCTTCTCAACAAAGGCGAGGTACGGCAAAACTTCATTCACTGAACCAGAGTCACGTTTTTCGGCAACCACCTTTTCAGGCGTGCGCGGCGCCATTCGCGCACCAGGTGGTGGTGTCTTTGGTGTAGGCATCGGAGCACTTGCTTCACGACTTGCCTTTTTCGCAACACGCGCTTCGTCGCTCGTACGTTTTTGTGCCTGAACTCCACGTGTTGCTTTTTTACTAGTGGGCCCACGCACTGGTGAGCGGTCGACGAATACCCAGCCCACGTGCGGAACAGGTTTGCCGCCCATGAGCCGACCTTCATCGAAGAGCCACGCGTATTCACCATGAAACTCTTGGTAACTATCGTTCGAAATAATGGAAGCTTTCACCTTGTCGGCAATTGCCAGCACAAATGCGTCGCCGCGACCAATGGCCCCGGCAGGTGGGGTGACCAGTTCGTTGTTATTCACGGCGTCATCGAATTCAGCAACTTCTCGCTTGTCGATACGGTGTCCGAAACTTGCGTCGACAACCACCGTAATTTTTGAGGTGGGGTGCTCGTCCATGAAGGCCAAGACCGCTTCATTGAGCTGTTTCAGGCTCGGGGCGCTGCGGCCCTCGGTGGCAATATTGGACCCGTCGACCACCACGTGATGAGGGCTGCGTGGTTGAGGCATAAGTTGTAGTCAAGCACCCCTTAGCTCTCTCTTCGTGGATCATTGCTCGTAGTATTGGTCACCGTGACTACTTCCTCATTTCGCGCCGTTTTCTGGGACTTCGGAGGAGTGATTTTGTCGAGTCCTTTCGATGCTTTTTTGCAATATGAGGCCCAAAAGGGGCTCCCCGAGGGCTTTTTGCGCTCTGTGAACGCCACCAACCCCGATGCCAATGCCTGGGCGCTGCTCGAGCGCAATGAGGTCTCGCCTCGCGACTTCGATGCTCTTTTCCTTGCCGAAAGCACTGCCCTTGGCCACCCAGTGCCTGGAGCCGACGTTTTGAAACTCCTTGCCGGCGAGATTCGCCCCGCAATGGTGGAGGCCCTCGACACCGTCAAGGCAGCTGGTTACGCCATGGCATGCCTGACCAACAATGTGGTGGGTGGCGATGGCGCAACGCCCGAGCGTCGCGCAGCAGTAGCGGCTGTGATGGCGCGTTTCGATGCCGTGATCGAGAGCAGCAAGGTTGGCTGCCGTAAACCCGAAACACGGTTCTACGAAATTGCCTGCGAAACCTTGCAGGTGTCACCTCATGAATGCGTGTTTCTCGACGACCTTGGTGTGAACTTGAAACCTGCAGCAGCAATGGGCATGCACACCATCAAGGTCATTAACCCCGACGATGCGCTTGCAGCCCTGAGCACAGCTCTACAACTGTCGCTCTAACGCAGCTCTATTTCCAGGCGTCGAGCGCACCGTCCATGAGGTCGGCGAGTTCTTGCTGGTGAATAGCCATGGAACCAGTTGCAGGGCTACCCGACTCAACACGAGCAACATGACGCAGGTCGTAACCTCGTTCTTTGAGTCGCCAAATGCGGTGCTCAACGAAGTGCCACGGCCCCATGTTTTCTGGCTCTTCTTGCAGCCATACCAACTCTTCGGCATTCGGATACTTTTCGATTTCTGCAACGAGTTGGTCGAGTGGGAACGGATACAACTGTTCAACACGAACAACGGCAACAGGCGCATTGCGCTTAGTGCGTTCCGACATGGCATCCCAAGCAACCTTGCCGCTGCAAATGACAACACGTTTCACCGTTTCAGCTGCTGGAGCAGCAACGTCACCTAACACTTCTTCAAATGAGCCAAGTGTGAAGTCTTCAATTTTTGAACGACTTTCTTTCATGCGCAATGGTTGCTTCGGTGTGAATACAACCAGTGGCTTGCGCATATCGCGACGTACCTGACGACGCAACAAATGGAAGTACTGCGCAGCGGTGGTGGCATTGCACACCTGGATGTTGTCTTCAGCACACAACTGCAAGAAGCGTTCAATACGAGCTGATGAATGTTCTGGGCCTTGGCCCTCGTAGCCGTGTGGCAACAACATCACGAGACCGTTTTGTTGGCCCCATTTGTCTTCAGCAGCAACGATGTACTGGTCGATCACAATTTGCGCACCATTGACGAAGTCGCCAAATTGAGCTTCCCAGGCAACAAGTGCGTCGTGGTTAGCATGTGCGTACCCATACTCGAATCCGAGTGCGCCATATTCCGATAACAGCGAGTCGTATACCCAGAAATTGGCGTTCGCCGTCGGAAGTTCAGCAAGAGGAACCCAGTTCCGCTCGTTTTCGTAGTCGATGAGTGCAGCGTGACGCTGACTGAATGTTCCACGACGCGTGTCTTCACCAGTGAGGCGCACGCTTGTGCCTTCAAGCAACAGCGAGCCAATAGCGAATGCTTCACCAAGAGCCCATTCCACTTCGCCTTCTTCACGGAAAGTTTTTTCACGCAACTCAAACTGCTTGGCAAGTTTGGGGTGCGGAGTAAAGCCTTCGGGATACTGCGTGAGTTTGGCAAAAATGGTTTCAATTACTGAACGATCGACACCCGTGTTGACATGAGGTACCACACCAACCGGAAGCGGCGGCTTCGCTGCCTTAATTGGCACAGGTGCATGTGCGCGCGTTTCGTCGAGTGCCGACTGCAACTTGCTTTGGTAGTCGAGAAGATGCTGCTCTGCTTGGTCAACTGTAATATCGCCGCGCTTCACGAGAGTTTCTACGTACATCTTGCGCGAGCTGCGATGTTCAGCAATGGCCTTGTACATGAGTGGCTGCGTGTAACTCGGGTCATCACCTTCGTTGTGACCCAAGCGGCGGTAACCAATGAGGTCGATGACCACATCTTTGTGGAACTTTTGGCGGTAATCGTATGCAATTTTCGCCACACGAACGCAAGCCTCTGGGTCATCGCCATTGACGTGGAAGATTGGCGCCTGAACCGTTTTGGCAACATCACTTGAATACACTGACGAACGAGAGAACTGAGGCGCTGTAGTAAAGCCAATTTGGTTGTTGATGATGAGGTGAATGGTTCCACCTACGCGATAACCGCTGAGGTCGCTCATTGCCAAACATTCAGCAACAAGACCTTGACCAGCAAATGCGGCGTCACCGTGAATAAGCAGTGGCAAAACACTAAATGCAAGTGGTGGATTAATACCGTCTTGCGCGGCGCGCACCATACCCATCACAATGGGGTCAACTGTTTCCAAATGACTGGGGTTTGCGGCAAGTTCGATGTTAAGTACATCGCCTTCGGCAGAAGTGAACTTGCCGTGAGCACCGAGGTGGTACTTCACGTCGCCCGAGCCCTGAACCGAATCGGGCTTGATGTGGCCTTCAAACTCTTTGAAGATTTGGTCGTAACTCTTACCCACTACGTTGGCCAACACGTTCAAACGACCACGATGCGACATACCAATAACAGCGCCGTCGAGATGCTCAGCAGCAGCGGCCGACAAAATGGTGTCGATGACGGGAATGGCTGTTTCGCAACCGTCTAGTCCGAATCGCTTTGTTCCTACATACTTTGTGGCCAAGAACTTTTCGAACGCTTCTGCAGCATTAAGGCGCTCCATAATGCGGTTTTTCTGCGACAACGATGGCTTAAAGGTGACGCCTTCTAAACGAGCCTGCAACCAACGCTGTTCTTCAGTGTTTTGAATGTGCATGTACTCAATGCCAATGGTGCTGCAATAAGTTTCGCGCAACACCGACAACAATTCACCGAGTTCTTGACGGTCGACGCCACCAACACCACCGGTAAGGAATGAACGCTCGAGGTCCCAAATGGTGAGACCATACGTTGCAGGGTCAAGCTCGGCGGGAAGTACTGGTTCTTTCCAGCGCAAAGGGTCGAGGTCGGCCATGAGGTGACCGCGCACACGGTGCGCACGAATAATGTTTGCTACCTGCATTTGCTTATGCAGCATTTGCTCTTCTGTGCCAGATGCGTTGTTATCGAGACGCCACTGTTCTGCCTTGTACGGAACACCAAGACTTTCAAAAATGTCGTCGTAAAACGAGTGCTGCCCAATGAGCAACTCATGTACTCGCTTTAAGAACATGCCACTTTCGGCACCTTGAATGATGCGGTGGTCGTAGGTGCTGGTCACCGTTACCACTTTGGAAACGCCCAACTTCGACAACGCACGCTCATCGCTGCCTTGAAACTCGGCGGGGTAATCGATTGAGCCCACACCAACAATGACACCTTGACCAGGCATGAGACGAGGAACTGATTGGACAGTGCCGATGGTGCCGGGGTTCGTGAGAGTAATGGTGGCACCCTGGAAGTCGGTAACGGCAAGTTTGTTGGTTTTTACCTTGCGCACGAGTTCTTCATAGGAGTTCAAGAAGTCGGCAAAGCTCAACCCGCCGGTGTTACGTAGTACAGGCACAACAAGCGTGCGTGAACCATCAGATTTGGCCACGTCTACGGCCAAGCCCATATTGACTTCAGGGTTACGAAGAATATGCGGCGCACCTGATTCATCGGTGGCATAACTGTTGTTCATTGCAGGAACAGCGTCGGCTATAGCGCGAACAATGGCATAGCCAATGATGTGCGTGAAACTTACTTTGCCCATTCCACCGCGACTCATGTATGAGTTGATGGCGCGACGGTTGACTTCTAAAAGTCGAGCGGGAACATTGCGAAAACTTGTTGCAGTAGGAACAGTCAAACTGCGTTCCATGTTGGCAACAATTGCTGCACCTGAACCACGAATAGGTTCTGGTGGAGTTGCCGATGTAGGTGCGGTAACGGCAGGCTTGGCAACTGGTGCAGTGTCACCAGACGCGACCGCAGCGCTCGCAACTGGAGCGGCGTTTTGTGTAACACCCGGCACAGCGCCTGCGTGACCCGGTACATAATCGGTGAAAAATTCACGCCATGTGTCGGACACCGCAGTGGGGTCGATACGGAATTGTTCGTACATCTCGTCAACCAGCCACGAGTTGGGGCCAAAGACGTCTTGCGGGGAGGAGGGGTTGCTATTCGGCATCGTTTTCATCGTACTCTTCGCCCCTCGTCTCGGCAGTCTTCAAATGACTAGTGGCACAGAAAGTCGCTTTTCACGCACCCCCATGGACATCGTCAAGATTCCACTTGTAGAGTTTCCTCATGACCCCTCGCCTCTTGTTGCGCACTGTTTTTGCCGCTCTCATCGCCGTTTTTGCGTTGTCGGCCTGTGGGGGTGGATCCTCTGCCCCAACCGAAACCATTCCGAGCGATGCAGGGCTGATCGTGAGGAACGTCAAATCCATTCGCTTCGATAAAAGTGAATATTCAGCCGCCGCAGGCGATGTAAAAGTTGTGACGGTCAATGAAGACACTGTTCGCCACACGTTGCTCGTCGTGAAAGACGGCGTCACAATCCCCAACTTCAAACTTGTTGTCCCTCAAGAAGGAGCAATTGACGTTGGCGTCATCAATCTGGCTGCCGGCAGTTACACACTCATTTGCGATGTGCCAGGCCACCAGAACATGAAGGCAAACCTGACCGTTAGCTAGCAGGCACAGCGCGCAACGCCACCGGTATTGCACTCATCACAGGAATACCTGTAATGGGGTCGTAGCCGCTTTGCAAGTCGATGAGTGCCCCAGTTGTTGAGCCCACCACTGCCAAATCATTTGGGGTATCGGGCAGCCCACCCCATGCATGGGCAAGTGACACCATGCCACGGCGCACATCATCGGCCGACTTCACCACTGCTTTAATTGAGCCTTTCGGTGACGCAACTTCAATAGTGTCGCCATCGGCAATACCCAGTTCGGCCAGGTCTAGTGAATTGACGTGAGCAAAGTTGGTACCTTCACGCGCACGCAGTTTTTCTACTTCGCGGCCTGACGAGTTGAACACGCTCTTCAATCGCCGAGTGGTCATGCGGAACGTATGCACCTCAGGGTCAAACCCGTGAATGACTGCACCAGATGACGACTCACGAAAAACGTCGTTCATCTCTTGCGCAATTCCATCAGGAACCATTTCCAAGCGAGCCTGGCTCGTTGGATCTGCTGGCTGAACGGTGGTGATGTATTCAGGGAAAAGATGGCCACCCACATGTTTGCGTAATTCCGCAAGTGGCAACTTTGCTTTGGCGTAAATGAGATCGAGCACGTCGTCACCGGTGATGTGCATTCCTGGTGTGATATCTCCACCTGGCATCTTGATGGTGATACCGAGTCGCGCTGCAACTTCGGTGTACACCTGCCACTCTTGGCGAATATCGCCACGCATTTCCAAAATAGCTGGCGTGTAGTGCTGATATGGCTGATCGAACCAACGATCGATAGTTGTCGGCACATCGGGTCGTTCCAAACTCAACGTGCTGGCAATGACGTAATGGGCAAGTTGAGCAGATGGCGACACATGCACATCCATGAGTACATGCAAGTCGAGAGCACGCAGTGCTTCCACCGTGGTGCGTTGGTCTGGCCACGACACCACGGGGTTTCCACCCAAGGTAAAGAGCGCACGAATTTGCCCTTCGCCTTCTAACAAAATCTCTTCGGCAAGTGTTGATGTAGCTGCTTGCCCACGCTGCATATAGATGTCACGCATCCGCGACTTCGAGCCCTTCGTCAGCATCTCTGGCTTCGGAGGAATGACTCCTGCGCGAATTTGCCCAGGAGGAGTCATGAGACCACCTGGGTTGTACATCGTTTCGCCTTCACGGTTGTAGCGGCCACACAAGGTGTTCAACACCAACACCAAGTGCTCGGTGAGCGATGAGTGTGGCGCCATGTCGGGCCCGGTTCCGGTGGTGACTGCCCCGCGCGGACCTTCGGCAAACTTTTTAGCAGCAGTCACAATGAGTTCTTGTTCTACGCCTGCACGCTGGCTGACATAGTCGAGAGTAAATGGATCGACGGCGATGCGTAGCTCGTCGAGGCCATTGACGTATTGACCACAGAAATCTTTGTCGTATGAATCGGTCGCAAGAATTTGGCGAATGATGCCAGCGAGCAACGTGGGATCTTCACCCGCACGCACAGGCAAATACAAATCGGCGTAGTGCGCCACTTCGGTGAATCGAGGGTCGATAACAATGAGAAAGAGACCACGTTCTTTTGCTTGACGCAACCGCACGAGCGGGTTGAACCCAGGGATGCCACCGGGGTAACCAAATGTGCTCACCAATGTGTTGCACCCAATAACCATGGCAACATCGGCAGTTTCAAAACCCTGCACGCCTGCAGCCCATGCACCATGACGCAGTGGCGCAATTGCCTTGCCAGGTTGATCGATAGATGATGAGGTGTAAAAACTTTCTGAACCAATTGCAGTGTGGAATGCCGCAGCAATGGGAAGACCCGTTGCGTTTTGATACGCAGCAGTTCCGCAGTAGGTAGCAATGGCACGTGGCCCGTACTTTTCAAGAATGCCTGCCAATTTGTCGGCAATTTCATCGAAAGCAACGTTGGTGTCGATGGGGTTCAGCACATCGCCTGTGCGCTTTAAGCTGGCGCGCAAACGACCGGGGTGCTCGTGTTGGCCGCCTAAGTTACGACCCTTCACACACGTGTACCCCTCGTACATCGGGTCGTCTTGCACACCATGAACGCCCAGTACCGCATTGCTCACGGTGTCGACATCTACATCGATGGCACAACCTGCGTGACAGAACCGGCAAAAACTACGACGTGTTTCAATGCTCATGTATCCCCCTTGGCAATTTCACTGCTACGGAAACACTAGGCGATTTCGTGGGGCTCACTTTCGTCGAGACCCATGCCAAGAACAACATCTTCATAGTCAATGGTCCATAAACGCCCTGAGTTCACAGAGTCTGCTTCGTAGCAACGCCAACCCAAGCGCCTTTGCACTTCTGGGCTGAACTTCCCCACAATCTCCCAAGGGTTTGCAATCGGAAGCGCCTCTTCAGGGGTGAGCCAGCCCACCACATGCGATACATGCATTCCCATGCGCCAGTTATCGACCGAGGTATTTGCCCCGCCGCCGTGCAATGTACGACCGGCGTACAAGAGCCCACTGCCAGGTGCCATCTCGGCGTGCTCCACAAGGTGGTCACACGACCTGTCGGAGAAGTCTGACCACAGGTGGCTGCCTGGAACCACATTGGTCGCGCCATTTTCCTTGGTGAATTCGCCGAGCGCAAGCATCCAACTCACGGTCACTTCAGGTGATTCTGGAGTTTCAAAAAATGGCCAGTTGTTCACGTCGCGGTGCAGCACCTGTGCATTTTCTCCGGGGCCGATCACCATCATCTGCGCCGAGTTCAACCACCAGTCAACTGCATTGTCTAACAACAGTTCGTTGCTGATTGCCGTCATGAGCGGATGCGTGAGCACTTCAATAAATGCCGAGCTGCGTTGCGCGAGTCGCCCAAAACGTTTTGTGTTGGTTCCCCAAAATTTTTCCACAATGGGGTCACCACTGCGCGTACCCACATGCATGTTCTGAGTAACAGTGTCAAGGTCGTTGCGCAGTCGCTGCACAAGATCACTCGACAAAAGGTTTGCCACGATGACGGCGCCATCGCGCTCCATGACACCCAGAATTTCACCAATTGGCGCGGTGGACTCCACCGTTACTACTGCACTCATAGTTCTCAACAATCACTGGGGAATGATCACCGTAACAGGGGGAATAAACAAAAAACCCCCGGCCGTAGCCGAGGGTTTTTTGACTAGAACGAAAAGTAAATCAGCCGAGAAGAATCTCTGACAAGATCCACAACACGAGCCACAACACGCCACCGGTGATGAGTGCGTTTTTGTGACTCTCATATGGCCAAAGCAACTTGTTGGTTGCTGCAGTGCCCCCGAGAAGTCCGAGTGCATTGACCTGCAAAATGGCTGTGAGGGCCATCGCAATGATGAAGAAGGTCCAAGCGTTTCCACTAGTGGCACCGGCAAATGCGCCGCTGTAGAAGTGCGCTGCACCCACCATGAAGAACAACATGGAGAACGAGAAAATAAAGTTCTGACGTGAAGCAAGAAGTGCCTTACGACCAGCACCAGGAGCACCGGCATTTGCTTCGCCACCTGCAAGCACATTGGCTGCGTTGGCAAGAACAATTTTTTGGTTCTTCCAAATGACCATCCATACGTTGGCGGCCATGAGAATACCGAGCACCATACCGATGCTGATAGCTACGTTGTGGCCAATTCCTAGGCCAGACTCACTGCTCATGAAGTCTTTGAAGTAGTTCTTCACCAAACCGGTAATGAGGATGCCGGTGACCAGAGTGGCAATAGCTGCCCAACGGAACCACCACAAAGCGCGACGAGCCACTTTGTCGATAGCGATGTTACGAGCCTTGCCCTCATCGCCAAAAGCAGCAAAAGCTGGCACCTGGACGAGGTTGAAGTAGTAGAGCAAACCGATCCAGCAAATGCCAGCAACGATGTGCAGATAGCGGAAGCCGAAGTTTCCGAGGTAGTCGCGAGTCAGCAACTCCATGTTGTACGCCCCTTTGAGTCATTCAGAAAAACTGAAATAGATAACACATGAAACGTACCACCCTTCATTGCCGAAGGCGGGTAACGTAAGGGCGCCATGGCACATGAATTCATCTACACCTGTTACAAACTGGCCCGGTTTTACCCACCAGACCGCACCATTTTGGAAAATATCTCCCTGTCCTTCTACCCGGGCGCCAAAATTGGCGTTATTGGCTCCAACGGCAGTGGTAAATCCAGCCTGTTGCGCATCATGGCGGGTATCGACGACGAGTACACCGGCGAGGCCCGCCTCACCCCGGGCTTCAGCGTGGGCATGCTCGAACAAGAGCCGCGACTCGACCCCTCCAAAGATGTCTTAGGAAACGTGATGGACGGCGTTGCCCCCATCCGCGACATGCTCACCCGCTACGACGAGGTCATGGCCATGTGGGCCGACCCCGATGCCGACTACGAAAAAGTAGGAGCGCTACAGGCCGACCTCGAAAACAAAATTGCCGCTGCCGATGCATGGAGCCTCGATCGCAATGTTGAAATTGCCATGGACGCATTGCGCTGCCCACCGAACGACGCCGACGTCACCACACTCTCTGGTGGTGAAGCACGCCGCGTCGCACTGTGTCGCCTCTTGCTGAGCCATCCCGACTTGTTATTGCTCGATGAGCCCACTAACCACCTCGACGCCGAAAGCGTTTTGTGGCTGGAACGTTTTCTTCAGGAATACTCGGGCACCGTGGTGGCCATTACCCACGACCGTTACTTCCTCGACAACGTGGCCAAATGGATTTTGGAACTCGATCGCGGCCGCGGTTTCCCTTTTGAAGGCAACTACTCCAGTTGGCTTGAGCAAAAGCAACAGCGCCTCTTGCAAGAAGACAAGGCAAATGAAACGCGAGCTCGTTCACTTCAACGTGAACTTGAATGGGTCAAGATGTCGCCCAAGGCTCGCCAGGCAAAAGGCAAAGCCCGCTTGTCTGCATACGAGAAGTTGCACGCTGAAGCACAAGCTGCTGAAAGCGGACCCGACCGAATGGAAATTCCGATTCCATCAGGGCCACGCCTTGGCGACACTGTTATTGAAGTGAAAAACCTCTCGAAAGGTTTTGGCGATCGTTTGCTTATCGACGACTTGTCTTTCACCTTGCCACCTGCTGGCATTGTGGGCATCGTGGGGCCAAACGGTGCGGGTAAAACCACACTGTTTCGCATGCTCGCCGGTTTAGAGTCACCCGATACCGGCACGGTCACCATTGGCGACACTGTGCAGTTGAGTTACGTCGACCAAAATCGCGACAACCTCGATGCCGCCGCCACCGTGTACGAAGAAATTACTGGTGGCGTTGAGCATATGAAAGTAGGCGGTCGCGAAATTCATGGCCGTGCATATGTTTCAAGTTTCAACTTCAAGGGAAGCGACCAGCAAAAACTTGTGGGCGACTTGTCTGGTGGAGAAAGAAACCGCGTGCACCTTGCCAAGTTGTTGAAGCGCGGCGGAAACTTGCTCCTTCTCGACGAACCCACCAACGACCTCGATGTTGACACATTGCGCGCGCTCGAAACCGCACTTGAAGGTTTCCCTGGTTGTGCGGTGGTCATCAGCCACGACCGCTGGTTCCTCGACCGCATTGCCACTCACGTTCTTGCCTTTGAAGGCGATAGCCAAGTGCGCTGGTTTGAGGGCAACTTCAGTGAATACGAGTCGTGGCGACGCAAGGAACTCGGCTCTTCTGCCGATACTCCACATCGCATCAAGTACAAGCCCATCGCTCGCTAAAGCACCATGACCAGTATCAAGATCTTCCGTTGGGCATGTGCGGTCACATTCGTTTGTGGCATCGCCGGCATCATCGTTTCTTCTATCGCGGGAAACAACGAAGGATGGGTTGTCAGCATTGGTCTCACCACCACTGCGGCTGCCATTGTGCTCATCGTTGTTTCAACAGTCACCGCGAAAGAACGCATTCATGCCTTCAACGAAGTGGAAGCTGAATACCTCGAAACAAAGATTGATGAGCAAGTGAAAAAAGGTGCTTCAGAAGAAGAACTTCGCGACATTGTGCGCCGCGCTATTGCGCTAGGGCAACGCTCCGCATGACCACCGATGTTGCACTGACGCAAGAGCCAATTCTCGATGACCATTTACTTGCTGCTGCACTAGCACGAGCTGCTGGGCAACAACTTCAAGAATTACGTACTGCTCTTTTTGCGCAAGGTTCAACAAAGTGGCACGTAAAAGACACCGGCGACGAAGTTGGCCATCGCTTTCTTATGGACGCCTTGGCTCATCATCGGCCCAACGACGCGGTGTTGTCTGAAGAAGGTGCCGATAACAATAAGCGCTTGAGCGCCAACCGTGTATGGATTATTGATCCACTCGATGGCACTAATGAATACAGCGAAGAAGGCCGCGGCGACTGGGCAATACATGTCGCTTTGTGGGAAGACGGCGAGCTCACTGCAGGTGCAGTCGCACTACCCGTTCTTGGCATCACACTCAGTACCGACCCTGCGACAAAACCTGTGCTTCCCGCTCCCCTGGCGCGTAAACCCCGCCTCATTACTTCTCGTAATCGCGCACCGTATTCAGCTCACCTCGTAGCCAATGCCATCGACTGCGATGCCATTCGCATGGGTTCTGCAGGTGCAAAGGCAATGGCTGTTGTTCTGGGTGAAGCCGATATCTATGTGCACGATGGCGGCATGCACCAATGGGACTCTGCAGCGCCTGTAGCTGTCGCTCGCGCAGCAGGCCTTCACACTTCTCGCATCGATGGTTCACCCTTTGTGTACAACCAACGCGAAACATGGTTACCCGACCTCATTATTTGCCGACCCGAATTTGTAGAACCGATCATGAAGGCCTTGTGGAGTGACGACTAGTTCACCCTTTTAGTAGTGCTTCGGTATGTTCACCTAAATATGGAACAGGGCCTGGGCGAATTTCGTAATCTTCAAAGTCAACAGGGCTATTCACTGCTTCAAATGGTTCTTCACCCTCGCGTGGAGACATAGAAACAAATCCACCTGCAGCTCGCGCTTGTGGGTCGAGAATAACGTCGACGATGGAGTTCACCGGCGCCCACCACACATCGTGCTTGTCGAACAAGGCAGTCCATTCACCCAACGGTTTCGTCGCAAAAAATGCATCGAGCAAGGCAATGAGTTCAACATTGTTCTGCAAACGCAGTTGCGTAGTTGCAAACTTATCGACCAACAGTTCATCGGAGTTGATGGTGGCTAATAGTGCCGGCCAATGCCGATGTGCTTCAAGGCCCAGCAACCAAAAGCCCTTGCCGTCACCAGCAACGTAACTGTTGATGAGAGGTGCACGACTATTGCTGCGCGAACGCGTACTTTCCCGTTTCCCAAATCGCAATTGGACACCGATATCCCAAGCGATGTTGTACATCCCGTTGCGCAACAAACTTGTTGACACCATGCGACCCTCACCCGTTCGTTGCGCATCGAACAAAGCAGCGGTAACACCTGCAACAAGCGACATGCCCGTTACGTGGTCGCCGTGTCCGCTACGCAAGGTTGCCAACGTCTCACCAGGTGGAACCAAACTATGTGCAGCACCAGAGCGCGCCCAATATCCACCAAGGTCGTAACCCGGCCGATGTGCATCGGGGCCTTCTAAACCAAACCCAGAAATGATGCCGTACACCAACTTTGGAAACTTTTGACGCAATGCCGGTGGGTCGATGCCTAAACGCTGCAGTGCTGCAAATCGCAAGTTAGTAATGAAGATGTCGGCTGTTTCTAACAACGACATCATCTGTGCCATTCCCTCTTCGGAACGCAAGTTGATGACAACCGATTTCTTTCCGCGGTTATCAATTTCAAAAGGAGGAACTGCCTTTTGCTCTTGCACGCCAATTGCTCCGAAAACATTGCGTTGCGGGTCACCCGCAGGTGGTTCCACCTTCACCACGTCGGCACCCCAGTCGGCAAGCACTCCACCGCACGCTGGCCCAGCAACCCAAATGCCGAGTTCTACTACTTTGACTCCAGCAAGTGGCCCTGGTCTCATCATTTTCCCCTATTCGCCGATGTGATTACTTTCATCATGTCACTCTTGCCCGTTTAATTCTCACTTGAATAGGCGCACTTGCACTACACGGGGCAAACTAGGGGCGTGACACGACCTAATGATTGTTCTTGGGGTGCATTCAGCGATGAAGCACCGTGGGTATTGAGCGAAGACAAACTCGCCTGGGCAAATGATGCAACCCAAATTCGCATCAACGTGCGCCGCGAAGTTCCCGATCTCACCACTCCGCGCCGCATCCCTCCACTCGGGCGACTTTTCTATGTTGTTTGTGTGCTGGGTAAAGCAGTACTTCCTTGGCTCGTGCGCAAGAAACTCAAGAGGTTCGCAACTCCAAATGAAAGCAACGCTGCAATATCACTGAGCTTGCGTAAAGCAGTGGAAACACTTGGGCCTACCTACATCAAACTCGGACAAATCATTTCAAGTGGTGAAGGACTCTTCCCCGGGGAACTTGTTGAAGAATTCAAACGCTGCCGCGACCAAGTTCCAGCAGAACCATTTGACACCGTGCAACTCACCATTGAGCAAGACCTCGGATGTCGCCTCAACGACGTGTTCTTACACATCGAAACCACACCACTTGCTGCCGCTTCCATTGCCCAAGTTCATGCAGCAACTCTCACCACAGGAGAGTCGGTTGTTGTCAAAGTGCAGCGGCCAAATATTGGCAAACTTGTTCGCAAAGATCTGCGCGTCATGGCTTGGCTTGCACCATTTCTCATTGGCCGTATCAAAATTGCCGCGCTCGCCAACCCACCTGCACTCGTTGAGCTTTTCGCCGAAACCATCGTTGAAGAACTCGACTTCCGCATGGAGGCAGCGAACATGGTCGACGTGTCACGCATGTTGCATCGCCTCAAACAAACCGGGTACATCGTTCCACGACCACACCCTTCGCTTGTATCACGACGCATTTTGGTGATGGAGCGTCTTTACGGCTTCAACTTCGACGATGTTGACGGCATGAAAGCTGCCGGCCTCGACACAGAGGCAATTATTCGCACTGGCATGATCGCCTTCATGGAAGGCGCAATGATTGAAGGCATCTTCCATGGTGACCTCCACGGCGGGAACCTCTTTGTGCTTTCTGACGGCAGAACCGCACTGCTCGACTTCGGCATTGTTGGCAGGCTTTCCCCCACTCGGCGCGTTGCCTTTTTACGGATGCTGCTGGGTGCCACCACGAACGACGTCAAAGGCCAAGTAGAAGCGTTACGCGACCTCGGAGCACTCCCCCTCGACGTTGACGTTGCTCAAGTCATTTCCGATCTACGACTTGACCAACAAACCATCGACCCCACATCACTTTCGGGCGAAGAACTCGTGAAAGAAGTGCAACGCATTGTGAAAGCGCTTCTTGGCTACGGAGCAAGCATGCCAAAAGAACTCATGTTGTACGTGAAGAACATGGTCTTTCTCGACGGTGCCATTTCGCGTCTTGCACCCGACCTCGACATCTTGGCCGAAGTAGCAAACATCTCGATGCTTTTTGCCGAGCGCCATGGCGAACAAATTGGCCGCGACCTTGGCATCAATGCGCAAAGTATCGAACTCAACCTCGACAGCGTGAAAGCTGGCTTTGGTCTCGACTCAAGCGTGAATCGCCTCACCTACCGCGAACTGCAGCAGCGTCGGGAACTCATTAACAAACGTATGCGCGACCACGTGCGCAAGTAAGAGCGCTACAGCACAATTACAGGTGTGCCAATTTTGGCAAACGACCACAGGAAGTCGGCATCGAGTTTTGCCTGGCGCTGACAACCGCCTGAGAGTCGCGTGCCCAATTCTTCTTCTGTTTGATACACCGTGTTATCGCTGCGGCGCAATGGAATTTGATGAAAGCCAATTGCCCCAATCTCTGTTTTCAACCAGCGCACCATTTTTTTCAAGAAGGCCTTGCCATTCCATGCGGTCGTAATTTCTGAGCGGCTGTACACCCGATGCTCACCAGGGGTTTCATTGTTGTACTTACTGCCCGACACCAACCATGAACGAATAATCTCATCATTTTTGCTGACCGCCCATACACGTTGGCCCGCTCGCTCGAAAACCAAACGTCGGCCACTTCCCGAGTTCGCTGGAAGAGCTGGTGCAGAAGCTCCCGTTGAGGCCACTGAAGACAATAAAAATCCGAGTGAGTCTTTCGCCCCTTCCACCGGAGGAGGTGTACGCACCACAAGCAAGTTTTCATTGGGCCAAATGCCAAGGGCCAGTGCAGTTTCACGCCCAGCAATTCCGTCGACGAAAAGATCTTTCTTTGTTTGCAATGCAGTGACGGCAACTTGGGTTGCCACATCGTAAGTGCCGGTCACTTTTTCCAGATAATTGTCTTTCACCAATGCCTGCTGCAAACACACCACGTTCTTACCCGAGGTTCCGGGGCGCAACGCCTTCATGGGAATCGTGCATGGTTCGTTACTTGCAGGGTCTTCACCGATGAGGTCGCCGACGGCAATTGTTGTGGTTGTTATTGCAGCTGCAGCTGCAGTTGAAGTTGTAACTGCATCCAACGTGGTGGTGCTAGTGGCAGGCACAGACGTGGTGGGAGCACTGGTGTCTTCATTACGTACTGCCCCAACACCAACGTAGAAGATCCCAGACACCACAATGACAGCTAACAGGAGGAGTTGCTTGCGGGTGGCGTTTGAGTTCATAGGAGATTTTCTAACGATCGACACTTTCAATGTATCGCAACACGCATTACGTGCTATGCCCTTTGCCCTGCCACAATAGAGCGGTGCGTTTACTTATCGCTCGCTGCAGTGTTCATTACGTTGGTCGCCTTGAGTCACGCCTCGATGAAGCCACGCGCCTCATTATGGTGAAAGCCGACGGGTGTGTTGCTATTCACGCCGATGGCGGAGCCTATAAACCCCTCAACTGGATGAACTCCCCAAATACCTTGCAAGAAAATGAAGGCGAGTGGATTGTTGCCAACCCAAAAGGCGAAACCATCACCATTACCTTGCATGAGATTTTTCTCGACACTCATCACCATCTTGGCGACGACCCGGGTCTCTCGAAAGACGGCGTTGAAGCGCACTTACAAGAGCTTCTTGCGGCGATGCCCGAAACCATTGAAGAAGGCCTCACGCTCATTCGCCGTGAATACCCCACTGCCATTGGGCCAGTAGACCTCTTATGCCGAGATAAAGACGGAAATACTGTGGCTATTGAAGTAAAACGCCGTGGAGAAATTGATGGCGTAGAACAACTCGCCCGCTACTTGGAATATCTCCATAACGACACATCGCTAGGCGCCATTCGAGGCATCTACGTTGCCCAGGTCATTAAACCGCAAGCAAAAACTCTGGCCACAACACGTGGTTTTACGTGTGTAGAAATTGACTACGAACTCTTACGCGGCAATAAGCCAGACGAACTCACGCTCTTCTAAGAGATGTGCAAGCCGCATTCGGTTTTGCCACTACCCGACCAGCGTCCAGCACGTGGATCTTCACCAGGTTTTGTGGGGCGCGTACATGGCCAGCAACCAATAGAGGTGTAACCGTGTTCACGCAATGGGTGTACTGGCAGTTCATACAATTCGTTATACAAAGCAATATCGCTATCGCTGGTGCCGGCTAGAGGGTTGACCTTAATCACGCCACGCATGATGTCGCGCGACACGATGGGAGTGTTCTTGCGTGCTTCAGAATCTTCACGGCGAACACCAGTGATCCACACTTTTTTATTCTGCAATGCATCTTCTAACGGCACTACTTTGCGCGCAGCACAACATGCATCGGTGTCGACCTGCCAACCATTGGGCGCAAGATGGAATTCATTACGCTTGTCGATGTGCACGTTGATGCCAAAAGTTTTGCCCAGATTCTCTGCGTACCAATGTGTTTCTGCAAAGAGATAACCCGTATCGAGCAGAACTACTTCTATGCCAGGCGCCGCGCTATGGGCCACATGCGACAACGTTGCATCTTGAAAACTCGAGGTCACTAAAAACGACTTGTATGGAGGCACCTCATCTGCTGCCCCAAATGATGCAACAGCCCAGCGCACAATGTCGGCGGGCAACATGCCTTCTAGTTCACGCGAAACATCGGCTAATTCCTGAGCCGATGCAGAGAGCGAAACGAGGGTGGCAGGTAGGGTCACGCCCTTAGCCTACCGATTCCCGACTATTCCTATCAACTTTTAGTTAAATCAAAGTACTAGGGGCGAAAACGGCACAACCCCTGGTCGATGACGAGGCGCGAACCCACCGCTGTGGTGAAGACCGCTTCCCCGGTGCCCGTTTCCCACATGGAAATGGTGAGTTCTTCACCGGGAATCACAGGCGAAGCAAAGCGACCCTCAATGTGCTGGAAAGCGCTGGCGTCGTTGTTGCATAGACCCTGCAAGAGCCCACGACCAGTGAACCCATAGGTGCACAGCCCGTGCAAAATGGGGCGTTCGAAACCACCACGGGCGGCAAAGGTGGGGTCGGAATGCAAAGGGTTACGGTCGCCCGACAAACGGTACGTGAGAGCCTGATGTAACGACGTGGTGTACTTCACCACATGGTCGGCCGCACGGCTAGGCGGCACGTTTTTGTCGCCACCAGGGCCACGGTCGCCACCCCATCCACCTTCTCCGCGAATAAAGGACGCGCCAAGAAGAGTAAACATGGGGCTGCCATCGGCGGCATCGACCAGTTCGGTTTGTGTAGAGACCACCGCACCCGAGCCCTTGTCGTAGATGCCAATGATGCGGCTGACACCACGGACCTTGCCAGCAACGGGTACCGGCTTGTGCAGCGTGACTGACTGTTGTCCGTGTACCAACATGGCGGGGTTGAAGGTGCCGATGCTGGTACGAGTGGAGCCCATGCCCCAACCAACAACAACGGGGAACGTGGGAAACACTTGCTGCGCAACACCATCGGTGTTTTCTGTTGTGAATGACAAGTCGTCAACGCCTGCGCCAATACCAACGGCGTAGAGCAATGCATCTTTACTATTCCACGAAGCCTCGAATGGTTCGCTTTCTGTTCCTACTGCATCTGGATTAATGGGCATGGTTCACTCTCTTTTTTAGTAGTTCTTTATTTTACGTTTTGTGGCCAATGGCCATCTTCGCCGTCCATACCCGCATTGGCGCGGGCACCAGCAAGTAGTTCATCGACAATGGCACCGAGTTGTGTGGGGTCGGCTACTGGCGCGCAACGCGGACCACGATGCCAACCTTCAGCAATAGCAAGCGTTTGCCCACTCGCTTCAAACACTCGTCCGGTGACGTGTTTCGATTCGCCAGAAGCGAGCCACGTAACAATTGGTGCAATCCACTTCGGGCTGCGCATATCGCGATCGGCTTCCGTTTCTGGAGCTGGGCCAAGGCCTTCGGTCATGCGTGTGAGCGCAACAGGAGCAACAGCATTTGCTGTTACTCCGTAACGAGCAAGTTCGAGTGCGGCAATGACGGTGAACGATGCAATACCTGCTTTTGCTGCACCGTAATTTGTTTGACCAGGGTTGCCATAAATTCCCGATACCGATGTGGTGTTGATGATGCGACCATCAACTGGTTTGCCCGCTTTTTGTTGATCGCGCCAATAGGCAGCAGCAAAGTGCGATGGGCCAAAGGTGCCTTTCAAGTGCACCTTGATGACAGCATCCCATTCTTCTTCGGTCATGTTTGCCAACATCCGGTCGCGCAAAATGCCCGCGTTGTTCACTACTGCATGCAGGTCGCCAAAAACATTGACTGCGGTGTTGATGAGCGCCTCTGCTCCAGCCCATGTAGAAATGTCGTCGCCATTGGCAACAGCTTTTCCACCCATGGCTTCAATTTCATTCACCACTTGTTGTGCTGGCGATAAGTCACCACCAGAACCGTCGACATTTCCACCCAAATCGTTCACTACAACGAATGCTCCGTGACGTGCCAAGCTGAGCGCATGTTCGCGGCCAATGCCTCGCCCGGCCCCCGTAACAACAACAATTCGTCCTGCACACAATTGCGACATATTTCCCCTCCGATGTCTAGGACAATCATACGACTCTGCCCCGTGGGCTTTAGCCTTGAACCGTGAGTTCTGCCGTGCAACCCGATTTCCATACCGTCATTGTTGGTGCAGGGCCAAGTGGAACCGCAGCCGCCACACTTTTGGCCCAAGCCGGCAAGTCGGTATGTGTTGTCGATAAAGCCACTTTCCCCCGCGATAAGTGCTGCGGAGATGGCCTCACCACGCTTGCCTTACGTGAGCTGGAAAAAATTGGTTTTGCCCCCAGCACCGTGGCTTCATGGAAAACCATTCACAGTGCGTGGCTGCGCTCCCCTTCGGGTCGCGAAGTGGAAGTTCCGCTTCCCAGTGGCCAAGGGCAATATGCCGCAGTGGCAACCCGCCTCGACCTCGATGCAGCGCTAGTAGACCATGCCCGCAACGCCGGCGCAGTGATACGTGAAAATTGTGAGTTCTTAAACATCACTGCTGAAAACAATTTTGCACTCATCAGTTTTACCGATGGCACCAGCATGACTGCACAACACGTCATAGCCGCCGATGGCATGTGGTCGCCCGTACGCAAATCACTTGGCCTCTTAGAAGAGGGCTACCTCGGCGAATGGCATGCCTTTCGTCAATATGCCACCAACATCACCGGCCCTGCACAAAACGGCTTGTACGTATGGTTTGAGCCCGACCTCTTACCTGGCTATGCATGGTCGTTTCCACTTGCCGATGGAAAGGTCAACATCGGCTTTGGTGTATTGCGCGATGGTAAGCGGCGCATTCAAACCATGAAACACACATGGGAAGATTTATTAACACGCCCTCATATTGTTGAAGCACTCGGTGAGGGCTTCACACTTGTCGACCGCCACACTGCATGGCCCATACCAGCAAATATCACTGCGGCAGTTTTGCATCACCGCAATGTGATGTTTGTGGGCGACGCAGCTCGCGCCACCGACACCTTGACGGGTGAAGGTATTGGGCAAGCGCTTCTCACCGGCGTGCTTGCAGCACAGGCCATCCTCGACCCAACTGCGCATAATGCATCGGAATCGGCTGCGCTGTATGCCAAGCATGCGCGCCAACATTTAGCAGCCGACCATCACATGAGTTCACTGCTGAGCAAAATGCTCTCACGACCACTCATTGCTCGTGGCGCTGTACGCATCGTGGGCTTCAACCACTGGACTCGCAGCAATTTTGCACGCTGGATGTTCGAAGATGAAGCACGTGCCGTTGCGCTCACCCCGCGGCGTTGGCACCGCAAGTTCCTCAAACAGCGTGGCGCTTACTAAAGAAACCGCACTTCATCTCCGACAGAGCATTTCCCTGGCGACAACACGCGTGCATACACCCCAACACTTTGGTTCAAGTCGCGCACTATGTGTCGTAACACTGCACGATCTTCGGGGATGTCGTTATTAATTGCTCGCGTCACCATGACGCAACGTGGGCACGGGTCAAGAATTTCAATCACTGCCGACCCAATGGCTACGTGTTTATTCTTCCACTGAAATTCTGGGTGGCCGTCTACATCGCCACTATCAACAACAAGACTTGGCCGGAAGCGCTTCATGTCGACTATTGAATTCGGAACAGCTGCTTTCATAGCCGCAAGTGCCGAGGTGGTCATCACCATGAGCGGATAACAGTCGTGGTGGGTTCCTACTGGCGATTCAAACTCCATCACTTCAGGTGGAAAGATACTGAAGTCGGGCAAGGGTTCATCTGCAGTGCGTCCAAAGACTGCACGCATCTCTGCCAACACATCGTCAGAGTCGGAAGGTCCGCGACGAAAATGGTCTACGTTGCTTGCATCGGGAAGTTCCTCTAACACCACACGATGACCAAGCAATGCAGACAGCCTTTCACTGCTGTCTGCTTCGTTCGTGAAAAAGCTCTCCCCATTGGGTGCAGTAATTTTCACAGTACGTTGCGCGGGGTCAACACGCTCAGCAGAAAACTGCATGAGACCACCAATTTTTTTGGCTCCGCGAATGCCCCCACGTTCAAGGTCGCGAGTAGCCCAAATGCGGTCGCCAATAATGCCGAGATCATTGAGTTCGCACGAGGAAACCGTCTCTCCCACCATCGACTTCACGGGGTACGTCCAAATCTGAGACAAGCGCATGTTTGCACCATAGTTCACCGAATAAGCCTGAGGATTTTGCGTGCACTACGGTAGAGACATGCGTACACGCCTCACCGAACTTCTCGACATTGAACACCCCGTCATGCTTGCTGGTATGGGCGGCGTCTCATACCACGAGCTCGTAGCTGCAGTTTCAGAAGCCGGAGGCATTGGCACTTTTGGCGCCTCCACCATGAAAACTCCTGAGCTCGTGGAAGAAATGAAACTTGCCCGGGGCGCAACTCAAAAACCATTCGGCGTCGACCTCCTCACCGCACTTCCCCATCAAGTTGAAGAAGGCGTTCGTGCAGTAGTGGAGGGTGGAGCTCGCATTTTTGTTGCAGGCCTCGGTGTGCCACGCGATGCCATTGACTACTTGCACAAAAACAATGTGCTCGTTGGCTCCATGTGCGGAAAAGTACGCCATGCAGTGTCGGCCGTTGCAAGTGGTTGCGACTTTGTTGTAGCCCAAGGCACCGAAGGTGGCGGACACACCGGCACCGTGGCAACGCTTGCGTTAATTCCGCAAGTCGTTGATGCATTGGGTGGAGCAGTTCCTGTTGTTGCAGCAGGCGGACTGTTCGATGGTCGTGGTCTTGCCGCATCTCTTGCATTAGGTGCCGACGGCGTGTGGATTGGCACACGCTTTATTGCAACTCCTGAAGCCCGCGCCGTTCAGGGTTATAAAGAAACTCTTCTTGCTATTCACGAAGATGGCACTGTTATTTCCCGTGGGTTCACCGGCAAAACCTGCCGCGTGGTGCGCAATGACTGGACAAATCACTATGAACAACATCCTGAAGAGCTGAAGCCCTTCCCACAACAAGCCATCTACTCCATGGGCGAAGGTGCAAACCACCTTGGCTACCCGAGCGACACTGTTGTTGATGTGAATCGTGAGTTCATGCCATGTGGTCAAGGTGTTGGCGCTATCAACTCGCTCATCCCTGCAGGCCAGATTGTGCGCGACATTGTTGCCGAAGCAGAAAAGTTCTTACGCTCCACGCAGAAATACTTTGCTTAAGTACAACACTCCATGTGGAAACTGCTGCGCGAGAACCGCGATATACGCCTGCTCTTTATTGCCCAAGTTATTTCATACCTGGGTGACTGGTTCTCTTTTGTAGCACTCGCTGGCCTCGTTGAAGATGCAACGGGTTCAAAATTTCTTGTGTCGCTTGTGATGGTGACATTCTCACTCCCCTCGTTCTTAGCTTCACCCATTGCAGGCCCAACTGCCGATCGATACGACCGCAAAAAAGTTCTTGTTGTTGTTTCTTGTTGCCAAGCCATTGCCGCGTTCGGGCTTCTCACCGCTGGAGATTCGCGTATCTGGATGGTGTTTCTTTTCCAGTCGTCCGTCTCTGCTCTCGCTGCTTTTATTGGACCTGCCAGCGGAGCCGCACTTCCCAACCTCGCTCGCAACCCTGAAGAGCTCACCAAGGCGAACTCGCTTCTTGGTGCCACTTGGGGCATCATGCTTGCTGTGGGCGCCGGTATCGGTGGATTGTTTTCGCAAGCATTTGGCCGCACTGCCGCATTCGTTGTGAACGGAGTTTCTTTTCTCGTTGCCGCAGCACTCTTTGCAGCCATTCAGACAAAGATGCAAGAACACCGCACGCATCAGCCAGGTGATGTGAAGCGACCTCGCATGCGTCCATTTGACGATATGAAAGAAGCTCTACATTTAGCCAGGCAAGACAAAGTGATTTTGGCTCTTGTGGCTTCAAAAACGACATTTGCTGTGGGTGCCGGCATTGTGAGTCAGCTTGCGGTTCTTGCCTCTGACGTTTTCAAATCGGGCGATGCAGGCCGTGGCATGCTCATTGGCGTTCGTGGCATTGGCTCAGGGCTTGGCCCCATTATTGGCGCGCGGTTCGTAAAGGGCAACCTGCAAAAACTTCTCTTTACGTGTGGCATTGCTGGGCTCTTATTCTCTGTGTTTTATTTGGGCGCTGCAGCAAGCCCCAATATCGCCATTGCGGCCATCTGCGTAGCACTTGCTCACTTTGGTGGCGGAGCACAGTGGACGCTCTCTTCATACGGCTTACAGATGCGATCGCCCGATGCCGTACGTGGGCGCGTACTTGCTGGCGACTTTGCCATTGTTACCCTGATGCTCAGTTTGTCGAGCGCCGCATCGGGTCTTCTAGCCGATGCCGTTGGTGTTCGGGTAACCATTGCCGTTTTCGCAATAACTGCCGCGTTTGCAAGTATCAGTTATCTGATTCTGACAAAACCTATGAGAGAGCGTCTGCGCACCGAGCAGCAGCCTCCATGAGCGCTTTTGCACGCGTATCGCCAACAATATTATTGGCAAGTTTGTTCATCACATAACCAAAAGCAAGTTCACGCTGTGGTTGCAAGAAAGCAACTGAGCCGCCGAAGCCTGGGTGTCCACAACTTCCCTCGCCGGCATATGGCGTGAATTCCGATGCAGCCATGTAGCCCATTGCAAATGACGTCGGACCAATCAAACATGTATCGGGTTCATTCTTCGGAGTTTGAATTGTAAATGATGCGTCGCGCATAGAGGACGACAACAACTGCACCCCATTCACCGGGTGCTGCAAGGCTGCATACATTGCGGCCAGCGACCTTGCATTGGTGACACCGTTTGCAGCAGGTATTTCTGCACGCAATACGTCACTGCGGTTCATGAGACCTTCACCCGTCCACGAACCCGACAACGACAACGCTTTGCCGCCTGGAGTGTTGGGGCCGATGAACTGCTCGAGCAATTCACGTGTCTTCTTTGCTTCTTCAGATTCAGGCTCTGTCGACTTCTCCCGACCTTGACCCATTAAAAGTGGAATGACCCGGTGTTCAAGCGCTTCGGGAAGCCCCACATAAATTTCCACGCCAAGCGGCGATGCAATTTCTTCTTGAATGAATTGCCCTACCCCACGGCCATCAACACGACGAATAAGTTCGCCTGCAAGCCAACCGTAGGTAAGAGCGTGATACCCATGCGCAGTGCCCGGCTCCCATAACGGCGCCATGCCAGCGAGTTCTGCAGTAATGGTGTTCCAGTGCAGAATCTCTTCTAGCTCCATGTGGCGTTCAACTGTGTACAAACCTGCTTGATGCGAGAGCAACTGCGCAACGGTGATGTTGCCTTTGCCGTGCTGCGCAAATTCTGGCCAGTAGTGAGCAACCGGCAATTCATAACTGAGAAGACCGCGCTCCACACACATTGCTACCGCAGTTGCCGTCACACCTTTGGTGGTACTAAAGACCAATTGCAAGGAGTCAGCTGCATACTCTTTTGTTTTTGTGCGATCTGTCCAGCCGGCAAGAAGGTCGACGACCAATTCACCTTTGTGATACACCGCAACGCCGCAACCCACTTCTTCGCCTGCAGCAAAGTTGGTGTGCACTGCATCGCGCACTTGTTCCCAGCCTGCAACGCAGGTTCCAGAAATGGGAAGGCTAGACACTGCTAGATGCTGTCAACGATGTCGCGCAAAATTTCAATTTGCTTGGCTGCATCGGGGCCAACGGGGTTCACCGACAACACGGTGACGCCAGCTTCTTTGAATGCAGCAACACGCTCGGCAATGAAACTCTTTGGACCCACCAAGTTGGTGAGTTCAAGCATTTCAGTTGGAACAGCACCAGCTGCTTCTTCTTTTTTGCCGTCGAGGTACAGGTCTTGCACCAATTTTGCTTCTGCCTCATACCCATAGGCCGAGCAAATATCGTTGTAGAAGTTTTTGCCACGAGCACCCATACCACCGATGTACAACGCACTGCTCGGACGCACCATGTCGAGAATCTTGGCTTTGGTGTCGCCAACATTGCCTTCGCCAATAGCAAGAATGCCGCCCGCGCTGATGTCGAGTGGCTTCAGGTCTTTACTGCGCTTTGCCGTACCGGCTTTCAACTGCTTGCCCCACACTTTGTCGAACTTTTCTGGCACGAACATGATGGGCAACCAACCGTCGGCCAACTCTGCAGTTGCCTCAACGCTGAGACCCTTCAAGCTTGCCCACCAAATGGGGATGTCGGCACGCAATGGGTGGTTGATGAGCTTGAGTGGTTTGCCGAGTCCGGTACCTTCGCCCGCTGGCAAAGGTGCTGTGACGGTTTGACCCTGATAGTTGAGAGCCTTTTCACGCTTCCACACTTCACGGCACACTTCGATGTATTCCTTAATGCGCTGCATTGGCTTCTCATAAGGAACGCCATGGAAACCTTCCACTACTTGTGGGCCCGATGCACCCAAGCCAAGAATGAAGCGTCCGTCGCTGACATAGTCGCAACCAGCGCCGGTCATTGCCATCAGCGCTGCAGAACGCGAATACACGTTCACAATGCCTGTTCCAATTTCCACGCGATTGGTGATTGCAGCAAGGTAACCCACTTGCGAAATGGCGTCGAAACTGTATGCCTCGGCGATCCAGACCTGATCGAGACCAGCTTTTTCTAGTTCTACAACACGTGCAGCAGCTTCTTTAAAGCCACCTGCATAGTTGACCATCATTGACAGTTTCATTCCTACCCCCATGAGTTACTACTGAGTACACCTTACGATTGATCGGCCCCTAATGCCCAATTCAAGTTGCCCGAGCGAAAACCGGCGAGGTCGAGGGTGATGTATTGATAGCCCAGTGACGCAAGGGCATCGACAATGTGGCCGTGCACCTCAGCGGCACGGGCAAAATCGCTGGCATCGAGCTCAATACGTGCTGTTTTGCCTTCATGACGCACTCGCATGTTTCCTACGAAACCCAGTTGTCTCATTGCTGCCTCAGCGCGATCGATGGTGCTGAGCAGCCCCACGGTGACCGCGGTTCCGTACGGAACACGACTCGCCAAACATGCCGCTGCTGGCTTGTTCCATGTACGTAG
>Ga0208592_1000086_pt1 | contig 26934 bp, 28 predicted proteins | sample LakMenE18May10ns_FD_150712 | JGI IMG/M metagenome (GOLD analysis project Ga0208592, IMG submission 150712) | Freshwater microbial communities from Lake Mendota, WI - 18MAY2010 deep hole epilimnion ns (SPAdes) | ecosystem: Environmental > Aquatic > Freshwater > Lentic | place: Lake Mendota...
AAGGGAAGTGAGTTTTGATCGAGGTCACCCGAACTGCCGTTCACGGGGACTGCGTTAATTTGAGTCTGAAGAAAAGCGTTTCCTGTGTAATTCAATTTGTGCGTCACGGAAACTTGTGTTGAGCCATTGAGGTTCACCACTCCGGGTATGTTCCACGTACGCGAGTCACCCACTAATGACTCCGTTGCAGTTCCCAAAACCCAGGTTCCATTCAGCTGCGCTGCAATGGACTCCACACAATCAAGTTGAACTGCGGTCACGCACACATCATTTATAAAGTCAGTACGCCTCACAGCATTCGGCCCCGCACCAATCACATAGATACTCGGGGGGTCCTTTGGCGCCCAATCGGCTGCCCCTACTTTGTTGGTTGACCCCTCTGAGACAATTGCACTTGCTGCCAAAAGGAAAGCTGCGACCCGGGCACTCATTGATTTGTACGACATGTGCGAAAATTAGCACCAAAAAAACGCCTGCATTGACGACTATTGAGCACATGCTTTTGACATTGGAGATTTGGTGATAAAAGTTGGGGATGCTTCAACGCCACCGAGAGCTGTTTATTGCACTTGCCTTCACCGCACTAGCGGCGTGTAGCACGAACGAGCCAAAAGACGTTACGGAGCAGACAAGTGCTGCCACAGGTCAGGCAAGCGTCGCATATGACTTCACGACACAATCGGCTGCTGCTAACTGGTCGGTGCAAAATGACACAGTAATGGGAGGCGTTTCAGAAAGCTCCAGCACCTGGGTCAACAAACAGTTGGTCTTTGCAGGAAATTTGTCGCTCGAAAACAACGGCGGATTTGTTTCGTGCTTTGGTCCAGTTGACGAAAAGTTACCGAGCCTGATGAATGGGTCAACTGCAATTCGTATACGCGCAACAGGCGACGGCAAGACTTACCTCTTCCAACTTCGCGGGAACAACGGCACCAACTATGTACAACGATTCACTTCAACTGCGAAGAAAGATCAGGTCTACGTGTTGCCCCTGTCAGATTTCACTGCAGTTGACTGGAGGCTCGAGGGAATTGCTAACGCCCCAGCGATAGAGACGAGCAACATTGATCAAATGGGCATCTACCTTGTCGATAAACAAACTGGACCATTCAGAATCGCCATAACGTCAATCGACATAGCGCCAAAACAACCACTCTGATACAGGACTATTTTGTCCTCACCAGTTGCACCGCCATTTATTTGTATCTACTGAGGAATGACTCGATCGGAACGTTGAATCGTTCGCTTTTCACGCTCACGTCTTGTGTGGAGAGCACCGAGAACCAAACCGACGAGACCACTGCAACCGAAGCAAGGACCTGCATCCACTTCAAGCTACGGCGAGGGCCAGTTGGGTAACGCCCGATGAGTACGAGAGCCGCGAGGGTAATGACGAGGAACGTACTAATAACCACTTGCGGAACGAGGGGCCAGGTGCCCGATATACGAGTACGACGAGCTGATTGGAAATCATCTACCTGCTTCAACATGCGGTTGAGGTCACGGTCGTTGACAACATCTGCTTCTTCAATAGAAATAATTGCGCTGCGAATATCGAGAGCCTGTTGCTCGGCAGAGTCGCGTTTGATTTCAACAGGAGCATCTAATGCTGTGTTCTTTACGCGTTGTTTACGCTGCAAAGTTGAGTTATCTACCGTGAAGCCTTTGATTCCGGTTGTTGACAACTCGGTGTCGCTAATGGTTTGCACGTATGTAGTGATTTTCGACAACGCATCTTTCAAGGTGTCGTTTTGCTTGTAGTCCAAAATGGTTTCAGACAGTGCAGACAACGAAGCGAGTTCGTTTTTCAAGCTTGAGTTTGCAGAGCTTGCACCCTGCCATGCAGTGACGTTGGCAAAGGACCCAATGAAAATAAAGGCGGCGCCCACAAACCGCATTGCAGTGGTCATGACGTTGTCGTCGTCTCTGTTGACCACTTCCTGCTTCTGCGCAATGTACGCGAGAGGAATCACCACTAAAAGGGCCGGAATGACCGAGACCAGAAGTCGAACGAGGAAGGATGACTGCAAAAGTGATTCGTACATAAGCCATTGATAATAGGCAAATACGCCCCTGCTGTCAGAGCGCCAAAGTGAACAATGGGTAAATTGGGCCCAGAATTCCTAGTCAACGAAGAAAGCGCTGCGAATTTCCCCGTTTGGCCCGTAGACCGGCTCATCTTTCGCCACCTGATACATACGGTTCCAGGAATTGGAGGGCTTGTGTGACACCAGTAATCTCTTCATGGCCTCGTAATTAGGGTGAAGGAAATGAGCTGCTAAAGACTCTTGGTCTTCCCACAGTTCATACACCTGAATACGAGTATCGATGCTGGGGTCAGCCGCGAAACAATAGGCATGGCACCCAGGTTCATCGGTTCGTGTAGCCATTTGAATAGGAGCCGACTGGGCTACCGCCGCATTTCGAATTTCGGAAGTGGCGTAATCGAGGTGTGCTGCAACAACAATCATTTCTGCACCTTAGTGTGGTGGGGTGACCCAATATGAAGACGTCAACGATGGCGACACCACATGGCGTTTCGAGACTGGCTTTCTGCAATCGAATTGGACCTGCATTTGGGGTCGTGGATGCAAAGGCATTGAGGCAACTGTAGATACCGAGAAGCAACACGGATGCTGCTCATTGGGCGCCGAACTTGATGGCGTTGAAGAAGCAATGGACCTGGCTGCTCATGCAGCACTGTTGTCGCCCGAGCACTTTCAATTTCATGCACATGCTGCTGAACTCGGAATTTTTAAAGACTCATCGAATAGTGCAACGCGAGTAGTTGATGGGGCATGCATCTTTTTGAACCGCCCAGGTTTTGCGGGCGGGTCTGGGTGTGCGCTGCACATTGCAAGTGAGCAGTTCAATGAGAGCCCCACAGAGTGGAAGCCTTCGGTGTGCTGGCAATTGCCCATCAAGGTCGATTGGGAGCTGCAGCCCGACAACACCGAAATTGCAACCGTACGCAGGTGGTCGCGTGCCGACTGGGGCGAACACGGCAAAACCATGGCATGGGTATGCACCGACGGTGACGAGGCATACGTTGGCGATACGCCGGTTATTGAATCTTTGCAAGATGAATTAACTGCACTTGTTGGCAACGACGTGTACGTTCAGATTCGCAAAAAACTGCAACCCGAGTAGCGCTTCAGATCTTTTACCGCCCACTCACTACGGCAGACTAGAGAGATGGGGAAATTACCAACTATTGCTGTCTGCTATATCGCTGCTGTCGATGACTCGCAGCTAGCAGAGCGCCGTGGGCCAACGCGCATGACCGATGCGTTACCCGAGTACAACATTGTCGACATGCGCGACCGCACCCCGGAAGATTTGTCGCCAAGCGAACTTGAGCAACTGCAAGAAGTAGAAGTTGCTTTCATTCTCTACATGCCCGACTGGCTTTTAGCCGCGTGCCCCAATTTAAAGTGGATTCACTCGTTCATGACTGGCCATGATCACATTCCCTTGCCACAGTTGAAAGCACGCAATATTCGCCTTACCAATGGTGCCGGTACTGCCGCAATTGAAATTGCCGAGTTTGTGATTGCCCGTGTTTTGGAACATTGGAAGTCTTTCCCTCAAATTGCCGCACTTCAAGTGGAACATAAATGGCGCCCCGTGTTTGGCCGAGCACTAAGCGACGCACACATTGTTCTGGTGGGCTACGGGCCAATTAACCAAGAGGTTGCCCGACTGCTGGCCCCATTCAACATGCGTGTTACTGCCGTGCGCCGTTCGGCTACTACCCCATCACCCGGAGCAGACAAAGTGGTGGCGTTTGCCGATTTGAATGCAGCAATGCACGATGCCGACATTGTGGTGGCTGCAGTGCCTTCGAACGACGACACCACGGGCATGTTCAACAAAGAAAAATTTGCAGCCATGCAAAAAAGTTGCTTGTTTATCAACGTGGGTCGTGGCACTGCCGTTGTGGAAGCCGACCTGATTGCATCGCTTGAATCGGGGCACTTGGGCGGAGCCGCTGTCGACGTTGCATCGGAAGAACCACTTCCCCCCGACAATGCCCTGTGGAATTCACCTGTGCGTATTTCTGCTCACTGTTCAGCAACGCTGCCAAACACAATGCGCCGGGTGCATGAACTGTTCTTTCGCAATATTGCGAAGTTTGCAACAGGCGAACGCTTTGAAAACGAAGTTGACCTGTAAAGGTTCTTCGTTGCTCAACGCGCAGCTATTTAAAGAACGGTGACCGTTCCGTTATTGCCGTCGACAGTAACCATTGCACCGTCGGCGATACGAATGGTTGCATCGGCAACCGACACAACACAAGGAATGCCAAGTTCACGCGACACGATCATTGCGTGACTACCAAGTGCACCAACATTCACCACAACAGCTGAGGCCGTAATGAATAGTGGAGCCCATGATGGGTCGGTTTGTGGTGCAATAAGTACGTCGCCTGGGTCGAAATCGTCAAGCGCACCTGGGTCGAGAATGACTCGTGCCCGGCCAGTGGCAACACCACCAGAACCGGCAACACCAACAAGCACTTCGCCTTTTTCTGCACGGGTGGCAGTGGAGTTAATACGTTTTGCCCATGTACTAATAGGTGGGCACACGCCATCTACTGCGAATGGTGGCTCTACATCGAAGAGCGAACGATGCTCTACAGCACGTGCTGCAAAAATATCGGTGAACTTTTCTGGCTGCACGCTGAACTCATTGAGTTCAGAAGCGAGCACCATGAACACATGCTCAACTTCTTTAAGCTGACCCTTGGCAACAAGACGCCTACCGACTTCACGCATTGCTTCGCGAATTTCGCCCACAATTTTGATGCAGTTGGTCTTGTAACGCTCACGACCACCAAGGAAAACGGTGGACGATTGCATGCCGGCTTCAAACATGCCAAGAGTTTCAGGGTCACCAGCCAATTTCGCACGAATATCGGCTGCGATGCGGTCACGTTCAGCGACTGCTTCACCGTGACGCAGCACTGGGTCTTGAGCTGCTTCACCAAAACGCATGCGGTCGATAGCGGCAAGAGCGATGTCGGGTTTCGATTCCCATGAAGGCGCAATGGCATCCCATTCTGCAGGGCCACGTGAGCCGTAGTTGAAGAGGAAGTCGTCGAATTCAACAACAAACTTCTTCACTTCAGCTGAACCACTTGCACGCAAGCGATCATTCAGGCCTTGAACACCTGCTTCGAACAATGCGGTGACGTCTTTCGATTCACGAGCAAGACGCGACAACTTCCACATGACGCGTGGTGGTACCGACGAGTCGGCTTCAATGCCTGCGAGAAGGCGAATGGTGAGCGAAGGGTCACCAAGTGCTTCACACACTGCACCCAAAACGCCTGGGCCAACCGACGACACGGTGGAGGCAATCATGCCCGTGTCGAATGCTTGACGAATATAAGGAAACATGGCGCGCACGCGGTCGAGCAATGCCTTGTGGTCGAGCGTTGCAAAGTCTGGACGCGTTGCACGCAAGTTGTCGGCCATGACCTTGTCGCGGTCGAGTTCAGGGAACGATGGCGTGCTCAAGGTCCACGCAGCGGTCTCTCCTAATTTCGCAGCATGCTTTTCCGACTCGTGCCATGGCTCTGCTTTGTATGGCGGAACAATTTGGCGGTCATCGAAGAAAGCTTTGTCGACAATTTCTGGCGATGCACCTGGCATACGTGCTCCGAACAAGCGAATGTATGACAACGGGTTGTATACATACCCACCAAACACACCAAACATGGTGGGGTCGGCTGGGTTCTCTACTTCATCCCAGTCGAGAACACCCATTTCGGTGTAGGCGTCTACTAAGGCGCGGCCAAGGCCCTCGCGCAAATAGGTAGAAGCAAAAAACGGTGAAGCTGGGTCGGGGAATACGTCGGCCGCGTTACCGCGGGTCCATGCTGGGAAACGTACGCCTGGGTCTGTGTCAATAATCCAACGGTCCATAGGTTCCGAGCATATTCTGACGATGCCAATTTCAAGCAATTGACGTCACAAGTAACGCAGTTCTATGAGATGGAAGTACCGAAAAGCTTGCCAACTGCCATGGTGAGACCTATTGCAACAAGCCCACCAAGAACAACGCGCACAATGGGGCGAACAGGGTGTGCTCCACCTGCACGGGCACCGGCAGTTCCAAGGCCAAGCAGCGCAACCACCACAATTGCAATGGTCACCACAATGCGGTTACTGGTTGACGAAACAGCGATGGCTACGAGCGGGACAGCAGCACCAACAGCAAAAGCAGCCGCAGAGCCGACCATGGCTTCAATTGGCTGAGCACGCGAATGCTCAGAAATGCCAAGTTCTTCTGCGAGGTGAATCTTCAACGCATCGCCGGCAGTGAACTCTTCTGCAACTTGGCGTGCTAGTTCTGGGCTCAAACCTTTATGAACATATATTGCGGTGAGCTCCTCGAGTTCATGCTCGGGAACATTGGCCAGTTCCCACTTCTCTTTGGCAATGTTTGCGTCTTCAGCATCGCGTTGTGAGCTCACCGAAACGTATTCGCCCAGCGCCATAGAGGCTGCACCGGCAACAAGGCCAGCAAGACCCACGGTCAGAATTGCATTACGAGAGGCACTTGCTGCTGCTACTCCTAAAACCAAACAGGCCGTAGAAATGATGCCGTCGTTTGCGCCAAGCACCACTGCCCGTAACAAGCCGACGCGCGTTGCGCCGTGACCTTCTTTGTGAGTAGCCATATTCCAAGGTTAGTGCAGGAACTTCTCTTCATGCTGAGTACAACCCCATGTTGTGCACGGTTTAGTGTGTCGGGTATGGAAGTACGAGGTTTGCACCATGTCAATGTCAATGTTCGCGATCTCACCGAGGCGCTCGACTTCTATGTTCAGGGTCTTGGTTTTGAACAGTTTCACCGACCCGAAATGGCAGTGCGTGGTGGATGGCTGCGTATGGGCGCGCATGAACTGCACATTATGGAAGTTGCCAACATTGTTCCCGATAAAAAGCAACACTTTGCTCTGCTCGTCAACAGCGTTGACGATGCATGTAAAGAGTTAGACGAAAAGGGCATTTCTTTTCGCCGCATCACTAACACCGATGGCCGCAGCGACCAACTGTTCCTGCACGATCCCACCGGCAATCGTATTGAAATTCAGGAGTAACCCATGAGCAACCAACTTGTAGTTGATTCTTTACAACGCCGCATGAAGGCTATGCACTCGCTCTACCACGATGCAACAAGCACCATGACCGTTGAACAGGCCAATCATTTTGAGCGTGAAGGCGTAGTGCCCATTGCCTTTTGCCTGTTTCACATTGTGAACATGATCGATGCTTCATTCATGCTCATGACCGGAGCAATGCCTATTTGGAATGACGAGTGGGCAGGTCGTGTACAGATGAGTATCAACGATCATGGCAAACACCGCACGGTTGATGAAATGGTGAACCAGCGCATTGGCAACTACCCCGAGTTCATTGCTTATATGAACGAGGTATTTACTCGTACCGAGAAGTGGCTGGAAACACTTGACCCTGCCGAACTCGATCGTGTTGTTATTCCTCGCCCCTTCCCGCCTCAAATAGCAAGCACCTACTCCGCCCGCGTTGCCGGCGAAGTGGGCATCACATTGCTCGATGCCACCGAGTGCTGGATCTACCAACATGGGCTACGCCACATGGGCGAAATTGAACATGCTCGAGGCCTTGTTGGCCTACAGGGAATGACATCTTGAAATGAGTTTTTGGCGTACCATTTCTTCATGAGCGAAGAAATGACCGTGCCGCAACACACCATTCAGCGGGAATGCGACTTGTCTGAGCAGTGCATCCACTGCGGAGCAAGAATGCGCCAAGAACACGCGCACTACCGTTGCCCACAATGTGGCAACCGCGACGCATGTTGCGAAGGCGTTTACTAAATCAGCTTGCTAGTGCGGCCGCAATAGCCTGTGCACCAGCTAGGAAATCTTTGCGCTCTTGTGCGTTCAACACGCCATAAGCAGGAGCAACAAGTTTGTCGGTGAGTTCTTCGGCAGCCACCATGCGAGCGCGAAGATCATCGTCGATTACTGGCGCATCGGCTTCGGTCCAGCCAAACATCTTCACGTCGTTCGGGCGCTTTACAAAGTGAGCAGTTTTTGAGTCGATGCCCATTGCGCGTAATGCCAACAAGTGTGCACTGCCACGAAATTCTCTGAGCACTGTTACTAGTTGCATTGCACGGCCAGGCAGGTCGCTCACTAAAGGTTCGGTTTTAATAGCCGCATACAAGGTAAGCCCATCGGGGTCGGCTGCGTTGTTCACTGCATCGGCTGCTGCGACAAAAGCAGCGAGTCCGGGAATGTTGCTCAACTTATTGCGACCATGCTCCGCACAGCATTCCAAGTGCGCCTTGCCGGCAACACGTGGTGAAACTTTTGCTTTGGCGCTTTCCCACGCACCACCAGATACTGCTGGGTTGAAATAACCAAAAGCGGAAGCCAATGCTGCCCCATCGCAGTCACCAAGCGGGCCACCGCGACCGGCAACATAGAACTCCATACCTACAAGGCCAAGTTCTGCACCTTTAGCTTGAGTGTGTGGTGCGAAGTAATACGCCCAACCCGAGTTGCCAATGAGAGGGCAAGCTTCACGAACAAAATCTTCTGTGGACATCTGTGCTGCGGTCATTGCTTCACATTAGTGCGTTGTAAGTACCCCAAAAACATTGGCGTCATTACCCTGCACAGAAAATCCCCTAGGCAACTGCTGGACGGGCACGCAACGTGTACTTCAAAGTGCGAGGCGTAATTTTCGTCGTGTCAGGGCGAGCTTTTTTGCCCGAGGTCAACCACTGGCGTGTCCATTTGCCCGTTGCGCTAATAGTTGCCTCACCCTTTTGCACTGCAGTGATGAGCGCCTTTGGCAAAATGCAAGCCTTTTTCGGTGTGTACCAGCGCCACTTTAATGAGGTGACTTTTTTTGTCGAACCAAAGGTTTTAAATTTGCAGGCATATTTTTTCGATTTACCAGCATCTTTATACGTTGCAGAAATGCTCATCTTGATTTTGCCCGAATAATTTTTCGCACGAAGTTTCGGCTTGATTCCACCTTTTTTGTCGATGACAAATCCGAATTCATCAGTGATGATGGAGTTTCCCGGAATGGGATTCGGGAAAAAACCCTCTGTATTGGTATCAGATTCAGAATCTGTTTCCGGCTCCGTGTCCCATGTGGGAACTTTCTTCTTAGAGAGAGCTGTCACCGAAGCCGATGCAGGACTTGGTGCGGAATCTGCGAAAACATTGCTTTTACCTACAGCCGAAAACGTGTACGAGACACCTGCAGTGAGTTCGCTGATTGTGCATTCTCCGCTCGTACCTGTCACGGTGCACGTTTTCCCGCCAGGCGTAGCAGTAACTACGTAAGACTTCGGTACCAAACCCGAGGCGGGTTGTGCCACAGTGATTGTGGCGCTCTCGATGCCCGCGACAACAGTTGGTGCACTAGGTGCGCTCAAACGCTGTCCAGCTCTCGCAGTATCAAGAGAGAAGGTGAATGACCCTGTGTCTCGACCCCTATCGTCTTGAAGAGCCGCATTATTCAATGTGTTGTCGAGCGCTGGCGCGGTGTACGTCACCGACGCAGTTGTTGACGTTTGATACACGGGAGATGCAAGGGTGAGGAGAAGATAAAGAGGTAATGAATAGTCGAGTGCAACCACATCAATGCGCACTCCATCTACCTGAACATTGAATGCCGAGAGAGGTGGCTGCTGAGCAGTTGCCGTCGCAAACGTATAAGGGAATCCCTGGAATTGGACGATGGTTCCTTGGCTTGCAAAGTATGCAAGCGCGGGGCCACTGAGTGCAGCCGATGCTTTTCTCGGAGCACCGGGCCCCGGTAGAGCCACAAACGCAGACGTCAAAAGAGCTGCCGACAGAACGGTTCGAACGAATCGAGTACGTGTATTTGTTTTAAGTGTCACCTAGAAATTATAGATCACGCCGATGAGGTATGTGCCCCTCTATGCGGGTCTTAAACAGCGCACTCCGAGTCGCCAACTGCGGCAACAAAGGGGCCCGTCTCGCCGTAGTCAATATAAAAGTCTGGGTTATCGCTTGGCGCTGGGAAGTAATCGAGATCGCGCAGTTCGTCGGCAACTTTGTCGACTCCCCCCACGCGGTCCATCCATGTGCGGAATGTTTCGCCGGCAAAACGCTCACCAGCAAACCTGCGCACTACGCGAGCAACTGCTTCAGGGGCTGCCTTTGCCGGAACGCGCAATGCCTTTTCACCAAAGTGAATTTGCTCTTGGCCAACATAGCCACCAAGCAACATCTGATAACCAGGAGCGGATTGCCCATGTGCGCGGCGCTCTGCACCAAAGAATCCGATGTCGGAAGCATGATGCTGACCACAGCTGTTTGTGCAGCCAGAAATGTTGATGCGAATTCCGCCGACTTCGGCAAGACCTTGTGCTTCAAGTTCATCACCAATTGCCTTGGCCAAACCACGTGACTGGGTAACAGCAATGTTGCATGTGTCTGCACCTGGGCAAGCCACCACGTCGCGAGCGAGTTCTGCACCTGGGCGTGCCATACCAATGGCATCGAGGCGGTCGTAAAGAACACGCAACTTCTCTTCAGTGAGATTACGGAACACAACGTTTTGACGGTTCGACAAACGCACGTCTGCATTCAACTCGCGCTGCATTGCTGCTAACGCTGTGAATTGACTTGAGGTGATGTCGCCCAACTCGGCATAAGCAATTGCAGAAATGGTTCCGTTTGCGGTGCCACGAATAACACTTGTTTGCACCCAGCGGGCAAAGGGGTCACGAGCTGTCATTTCAACACGTACACCCTGGCCAACTGTTGTTACTTCACCACTTGTTGCCTTACCAGCAGCTTTGTCGCCAGCGGCAACAACCTCTGGTGGAATTCCACCTGGCCACGACGACGAAGCAGGAAGCGTGAGGCGGACTTTTTGCACGCGACGACGCACTTCGTCGATACCGAGAGTATCGACAAGCCATTTCATACGAGCACGCAATTTGTTGTCGCGGTTACCGGCTTGGTCGAACACGCGAAGAGCAGCCTCAATTGTTGGCATGAGATCTTCACGTGAAGTGAAATCTTCCAGCGCCAGTGCAGGGTGCGGTGTTGCACCCAAACCACCAGCAATGAAAATACGAAAGCCCTGTTCTACTGAACCGTCTTCGTTGGTACGTGTTGTTGCTACAACACCCACGTCGTTGAACATTGCCTGCCCACAGTCGGTGGCACAACCTGAGAAGTTGACCTTGAACTTGCGAGGCAAACGCTGACCCAATGGGTTGCGCACGAAGTGGCGAAAAACGGCTTCGGCCCACGGCGTGACGTCAAGGTGCTCATGTGGGCATGCTCCAGCAAGATGGCACGCCATGACGTTGCGCACGGTATCGCCACAGGCTTCACGCGATGTGAGATGCACACCTGCGAGGTGGCGCAAGAGTTCAGGCATGCGTGTGAGTTCAACAAAGTGGAATTGAATATTTTGGCGGGTCGTAATGTGGCCCCAGCCGCGTGAGAACTCGGTAGAGAGATATGCCATCAAATCGAGTTGCTCGGGAGTAATGGTTCCGGCAGGCAACTTGATGCGCACCATTTGGTTTGTGCCACCCTGGCGCTGACCATAGACACCATTGTTCAAGCGCATGACGCGGAAAACGTCTTCGCTAATTTCACCGGCAAGATATTGCTCAATTGCTTTTTCAAAGCGTTCAATATCGGCCATTTGTTCAGCATCAAGGTCGCGCGGTGCTGCAATGACTGGTGGAATTCCCACGAGGTGCCTCCAAATGGCCAAGTGACGGAGCCGAGCGAAACCCGACTAACTGGGTCAACATTATCGGGAAGTGGCCCCAAGGGCAATACCTGCGACCGAAAAGAGCCGTAAATGGTTAGAGGCCGGGGTCTTCTCCTATTTCGCGCAGTGCATCACGTAAAGCACTGCGTAACCGCCGCACATGTTCAGCACTCAGGTGGGCTACCAGACCCGCGCCAGGCGACCCCACCTCTTCAGTGGTGAGTACCACACGGGGTTCGGCATCGTCATAGTCGTCGCAAATTGCCACCGCCCACGCAATGCGCATTGCATCGTCGTCACCTGCAGGAACATCGGCACTGGTCATGGGGTAATCGTCAATGGAACGTCGCATGTCACACAGCGTTTCACATTTTGAACCACTTCTGCGTATCTCTTGTCATGCACAATGTACGGGTGACTCTTCAGAACGTTCTTGGCATTGTTGCCTCCACCTTGTCAATGCTGTTCATTTGGCCGCAAGTAATCCTTGTGTACCGTCGCAATACCGTAGAGGGTCTCTCGCCCACAGGTGCCTTGCAGGGCATCTGCGGGTCAACGCTGTGGAGTGTTTACGGCTTATCGCAAAGCGACGTGGCAGTGGGTGGCTCTAACTTTTTGATTGTTGTCGCAATATCTCTCCTCGCGCGGGCGATGGTGAAACACGGAACATTGTCGGCGTCTCGCCTCTATAGCACCGTCTTTGCAATTGTTGCATTTTCATTCATATGCGTTTCTATATCTCCTCCAGTGACAGGCTTCATTGCTTTTATTGTTGGCGCATCATCGGTCTTGCCTCAAACAATTACCTCAGCAAAATCTGACGACCTCAGTGGGGTTTCGCTTCCCACGTATGTTCTTCTCTTTTTCACCGCAGTTGCATGGTCTGCATACGGGTTCATCGTGAAAGATGCTCTTGTTGTGTTGCCCAACGTCGTGGTGATTCCTTGTGCCATCTTTATTGGGGCAAAAATTATTCGCACCCGCAAAGCCAATGTGTCAACATTGGTTGATGTCGCTTGAAACCGAGTACTCACCTAGCTCGGTAGCCCACCACAGCGTTCCGTGGTATATCGAACAATATGGAGCAAAAAGTTCTGCCGCGAGAAATGCACTCGGTGACAAGCTGCAAAAGGTTGCCTACGGAACTCACGACGACGAGTACTTGCTCTTAGCAGAGCACTCCCCCAACGCTCCCCTGCTCATTTTCATTCACGGTGGGTATTGGAAAGCACTCTCTGCAGATGAATGCTGCATGTGGGCAAGCGACGCACTTGCTCAAGGAATCAGCTTTGCCAGCATCAACTACACGTTGGCCCCACATACAGCCCTTGCTCATATCGTTCAACAATGTCGTTCTGCTGTGCAGTGGCTTCAGCAACGCTCATCTCTCGCCCCTTGCAACGCAGTGGTATCGGGTTCGTCGGCAGGTGCGCATTTAGCCGCGATGTGCAGCACTGCTCATCCCAGCAACAACTTCATTACTGGTGCAGTTCTTTTGAGTGGCGTGTTCGACCTACGGCCACTGCTACACACCACAGTGAATGACCCATTACAGCTCACACAAGACGAAGCCATTGGCCTCAGCCCCCAGCTGCAGGCAGTTTCGCCTATTGCCCAGGTCGTTGTTGCGTGGGGCGAACACGAAACTAACTCGTTTAAAGACCAAAGCCACAACTACGCGGAACACCTCACCGCAGGTGGCTGCAACGTTGCTCAAATCGAAGTGGAAGAACACGATCACTTCGATGTGATCTACGATCTCATCACGCCAGCAACGCCACTTGGCGATGCAACGCTTCAATTACTTCTGAGGTAAAGGAAACCATTCGCCCATGTCGATGAGCTCATATTTTGCACAAGCAGAATCACTTGACGCTGCAAACCCACTTGCACCTGCTCGTCAACTCTTCGACCTGCCCAGCGACCAGCGCTACTTTCTGGGCAATTCACTTGGCCCGCTCACACATGCCGCTCGCGAAGCGGTGAACCAGACCGTGAACGCCGAGTGGAAAACAGGCTTAGTACGCACATGGCACGATGGCGACTGGTTCAGCCTTGCTGCTGCAACGGGCAACAGAATTGCGAACATTATTGGGGCACCAAGTGGCAGCGTCGTTGCCGGAGACTCCACTTCCATTGCACTCTTCAAAGTGCTCTCTGCTGCCGCACAGAAAAACGCAACATCTACACGCAATGTATTGCTATGCGACATCAACAATTTTCCCACCGATCGCTATGTTGCCCGCAGTGTTGCCGACCTTTTTCATTTGCAATACAAAGAGTGTGCCGTATCGGAGATGGCCACTCACTTCAATGACAACGTTGCTGTTGCTACTGCCTCGATGATCGATTTTCGTTCTGCAGAAATTCACGATGTTGCTTCGGTTACTGCCGCTGCACATGCAGCGGGAGCGCTTGTGGTGTGGGATCTTGCACATGCTGCCGGAATCATTCCCTGCGACGTAGAGCGTCACCGCATCGACTTTGCCGTTGGCTGCGGATACAAGTACATGAACGGTGGGCCTGGAGCTCCTGCATTTATGTATGTTGCACCGCACTTGGTAAATGACGCAGAGCAACCCATTCCCGGTTGGTTCGGGCATGATGCCCCCTTTGCATTCGAAGATACATATAGGCCAGCACAAGGCATTGCACGTTTCTCTAGTGGCACGACCAATATCTTGTCGATGAAGGCCCTGCATGGCGCTTTAGAGGCGTTTGAAAAATTCCCCATCTCTTCCATTCGTGCGGGCTCTATTGCACTTGGCGACTATTTCATCGCAGGCTTTGATGAGCATCTGTCGTCAAGTGGATTCTCGCTGGGCTCGCCCCGCAACAGCAGTGCTCGTGGCGGGCACATTGCGCTTTTGCATAACAGGGCGGAAGAACTCACAGAGGAGCTCATTGGCGATGGTTTCATTGTTGACTTTCGCCCGCCCAATGTCATCCGCATTGCTCTGAGCCCATTGTTTTTGCGCTTTGACGACGTTGCAGCGCTCGTTGGCCGCCTGAGCGACGCCACATAACTTCCCCTTCGCAGGAACATAGGCCGCCTGAGTAGCGTTGTGACATGGCAACAATTTTGGCGCACATCACAGTTCAAGACGGCAAAGAAAAAGAGTTTGAAGAGGTACTCCATCGACTCTGGCGCTCAACCCACGAACACGAAGATCATGTACTGCGCTATGAGTATTGGCGTGGCGCAGAAAAGAACCAGTACTACGGACTCTTGTCATTCAACGACTACAACGGGTTCCTTGAACACCAAACTTCCGACCATCACGAGACCGACGCCAAGTTGCTCACGCACCTTTTCACCGATTTCCGCGTGGAGTGGATTGACCCCATTTCAACGGCGTCACCATTGCCGGAAACAAACATGCAGCCACTGATCGCCAATGCGAGTGACTTGTGGAAGGCATATCACGAGCGCATGCCAGCTGCCGTTGCAACCTGGTGGTTAGCGCTACGTGCACTCAACAAGAAATCGTGATGAAAATGAGGTTCCTCACCTCTGATGACGGCACAATATTGACGTGACTGTTTCCGACATTTTTGATGCCTCCCAGTGGAATGAGATCCCTCAGTTTCACTTCACCGACATTACGTACCATCGTGCAAAAGATCATGGAACAGTGCGTATTGCGTTCAACCGACCAGAGGTACGTAACGCTTTTCGCCCGCACACGGTCGACGAACTATTTACCGCCCTCGACCATGCTCGTCAAACGAGCGATGTGGGTTGTGTGCTTCTCACCGGCAATGGCCCTTCGCCCAAAGACGGCGGATGGGCATTTTGCAGCGGTGGCGACCAACGCATTCGTGGCAAAGATGGCTACCAATACGTAGAAGGCGAAGGCAACGACATTGCCGATCGCGACCCAGCGCGCACCGGACGCCTGCACATTCTTGAAGTACAACGACTCATTCGCTTCATGCCAAAAGTTGTGATTTGTGTAGTGCCAGGTTGGGCTGCTGGCGGTGGGCACAGCTTGCACGTGGTTGCCGACCTCACCATTGCTTCACAAGAACATGCTCGCTTTAAGCAAACCGACGCCGATGTCGCAAGTTTCGATGGCGGCTATGGCTCTGCGTATCTTGCACGACAAACGGGTCAGAAATTTGCTCGTGAAATCTTCTTCCTCGGCCGCGAATACTCTGCCGACGACGCACACCGCATGGGCATGGTGAATGCTGTTGTTCCTCACAGCGAACTCGAGAGCACCGCTCTCCAATGGGCAAAAGAAGTGAACGAGAAAAGCCCCACTGCGCAACGCATGTTGAAGTTTTCCTTCAACCTCATCGACGACGGCCTCGTTGGTCAACAAATTTTTGCAGGCGAAGCAACTCGGTTGGCTTACATGACCGATGAAGCACAAGAAGGTCGCGATTCCTTCTTAGAAAAGCGTGATGCCGACTGGTCACGCTTTCCTTGGTACTACTAAAAAATGACCATTCGTACCCGTTTTGTAGAAGTCGTTACCGACCCTGCACTTGTACCTTTTCGCTTTCGCGAACGTCAACTCAATAACCGCCCCCAACGCCGCGGCGATATTGATGGCGCCCAGTTCATCGCCGAAGGCGACCTCGTTGTGTTGCGCGCCCTCGAAACCGGTTTCACCCCCAACACCATCTTGTGCGACCCCAACCAGGTGCATCGCCTCGAGCCTTTTCTACATTTGCTCGGCGACACAGAAGTTCTTGTGGCTGAAGAAAGTGTTCGCCGCGAAGCAACAGGTTTGGCCCTTGCACTCAGCATGGTTGGCCTCTTTGTTAAACCACCAGCCTCAGACGTCGCAACTCTGCTCAGCAAGCACTCGCGCATTGTGATGCTTTCGCAAATAGACAACCCCACCAACGTGGGCGCCATTATGCGCAGCGCACAGGCATTCGGGTTTCATGGCGTAGTGCTCGACAGTGAAACGTCAGACCCTTTCACACGACGCGCACTACGTGTTTCCATGGGAACTTCATTCGATGCCAGCATTTGCCGTGTTGCCCAATTAGCCCCAGTGCTTGAAGAATTTCATGCCAATGGCTTCACTAGCTGCGCACTCACACCCGCTCGTGACGCACTCAACATGGCCGACATTGACCCAATTGAAAAATTGATCCTCATTCTTGGTTCCGAACGAGAAGGTCTGGAAGAAAGCGTGATGAACGCCGCAACCATGCGCGTACGCATTCCTATGGCCGAAGGAATCGACTCGCTCAATGTTGCAGCGGCAGCGGCAGTTGCGTGTTATGGGTTAACGAGCCGCAGCGGTTGATCGTTGCGTAAGTGCTCGGCAGCTTTCACGAAATAGTCCACAAATTTTCCGCGGGTTTCATCGCTGATGTCGGCTTCACTCACCGCAGTCAACATATGTAACAACCAGTGATCTCTTTCAAGTTCTGAAATGCGATACGGCATATGCCGTGCACGCAACATGGGCTGACCACGCTCTTCGTTGTAAGTATGTGGCCCACCCCAGTACTGGGCAAGAAACAATGCGAGCCGATGAGTTGCACCATCTAGGTCTTCACCATCGGGGTACAACGGCAGCAGAACTGCATCGGTGCGGATGCCCTCGTAGAAGCGGGCGGCAATGCCTTGGAAGAAGGGCATGCCCCCTACTTCGTCGTAGACGGATATTTCTTCATCGCTCACGAAAACTCAGGATCTTCCCAATCGGGGAAAATCGCTGGCAGTCCGTCACTCACTTTGTCGGTGAATACTGCTGCACGCTTTTCCAAGAAGCTCACTACGCCTTCTTTCGCATCGGCGCTGCGACCTCGCATTTGAATACCACGGCTGTCAACACGGTGCGCTTCCATGGGGTGATCGGCTCCCAGCATGCGCCACATCATTTGCCGTGACAACGCCACGGAAACTGGTGACGTGTTGTCGGCAATTTCCCGAGCAATGGCATATGCAGCAGGCAATAAGTCTTCTGGCTCATGAATGCTGCGCACCAAACCACCCGACAATGCCTCTTCAGCACTAAAGAGACGTCCGGTGTAGACCCATTCTGCAGCTTGTGAGATACCCACCAATCGCGGCAAGAACCACGACGAGCAGGCTTCAGGAACAATGCCGCGCTTTGCAAACACAAACCCGAATTTCGCTTTTGTACTTGCCAGACGAATGTCCATGGGCAAAGTCATCGTTGCGCCCACGCCTACTGCAGCACCATTGATGGCGGCAATCACTGGTTTCTTCAATTCAAAAATGCGTAGCGAGACGAGCCCACCACCATCGCGCACCACACCACCTTTGTCGGTGATGTCGCTGCCGCCTTTTTCGAATGTTTTACCACCGCTCGACAAGTCGGCCCCGGCACAAAAAGCGCGCCCACTGCCTGTCATGACGAGAGCGCGAATGTCGTCGTTACCATCTACTTCATCGAATGCAACCTTGAGGTCACGCACCATTTGGTTGGTGAAGGCATTCAGTGCATCTGGCCGATGCAATGTAATGGTGGCAATGCCATCTGAAACATCAAACAAAATATCGGTAAAAGTCATTCCCCTTTTTACCTGAATTTGTTACGTGGTTGCGTATTGGCAGGCAATCGACCGCTACGGAACCCAAAACTGTTCGGCACTCACCACTTCTTTGTTGGCAACATGGACCAGGAAGGGAAAAGGAACCCAGTCATAGTCTTCTGGAGCACCTTCCACTCGGCCTTCCATCGCGGCACGCAGATCTGCCTGAGTGATGCGATACGACTTCCCCGGCATGTCTTGTTGCGCAACAGAAACTCGGGCATTTTCAGAAAAGCCAACAAAGAAGTTTTCAAATGTATTTTCCACTGAGTAGTCGTTCATACAACTCTCTTCTAGACCATTCTCTTTGGCCCAGGCGATACACGTGGCACCAAAGCGCGCTTTGTATAGCTGAAAAATGATGTCGCCAGTTTTTTGAACACGCGCGATTTCAGCCCAATATTTTCCATCTTGGAGAGATTCTGAATCAGAGTCCGGAAGATCGTGTGTTTCATCGATGACCACTGGAGAGACCGCTTCCCTCCACTTAGTTGCGCTACTCGTCGAGGTTTCCTGCGCCCCACAACTGACAAAGAGCACTGCACAAAAAATGACCGCGAAAAAGAAAACCTTTTTCATTTACACATCGAGGAATCGGCTGGCTGCAATACCCGAGCCAATGGCACCAGCCAAAGCGCCAATCACAAGCAGCATCACCATGACCCCATTGACATAGCTACCAGGCACCACCAGCGCGCTGATTCCGGTGCCAGGCTTAAACCCGGCCACGCCACTTGTCCAGGCGCGATTGAGAGCCCAGAGCCCTCCACACGACGCAACTCCGCCAATGAGACCTTGAAGTAGGCCTTCCAACATAAAGGGAATGCGAATAAACCAGTTGGTGGCTCCCACTAACTTCATCACTTCAATTTCTCGACGGCGAGCAAACATCGCAGTTCTGATGGTGTTCCAAATGAGAGCCACAGCAACGCCTAAAAGCACTACCGACATCACAATGGTGACCGTACGAACAAAGCCCGACAACGTAGAGATGACCTGGAACTCGTCTTCAGCAAGTGAGACACCTTCCACTTTCGGAAGACCACGGTATTGCTCGGCCAAACTGCGCACGAGTGCAGCATCGCCAGTGAGTGGCACCACTTTAAATTGCGTTGGAATTGTTTCAGGCGTGAGCAAACTCAGCAAAGTGGGGTCACCTGTGAAGATGACCTTTGCTTCTTCAAAACTGGCTGCTTTATCGAGGTACTTCAAATTATTGAGGTCAATGACTGCGGGCTGACTTTTAATGATTTCTTCGATGTAGGCAATTTGTTCGGGGCCAGCATCAGATGCCACGAACACAATCATTTGTACGTCGCCCTTCCAGCGCACGAGAAGATTGTCGAACCCGCGTTGAATGAGGAATGTGGCGCCCACGAGCAACAACGAAATTGCCGATGTCACTACAGCAGCAGCGGTGAGCGTGAGGTTGCGACGGAAACTGGCCCATGTTTCACGAAAAGCGTATGCAATGCGACTCCACATTATTCGTACACTCCTCGTTCTTGGTCGCGCACAAGTACGCCACGATCGAGTTGAATAACCCGCTTACGCATCATGTTCACAATGCGATGGTCGTGAGTGGCCATGACAACTGTTGTTCCGCTGCGGTTGATGCTGTCGAGCAACTGCATAATTCCCTCGCCGGTGGCGGGGTCGAGGTTTCCTGTTGGTTCGTCGGCCAACATGATGAGCGGCCTATTAACGAATGCCCGAGCAATAGAAACGCGCTGTTGCTCGCCACCTGACAACTGATCGGGCAAGCGGTCGTGCTTATCTTCAAGACCCACAAGTTCAAGAACTGCCGGAACTTGTTGACGAATCACGTGACGGGGCTTGCCAATTACTTCTAAGGCGAATGCCACGTTTTCAAAAACCGTCTTATTCGAGAGCAATTTGTAGTCTTGAAAAACGTTCCCCATACCACGCCGCAGATACGGCACTCGGGAGTCGCTGAGCTCGTTGATATTGCGACCAGCGATCCATACATCGCCACGTTCTGGACGTTCTTGACGGTTCATGAGACGCAAGAGAGTGGACTTCCCAGAACCAGATGGACCCACCAAAAAGACGAAGTCGCCTTTGCCGATGTCGAAACTCACGTCTCGCACCGCAACGGAATCGGTTCCGTACACCTTGGTCACATTGTCTAAGCGAATCATGACAAAGTGAACCTATCAGCACATTGGCAACAAGCCATGAAAGTGCTTATTTTTCGTCGAGGGAGCGCCGCCAACGCAAAAAACCTTCCATAAATTCGTCTAAATCGCCATCGAGCACGGAAGCAACATTGCCGTCTTCTACTTCTGTTCTCACATCTTTCACCATTTGATATGGCTGCATTACATATGAACGAATCTGACTTCCCCAACCCACTTGCGCAGGCTTACCAGCAATACGGTCACGCTCTGCTTCATGTTCTTCTTCAATGCGCGCAGCAATCATTGCTTTGAGTCGCGTCATTGCTCGCTCGCGGTTTTGCAACTGACTGCGTTCTTCTTGCGATGATGAAACTAAACCAGTTGGTTCATGAATGAGTCGCACTGCAGACGATGTTTTGTTGATGTGTTGTCCACCAGCACCCGATGCGCGAAAAACTTCCATGCGAATTTCTGATTCATTGACTTCAATGTTCGGAGCATCCATGACGGGCCAGACCTGTACAGAGGCAAAACTTGTTTGCCTGCGACCCTGGTTGTCGAATGGACTAATACGCACCAAGCGATGCGTGCCACGTTCCGAGGTCATGAGCCCATAGGCGTAGCGGCCATGAATGGTGAAGTCGGCCGACAAGATGCCGGCTTCCGTGCCTTCAGAAATGCCGCTTAATTCCACCGTGAAGCCACGGCGCTCGGCCCAACGCGTGTACATCCGCAGGAGCAATTCCGACCAGTCTTGTGCATCAACACCGCCATCTTTTGCATTGATTTGCACGATGCAGTCGACCTCATCATGCTCGCCAGTAAACAAACTGCGTAGCTCTAAAGTGCGCAGTTGTTTTGACGCCCGAGATATACCGTCTGCAAGTTCAGGCTCTTGCGTTGCATCGTCTACTTCACGAGCCATTTCATGCAATACATCGAGGTCATCAACCGCAGCAGTAAGTTCCTGGAACTCATCGAGGTCTGACTTGATGTTGGAGTATTCCGTATTCACCTTTTTCGCAAGGTCTTGGTTATCCCACAAATCAGGACGTGAAATTTCAATTTCAAGTTCGCTCAGACGCGCAGTGTTTTGTTCAACCTTGAGATACGAAGAAGCTTCGCCGAGTCGGCGCCGGAGATCTCGTAGGTCGTCGGTGAAGTCACGCATGGAGAGAAAAACCTTGGTTTGGTGTCAGGCAGTTTTGCCGTGACACACCTTGAATTTTTTGCCCGAACCACAAGGGCACGGTGCATTGCGAGGAGTTTTATCGAATTCGCTTTTCACCACTGGTGTATTGCTGACCGCACGAACAGGCGCAGCCTCGGGTGGCAATTCACCATCGGCAATTGCCGAAGCAACAGCCACATCGAAGCCCGAAGCTGTGTCGTCATCGGAAGATGTTTGACGAATATTTTGCACTGTGGTTCCGGCAGCGTCGTCTGACACCACTTCAACATGCATGACGTACTTCACGAAATCTTGTGCAATGCCCTTCATGAGCGAGCCAAACATGTCGTAGCCCTCGCGCTGCCACTCGGTGAGCGGGTCTTTTTGACCCATGGCACGCAAGTTGATGCCCTCTTGGAGGTAGTCCATCTCTTCAAGATGTTCACGCCAGCGTTGGTCGATAATGCGTAACATCACCTGACGTTCAATTTCACGCATCACTGTTTCGCCTAGTTGCTCTTCGCGTTGCTTGTAGAACACAGCAGCATCGGCCATCACGATGTCGTAAATGTTGTCGGTTGACGAAGCTTGCTCGAGAAGGGAGACAGCAACCGTGGTTGGCCAATACGTGGCTAACTCGCGGGTGAGACCATCGAGATCCCATTCATCATCGGCTTCACTGACGCAATAAGCAGCAATGAGCGAATCGACAGCGTCTGACAAATATTCCATCGCAGCAGCGTGCAGGTCGAGGCCGTCAAGAATTTGATCGCGGCGCATGTAAATGACCTTGCGCTGCTCGTTCATTACCTCGTCGTATTTGAGTACGTTCTTGCGAATTTCACCGTTGCGCTGTTCGACGGTGCTTTGCGCACGCTCAATAGCTTTCGTAACCATTTTTGCTTCAATTGCTTCGTCGTCGGGCAAAGCACGAGACATCACCCAACTGAGCGCACCTGTTGCGAACAAGCGCAAGAGTTCATCGTCGAGAGACAAGTAGAAACGGCTCTCGCCTGGGTCGCCTTGGCGACCTGCACGACCACGCAACTGGTTGTCGATGCGGCGACTTTCATGACGCTCTGTACCTAAAACAAAAAGTCCACCAGCTGCACGCACTTCAGCGCCCTCTGCCGAGCACTGCACTTTGAATTCCTCGAGCAACGACTGATATCGAGCTTGAGCAGTAGCACGAGAAGCTTGGAAGTCGGCCGGCATCTGATCGAGCGGAACCGGAAGAGCAAACTCATCGAGCAGTGTTTCTTCTGTGAACCCTTCGGCTAGCACTGCTTGGCGCGCAAGGCCTTCAGGGTTTCCGCCCAGAAGAATGTCGACGCCACGACCTGCCATGTTGGTAGCAACAGTTACTGCACCAATACGGCCAGCTTGAGTAACGATGTGTGCTTCGCGACTGTGCTGCTTTGCGTTCAATACTTCGTGCTTAATTCCACGCTTACTTAATTGACGTGAAAGAAGTTCGCTCTTTTCAACGCTGATAGTTCCGACAAGAACTGGTTGCCCATTTTTGTTCTTCTCAACAATTTCGTCTACTACAGCAGCAAATTTTGCACCCTCATTTTTGTAGATGAGATCGGGCTGATCGAGACGCTGAATAGTTTGATTTGTTGGAATAGAGACAACAGCTAGTTGATAGGTGTTAACAAGTTCCGCTGCTTCAGTTTGAGCAGTACCGGTCATACCAGAGAGTTTTTTGTACATGCGGAAATAGTTCTGCAATGTAATAGTGGCAAGAGTCTGGTTTTCCTCTTTAATTTTGACGCCTTCTTTGGCCTCAATTGCCTGGTGAATACCTTCACTCCAGCGCCGACCTTCAAGAATACGACCTGTAAATTCGTCGACGATTTTTACTTCACCACCCTGGATGATGTAGTCCTTATCGCGCTTGTACAGTTCTTTTGCTTTCAACGCCACCTGTAGTTGGTGCACCAAGTTTTGCTGCACGCCGTCGTAGAGGTTTCCGACACCCAATTGTGCTTCAACTTTTTCGATTCCGACTTCAGTGGGCACCACTGTGCGCTTTGGTTCATCGACCTCGTAGTCAACGTCACGGGTAAGTGCTCGCACTACCGAAGCAAAGCGGTAGTACAACTGTGCAGCATCGGCTAAGCGACCCGAAATGATGAGAGGAGTACGTGCCTCGTCGATGAGAATGGAGTCGACTTCGTCGACAATGGCGAAGTTATGACCACGCTGAACTTTTTCTTCTAACGACCCTGCCATGTTGTCGCGCAGGTAGTCGAAGCCAAATTCGTTGTTGGTGCCGTAGGTGATGTCGGCTGCGTAGTCTTCACGCTTTTGTTGTGGAGATTCGCGGTGGCCTGGAACCACAAGGCCAACACTGAGACCCAACCAACGGTGTACGCGACCCATCCACTCGGAGTCACGTCGTGCCAGATAGTCGTTGACGGTCACGAGATGCACGCCATTGCCCGAGAGGCCATTGAGGTATGCAGGCAGAGTGGAAACAAGAGTTTTGCCTTCACCGGTTTTCATTTCAGAGATCCAGCCGAAGTGCAATGCTGCGCCGCCCATGAGTTGCACGTCGTAATGGCGCTGCCCCAGCACGCGCTTTGCGGCTTCGCGCATGACGGCAAATGACTCAACTAACAGATCGTCGAGAGACTCACCATTGGCAATGCGTTGACGAAACTCGTCGGTCTTGCCGCGCAAGGCGTTGTCAGACAAAGCGGCAACGGATACCTCGAGGGCATTGATTTCTGGAACAAGACCTTCTAAGGCCTTGACCTTTTTGCCTTCGCCGGCCCGGAGAACACGATCAAGAATACTCATTAGGGCGAAATTCTACCTGCTAGGGGTCGCAGCGACCGCCCAGCATTCCACTAATTCCACCCCAATACTGCGAAATGCGCGCCGAACTGCATGCAAAGTTGCCCCCGTTGTCACTACATCATCCACCACCAGCACTTTTCGGCCAGTGGCAAGACAATGCGCTCGAAAGGTTGGCCCCAAGAGGCGTTGCTGGCGCGACCTGTGTGTTTGTGTTTCATGCGTCATGCGGCGCAACAGATTCTTGACGGGAATACCTAACTCCTTACCCACTTCGCGCGCAATGAGTTCTGCATGATCCATTCCGCGTTGTCGAAGATGTTGAGCGGTTGTAGGCGCCCATGTGACGTAATCGAAGTCATAGTTCATTGCGCGTTCACGCAGTATTGCATTTGATACAAGTTTGGCAAGTGGTTTTGCGAAGTGACGCTCGTTGCGATATTTCAATGAAATGACAGCCGTGCGCACGTTTCCCTCAAACACGGCAGCAGCACTCACATAGAACGGCAACGACGCTCGATCGGGAACTTGAGCAATAAGGTGAATCTTTCGCGTGAACACCTTTTATTGTGTTCATTCCAAGAGGATGATGGCAGTAAGATTCGCCGATGCCATCCACCAGTACCCCGCGGCCTCTGCGCGAACGATTTTTTGAGCGACTGGCTCGATGCGCGGCCGGGCTCTTTTGCTTTGGTGCCGGCATTGCCTGCTTTGTACACAGCAACCTTGGCGTTCCACCGTGGGATGTTCTGCATCAGGGCATTAGTGAAAAAACCGACATCAAAATGGGAACGGTCATCATCATTGTTGGGGTGGTTCTGCTGCTCACCTGGATTCCGCTGCGTATGAAGCCCGGCATCGGCACCATTATGAACGCCATCCAAATTGGGCTCGTTGAAAACGTGATGGAAGATCTCCTTCCCGACTCCGATTTCCTTCTTGCCCGTGTGGCATACCTCGCTGCCGGAATGCTCTTTATTGCATTTGGCTCTGGGCTCTACATAGGTGCAGAACTTGGGTCTGGACCCCGCGATGGCCTCATGCTGGGCCTCAACAAACGATTTGGTATTTCCATTCGCCTGGCCCGCACCACCGTTGAAATTGTTGTGTTGGTAGTTGGACTCATCTTGGGCGGGTCACTTGGGCTTGGAACATTTGTCTTTGCCTTTGGCATTGGCCCGCTTGTGCAAAAGGCGCTGCTCGCATTGCGCATGTCCCCGTCGCTGAATGAATCAGCAACGGGGCAAGCACTCGAAATGTAACTCTTATTGTTTAGTAGCGGTAGTTCTCGGGCTTGAATGGGCCCGATGGGTCGATACCCAAGTATTCAGCCTGCACATCGTTCATCTGTGTGAGCACAACACCAAGTGCATCGAGATGCAATGCGGCAACTTTCTCATCAAGTTTTTTTGGCAATACATAAACACCAAGTGGGTATTTTTCGGTGTAGTTGAATAGCTCGATTTGGGCAATGACTTGGTTAGTGAAGGAGCAGCTCATCACGAAACTTGGGTGACCAGTTGCGCAACCCAAGTTCACCAAACGGCCTTCTGCCAAAACAATGACAGCATGACCATCGGGGAACGACCAGAGGTCGGTACCAGCCTTTAGCTCATCACGTGTTGCACCACTGCGAGCTAAACCAGCCATGTCGATTTCGTTATCGAAGTGGCCAATGTTGCAAACAATGGCATTGTGCTTCATTTTCGACATGTGTGTCACGTCAATAATGGCTTCGTTACCTGTTGCAGTAACAAAAATATCTGCTTGACCAACAACTGATTCGAGGGTGTTCACTTCATACCCTTCCATTGCTGCCTGCAGCGCGTTGATGGGGTCAATTTCGGTCACGATGACTCGTGCGCCTTGACCACGCAAACTTTGCGCACAACCCTTACCTACGTCGCCATAGCCACAGACCACTGCAAGCTTTCCGGCAATCATGACGTCGGTGGCACGGTTGATGGCGTCGATGAGTGAATGACGGCAACCATAGAGGTTGTCGAACTTGCTCTTGGTCACACTGTCGTTCACGTTGATAGCAGGGAACAAAAGTTCATTATTCTCTGACATTTTGTACAAGCGCTTCACACCTGTAGTGGTCTCTTCGGTCACGCCCTTAATGCCTTTAGCCATGGTGGTCCACTTCTGTGGCTCCGACTTCAAGCTGCGCTGCAATAAGCCGAGCACAATGGCAAACTCTGGGTTTGATGCTGTGGTGGGGTCGGGAACAACTCCCGATTTTTCAAACTCCACACCTTTATGCACGAGCATGGTGGCATCGCCGCCGTCATCGAGAATCATGTTGGGGCCATCACCATCGGGCCAAGTCATCATCTGATCGGTGCACCACCAATACTCTTCCAGGGTTTCGCCCTTCCATGCATAACACGGAACGCCCTGTGGGTTTTCGGCTGTGCCATTTGGGCCCACTACTACAGCTGCTGCTGCATGGTCTTGCGTAGAGAAAATATTGCAGCTTGCCCAACGCACTTCAGCGCCAAGTTCT
>Ga0208592_1000088_pt1 | contig 26645 bp, 18 predicted proteins | sample LakMenE18May10ns_FD_150712 | JGI IMG/M metagenome (GOLD analysis project Ga0208592, IMG submission 150712) | Freshwater microbial communities from Lake Mendota, WI - 18MAY2010 deep hole epilimnion ns (SPAdes) | ecosystem: Environmental > Aquatic > Freshwater > Lentic | place: Lake Mendota...
ATAATGGACCAAAGCCGAATTCTGGAATCGTAGAACAAAAGAAGGCACTTACAGGTGCATTTCCGGCAGCGGCGATGTGTAAAGGACCGGAATCGTTGACAAAATTTCGTTTGGCATCCTTCATCAAAGCAGCAGATTGCATGAGACTTAGTTTTCCAGCTAAATTATGCACGTTGTTGCGTTGACTGATGAACTTGATGCTTTCACATAGTTCGCTGTCGGCAGGACCGCCTAATAAAAAAAATTGAACTCCTTCTTCATCGAATTTTTCCATCACATATTGCCAAACTGCAGGAGGAGCTTGTTTCGTGAACCAAACAGAGGCAGGTGCCAGACAATAATAAGGTTCATTTTTCCATTGCGATACGAAATCAATATCCGATTGAGTTGGATACAATTGAGGTCTGCGTTGCTGGATGTCAACGAGGTCGTTGATCAAAGATAAGTTTCGATCGACTTCGTGTAGTCCATTATTAATCGAGTGTTTAAATCGTTTCGAATAGAAGATCGATAAAGGATTTTTAGAAAATCCTCTTGTCTCAGATGCCCCAGATAAAACAGTGATGAGTCCGGAGGAAGCAAAGCGATGTAAGTTAAGTACCAGGTCGTATTTTTCTTTCCGAATTTCTTGAATTAAACCAAGCAGAGATTTTCTTTTTTGGGACTTATCAAAGATGCGTACACGACCCAATTTAGGATGCTCTTTTAACAAAGCTTCATTCCCTTTTTTCAAAAGGAAATCAATTTGGGCATATGGAAAAGCGTCCGATAAAGTTTCAATCAGTGGAGTTGCCAAAATGACATCACCAAGAAAAGCAGTTTGTATGATTAATATTTTCCGACTCTCCATTACCTAATTAACGTCACATATCCTCTTTTCACGAAGGTTTCATTTGTTTGTGTCGTGATTTCAATACGATATGAAAAAACGTCATTGCTCGCATCCATTCCTGAATTGGATATTTTACCATTCCAACCTACCGTTGGGTCAGATGTTTCGAAAACGATTTGTCCCCAACGATCTATGATACTAAATGTGTAATAGCTTGGATCAACATTGGAAACAACAGGTAAGAAAATGGGATTTAATCCTTCTGGAGTAAAGGCATTTGGAACAAAAATCAATGGGTTATACGGAATGCAGACATCGATTGAGCGACTTGTTTCACTAAAGTTATAGGAATTCAAACCTTCGACAGCTTCTATCCGGTAACAAACTTCTCCGTTATTGCGCAAAGCGGATACGTCATCCGTAATGCTTGTTACATCACCTGGAACAATGGACATTGGCGTTGATTCGAATACGCCATAGGTATTGCGGTAAATATGGTATTCCATGACGCCACCATCAAAAAGCTCGTAAGGATTCCATTCAATGGAGTTTATCATGTTGTATTGATCTGCTATTCCCGTCGCAAAAATGGTTTTATTCACATTGGCATATGAACCTGGATTGCCACAACTATCTGTGTAAATGGATCGGTATTCCCATGCTTGTAAGGTTAAATCAACATCTTCATCCGTAAATTGAGCTACGTTTCCAAGCACCGGAGCGCGACCAATTTCTTCCCAATTTCCGACGGTGTCTTTTCGTTCAAAAATGATTTCAGTAATTCCGACAGAGGCATCAACGTAATCATACAAATCAACGAATTCACCATTGACAGTTGCCAATTTGAAATAATGAAAAGCAGGAGCGGATGGAGTAGGGATGGTGAAACAACAAGGATTTGAAAATGCTTCGTACCCATTCGCCAATTTCGCTTTGATGAAAATGCAATAGGATTGTCCACGAACAAGTTGAGCTAAGTAACTCGTATCCGTAGACGTGCCTAAAAGTGTCCACGCATTGTTATTTTTTGACCATATCTCATAATTTACGACGTTGCTTCCTCCATACAGTGACCAAGATAAACGTGCCTGTTCAGCACACATATTAATGGTGTAAGTCGCTAAAATACTGGTATGGACAAGTGCTTTGGCAGAGGTTTGGAACGTTGGAGGATTGGCCACAGTGAAGCAGGAATCAAACGCAGCCACGGAATAAGAATAGGGTCCAGCTGAATTAACTAAATACTGATAATTTGTCGTTCCAATGCCATAAACGGTGTCCAGTTCATACAAGAATCCATTGGCATCAAAGGTATAAATCACATAACCGTAGGTATCATCTTGTGCATTCTGATTCCATTGAATGTTCATTAAATAGCTGCTTGTGTCAAATCCAACAGAATAAATCACGGGCATGTCAGGTGTAAACATGTCGCTTAGATTGTCACCAGGTCGGTTGGAATTGAAATTACACGAGCTTGTAGCTAAATTCACGCGGTAACGTATGAACTCATTGCAAAGATCTATGGTATCAATGTAGCTGGTTTGGTTGTAGGGAACACTGTCCAAAAAGTTAAAAAAGTTCGTTGGATACTCCCGATAAATGTAGAAGTATTCATTAAAGGTTGGAAGAGGTGTGCTTCTTGGCTTGTTCCAATTCAATACGGCTGTTCCGTTGTTTGGATTGTTTAAAGTCAGAAAAATATTGGAAATGGTGTCACTGTAACGCAGCGTCCCACCATTGCATCCGGATTGAACAACCAGGTAGAATGCGTGATTGGTATAAATTGCTGGTACGATAAAGCTATTCTCGTTGATGTCTGTTTCACTTCCGATGAGGCCATTTTGAACCGAATAGATTTGGTAGGAAACGAAGGCGTTATTGTTGTTTGTGACCGGGTCCCAGAAAATTGTCAAGTCATTCGTGTTGGCAGTTTGGATGCAATTTATTTCGGGTGCATCAATGATTCCAGGATTTAAAACATGTATGGTCACAGTTGCATAGGAAACTTGCGGTACTTGACAATAATCATCTTGAACACGAAAAACAAAGTTATAGGTCATTTGATCCATCGCATTTCCTTGCGCATCGGAAATATGATCACAAGTTGTTTGCCAATTGAAATTGGTGCTTATGGCTCCGGTTCCAACAAGTGGAAATCCTGTATTAAGGCTTGCACATGGGGCAATGCTACAACCTGTGTTCGAGGTAAAATTTGTCCCGTACATCGGTCCAGAACCAGTCATCGTGATGGTTTGTGGGCTTCCATCTTGCAATAAATCTGGGTCGCTTGCATTCAAGTTAAAGGAAATTAAATCCCCGGCATTTATCGTTGTTTCGAATGAATTCCCTGGAAATGGTGGGGTGATGATTGGTGGATTGTTTCCTCCTGAACAAGGAAGTACCATCAATTGCATTTCACGTTCAACTTCTGCTATCAAAATTCCTTGACGGTATGATTTCACAAGTACCTTGACAACATAATTTCCAATATTCACACAGTTAAAGGCTAACTCACCAGAAATTGGGTTTAATGACGCTGGAATATTTGCAGGATTTAAACTTTGATTGGGGGTTGGGTTTGTGGCACTAAATCCTGTTTCGTATGGAACTGGAATAGGGTCAACCGGTGGATTGTAATTTGCTCCTTGAATGTTGTTGTATGGAATGCCAAATGAAAACACCAACGAATCCAAGTTTGGATCCATTGCGTTGCCGTTAAATACATAGGGAGTTCCTGCACAACTCACGAAATGTGGGTCTTGAAAAAACACCGGAGAATCGTCGGGAGAATCCAGGGAAAATATTTTTGCAGCTAAGGTGATCCCATAATTTGCTGGATTCATCAAATTGGATACCGTATTGCTGCGGGAGAAATTTTCATATGTAAAAATCCATCCTGCTGATGGAGGTGTACCAGTCAAGGAAATAGCAGCACTTCGATAGATTACTTTTTCTACCGCACCAGCTCCATTTCCGCCGTTACTTCCTGAGCCACATAAAAGGGGGCCAGGAGAACCTGCAACAGGCGAACAAGTAGGGGATATGTCCTCTCGAGAAACAAAGGAAACTGTGATGGACGATAAGCTAGGATGATTCCAAACCTTGATTTGTTCTGAAACTGGATTCACATCTGCTCCGTTGCAATCTCGGTAAAAAATTAATTCGAATTGATAATTGGTGCCGCCTAAGTTTTTGTAACTGATTTCACCACCCATGACATGGGAGGCAAAGGTATTTTGACAAATCAAAATAAACGAAAACAGAAAAATGACTCTAAACATCAGTAAAACAACGGTGAAAGGCCGTATTTATTATAACGAAAATTTGAAGAATAAGTTGCTAGCCTACACTAATAATCGACAAACTTTTCCAATCCAAGTGTTTACAAGCCATTTCGCGTATATCTTCTGCCGTTATTTCTTGTACTTTTTGGATGTATTTGTTGTAAAATGAAATGTCCATTCCGTGTAATTCCACTCCCGAGAATAAATCCAGCATGGCGTATGGTCCATCGGCTGCTTTAAGCAATTGCCCGAGCAAATAACTTTTAACTAACTCCAACTCTTCGTTTGGCACCAATTCGGTTTGTAGTCGCTCGATTTCATTTTTCACTTCTTGTATTGTCGCTTCTCGCACCTCTTTTGCTACCTCTGTCGCAATCATGAAATAACCAAAATGGGTATTTTCCATCATATAGGACCCAATTCCGTAGGTATAACCTTTGTCCTCGCGGATGTTACTCATCAATCTGCTCCCGAAATAATCACCAAGAATGGTATTTAAAACAGAGAAAGGAATGAAGTCGGGATGGGTTTTATTGAACATGATTTTACCAATGCGAATAGCGGTCTGCAACGCATCTTTTTTATCTTCATGTACCATGTGTGATTTCATGGAAAATTGGCCCTTTACCGGTTTTGCTTGAGCCCCCGCAAATGCTGCACAGGTGTTTTTCATTGCCTGCATATCGTCGTTTGATAAATTACCGACGAGGAATACTTTAGCGAGTCCGTTAAGGTAATTTTCTTGGTGAAATTGAATGAGGTCTAATCGCCGAATGGTTAAATAGTCACCTTGTGAAATAACCTGAGCATAGGGAGTTTCCTCGAATAATACTTGTTGAATTTTACGTTGGGCAAGTACATTTACTTTCTGAAGTTGAACCTTGAGTTTTTCTTGTCGCTCATTCGATAGTTCTTTGAGTTCCTTTTCAGGAAAAGCAGCATGCATGAAGGCTTCTTGAAAAATATCAAATGCTTGCAATAAATAGGAGTTCAGGGCGTAAATGGTTACAATCGCTTGTTCCTGAGATACGCTTACATCGTAATACGCACCAACGGCATCAAGTGCATGTTGGATTTGAACGGCTGTTTTTTTCTTCGTTCCAGCGATCAGTAATCCGGCAGTTAGGGATGCAACAATGGGGGTTTTAACGGTCGTTCCAGCATGGAAATGCAATTCTATTTTAGCTGTTTCGTTGGCAATATTCTTAGTCCAATATAATGGAATACCTTTTTTAATTTCAATCAATTCAGGAACAGCGAATTCAATGGATTTGATCGGAGTGAGTTTTGGGGCAACTTGACGATTAAGCATGTTTTTTCTTTTTTACTTTCAATAAAACACCATTTTTCTTGGTGAACATTTGCTTGGCAAAAGTTCGGAGGTCTTCGGCCTGAATGGACTGATAAATTTCGTGTTCTTCGTTTATGCCATTGGCATCGCCCAGCAATTCAAAAAAGGATAAATTCATGGCGCGGTTGAGTAGCCCTTGGTCTTGAAATGCTCGTGCCGTTCGCAGCTTAATTTTTATTTGATCCAGTTCCTTTTTAGTAATCAATGTGGAGCAATAATGATCAATGATTTTCCAAATTTCTTTGTCTAATTCGCTGAACGTTTTTCCTTCATTTAATTTCCCCGTGATGATAAACAATCCCTCGTCTATTGATCCTGTGATGTAGGCATTGATCTCAGAAACGAGTTTTTGTTTTTTGATCAAATCAACGTACATTTTCGATACCTTTTCTCTACCCATAATGTCGCTCAATAAATCCGCAAAATAATATCCCGGGTGCTTTCTCTCTGGCATTTTAAACGCATAGTAAAAAGCATCGGCAGGAACATTTCGAACAATGGTTTTGGACTTAAATCGATCTTGAGCCGGTTCTAAGGGCAGAATGCGTGAAGTTTTCTTCGCTTTTGGGATGGAACCAAAAAAATGATCGACGCGTTCTTTTACGTAATCCAACTCAAAGTTTCCAATGACACACAAAATGCAATTGGACGGATGGTAATGTTTTTTGAAAAAGGCTTTCACATCGCTCATTTTTGCATCCTCAATGTGCTTGATCTCTTTACCGATGGTCGCCCATTTATACGGGTGTTTTGAATATGCCAAAGGACGCAATTCCAACCAAACATCGCCATATGGTTGGTTTAAATACCGTTGTTTGAATTCTTCAATAACCACGTTGCGTTGCACTTCCAAACTTTTATCGGTGAATGCGAGGGACAGCATCCGGTCACTTTCTAACCATAGAGCAGTATCCAAGTTGTGGGCTGGCAGCACATCATAATAATTTGTAATGTCGTTGCTCGTAAAGGCATTGCTTTCTCCTCCTGCTGCTTGTAATGGTCCATCGAAGTCTGGGATATTTACCGATCCACCAAACATCAAATGTTCAAATAAATGGGCAAATCCTGTTTTTTCCTCGCTTTCATCACGCGCACCAACGTCGTACAATAAATTGACTACTGCCATTGGCGTGGATGCTTCCTTATGGAAAAGTACCGTTAAGCCATTTTCCAATTTAAATCGTTCAAAATGAATCATAAATAGTTCTTTTGTTCGTTCAGTACTTGATGAAATTCCCCCATCATTTCTTGAACTATTTCTCCCGCAGGCATAATTTTTTCAATGAGTCCAGCAATTTGGCCAATTTCTAATTCACCTTCGACCAAATCTCCTTCGAACATGCCTTTTTTTGCGCGTCCGCGTCCGAGAATTTCGCTTAATTTATCTTTGTCTGCTCCGTCTTGATAGGCGGATTGTAGTTTTGTGTAAAATTCATTCTTCAATAGTCGAACCGGTGTCAGTTCCTTCAAGGTCAAAATCGTGTCACCTTCTTCACTAGCGATGATGTATTGTTTAAAGTTCTCATGAGCACTACTTTCGGTAGACGTCACGAAGCGACTTCCCACTTGAACGGCGTCTGCGCCTAGGTTCATTGCAGCCAACATTCCTCGTCCTGTGCCAATTCCACCTGCAGCGATAAGTGGAATCTTTAGTGCAGCTTTCACCATTGGAATCAAACAAAAGGTGGTCGTTTCATCACGTCCGTTGTGTCCACCTGCTTCGAATCCTTCTGCAACGATGGCATCAACTCCAGCTTCTTCTGCTTTTCGGGCAAATTTCACACTTGAAACCACATGCGCCACTTTGATTCCGTTTTCTTGAAGCAGTTTTGTCCAAGTTTTTGGATTTCCTGCCGAAGTGAAAACAATTGGAACTTTATGTTTGATGATGGTTTGAATGTGCTTATCGATATCTGGGTACAACATCGGTAAATTCACGGCGAAGGGTTTGTTCGTCGCTTGTTTACATTTGATGACTTGTTCTTCCAAAATCTCGGGATACATCGACCCTGATCCAATAATCCCTAGTCCACCAGCATTGGATACGGCCGCGGCTAATTCCCATCCCGAACACCAAATCATTCCGGCTTGAATCAATGGGTATTGAATATCAAATAGTTGACAAATACGGTTGTGTGATTCTGACATATTTCCTGTTTGAAGGACGAATTTAAGGATTTCTCAAGGGATTCTTGCACCCTAATTTCAATCTGACATGAAATGATTAAATTAGCGTGAAATTAGTCGTTTTGAAATTAGGGTACTTCTTTGTTCTTTTCTTGTTCGCCTCACTTATTCAAGTGTCGGCACAGGATGCTCCTGTAGAAACTCCCCACAATGAAATTCAATTCATTGAAAACAAGGGACAGTGGCCTTCTATGGTGCATTTCCAATCGTCCGTTTCTGGCGGGAAATTGTGGATAGGAGATAGTTCCATCTTGTTTCAATTGCAAGATTTTTCTGACTTACACAAAGCGCATTTTGAGTTAAAAAACATAGAAAATCCGAATCTGAAAACGGCGCTTATTCAACAAAAGTTTTTAGGGTCCAAACCGGATAAATTCCACTCGTTAGAAGGACGTTCAACACATTATTACAATTACTTTCTTGGGAATGATTCTACAAAATGGACGAGGGATGTCCATACATATACTCAAGTGGAATACCAGCATTATTATTCGAATATTCACTTGCTATGGGAAAGCGATAAAAATGCATTGAAGTATACTTTCTTCGTCGAGCCTGGTGCAAATCCAAACGAAATTCGCTGGAGTTATTCGGGGGAATATTCTTCCATCCGCATGCGCGATGGTCGGTTGATCTTGAAAACATCGATTGGTGAAATCATTGAACAGCGTCCAATTGCATACCAACTGATAGATGGAAAAAAAGTGGCCATTTCTTGTTCATTTCGAGAGCGAGGTGGCATTTACAGCTATGAATTAGGAACGTATAACGATGAATTTCCATTGGTCATAGACCCAGTGCTCATTTTTGCTACTTATAACGGATCTATTTCGGATAATTTTGGAATGACAGCCACCTATGGCAATGATGGTTCCGCTTATTCAGCTGGAATGATTTACGGGAATAATTTCCCCATCCCCAATTTAAATTCATTTGATTTAACGCCAAATTTTACTTCGGTAGCTGGAAATTATGGGATAACGGATGTTTTTGTGACGAAATACAATGCCAATGGCACAAACATGTTATGGTCAGCATTTTTAGGCGGTGGCGACATGACACAAGGCACGGAAACAGCGCATAGTTTAATCTGTGATTCACTCAATAATATTTATGTTTTGGGTGCTACGTCGAGCACGAATTTCCCTACCACCCCCGGAGCATTACAAACAACCCACGGAGGAGGAACCCCTGGCGCCAATTTCCTATACAACGGGGTGTATTTCTCTGGTCAAGGAACGGACATTTATATTTCTAAAATTTCAGCTAACGGACAAAATTTATTGGCCTCAACCTATGTTGGTGGATCGGATAACGATGGGGTAAATTACCGCACCACGGCATTACCTTACAATGCAGCTTCTGCTTATGATTCGCTAACAACGAATTATGGGGATCAATTTAGAGGTGAAATCATGTTGGATTCCCTTCATAACGTGTATATTGCCAGTTGCTCAAGGTCAAGTAATTTTCCAACCTTAAATGCGTTTCAACCGAACAAGTCCGCAGGACAAGACGGGGTCATATTTAAACTCAATGCTTCGTTTTCCTCCTTGCAATTTTCCTCCTTTTATGGAGGAACTAATTCGGACGCATGCTATTCGGTCAAACTGGATACATTGGGAGCAATTGTCTTTGCCGGTGGAACTTGCTCTTCGAATTTACCTGGTACAAGTGGGGCCTATCAAAGTACTTTTCAGGGTGGAAAAACAGATGGATTCGTTGTGAAATTGTTGCCATCAGGAACCTCCATTCAAAAAGCGAGTTATGTAGGTGCGCCCAACTACGATCAAGTATTCTTTGTCGAAATCGACCGCTTAAATCAAATATTTCTTTTGGGTCAATCGGTAGGTGGAACGTTTCCTGTCAACAATGCGCCTTATTCCAATCCAGGAAGTAGCCAGTTCATTCTTAAATTGAATCCAAACTTAACCACAAATCTTGCCTCCACGGTGATTGGAAATGGCAGTCCATCCATCAACATTTCACCTGCTGCTTTCCTTGTTGACATCTGTGGGAATATGTATGTTTCTGGTTGGGGAGCAAATATTTTACAGTCACAACCCATTAGTGGAATGCCGATTTCACCCAATGCATTTCAAGCCACAACAACTGGATTCGATTTTTACTTAATGGTGGTTCAAAACGATTTTTCCGGATTGCTCTATGGTTCCTATTTGGGGGGTGCCTTAGCCCAAGAACATGTGGATGGAGGCACGTCGAGATTTGATAAAAATGGTGTCGTTTACCAATCGGTTTGTGGTGGATGTGGTGCACACAGTGATTTCCCAACCTCTCCTGGTGCTTGGTCATCAAGCAACAATTCTTCAAATTGCAACAACTTGGTATTTAAATTTGATTTCCAATTGATCCCATCGGCGTCTTTTACGACGAACAATGTGGCTGGGTGTGCGGATTTAACGGTTAATTTTCAGAATACATCTACCCAATTAGACTCGTATTTGTGGGATTTTGGGAATGGGGATACGACAAGTGTGATTTTTAATCCTACAATTACATTCACACAGGCTGGAACATATGATGTAAACTTGTATGTAACGGATAGTGTTTGTTTGTTAACCGATACAGCAAATATTCAAGTACTTGTTTTGGATTCCATTCAACTCAATGTTTTGGACACCATTAGCTTGTGTAGCGCGAATCCATTCGAATTGATAGCTTTTCATAATGGAACAGGATCCCAATTTATTTGGTCCCAATCTGCAGGTTTAACAAATCCTTTAAATAACCCAAACGATTCTACCATCTTTGTGTCCACTCCTGGTTGGTATTTCATTCAAGTCAGCAACCCATATTGTTCAGCTATAGACAGTGTATACTTGGAATTTAATGTTCCCGTTGAGGCAAACTTCAGCATACAGGATTCTCTAGGCTGTGCACCTTTCACCGTAACTTTTAACAATAGTTCGACGTTCACATCTGACTTTTTATGGGATTTCGGTAACGGAACAACAGACTCCATACTCTATAATCCTACCATTACCTACACGAATCCAGGAACTTATGTGGTGCAATTATCGATTTCGGATAGCGTTTGCCTTGGGCAGGATAATGTTTCAATAGTCATACAAGTTTCTCCTCCCTTGGTTGTCAATCTAATGGATTCGATCTTTTTGTGTCAATCGGAAGAAACCAACTTTTCTCCAGTGGTATCTGGCACGGCAAGTTCTTTTCTGTGGTCCAACTTGAATGATTTTAGTGATACCATAAGTTTTAGTACTCAAAATCCAAATTTAACGCTTGTTGACCCTCAAAATCAAACGTATTATTTTCAAGCAGAAAATGGTTTTTGCTCGCTAGAGGATAGTGTAACTGTTTCCATTTTTAGTGAGGCCGTTTCCCTTCAATGTTTGGATTCGATTTGCATTACGAGTCCTCTGCAATTGCTTGCTTCGACCAATGGCACTGGACCATACACCTACCTTTGGTCTTCTCCAAATGTTAGTATTGTCCCCAATAATCAGTCAACTGCTCAATGTGTTTTGCCGCAATCACAAATGGTGTATTTGGAAGTCAGTTCTCCTCAAGGCTGTACATTGCTTGACTCACAATTTGTTTATGTTTCAACCTTTAATCAAGGGAATGTACTTGCGACAGCTAATCCTAATTTAATCATGCCCGGAGGAATAAGCCAATTAACTGGGATTGTTCCTTCAAATGCATCGTTTAATTGGAGTCCAACAACGTTCATGGTGAATCCAAGTTCATTAAATACTGCCGTTTCTCCGGACGAAACCATTGTATATACCTTAACTGCTTCAGATGGACTTTGTTCCAAATCCGATACAGCATTGGTGCGTGTGTATGAAATCGTTTGTGACCAACCGTATGTCTTTATTCCGAATGCGTTTACACCAAATGGCGATCAAGAGAACGATGTTCTTTATGTTCGAGGCCTTTGGATAGAGTCTTTTGTTTTACGCATATTCGACAGATGGGGAGAATTAGTGTTTGAAACGACCAATCAAAACATGGGTTGGGACGGTACATTTAAAGGAAAAAAATTAGATCCAGATGTATTCGATTATTATTTAGATGTAAATTGCATCGGTGGATCACATTCGATTATAAAAGGAAATGTCACGTTAATGAAATAAACAATGGGAAAAATCATTCAAGCTAAATCAGAGAAATTCTTAGCGAACTATTTAAACAATCCAAGTCCTACAGGTTTCGAATCTGCTGGACAAAAAATGTGGTTGGAATACATCAAGCCTTATGTTGATGAGTACATTACCGATAATTATGGTTCTGTAGCAGGCATCATCAATCCTGGTCAAGCATATAAGGTGGTGATTGAAGCACATGCAGATGAAATCTCCTGGTTTGTGCATTACATTACCAAGGATGGATTTATTTATTTGCGCCGAAATGGAGGTTCAGATCATATGATTGCGCCTTCTAAACGCGTGAATATTCATACAGAAAAAGGAACAGTGAAAGCGGTTTTTGGGTGGCCTGCCATTCACATGCGTCAGCAAAAAGAAGAAACACCAAGCATGAAAAATATATTCTTGGACTGCGGATGTAATTCCAAGGAGGAAGTCGAGGCGCTAGGTGTTCATGTTGGATGCGTGGCTACATTTGAAGACGAATTCATGATCTTGAACAAGAACAAGTATGTTGGACGCGCATTGGACAACCGCATGGGTGGATTTATGATCGCGGAGGTTGCGCGCATGTTGAAAGAGGCAAAAAAGAAACTGCCTTTTACCTTGTACATTGTCAATTCCGTTCAAGAAGAAATCGGATTGCGTGGCGCAGAAATGATGGCAAATCGAATTAAGCCAGATTTAGCCTTGATTACCGATGTTTGCCACGATACAGGTACTCCAATGGTCGATAAAATCGAAAACGGGGATCAAAAATCAGGACTTGGACCTGTTCTAACCTATGGACCAGCAGTTCAAAACAATTTCTTGAAGCAAATCATCAAAGCTGCAGAGAAAAACAACATTCCATTCCAACGTGCGGCGGTTTCTCGATCCACAGGAACGGATACAGATGCATTTGCGTATTCAAACGAAGGAGTTACAAGTGCTTTGATTTCCTTGCCATTGCGTTACATGCATACCACGGTGGAGATGGTTCAAAAAGAAGACGTAGAAAATTGCATACGTCTGATTTACGAAACGCTTTTAACAGTGAAGTCAGGTCAAGATTTTAGGTACTTGAAATAAATTAAAAAAGAAGGAGGTGAAGCGAAAGCGCTTCACCTCTTTTTAGATTAATTCGACTTTTAAATCTTCGATTAAAAGCACGTCTCCTTTCACCAATTTTGCCCTTCTTCGGGTCTCTATTTGACCATTTCGGTATACGATTCCAGCATCCACAATGTGTTTGGCATGTCCACCGGTCTCAGCGATGCCTAATGCTTTCAGTAAGCCCATTAATTCGATGAATTCTCCGTTTACGGTAAATTGTTCCATTATTTTCCTTTTAATTCCATTGCCTTTAAGGTATTCATCATCAGCGATGCGATGGTCATTGGTCCAACACCACCAGGTACTGGACTAATAAAACTACATTTTGGAGCGACTTCATCGAATTTCACATCACCAACCAGTCTCCATCCACGTTCGCGAGATGTGTCCTCAACGCGTGTGGTTCCAACATCAATAATGACTGCGCCAGGTTTAACCATGTCAGCAGTTACAAAGTTTGGTTGACCAATAGCGGCAATCAGTATGTCGGCATTTAAACAAATGTCTTTTAAGTTGCTGGTACGTGAGTGAGCCAGTGTTACGGTGCAATTTCCCGGGTTTGCATTTCTGCCGAGCATAATGGAAAGCGGGGTACCAACGATGTTACTCCTACCGATAATTACACAGTTTTTCCCTTCTGTTTCGATGTTATTTCGCTCAATTAATGCCATAATTCCAGCTGGAGTAGCTGGAAGAAAACCTGGGAGGTTCAATATCATGTTGCCCAGATTACGTGGGTGAAAACCATCCACATCTTTTTTTGGATCAATTGCTTGGGTCACTTTTAACTCATCAATATGTGCAGGTAAGGGCAATTGAACGATGAAACCATCAATGCTTTTATCCTCGTTTAACTGTCGGACTTTGTCTAATAAAATATCTTCTTGTACCGATTCATCGTAACGAATCAAGGTGCTTTCAAATCCTATTTGATCACATGCACTCACTTTAGACGTCACATAAGAAACCGATCCACCGTCGTTTCCAACTAATATAGCTGCAAGGTGGGGTATTTTTTTACCATCTAATTTTCGTTGTTGAACCGCTTGTGCTAATTCACTTCGAATTTGTGCTGCCGTTGCTTTACCGTCTAAGATTGTCATGAGAAAGTTTTTGCAAAGATAGGAAGAACATACATCTTGACCTAAATCAAGTTATCTTTGTGAAAAAGAAAAACATGAAGCATTTTTTACTTGGCTCTTTTTTATGCCTTTTTTATATTTTATCCAATGCTCAATTACAAAGTTCAGAACTTGGAATTGAAGCATATGGAGGTGGATCACAATTAGGGGGCACATTTGGAGGCGAATTAAAATATGCTGCCAAATTGAAAAACAATTTAATTGTTGGACCATCCTTTCGCATCCAACGTTCTTGGTCAAATTACTTAAATGTTCAATCGCAATTCACCATCTATGGAGGAGGTGTTTTTGCACATATGCGTTATCAAGACAAACTCTTTGCAGGTGTTGAATTTCAAATGCTTCACAGTCCATTTAATTACATCACCTTTCAAACGATTCAAAATAAATGGGCGCCTACATTGTTTGTAGGTGGTGGTTTTTATTTAAAATTAGCACCAAAAGTAAACTTGAATTTAGGCTTGTTTTATGACTTAATCAATGCAGATAATAGTCCTTTTAGGAGTTCTTACAATTTCAAAATCAAAAATGAATTTGGACAAGTTGTGAGGATTTTACCGATTATTTACCGAATCACATTATACATACCATTATCCAAATAAACATGAAAATAGGCATTGTACTTTATCCAACATATGGAGGAAGCGGGGTTGTAGCGACGGAGTTAGGTAAAGCACTAGCGGCCAAAGGTCATCAGATTCACTTTATCACGTATTCGCAACCGGTTAGACTAGGTTCCTTCCGGGAAAACATCTTTTACCACGAAGTATCACTTACGGATTACCCACTTTTTGATTTTCAACCGTATGAAACGCAACTTGCCAGTAAAATGGTAGATGTAGTGAATCACGAAAAGTTGGACATTCTCCATGTACATTATGCCATTCCTCATGCTTCAGCAGCGTTTATGGCGCAGCAAATCCTTAAAGCGCAAGGAATAACTATCCCATTTGTGACGACTTTGCACGGTACAGATATCACGTTAGTAGGGAAGGACCCATCTTTTGAACCGGTGATTACCTTTTGCATCAATCATTCAGATGCAGTAACAACCGTTTCAGAAAGTTTGAAAGAAGATACCTATGCACATTTTCAAGTAACGAGAGACATTCACGTGATTCCAAATTTTGTCGTGGAAGATGCTGAAGATGAGCATTACACGGTGTACATGCGACAAAAATATGCCAGTGATGGAGAACGAATCCTTTGCCATATCTCCAATTTTCGTCCGGTTAAACGCGTGGACGATGTTTTGCGCATTTTTGCAAAAGTCAATGCTGTATTGCCGTCAAAATTAATTCTTGTTGGTGATGGACCTGATCGTTACCATTGTGAGCGTTTATGTAGGGAGTTAAATTTATGTGATCATGTCATCTTCTTAGGAAAAGTACGTGATACTTCCCATGTATTGGAAATGGCGGATGTCTTTTTACTTCCTTCGGAAACAGAAAGCTTTGGATTGGCAGCATTGGAAGCAATGGCTGTTGGAGTTCCGGTGATTTCTTCGAATACAGGTGGTATTCCAGAAGTAAACATTCATGGATTTTCGGGTTATTTATCAAATGTTGGGGACATCGATGACATGGCTAAAAACGCCATCGAGTTATTGAAACCTGAAAACCATGCAGTCTTCAAAAAACAAGCAAAATTGCGATCCGAAGAATTTAGTTTAGCACGTATTCTTCCGATGTATGAGGAATTATATCGTACATTAGTCAAGTAAATTTCTCTAAAATGCTGAAAATAGGAGTTTTATTATCAGGATGTGGCGTTTATGATGGCGCTGAAATTCAAGAAGCAGTGCTGAGTTTACTCGCCATTGACCAAATCGGAGCTCAAGCGGTTTGTATTGGGATTGATGACAATCAACATCACGTGGTCAACCATTTAAATGGTGAGGAAATACTTCAAACTCGAAACATGCTGGTTGAAGCCGCTCGAATAGCGCGTGGTGACATTCAAGCGATTACTGAAATCACTCCGGCAGACATCGATGCACTTGTCATTCCTGGTGGATTTGGAAGCGCGAAAAATTTTACTTCTTGGGCCTTTGATGGTCCTGGAGGAACAATTCGTTCCGATGTTAAATTGCTTTTGGTCAACATGGTCAATGTGGGCAAACCCATCCTTGCACTCTGTGTGAGTCCAATCGTTGTTGCGAAGGCATTTGAAGGGTCGACGATTCATCCTAAAATGACCATTGGATCCAAACACGGTTCATCTCCTTATTCCATTAGTGATTTTGAAACTGGATTGACGTCAACTGGTGCAGATGCGGTCGATTGTTCATTAGGTGAAGTACTTATCGATGAAGAAAATGGCATTATTACCGCTCCATGTTACATGATGAATGCTCGAATTTCTGAAATTCATTCCAACGTTCAAGCGGCATTTTCTGCTCTTAAAAAAATGTTGAATGCCGAATGATCAGCACTTGAATGATTGGTTCAAGGAACGCAAAGCTCGTTTCAAGGAACGTCGTGCGGATGAATTGTTTGAACGCATTTGTCAGCAGGATCGCACAGCCTTAAGTGCAGGAATCACCTTGGTCGAAAGCAGTCGTCCAGAGGATCGTTTCGAAGCCAATAAACTGCTGCAACTCTGTCTTTCACAGAACAAGCGCGCGTGGCGCATAGGCATCACCGGAGTTCCTGGAGTAGGGAAGAGTACGTTTATTGAATCTTTTGGAAATTACATTTTACAACATAAGCAAAGTCTGGCCGTTTTAGCCATTGATCCTTCCTCCAATGTTTCCGGTGGAAGTATTCTTGGGGACAAAACACGCATGGAGACTTTGTCTAACAATGAACGCGTGTTTATTCGTCCAACAGCTGCAGGAACAACGTTAGGAGGTGTGGCGCGTCACACCCGTGAAGCCATCATTCTATGCGAAGCAGCTGGATTCGAAGTCATTTTCATTGAAACGGTAGGTGTGGGTCAGTCCGAGACGATTGTTCACTCCATGGTCGATTTCTTCTTGTTGCTCATGCTTGCAGGTGCGGGTGACGAGTTACAAGGAATGAAGCGAGGAATCATGGAAATGGCCGATGGGATGATCATCACCAAAGCGGACGGTGAAAACATTCAAAAAGCCAAATGGGCACGAAGAGAGTATGCGAATGCCTTGCATTTATTTCCACCCAAAGAAAACGACTGGATCACGCACGTTCACACCGCAAGCAGTCTCAAAGGCGAGGGATTTGAAGAAGTCTGGAAAAACATAGATTCCTTTTTCAACCGAATGAATCACAGCGGCTGGATCACAGAAAACCGCAAGCGTCAAGAGTTAGCCATTTTAGAAGAAATGATGCGCTCCTTGCTTCAAAGCGACTTTTTCTCAAACGACCAATGGATGGAAAAATTCCATGCAGTTGAAGAACGCGTAAAATCAGGAAACATCCTGGCATACCAAGCCGCGGAGGAGTTGTTTCAGGAGTTTCGGGCGGGGGGACGTTGAACCAAAGCAGTTGCGATTGATATTTTCTTTATATTTACTATGGTCATTTCAATCAAAATTTTCATGAGGTTAATCGTGCAATGCCATTTTTGTTTGCTACTCAGTTTTCTATTCAACTTGAGTACCGCAAAGGCGCAAAATGAAACAGTTACTGATGATTATAAAGTTTACCAGAAGCAACATCAGCAATTAAGTTGCGGGGTAATAGATTCCGTGGTTTTTCAAACGGTGCTTCACGAATTGTTGGCTATTGATACCACTCAATTTACCCAAAACGTAGATTTATATCACCGGGATTTAGTGCAGGCTTATTCTTCAAATTGGCTTTATTCAAAAAATGAGAACGATTTGCGTCAAGCATTATATCACGGTTTTCGCATCAAAAATCCAATTAGTTCTGATTATTGGAATTTAGCAAGTCATTTCGTTCGACTAAAAGATTGTGAACAAGGCATGGTCTATCTCGATCGTTACTTGAAGGAAACTCCAGCAAAACAGTTAATGCCTCCAATGGATATTTGGATTTTAAAAAACGACTGCAAACAAGCAGGAACCGATGATTACAAAGTCTACAGAGAGTCACAATTGAAGTTGAGTTGCACACCTCAAGATTCAGCGACTATCAGCACCAAATTGATTCAATTGCAGTTGTTGGACACAACCCAATTCACGAAAAACATGGATGCGTATTACCAAGATCTAGGTTGGGCGTTTTATCGTTCATTTCCTCTGTATAAAGATTCCATTTTATTACAGAAGTCTATTTCATCTTACCTCAAACAAAAGGAATTAAGTTCGAACGATCTTTGGAACATCGCTTTCATCTATTACCACCTGAATGAATGTGACAAGGGCGCTGAGTACTTAGAACGATACCGACGAGTGACACCTTCGAAAATAAAAAGTAGAAAAAAACAACAAATAGCACGCATGAAGAAGGGCTGTACGTAAGGTGTTCGAAGGATGGCAAATCAAGCGATTAAATTTTATTAAGAATCAAAGGGAGTTGAGGTTTAATCTTTTCCTTAATTGTTTTCTTCATAATAATACGAATAGTCAATACCTTTCATAAACATTTCACGGCTGTTGATTTCTGATGTTAAGGCATTCTTCAATAGCTTCGTTAATAATGTGCTATCCACTGAACTTTTTACCATCGCGTTCATGTAATCGTCCTTGCCAATTTGACTCCAGTCGACACATTTTTTGAGTCTTTTTTTGAAAATTAAATCCAACCAAATACGTGTACTTCTGCCATTACCCTCCATAAATGGGTGGGCAATGTTCATTTCTACATATTTCTGAACGATTTCGTCAAAAGTGGATTCCGGCATTTTTTCTATTTGAGCTAAGGTTTCACCAAGAAAGCGCGAAACGGCGAACTGAAAGCCACCTTTAGAAATGTTTTTCTGTCTTATTTGACCTGCGAAATCATATAAACCACCGAATAGATAAGCATGAATTTGTTGCAAGCCTTTTCCTGTACCAACTTCAATACTGTTTATAAAGGAGCTTTCAAAAAGGGCATACGCTTTGGTTTTACTTTTTCCATCAATGCTTTCATCACTGTAGGTAAACCATTCTATAAAACGGTTGGCTTTCGTTCCGGGGAATGTTTTGCCAAGGGAAATAATACCTTCATAATCAAGTAGATCAGACTTGTATTTTTTATTATCTGCCGCAATTAATTTCAGTTGGTTAGTATTACTAACCAACTGAACTCCCTCTTTTTTAAACTTTGTTTTCAGGTATTTCCAATAATTTCTGGTTTTGGTATAGTCGTCTTGATTTGTAAGAACAGCAATTATATCCAATACACTGAACCACCATTTGGCATGTTCATCATCCCAAACCGCACGTACTTCGCGGTCATCGAAAAACCGAATGGATATTTTCTCACTCATTTTGCTACTTCTTTTTTCAAATACGAACAACTTCTCAATCTAATTTATTCACTTGAAGATAGTCATAAATGATGATTCAATGGATGCAAATTGTTCTAAAAAGAGATCAAATTGTTTTATGCTAGTACTTCAACACTTTAAATGTTGACAATACTTCTTCGTTCTTCTCAATTCGCAAGATATATACCGCTGAACGCATATCAGGTATGAAAATAGGCGTTTCCAAAGCGGTGTTATTGACTGTTCCTTGCGCAATGATGCGGCCACTTAAATCGTAGATTTCATAGCGGCAACCTTGGGCCTGTGTTTTGTTGTCATGACTCAGGACAAATGTTCCATTCGATGGATTCGGTGCAACGGTAAAGTGAATTTCGGGTCCGTCTGGAGGAATGGGAATAGTTTTGAATACCGCCGTGAATGTTGTTTGAAGATTGTTAAGGTTCACGCTTAATGAATCTTGTAAAGTATCTGAAATGAAGGCATTTGGTTCCCAATGGGAAAAGAGATAACCTGGTTTCGCAACTGGAATTAATGCGATCGGCACACCGTCAAAATAGGTTCCGCTCCAAGGATAACTTGATGGTTGAATGGTGTTTAAATTGATCTCTCCTGCATTTTCTGGTGACACCGCTAATGAAACATCTACTGTTTTCACTAAGCTGAAACCATCTTTTATGTGTTGAAAAACTTCGTTGTTGCGACAGGCCAATTGTTCTTGAAAGGTTTGATGGTTAGAAATAAATCCTTGCATTTGTCCAGCAATGTTATTCGGATCGCCCCATCTTGCGTATTCATTTGGCATTTCAGTCACCATGGACTCAAAGAACAAGTTTTCTCTTTCGTGTAAAACATCGGTTTGATAACTGGTATTCATTAAGTCGGCAAATCGATTGATGAAATAGTTCTTGTAATCCGTGTTTTGGATGCTTTTCAACCAAATATTGATGTAAGGAAGTCCAGTACTTTGGCCTAACATATAGTTGATGTGATTATCGGTGCAACTTGTCCATCCATTCGGTTGCATGGATAATTCTAAATCAATTAATGCAAAGCGCCACCTCCAATTGGTTTTATCAGATCGATAGATTTTTATATTATTTCCTGGCCAGTCCACATTTCCCATCCAGGATTCTGCAATGATGTAATCTGTGTAATGTTTTAAATCGAAAAATTGATCGGCATCCGTAAGATAGCTCGAAGACAATGGATTTAAAGAATTAAAATCGGTATAAGAATTCCAGAAATTGTCCACATCTCCTTCGACGGATCGCAGGACTAAATTGTACCAATAACTTAAAGACAAAAGTTCCAAGGAATCTCTTGTTGCACCATCGTGAATTTCAAAATATTCAGAATTGAATTTTTCCCGCAGTTCGTATAATCCAAAATAGGAGCCGTTGATGTAAACACTCACTGGTCGGTATGCTGAGTAGAAATTATCTGTTCCTTCGCTCATCATCCGAACTTGACTGGCATCTTTGTAAGGCAAAGTCAAAAATTGATTGCTACCATTTCTCAAGTAGATGTCACTGTATTTTGTTCGATTTGGACGATCTGGAATCAGTGGGTAGTTTACTGGAGCTTGTCCTAGTGCTCCATGGTCAAAAGAAAGTCTAAATGAATGCTGTGCATGGGATCGACTTCCACCTGCTCCACCGTCCATTCGAATGGCTGTTCTTCGTTCAAATAAAAAGGGATGACCAAGTCCTTCATTCAAGTAAATGGCATGCGCTGGCTTTACCCAGTCGCTGGACCAATTGTCAAAAATACCGGTAGGACCATAAAGGTTGCTTTGATCAGTTGTCACCAGTAAAATGGGCGTATCGTGACTGATGTTGAAAAGGTAAGTAGCAATCGATTGATTACTTGGTAAGTATCCAGTATTCGCATTGAGTGGGTAAACTTTAGAACGAATAACGGTCTTTTGGTAGACAAAAATGGAGTCAATATAAGCGGTAGAATTAAACGTCGGTTCAGATCCATCGAGCGTATAAACGATTTTGGATGGAATGAGGTTGGTGTGTGAAAGTTTGAGGTAAAAACTGGATGTGTTGATTCCTGAAAGTTTTGAAATGATTGGTCGACTCAAGCTATCGGTAAATATGGAGCCAGAATTGTTGCTCGCCGATGGAGTTGGACTCATCCATTTAATGGAGGGGGATCCATTTGGCGATAGTCCGATGGAGATATCCGTTTGGGGGGACTCAACGGTTAAACTCGACGTTATTTGCTGATTTGGGTTAAATAAATAAACCGTTTCACCGGATCCATCTAATTTAAAATTCGTGTGGTACAAGTTCCCTTGTAAGGGAACGAATTCAGCACTTAATTCATTCATTTGCGTTGCATTCATATGGAAATCAACGTAAGTGTAATTTTCTCCGTTGGTTGCTGCAACCTCAAATCCGATGGAATTAATCATTCCAGCACCTAATCCTGATGCACTTAACTCACTCGCACGAATTAAAAATTGATGCCTCGCACCCCAATACCAATTTCCAAACGGAGCCGGATAATCCGTATTGCCATTCTGAATGGTACCAGTTCCAATGATGGAGTTATTGAGTTTGATGTTGGGACGTTGGTAATAAGTGGATGCGTTATTTGCCGAGCATGCCGCGGGACTTCCATCTATGAAACTTCCAATCGTAGAAATGTATGGAGTGGCTGTTTGCTTGAAAATCGAATTTTCGGTGTACTGTGCGTTATTATAGGAGCAGACATTTATGATAATGTTAGAGGTGCCATCCCAATAAAATGGTGAAACCAAAACGTGATTACTCCATCCCACCTGTGGAGAAAAGTTTTGCTCGGAAAGACCAAATTGAAAAGGTGTAGATCCAATGCGGTTTTTTTGACTACAAAAGATTTGCTGAAATCCACCTGGGGGAATCGTAAGGTTTGGCAAAATCCACATATTTGGGACCGTCAATTTGTCGGAAAGAGCGTAGCCATTTAAATTGATGGCATTTGTTCCAGCATTGAATAATTCTATCCAATCACTGGCATCACCGTTTTCATCCAAGGAAGAAAGGTAGTTTTTGTTGCAGCCTTCATTGATGACAATTTGAGAATTAGCGAAAATCCCAAGGCAAATAAACAGTAAGAAAAGAATGGATTTCATATACAAATGTTGAATGAAAAAAAAAGGCTGGGTATACCAGCCTTCAAGTTATGGATGTCATCATTATTTGATGTACACACGTTCAGTTGTTTTTTCAGTACTAGTAGATACCACAACCTGATAAATGCCTGTACTAATTCCATCAAATGAAATGGTATTGTTCACATCTGTTAGAACGTCCGATTTTAATGACTGACCAGACATGGAAACAATGGATACAGCTGCACCAATTAAATCAGGAGTTACATTGATTTTTACGTTTTCAGGCGTTCCGATGATGGTTACCTTGTTTTCTAAAGCAACTTGTTCAAGTCCTGCATTTCCACCTTCACCTGCTAAAATGGATGTATTTGGTGTGGATTGATAAGCATATTTATGAATGGTAATTTGTGATGCATTTGAATTAACAGATAATTCTACCCAACCGTAAAAAGTATTGGCACCTGCTGTTAATTTACCGCCTAGGTATTTATTACTTTGATTCAAGAAATTTCCTTGTTGAATGGGAATTTGACCAAAAAGACCTGCGTCTACAATCATATCCAAGCCTAGAATATTGTTTGCTGATGTTCCGAAATTGGCAGCAGACGCAATGGGATCACCGTTATTTAATGCCGTTAGTTGAAAAGAAGACGATGAACTCCCTGTTCCAGGAGCACCAATTAAGTTCATTCCTGGCGTGATGTTCAAACCTGCAACCGCTCCATCATAAGTAAATTGAACACCTTGAGTGGACGATGAACCATTAATGTGCTGAACAAAAAAGTTCAATTCAGGGTTTGCATCGTTGTTAAAATCCAATGAATAAGGTGCAGATAAGGAGTCAACAATGACATCTGGATTCAGATCTGTTACAACGACTTGCGCATTGATGTTTCCTTGTGCTACGATTGCTCCAGCAACTGCCGTGTATTGTTTCAATCGTGTTTTGTTCGTTGAGGAAAGTTTTTTCATGTTTTCTAATTTGTGCTAAAAATAATCATTTTCGATTGAAATCAAAAAAAAGCCTTAATTCTTCAAGAAATTATCAAGTATCATGCACTGCTCTTCTTGGTTGTCAATTAATTCACTGTAAGTTAAATACAACAGAGAAAGGCTTGCTTGACTCTCAATCCATGTTTCTATTTTACCGCGTTCGCGTTCGAAGTGGGTCCATTTTTTCGTGGATAATACCTCTGGTAAAAGTTCACCATTTTTGAGTTCGGTTTTGAAATCTCCCTCACTTTGAATGTAAAGCAGTTTGTACTGATAGTGATCAGGTAAAAAAGACAGAGAATGGCTCGGGATAAAGATAATTTGTCCTGGTAATTCCTCCAGCCATTGAGCGTCCAAATACAAGTTGTCCGCTTGCTCCCTGTATTTAGATGGATCATATGTGGCGTAACCTAGTTCTTTCAAAAAAGATAAAACGGAGTCCAGGTCTTGCTCCATTGCTTCGGTGCAAATAATGCGGACACCTTTTAATCCTTCGGATAATTTCAAGGCTTGCTCTCTTTCTTTTGCTTCATTTTTAACGTGGTGGCAATAGATTTCATGCAGCCACTTATGTGCTTTCAGGTTATTTGGAACCAACCGTACATTCACTTCGAAAGCTTGAAGTGCGTCTTCGTACAATCCTTGTCGAACCAATGCTTCTCCTAGGTGGTAATGGGCACGATGGAAAAAGAAATCGTTTTCGATGGCGATGAGGAATTCTTCGATGGCTTCGTTCAGTTTCCCTCGCCTTAAAAAACTTAGACCTAGTCCATGGTGAGCTCTTGCATGCGAATGGTCAATATTCAATGCTCGAATAAACTGTTTTTCGGCAAGTTCATGTTTTTTTCGTTGAAGGAAGATTTGCGCAATATTCAATGCTAATTGATAATTGTATGGATTCTTTTCTTGAATCGCTAAAAGTTTAGGCAAGGACAAATGAGGTTTATTCATGGCGAGCAGGATTAATCCTTCTAAATACTCCAGAAACATGGGTTCTTCCATGCCTAATTTGTCATATGCGTCTTCCTTTTTCTCCTTGGCTTCATTTTGAGACTTCATGGAATTCAATACATCCATGGCTTTGCGGTATTGCCTTTTTGACAAGTAAGCAAATGCCAGGCGTTGGCCATAGCGTTGAACGTGACTTTCTGAAAAAATTCTTTCAAGGATTTCAATCGCGGGCGCAAATTTCCCTGCATGCAATAGGTTTCTTGCGATGTAATATTCGTTTTCGCGTTTCGCTTTTTCGACATGTTGAATTTTATCGTCGTCCATCGCATCAATGTAGCCAAGGTCCACCAATTGCTGCAAAGCTTCCTGTGCAGCCCATGGATCTTCTCTTAGAATTTCATCGTGCATTCCGGAATTACCAGGGACTTTTTCCCAGCTTTCAATCCACTGAACTTCGCGTGCTTCTTCAAAACAACCGTGTAAAACTTTCCCCTCCATGTCTTTTCCAACGGCTAGGTCCATGTGGTGCAGCAGCGTCGGTGTAATGTCGAGGACACTTAAGCCAGAAATCTGACGTCCACCTGATTTAATTCCTGGTCCAGCCATGACAAAAACACCATATGGACTATGTTCCACTGCTGGACCAGAAGGTTCTTTTGGGATGTACAATGGTCGTTGGTGATCACAATGGAAACCGTGATCAGAAATCAAAAGAACGGTTGTGTTTTCCTCATCGATGAAACCCATCATTCGCGAAAGCATGCGGTCGTGAAAAAGGTAAGCTGCTTCGACCACATCTTTATAATCATCGAAATCCTTTTCTGGAATTTCTGGTCTTCGAGGTGGAAAATATCGCATGGCGATGTGCGAGAAATGATCGATGGCATCGTGGTAAACGGCCATAAAATCCCACTCCGTATGCTCCATTAAATAACACGTTGCATTGTGAATGGTGCCTGCATTTGCCATGTTTTTTAACACACTTGAGGTCCGTGGATCAGTGCGCAACGTTGGGTCGGTGGATAAATTTGGAATGAAGGCTTTCGCTTGCTCTAGATTAATTTGATGCGGATGAATCCGAAATTCTTTCATTATGTCAACCATCGATTCCGGATGAACGGTTCCTTTCGGCATTTCCCATTCCTCATTTAGTGGCTTCGTAGCAATTTGATACAAATTAGAAACCATGACACCATTTATTGGTTCCACCGGATTGCTTGGCCACCAGGTAACAACATTGCTTTTATATCCTTCTTGATTTAGAATGTTCCAAATGGCTTTCACTTTTCTAGAGGTAGAGGTAACTGGACGAAGGCTTTCTCCATCGGGTGTTGGTTCAATAAATCCTCCAATGCCGTGGGTGTCGGCTCGAAATCCAGTGGCAATGCTTGTCCACAACATGGGAGAAAGCGGTGGGTCTAAGGTCTGAAGTTTTCCATGAACGCCACGTGACATCAATCGTTCAAAAGCCGGCATTTTCCCTTGTTGGATTAAGGGCATAATGACTTTCCATTCTGCTGCATCCCAACCGATGACCAGTACTTTCTTTTTTGAACTCATGATTCTTTTCTATTGCGGTAAAGGGAAGTGTCGATGACGCTTTTTAATGAATCCAAAGGGACATTCCATTGACAAAAATCAATCAGTTTTGCTAAACTAATTTCAGGTTCTTTCAAGACCTCCTGATGCTTGATTTCAATGTATGGAATGTTATTGACATCCAAAAAGCGTTTGCTTTTTTCAATATGCATTTGGTACATGGCTTTTAGCTTTTCACGCTGAGCATGCTGGTCTTTTCCCAGCATTTTTTCTTGCGATTGAAGCACTTCGTCCAAATCACGAAACATGAAAATCACGCGATAATTAAGCGATAAATCGATGAAAGTGACCAGTGGAGCAACTATTTTAATCGTTTTTCCATTCGCCTCTTTTAGAAAAGCATTGCTTTTAACGATACCTTTGACCGCTTCAAATTCGAAATATCCATTGGGATTGTTTTCATCTTCTTTTCGAATCGAATCGCTTAAAATAGGTTCCTTCGCTGCAGCACATAACTGCATCATGAGCGAAGTGCCAGAACGTGGAATGCCGGTAACAAGTGTAATCACAGTTTCTTTTGATAAGGTGAATCAAAAATAACAATAATCAACTTTGAAACGAGGTGACTTAAGCGCTAAATTGTTTTTAAGATTATCTTATTTCGGTGCAAG
>Ga0208592_1000093_pt1 | contig 26086 bp, 33 predicted proteins | sample LakMenE18May10ns_FD_150712 | JGI IMG/M metagenome (GOLD analysis project Ga0208592, IMG submission 150712) | Freshwater microbial communities from Lake Mendota, WI - 18MAY2010 deep hole epilimnion ns (SPAdes) | ecosystem: Environmental > Aquatic > Freshwater > Lentic | place: Lake Mendota...
GCTGTTTCCAGCAGAGCCCAGGGGCTCTTATCGTCGGGGCGGAACCTTTGAACCAACGATACACAGCAGGTGTGCACCATTCAAGCAAGTTGCAAATTTGGGTGATTTCTTGGGACAAACTGGACTCATGCGGGGTCTTGACTAAGTGATGGAAGAAACGAGTTCCCACCGCCGCATCGACGGCTTTGACGCTTTGATCGATGAGATCAGGGTGAAGTTGCTGCCGGCTCTTGTGGCCAAGTGGGGGATCGAGGTCGGAAGTGACCTGTGTTCTGATGTCGAGGAGTACGCATGGGAACATCGTGCAAAGGTGACACGAATGGAGAACCCACTCGGGTATCTCTACCGCGTCGCCCAGTCGAAATCGCGCAGTCATGTGCGATGGATGAAGCGCACCACTTTTCCCAGTCGGTTCCCTGACATCGTGCATGAAGACCCTGCGCTACATGACATGTTGCAGATGTTGGCCGTTCTCACCGACGACCAACGTGTCTGTGTGATGTTGGTGCACGCGTTCGGGTGGACGTATGCAGAGGTTGCCGAACTTCTCGGAGTCACGCGTGTGGTTGTCGTTGTTGGCGCAACAGGTATTCCAGTGACCGCGTTTGATGCGGGTGAATCGCCGAGTCCGTTCACGGCCTTGATGCTGACCGAATAAGTCGTTCCATTAGTGAGCCCACTGATGGTCAACGGGCTCGTGGTAGTTGCTGGATTCAGTGCAATGTAGTTGGTTCCATCAATGGAGTACTTGTAGTTCGTGATTGGTGACCCACCGTTAGAGCCAGCAGTGAATGCAATTGTGAGCGAACCATTGGTGGCAGTCACCGATGAAATTGTTGAGGCCCCAGGAAGATTTTGCGATGAGTAGACACGCACGTGACCAGCACCGCTGCTTGTGCCGTCGTTGTCTTGAGCGCCGATAGCGATGCGTGTGCCATCTGCTGATATCGCAACTGAATTACCCGACTGGTCGCCTGCAGCTTCGCCGTCGATGTCGGCACCAAATTGGCTGAATATCGCCACGGCCTGAGCTTCATGACCAGGCAAAGCAACAATGCCGAGACCAATAAGTGTTGTTGCCACGCCAAGCATGGCCTTCCAGCATTTTGACTGACGCACAGCCTCTCCCTTGTCTAAATCAAAATTAGATGAAATTATCTAATTAAACTGTCAGGCGATAGTAGATAGTGATGCATGAATTCAACTGAAGCGACGTATTCACCGACTTGAAGCGGGTGTGAAGTTCTTAGCTCACTGACGAGCGAAGACTGAGCAGTGGAATGCCGAGCGCGATTGCAAATGGAAAATTGAACAATGCGTGAGTGGGATACCCGAGCACGAGAGACATTCCGGTGTCGAGAGCGAACCAAAGAACGAGAGATTGAACGAGAAATTGGTACGCCCATCTCGAGCCGTCGCGGAGCGGGCCGCGCACCAACTGGACCATTAACAATGTCCAGCCCGACATGACCGCACCCAGCACCATGTAAGGGAGTTTGAGGTAGTTGCGTACTTCCACACTGTCGATGGATGAGTCTGGTCCGAATCCGAACCACTTGAAGAGTGAGTGCGCCGTGCTTCCTGCAACAACGAGAGAGATTGAGTAGGTGAGAACAACTACCAACACGACTTGGAGCCACGTAATCGCTGTACGTTTGGAAAGCATGATCTGAGAATAGTTCAGCGATTTACATGGTCGTGTTGACGGTGGTGAGTTCACTGATCTGAAGCGGGTTTAGCAACTAGTTGACTGGTTTCGGGCGTCCATCTTATGATTTTTGGATGCCGAAGTCGGTGAGAGAACAGCTAGCCGGTGGAACGCGAACCTCTGTCGGTGAAGCAGAGCAGGTAGTGAAGAAGGCTCTTTCCTCTTCCGCATTGCGAGATGAGATTTACGATTTATTCCTCGATGATGACCCTGTTGTCGCGATGAGGGCAAGCTACGTGGCGATGAAGTTGGCGCAATCTGATCCTGCAGCTGCGCAAGAGTTCAAGAAGATGCTCCTCAAAAATCTTTCTCACTACACGCAACAAGAGGTTCGGTGGCATGTGCCGCAGATATTGGTTCACATGAAACTCACTGCTGCGGAGCGACGCAAGGCCTATGAGGTTGTCATGGAGTGGTCCGAAACTGACGCAAGCAAAATTGTGGCCTACTACGGGCTGCAGGCGGCAGCTGACTTCGCAGAAGTTGATGATGCATTACTTGAAGATTTTATTCCGAGGTTACGAAAACTGAACGCTCGCGGGGCAAAGTCGGTCTCAAACCGCTGTAAGAAAATTGCCAAACAGTTGGATATTGAGCTCTAGTGTTGGCGGCACTATCACCTGCCTGAAACGCCTAGCAAAAGCGATCCGTAGCGAAATAAAGTGGGCACATGGCAAATAGTGAAGAAACAAGCCGAGTCCTGCGTGCTTATGCCAAGGCATGGCTGGCATCAGATCTTGAAAAGGTGTTGGCCTCGTATCACGAAGACATCGAACTGCATTACATGGGGGAGAGTCCGCTCGCTGGAACTCATCGCGGACGTGATGCCGCATTCGCCGTTCTTGCAAAGGCCTCAACGAGTACTGCTCGAAAGTTGATCGATGTGGAAGATGTTCTTGTTGGTGATTCTCTTGGTGCTTTAATTGCAGTTGAAGACCTCGGTGATCCTGCCAAACGAGTGCGTCGTGTTTTGTTGTACAGAGTGCAAGATGAAAAACTGCGCGAATGCTGGCTCTTTGATGAAGACCAGCGCTTTATTGACTCCATGTGGTCTCAGGAAGGATGAACAAATGCTAGAGATGCGTGATGTATGCGAGAAGTGTTCTGCTCGCTTAGCGGAATCTGGCGAGGCCGTGATTTGTAGTTTTGAGTGCACCTTTTGTGTCGACTGTGGAAATCTAATGGACAACCGCTGTCCAAATTGCGGCGGGGAACTTGTGAAGCGTCCACGTCGCATCGCTAACTGATTTCAGTCTGAAGCGCATGTGACATTAGTGGCGTACACTCAAATTGTGGACACCTGGAAGAACCCAAACGAAGACGAGCGTGGTGTTGACGTTGGGCAAATTCGTGTGCAACTGAATCTGACTGTGGCTGAACGCGTGCGCCAAATGGTCCATGCTGCAAATGTGTTCATAACAGTGCAGGAGAATTCCCGCAGATTCCGTGAGGCACAGGCGCAGTGATCTTTGACCCAGTTCAAATTTGCGCGATCCTCAATGAGGAACGCGTGGATTATGTGGTGGTTGGAGGATTCGCCGCCGTGGTCAGAGGTTCGTCACTTCCCATCAGGGACATTGGCATTGTTCCTTCGCGCGTTCCCGAGAATCTTGATCATCTTGCACGTGCGCTCACACGGATGAATGCACAGATTCGTATTGACGGTGATTCCGTTCCCACGAAAATTGATGGAGCGTTTCTTGCGAACATGCCGTTCATGTTGAATCTTGTCACTGACTTTGGAGAAATGGACCTGACATTCACTCCGGCTGGACGGGCTGGGGGGTACGACGGATGGCGAGCTGGCGCAACACTAGAGACAATCAGTGACGGTTTGATGGTTCTTGTGGCATCACTCGACGATGTCATTGATTCGAAACAGACTGCTAACAGGGCAAAGGACCTGGCAGCTTTGCCATACCTTGAATCTCTGCGTGATGAGTTACGCCGTCGGAGTGGAGAGATCCCAAATGCCATCACGATGTATCAGGCGGCGCATGATCGTCGAGATGTGGACACTGCGCTCGCCCAGTTCACGCACGAAGCAACTGTGGTTGATGATGGCCGCAGGTACGAAGGTGTCAATGGGATTGAACAGTTTCTAACGAAGGCGGGTTCGGAGTACACGTACACCCGCACGCTGATTTCTGCTGAAGAAGTCACAGCAAATTGTTGGCGAGTGACGAACCGCTTAGAAGGAAATTTCCCAGGAGGACAAGTTGACTTGTCTTACGAGTTCTATCTTGAGAGTGAACTCATTGCGCGACTCATCATTGCCCCCTAAAAAATCTGCCTCACAATTCAACGTCACCAGTAATGCACGTGACAACGTTTCCACCGATCCAAATGTCATGTGAAGTATCGGCTTCTATGTGTACAACCCCTGCGTACCCAATTGCGGTTCCTTGAGAGGCAAGGTATGGAGCAGAGAAGCGACCTGAATGAATCAACCATTGGGCCAGCGAGGCATTCAGGCTGCCAGTTACTGGATCCTCAAACGTGATTCCATTTGATGAATAGAAGGCACGCACCTCGTATGCAAATTTTGATTGAGGCGAATATGCTCCTGCTACTCCAAGTGTGAGCTTCATCGCGTTGGGTTGTATTGCAAGCACTTCTTGTGCAGAAGCGAGAAGAATTCCTAACCAACCAGGCCCGTTGTCGATCCAAGCTGCGTCGATGATGGAAGTGCGAGTGATGCCTAGTGACATTGCTGCTTCAAGTATTAATGCTTCATCTACCGGGCCACTTCTTAGTAATGGCGGTGCAGCGAACGACAGCAAGTTGCCATTGCGGCGCACGGTAACAAGACCAACGCCGCATTCCTGGATGACAATGTCTTCACTGTTTGATGCACCACCATTCGCTAGCCATGCATGTGCAGAACCGAGAGTGGGGTGACCTGCGAAGGGGAGTTCTTCAGTTGGAGTGAAGATTCGCACCTTGTAGTCGGCAGAAGCTTGCGTGGGTGGCAGGAGAAATGTTGTCTCGGAGAGATTCGTCCACTTTGCAAATTTCTGCATAGCCGCAGTTGTTAAACCTTCTGCGTCGACAACAACGGCAAGTGGATTTCCGCGATATGGAGTTTCTCCAAAGACATCCACCTGAATAAATCGTCGTTTCATGACAGCGATTCTCGCACTTTTGCTTAGGCAAGTGCTGTGCGAAGGCCGCGTGTAGCGGTATCGCCAATTTTGTTAAACACTTTTCCCAGCACAAGATTCACGCCGGCAATGATCCAATTTGCAGTCAGCGTTGCGTCGTAAATGACTTCGCAACCTGTGGCCGTCTTGTGAATTGTGATGCGATCAACCGAGGTGAAGAGAGTATTAACGCCTCGCACCACGATGTTTGAGAACTCGTCGTATTCGGTGGTGGTGTAACGCAATGTTGAAGTGGATTTTCCGAGACCCTTAACCGTCACATCAAAAATAGTTCCAAGGCCTGCACCAGTGCCTTCAACTTGAACAACCTTTACAACACCTTTGTCCCACTTGGCAAAGTTATGAAGGTCTGCCATATAAGCAAACGCTTCTTCTTGAGTCAGCGAACTCGGGATTGTTGCTACATATCTGGCCATGAGTGCACCGTACAGCAATAGATGCGCCATTTACCGTGTGCAGATTTCATTTTCTGCTGATTTGCCGAAGGTCTGAGTTGTTTGCCAAACCAAAACATGGCTTGCCCAACAGTCAACTGAATTTAGAATTCGAAAAGATCTCCGAGGAGACCTGACATCTTCTTTTTCTTAGGCGACTTCATTGATGCAGTGCGCTCAATTTCGTCACTGTCGTCGCGACGCGTTGAGCGAGGTTGGCTTGGGCTGGAAGCGGGAGCTTCGTTATTTGCTCGTTCGATAATTTTGTCTAACTCGCCACGGTCGAGCCACACTCCTCTGCAGTCAGGGCAATAGTCAATTTCAATTCCTTGACGATCTGCCATCACAAGAGTGGTAGAGCAGCTGGGGCATTTCATGCTTGACCAACTTTGGTAGCTGCAGGAACTTCAACAAGTCGACCGCTACGCACGTCGTAGATGTATCCATAAATTGGGATGTTTTTTGGCACGAGTGGGTGGTTGCGAATACGCGCAACGTCTTCCACAACGCTTCCCTCAGCATCGGCAATGGTCAGCCAGTTGATGTAGCGACCCTCGGAGGAGCCAGGGCCTTTGCCAATGTCGGTGAAACCATTTGCACCAAGTGCAGCAGTTTCCAAACTGGAAGCCAAGAGATCACTCATTACTTCATTAGTGAAGAATTCCATTCCGCAGTCGGTGTGATGAATAACAAACCATTCGGCAGTTCCAAGAAGCTTGTAAGAAATGACGAGAGAGCGAATGGCATCGTCACTTGCACGGCCACCGGCATTGCGAATGACGTGTGCGTCACCTTCAGCGAGACCGGCGTATTTCGCAGGGTCGAGGCGAGCGTCCATGCAGGTCAAAATGGCGAATCGGCGTGCAGGTGGAAGGGCGAGGGAGCCTTTAGAACCAAAGTTCTCGACGTATTCGGCGTTGGCTGCAATAACTTCTGGACGAACGGACAAGGGGTCTCCTTAAAGGTAAATACGACTCTTCCTAATCATGACCTACCTAGTCGGGATTGGCAACTTGTGCCCGCAGTTGACGAGCCGCTGACGGCATGAGGTAAGGAATTCCTTGCATTTAATACACCCTTTAGATTGACTCAAAGCATGTCCGCAGATGCACGAAATCAGGTTGAACTGACTGCTGTGCTCTGGGCTGCCACCGAAGGCGGCTTTACCGCGTTGAATCCTGAAACCGGAACTGTTTCAGAAGGTGAAACCGAAGCAGAAGCTCTCGCGAATCTGACCGAGGCCACAAAGCTCTATCTAGAAGAGTTTCCGTTGCCCGAATTTCTTAAAAACCTTGTCTAACCTACGAGTGCGTCGGCGAAGCGAGTGTGATCTGCAAGGTTTTAGTTATCTGACCATTTGGTGCCAGGTAAGAAATAACGTTTGGCCCATACCCCACGAGGATCTTCACCCGACACTGGCATCCGCCACGTAACAATCTTTGTTGTCGGCGCTGTGAGCGATACCGCACACAATGCGCGCGGCTGGTCATCGGTCCCGTCAACGTATCCATTTGCAAAATCCTCAGACACATAGCGCTTTGCAATATTGCGGTACACCTCACGCCATGCTTCATCGTTACCTGGTTGATACTTGATGACCACGTGCCCTTGAATAGACACTTTGCGCATGGGCATAGTTTCTTCGTCTATTGAAATTCCAACACGGGGATCACGTTCAATGTTTTTCCAAATAATGGCGAGCGACCGGGGAGTAAACAAAAGTTCATCACCTTGAATGATGAACCACAATGGCAGCACTCTTGGCATCCCATCGGAATCGACAGTTCCGATTCGCGCCAAGTGTTCGCGCTCACTGAGAAACTCCTGGACCTCATCTTGCGATAATTTTGTCATTTCTTATTCTCACTCCAAACAATTATTTATGAGAAGAGTAAGTAACTAGCCCGCAAGTGCGCCGGCGAAGATCTGCCATGCAAGAAGCGACTTCGCCACAAAACTGAGAATGATGTATCGACGCTCGCCGTGCAAGTAGTCGGCCCACTTGCCCTTGCCGCGGTATTGCAGCCACTGCACAATTGCAAAGCAGTTAAACAATATGAACAGCGACGCCACAATTCCGTATACGAAACCAGGAACCACTGAGTCGTTTGGTCCCTTAAGAGAGAACATGTTGATTCCAATCGCGATCCACGGCACTGCTCCTGCGATGCACCCAAACCAGAACGGGCGAAGGTCGCCGTCACCTGGGGTGGTGTAGCGCTCTTGCAACCAACCGAACAGAATCATGCTTGCATTCACTCCGAATATTGCGAGGAGAGCGATGTAGTCGGCAACACCATTGAGTTGCAAGATAATAATGATCATGATTGATGATGAGAGCGAGTACTCAACCCATCGATACACATTGATGTGACGAGTGAGGCCGTCGACATACTTCGGAAATACTTGAGGTGAGCTCACAAAGAAGTGGAAGAACGCCGACAACGCCATGAATGCAGCAACCATGTAGCCAGTGTTCAGATTGAACAGGTTGATGCCGTCAGTGAAGTTCCCGGTACCGGGTGCCTCGGTGAGGTAGATCGCTCGAACGGGGAGCGAAAAGTCATTAGCTAGCAGCAAGATCGCAATGAACGATACGAGGTGAAGAAAACCGGCAAGTACATTCATTTTCTTCAGTGCGAGAAAGCGTGAATCCATATGCGGACAATAGCGGTGTGAGCGTTACTTGTGGGCGATGCCCGTATCGCATGGGAAGTTGTTTTTCAAGGAGTCAAAGGATCCCAAGTGTTTTGGATTATTCCATTTCGGCAATACGTGCTTTCGCAATTGCCTGGAGCAACGGTGCATCAACTTTCCAATTCAGGGGAACATGGAAAGTGGTCTTTTTCATTTCATAGTCTTTGAGTTTGTGAGCAAATAGTTGCAAAACATCGGAACTAAACGGATTTAGGGTGATGTGATTTTTTGCCACAGATAATCCAAATACGTAACCACTTCCTAAACGAAGCATCGGATGATTCCATGCGATGACAAGTTCAAGGTCTGTATTCTTTTTAGTGATTGCCGCAAAGATGGACTGCACGGTTTTCTTTACTGCTGGGTCAAGAGTGCTCAGAAACTCGTCTGGCGATGCAAATTTTTTTGACGTGAGCGAACCACGAACATGCATCACTAAGGCATTGGCATGAGTTTGGCTGAATCCGTGATTTTCGCGCAGAAATTTAATTTGATCGGGGTACTTAGCATCACCAAGATCTTCTAGGCGTTCGATCCACAGAGAGATTGGCCCTCCATGTTTCTTTTCAATTGCAGGAAAGAACTTTGACCTGTCACCACTGGCATCTGGCATTCACTCATCGTATCTACTATGCAAATCCGACTGGCTGCACTCTTAAGTATGCAACCAAGGAGTAATGCAGAGTCCAACGAGTAGACCTTCGGGACCAAGTAAACGTGCGATGGTTTGACCCCATGGTTCTACTCGAGTGTCGTGAATGAGTACATGGCCTTGCGCCCGCAGTTCGGCAACAGCTGCTTCAACGTCGGCTACTTCAAATTCAATAGTTGCCTGTGGAATGGGAATGTGTGCAGGCCAATCGGTGGTTCCAAAACATGACTGTGCTGCATCGGCGAGCGGCCACACACCTAAATGTTTACTTCCCTCAAACCCATCGACTGCGAGGTAATCACCAGACACGGTTTTCAAAGGGAGCCCGAGCGTGTCGCGGTAAAAGGCAGCGCCCTCAGATGGGATGGGAACAATTGGGGAAAAGCCTGCAACAAAAAGAATGTCCATTGATGATTTCTAGCAGCAAGGAAGTGAGCTGTGATGCGCTTTATTACGAGAGAAGATTTGCCATACCTATATATGTAGGTATGCCGATGGTGAGGTTGAAGGGGAAAGTAATTCCCAAAGACGCTGTCACGTAAATTCCAGGGCTCGCTGTGGGAAGTGCAGCTTTCACGGCTGCGGGTGCTGCAATATAAGAAGCGCTTCCAGCAAGTGTTGCCATAATGGCAACACCTCCCGTGGACAAACCAGCAAGTGAGCCAGCTGCGGCGCCGATGAAGCCATTGCAAAGCGGTATTGCAATTCCGAGATGAACGAGGCGGATGCCAGCTTCTTTGACGTCGCGCATTCTTTCTGCGGCAACTACACCTAACTCAAGAAGAAAGAGTGTGAGTGCGCCGGTAAAGAGACCAACAAACACGGGGTCTACTGGCATGAGCCGTTCTTTTCCGACGACAGCACCAATGATGAGTCCGGCAACAAGCAAGGTGATGCTTTTGCCACGGATCACTTCACCTAGCCCCGATTTCCATGAGCTCGATTGCGTTGCGTTGCGTGCAAGAAAGAGAGCAACGATGATGCCGACAATTTCCAAAATGGCGAGTAACCCTGCGGCAAAACTTTCATAAGTCATCCCGCGAGATTCAAGTGAGGTGAGCAATACCGTAAATGTCACGGCAGATACAGATCCATAGTGTGCAGCTAGCGCTGCTGCATTGATGACATTGAACTTAGTGATGAGCCGAAAGAGATAAAACGCTATGAGTGGCGTGATAAAGCCCAGAACGAGGGAGGCAATCAGGGGCTTCCACATATCTGCTGGAGAGGTTTCAGAAAGTGCCTTTCCTCCTTTGATCCCAATTGCGAGGAGAAGAAATGACGACAGGACTGGGTAGAGAGAATCAGGAAGTCGAATATCGAAACGTAGGAATGTTGCCAGCATGGCGACGAGGAATGCAATGACGGGCGCAGTTAAAACTCCATTTATGAGAGCTGAAGAGATCATTTCTTGCTACTCGGCTTCTTGAGAAGTGGAGTAATGATTTCTTGAATATTGTGATGTGATTCAAGTGGGTGGCGCAGAGGCTTATTGAGATGAATTTTGTAGACGTTGTTACGGCCTTCTTTTTTTACTGAGAGATAACCAGAGTCCGACAACTCATGCACGATGCGGTGTACTGCTCGCTCACCAATGCCGACGAGTTGAGCAACTTCGGCTAGACGAATATCGGGCTGTTGAGCAATGCAAATGAGCACGTGGGCATGGTTAGAAAGGAAGGTCCAGTCGGGCCGGTCTTCGCTATAAATAAGTGGCATGAAAAACATGATATAGAAATCATGTATTCAATGTCAATTTTAATTTTCCAGGGTGAGTCTTCCGTTTTCCATGGTGATGGTGCGGGTAATACGCACCGATTCCAACAACGACCTGTCGTGGGTCACGAGTAAAACCGTGCCACCGAAGGTGTCGAGCGCTTGCTCTAGTTGTTCGATGGCGGGAAGGTCTAAATGGTTAGTGGGTTCATCTAAAACGAGGCAGTTGGCACCGTTTGCCATGAGCAGTGCAAGAACTCCTCTGGTGCGTTCGCCAGGAGAGAGTGAAGCGGCGGTGCGATTGACGTGTTCTGCTACGAGCCCAAATTTTGCGAGAAGCGTGCGGGCATCGGGTACAAGCAACCCTGTTGCTTCCATGAAGACTTCGAGCAAAGTGTCATTGGTGAGCTCGCCTTCGGTGTTGCGACCCGATAGTTGGTAGCGCGCTTGTTCTAGTTCTCCCACAACAACGCCAGGCCCAAGCCACTGTTCACCACCAGTGAGAGAACTGCGCCCGAGAAGAGTGTTGATGAGAGTGCTCTTGCCGCTGCCGTTGTGACCAACGATGGCAACGCGGTCGCCGAAAGTAATTTGTAAGTTCACTGGCCCAAAGTGGAACGAGCCATAGTTAATTTCTGCATTGGTGAGCCGAGCAACAACGTCTCCGCCACGTTCACGCAAGGGAATGGAGAGCTGTAATTGCCAGGCCTCTCGCGGCTTCTCTACAACGGCAAGGCGCTCCATTGCCTTGTCGGTGCGAGCGGCCTTACCAGCAAGCTGTTCTGACGAATTCATTTTCAAGTTCTTGCTGATTTTGTCGCCGTCGTTAGGTTTTTTCTTTGCTTTTGCAACACCTTGAGTTGCCCATTCACGTTCACGTTGCGAGCGGCCAGCAAGGTTGGCACGTTTGGCATCGTAGGTTTCAAAATCTTCCCAAGCTTGTTCCTTTGCAATAGCGCGTTCGGAGAGAAATGTTTTCCAGCCGCCTGCTGTTACTTTTGCTTGGTGTGTGAATTCATCTATTTCTAAAACGTGTGTGATGGTGTGTTCGAGAAATGTGCGATCGTGACTGACTAAAACAACACCACCAGGAATTCCTTTAACGAATTCTTCCAAGCGTGCAAGGCCGTCAAGGTCGAGGTCGTTAGTTGGTTCATCAAGTAGATAAACATCGAAGCGCGATAAAATGAGTGCAGCTAAACCAGCGCGTGCTGCCTCGCCGCCGCTCAGCACAGTCATTTGTCGGTCAAGAAGTGCCACGGGAAGTTCAAGGTCGGCCCACGTTTTGCCAATACGCGCATCGAGGTCTGCTCCACCGAGCGCAAGCCAAGTGTCGAGTGCAGTGGAGTACGTGTCGTCGGCACCATCAGCTCCCTCAGCAAGTGCCATCGTTGCAGCATCAAGTGCAGTACTTGCGGCCGTTACACCAGTTCGCCGCGCAAGGTATGCCCGCACATCTTCACCCACTTGGCGATCTGGTTCTTGTGAAAGGTAACCCACCGTTGATGAACTAGGGGTCACAACTACTTTTCCTGAGTCGGGAACAACAAGACCCGACAGCGTTTTCATCAATGTGCTTTTTCCCACACCGTTAGGGCCAACGATGCCCCAGCATTGGCCTGGGTCAACGGAAAAGCTCACTTTGTCGAGAAGCATTCGGGGACCGAAGCTGACATTGAGCAGTTCAGTACGAAGAGAACTTGCCACGCAGTGACTCTACGCCAAATGAGTAAGTGTGACGGAGTAATAGAGTGTTGCAATGACCAACATCGCAGAGCAAGTACTCGTCGTCACAGGTGGAACTAGTGGAATTGGAGAAGCATTTGCCCGAAGCTTTGGAGCTGAAGGTGCTTCGGTAGTAATTGCCGGTCGTAATGGTGAAAAAGCACAACGTATTGCGAGCGACATTGTGAAAGCTGGTGGCAAAGCAATTGGTGTTACTTGTGATGTCACACAACAAAGTGACTGCGATGCTCTTATTGCCGCAACATTGGCTGAATATGGTCGCCTCGATACTGTTTTTGCAAACCATGGCGCTGCAGGAGAAATTGGCCCATTGGTGCGCTGGAGTGATGAAGATGTTCAGCAAACGGTCAATGTCAACTTGCTCGGTACGTTGTACCTTGCACGCGCGTCACACGCAGCGCTGAAAGATGGCGGTGGGCGTTTCATTGTTACTGGTTCTGCTGCTGGTCGACAAAACATGTTGGGCAATGGAATGTATGGCATTTCAAAAGCAGCTGTTTCGCACTTAGTGCGTCAGTTCGCGCTTGAGTGGCGGCGCTCAAACATTGCGGTCAATGAAATTCTTCCCGGCCCAGTGCGTACGCCAATGGCTGGCTTCCCGACACTCGACGCAAACCCGTCATCACAATTTCTTGACTACATCGAGAAAATGGGCGATTGGTTGAAAGACCCGAGCGATGTTGTGCCCATTGCGCGCTTCATTGCCACCATGCCAGTGAATGGCCCCACCGGGCAGAGCTACAACTTAGGTGGACGCCTGGCAGGGAACTAGCCACACGTGAAGTTGGAAAAATATGCACCAGCACTATTTGTGTTGTTATGGAGTACTGGTTTCGTTGTGGCGCGATATGGCACACACGATGCTGGGCCGTTTACCTTTTTAGCCATTCGGTTGATGTTGGCAGCAGCAGCTTTATGGGTCATTGCCATTTTTACCAAAGCGCCAAAACTTGAACGCATCCACATTGCCCCAACAGTTGCCGTGGGCATTTGTATGCATGCGTTGTATTTAGGAGGAGTTTTCTTCGCAGTATCGCAAGGGTTGCCCTCCGGCGTGAGCGCACTCATTGCAGGTTTGCATCCAGTGCTCACCTCATTTGTAGGCAATTGGGTGCTGAAGGAAAGGTTGAAGCCGTTGCAGTGGTGTGGCATTGCCCTTGGAGTTGTGGGCGTGGTTGCCGTGCTCATTGATCGACGCAATGCGCACAGTTCAGGAATCACTGCTCTCGCTATTACTGCAATGATCGTTTCTATTGTTGGTATGGCTTCAGGAACGATCTTGCAGCGAGCAAAGGGTCGTGCGATGCCGCTGTTGCGTGGAACGTCGCTGCAATATGTAGCAGCAAGCGCAGTGATGTTCGTCTTAGCGGTCACCAATGAGCATTGGGAGTTTCATTCCACTGCACGTGTCTGGTTTTCATTGGCATGGGCAGTAGTAGTGCTCTCAATCGCTGCTGTTCTCATCATGATGTTGTTACTGAGTAAACATGCGGCAGCTCGTGTGAGCAGTTTGTTTTTTCTTACCCCAGCTTTGAGCACCATAGAGGGCGCAATTTTGTTTAGTGAACGTTTGGGTGTGCTCGCAGTATTTGGTTTAGCAGTCGCACTGTGTGGTGTGTGGCTCACAATGCGCGTACCAAAAAGTGCTACACCTCTAACGAAGTAAGGTCTGGCCCCAAAATAATTTCACCGGCAAAGTGTTCTGCTGCAAGTGCACGCCACTCATCTTCAGAGCCAGGCTGCATTGTTGGAACATAGTGGGTGAGCATCAATTTCTTTACACCATTGCGTGCTGCGGTGTCACCGGCTTGTTGCACAGTTGAGTGATAATCGAGAATGTCGGTGAAACGTTCTTCAAGTGGTGGAACAAATGCTGCGAGTGTACGAACGAGGTCTTCGCGCAAAACGGTTTGTACGTACACATCGGCGTTATGTACTAACGCATCGAGTTCGGCACACGGAATAGTGTCGCCAGCTAGTGCGGCAACTTTTCCTTCGTGTGTAATGCGATATCCGACAGTTGGTGAAACGGGGCGGTGGTCGGTGCGGTGCACTTCAAGTGTGACATCACCCAATTGAAAAGTGTCGCCCGGTGCAACTTCGCGAACATCAAGAACCAACCCAGGCCCTTCACGTAAGTCGCGGTGATGGTCGAGGCGGTAACCCTCGTCGGGGCCGAGCATCATGAGGAGCCCGTCGACAATGCGCTTTGTGCCAACTGGCCCAACAATAACGAGTGGCGTATAAACGGGAGACATGATCCACTTAGTGGTCACGATGTCGTTCAAGTCGCTGATGTGGTCGCTGTGCAGATGGGTAAGTACAACGGCGGTAACCATGGGGGGCATCAGGCCGGCGCCAACAATGCGCATGACACAACCACGGCCACAGTCGACCACGATGTTTTGATTACCTGCTTGTACCAAAGTGGAAGGACCAGCACGATGTGGATCTGGCATGGGGCTTCCGGTGCCCAAAAGTGTGATTTTCATGGCTCCTCGTTTCTGAGGAAAGCCTAGTTCTATACAGTGGTAACAAGTACCTTTGCCGGTTCGGGCTCTTGTTCAGCAGCAGCTACTTCAACGCAGCTATCTGCAGACGGTACGGGGCATGTGCAGTTGAGGCCACCTACTGGCACTACCAATGGGCTGTGTACCGCGCCATAGGCCGAATACATGCTCATGAGAGTGGAGTAGTGAATGGAGAGGCATTCTTCAGTGTGGAGTTGCTTGGGCTTAACAGACTTCTCACGGCGCCATTTCATATTCCAAACGTACGGGGATGTAGGCCAGCAGAACAGGGCAAACGGGGTGACTTCACCGAGGGTTCACCCAATGTCAATCTCAAAAATAGTCACCGTTCAGTCAAGGGAGTTCCGTGAGCGTCTTGGGCACGTCGTAAAGTGAACGGATGGTCCCCGCGAATTCACTTAGTGCATTTGCGGTCGCATCATTTCTGCTGCTCATCATCCCTGGCCCAGCGGTGATTTATGTTTTGAATCGCAGCGTGTCTGATGGGCGTAATGTCGCCCTCAGCGCGGTTGCTGGTTTGGAGTGCGGAAACTTCATGCATGTCATTGCCGCATCCGCAGGTTTGTCGGCTGTGCTTGCCGCATCGTCAACTGCATTCAACACGGTGAAGTGGTGTGGAGCCATTTATCTTATTTTTATTGGTGCTCGTACACTTTTGCGCCGACCATCTGCAATGAACGCCTCACTCACCACGATGGCGCCACGTAAAGCATTTATTCAAGGTTTTGTGGTGAATACGCTGAACCCAAAGGTGGCACTTTTCTTCTTGTCGTTCTTGCCACAGTTCATTGACCCCAATAGGGGCTCGGCATGGTTCCAAGCTTTGGTGCTCGGCCTTGTGTTCGTTGCTATTGGATGTGCGACCGATAGCGCCTATGCACTCACTGCGAGTTCATTGCGTACGGTGTTGCTACGCGGTCGGGCGTTGCCTTTTGTACAGCGTTGGGTTGCGGGAAGTGTATTTATTCTTCTCGGCGTTCTTGCCGGTACTGCGTCGGCGGGAAGCAAAAAGTAACTCTTACTTTGCTGCGAATTCTTTAAACGCAGCAAAGGCACGTGGGCCATACACAGTTGCCGGGCCACCGTTCATTGAAATAGTGACGCCCAACGTTTCTGCAACTTCGGCTTCGGTTGCGCCATTGCGTGCTGCACCTTTGGCGTGTGCAGCGATACACCCGTCACAGCGCACTGAAACAGCAATGGCAAGTGCGATGAGTTCTTTTGTTTTGGCATCAAGTGCCCCTGGCTTGAATGCGGCCGCATGCATTTCGCCAAATCCTCGATAAACATCGGGAATTGCGTTACGTAGATCTTTGGTGATTGGCGCAAGTGCACTTTGCACGTCTTTCCCATACGAGTGACTTTCGCTATTGCCATGGTCATGTTGCTCGCTGCTGTTCATGTTCTTAGTCTGCCTCACCTAGGGTGAACGGTATGGAACCCCTTGTTATCAATGCATTTGCGACGTGTGTCATGGTTGGCGTCATATGGTTTGTTCAAGTGGTGCATTACCCGCTCCTTGCAACTATTGGGCAAGATCGCGCATCGGAAGTTGCTCAGGAGCACCAACGCCGAACTGGTTGGGTGGTGGGGCTGCCTATGGCTGCCGAAGGTGTCACAACCTTGTGGCTTGTGTTCGACTCGCCCAGCGGTGTGCATGTCGTTTTGCCATATGTGGGTGGAATCCTCTTGGCCATTGCCTTAGGCAGCACCATTTTTCTCTCGGTACCACTACACGAAAAAATGGCCAATAGTCCAAGCGCCGATATTGGTGCTCAACTCGTGCGTACCAACTGGCCCCGCACTATTGCCTGGACACTACGTGGTGTGCTCACGGCAATCATGTTGTTGCAGGCAACATGACACGCAAGTACCAAGCCGAGTGCCCAGTGCCGGTGAAGCGTGCGGTGATGGTGCAGACATGGGAAAACCTTGTGTACCTGCATTGGGCGTATGAGCCTGAACAGGTGCAGTCGTTGTTGCCCGAGGGTTTGCTGGTCGACACATTTGCAGGAAATGCGTATGTGGGTCTCATTCCTTTTCAGATGCGAGGTATCGGGGTGCCGCACCTTCCCGCTGTGCCATATTTAGGAACGTTTCCAGAAGTGAATGTGCGTACCTACGTCATACGTAATGGCATTCCCGGAGTGTGGTTTTTCTCTCTCGATATCAATCGCATGTTGCCGACGTTTGTGGCGCGCACAACGTATTCATTGCCGTATTGCTTTGGCAAAGTAAGCCACGGCGTTCAGCAAGTGGGTAACGCATCAGTTGTGGAAACGCTTGTGCAGAGGCGATGGCCGCAAGGTGCGGAAGCGTCTACAGAACTGCGTGTTGAAGTGGGCAGCGAAATTGAAGCGCCGAGTGACTTTGAACATTTTCTTTCTGCGCGATGGGGGTTGTATTCCCAAACATTGCGCAAAAAAATTCGCTACGCCCCTGTGTCGCATGAACCATGGCCGCTGCATAGTGCTAATGCACTGCACATTGATGATTCATTAGTGCAAGCTGCAGGTCTGCCTGCACCACTGGGTGAGGTTCATGCACTTTTTTCACCCGGGGTCAGTGTCCGTGTCGGTTTACCGACAACGAAATTCGTAAGGTAGGGAGATGCCTTCAACCCCCGCCATCACTTCTGTTGTTTTTGATTTTGGTGGTGTCATTATCACAACCATCACGGAAAAAATTCAGCGCATCGCCGACTCGCTCGGCTGCCCAATGCCGCAACTGCATTCCATCATGATGGGTCCGCAACATGAGTCGGGAGACCACCCGTGGCACCGTATGGAACGCGGTGAAGTTGCGCGTGACGATTTGCAGGGTCTTATTGCGCCCATCGCAGCGGCCGAAGGGGTGCATTTTCAAGGCAACGAATTTGAGGTGCTCTTGCTCAATAGCACCTACAACATCAATCACTATGTGTTGGAACATATTGCTGGTTTGAAAGAACGTGGCTACAAAACTGGTCTCTTAACCAATGGCATGCGTGAATTCCATGATCATCTTGTGACCATTGTTCCCGAGGAACTCTTTGATGTTTATATCGACTCTGCTCTCGTAGGAATGCGCAAACCCGAACCTCGTATTTTTGAATACACCTTGCAAGAGTTGGGGGTCACAGACCCACGCGAAGTGGTATTCCTCGACGACTTCATGGGCAATATTGAAGGTGCACGTGCAGCAGGCATGCAGGTCATCCATGTGGGTGACCCCCGCATAGCCCTTGAAGAACTTGAAGCCATGCTGAATGCCTAATTTTGTCGCTTGAGGGGTGGCGCAGGGCAAAAGTTCGTGGCACCATATCTCCATGACAATTTCAGCTGGAAGCAAAATCCCCGACGTAACAATTCACCTCCTTGGCGCCGATGGCATGCCACAACCAGTGAGCTCACTCGAAGCACTTGGCAAGGGCAAAGTAGTGCTCTTTGCGGTTCCTGGTGCATTCACACCTGGTTGCTCGAAAGTGCACCTTCCCGGTTTCGTGCAGCGCTTCAATGAGCTCAAAGCAAAAGGCGTGGAGTCGGTTGCATGCATCAGCGTGAATGACCCTTGGGTAATGGATGCATGGAAGCAAAGCCAAAGTGCCGATGGCATCACCATGCTCGCCGACGGAACCGGTGCTTTCACTAAAGCAATGGGTCTTGAATTAGACGGTTCAGGTTTTGGTCTTGGTTCACGTTCGCAGCGTTATGCAGCCATCATCAACAATGGCGTTATTGAGCGTCTTGATGTTGAAGAGGGCGCCGGTATCTCGGTGTCGTCTTGCGACATGATCATTACTCACTTGTAAATATCACTTCTTTAAATTGGCCACCACGTGGGTGCCGTGTTGAACATCAATACGTGCCTCAGTGGTGGCCAATTTTTGTATATCGCGCGAGTCGTGTGACACCAAAACAACTGGCCCATTGAATTGCGAGAATACCTCTGCAAGAAGGTCAAGCGTCGCCTCGCGCGCATGTGTATCTAATGCAGTTGTTGGTTCGTCGAGCAACAAAATTTTTGGTTGGGTAACCAATGTGCGCGCCAAAGCAACGCGTTGTTGTTGGCCGCCGCTCAATTCATGGGGGCGCTTTTCGGCAAATGAATGAATGTCAAGCTTCTTCATGGTGTCGGTAGCGCGGCTCAACGCTTCGTCTTTGCGCATGCCGCGGGCGCGTAGACCAAAAATAATGTTCTGGCTAACGCTGAGGTGGGGAAAGAGGGCCCCATTTTGGAACAGCATTCCTACCTGCCGGTCTTCGGGTTGCACAAAAGTTTCACCGTCACAGATTTGCCCATCAAGTTCAATGCGACCAGAAGAAATGTTGAGTAAACCTGTAATAAGAAGAAGTGCAGTAGTTTTGCCGGATCCATTAGGACCGGTGATGGCGAGAACTTCTCGAGATGCCACCGAGACATTGGCGTGCAACGTGAACTGTGGGCGGGAAAAAGTGCATTGCATGTTGAGAGTCATGCGGCACCTCGTTGAAATGCAGTCATCCAGCGTTGGCGCAACGAAATGAGAACAACAAAGGAAATAGCCATCATCAAAAATGACAAACTTACGGCAGCATCGTTGCCGCTTTCCAAGGAACTGTAGATTGCCAAAGGCAGTGTTTGTGTGGAACCTGGACTATTGCCGGCAAAGGTAATAGTTGCGCCAAATTCCCCAAGCGCACGAGCCCAAGTGAGCACAATGCCCGCAACGAGCGATGGCAAAAGAATGGGAATATTGACCATCAGTAAAGTACGCCATGGGCCAGCACCCAAGGTACGAGCGGCCCAAGTAGTAGATGTATCAACCTGAGAAAATGCCGACTCCATCACCACAATAAAGAATGGCGCAGCTACAAAGAATTGTGCCAGCACTGTTGCACTCTGCGTAAAGGCAATGCGATAGCCAAACCAATCTTCAAGTGTTGAGCCGATGAGTCCGCGACGTCCAAATGCATAAATGAGTGCAACTCCTCCTACAACAGGAGGCAAAACCATAGGCAAAACACAGATGGTGCGCAAAATGTTTTTGAGTGGAAAGGTGCGGTGAGCAAAGATCCATGCCAGTGGCAGCCCGGTAACAATTGCGAGCACTGTTGTGATGAGTGAAGTGCGCAGTGAAAGCCACAATGCTTCTCGGGCCGATGCCTCAAAAATAGTGCTGAAAAACTGTGACCAGGGAACACGCACAACAATGGCTATGAGTGGCAGTGAAATAAAAATGACACATGCCACTGCGAGAGCGGTGAGGCCGCGGGGTGCACTTAATTGCGAACGTTTCTGTTTCATGGGCTGACAAACCCAAAATCATTCAAAATTTTTTGCCCGTCGCCCATCACGAAATTAATGAATGTCTGCGCTGCTTTTTGTGCGGTTGTAGAAAGTTCAGCAAGTGAGGCAATGGGGTAGTTGTTGACAACGTTGATGCTCGCATCAATAGGTATGGCGTCAAGTTTCGATGCGTTAGCCAAGGCATCGCTGACGTAAACAATTCCAGCATCTGCTTCGCCACTGGTAACTTTCTGGGTAACCCCACTAACACTTGTTTCCCAGCTACGAGGCTGCACAGTTATTTTTGCTCGCTCCAGTATCTGAGCGGCATATTTTCCACATGGTTGAGCAGAATCGCACAGAACAGTGCGTATTTGCTGTGAAGCGAGGGCGCTCACATTCTTGATATTGAGTGGATTTCCTTTTTCAACAACAAGCGTAAGTGTGTTGGTGGCAATGGTGGCAACAGAGTCTTTGTTGACATCACCATTTTCCACGAGGTCATTCATTTGCTTGTCATCGGCAAAGACAACCACGTCTGCTGGCGCGCCCTGCTTAATTTGTTCAACCAATGTGGCGCTTCCCGCAAAGTTCAGAACTATACGAATATCGGGCTCTACATTTTCAAAGGCCGACGCCATAGAGGTCAACGCCGTAGTGAGTGAGGCGGCGGCGTAAACGTCGATGTTCACTTTGCTATCGCCGCGACCACAAGCAGACAATGTGAACATGAGCCCGATGGCGCTCCCCATAGCCACGTATCGCTGAAGCAATGAGGTGGGGGGCATTTCCACAGGCTATTAGTTCATTTTGCACTATCTGATAGTTCATTACGTGATATAAAAAGGTATGGAAGCTTTACAAAACAACCAGTTGTCGCTCATTGAAGCAACGTGTCTTGCGCTCATCAAGCAGGGAGCGACTCATGGTTATGACATCGCAAAGAGGTTTCACCCCGACGGCGATATTGGCGAGGTCTTCACTCAAACAAACCCCGTGGTGTATCGCGCATTGAAATCGCTAGAAGCTGCACAATTGGTGAAAAGCACCGATGCACTTGGTGTGCGCAAACAACTGAAGTTTGCATTGTCGGTCACCGAAGAAGGTGGCCAGGTGTTGCACAGTTGGCTGAACACACCAGCTACGCACATTCGCGATTTACGCACCGAGTTTTTGGTGAAACTACATCTACGTGAACTAGTAGGTATGAAGCAAAAGAAATTCATCTCTTTACAACGAGATGCTTTAAGCCAAGTGCTGTCGCACTTGCTTGCTGATCCTTCACGAAGTGCCGTTGCGATGTGGCGACGGGAGCAGGCCCGAGCTGTTGCAAGGTTTCTTGATGAACTTGCCGGTGAAGAGTTACCAGCTTCGAGCAATGCAGATCGCGAAGACACTCTGCGACTCAGCGCGCGTAACCAATTGCGGGCAAAAGTCATTTCAGTAAAACATGGGGGAGTGTTATCGACGGTCAAACTAGAGCTCGACCCAGGTCAAACCATGACGGCAACCATTACGCGTGAGGCCACCGATGCATTAGCTCTTGCACCGGGAACTGAAGTCTTAGGTTTATGTAAAGCAACCGACGTGCTCGTTGCGCGTCGGTAAGAGCTTTATGAGTTGGTGAAAGTGACGCCGTAGAGCGCAGCGAAAGTCATGTCGTTGCCAATTGTGCGAGCATCAAGATGTTGTTCATTGCCTACACGGTCGTTCACATAAATACGCGAAAGCTTCCATGTTCCGATGGGGGAGAACTGTGGCATGTTAAAGGAAACTTCCCATATGCCATCTTGAGCGGTGCCACTCACCAAACTTGCGTTAGTGATTGTTCTGCCTGCCCCTGAGTTTGCCGGTGAGATGAATTCAAATTGTGAATTGCGATAGGCAATTCCTGATGCATCACTCATTTTGAACTGAACACGAATGGTTGCTGCAGAAGAAGCGGTGGAAATGGTGGGAGTCAGCACAGAAACTGCTGAAATCGTTGGCTTTGCGGTGTCGTTACTTCCACCCTTCACCGTGAAGCTCGCCATAAATTGGCTCTTCAATTTCGGGTTATCGTCATTGCGTTCAGGGTCAGACCACGAAGTCAGCTCAGTCTGGTTTTTGGCAGCGTCGCGAAGGTGTACTGCTGTCACTTTGTAGGTGCCTTGCGGTGAGTTCTTTGCGAGTGGGACTCGAATCCGATATGTCCCATCTTTTGCTGTTCCACTCACTCGGCTGCACGTACCCAGTGCATCGAGAGCCTTATCGCCAATGAGGAAGCTTCCTTGACTGTCGCCAACACATGAAGTGGTTTCGGCGATGCCAGGTCCTTCAACGCTGATGGAGTTTTGGAACTGACTGAAATCACCAATTTTCTCTAAACCAAAGTTGTCGGTTGCTCGCAAAGTGAATTCGGCAAAGGAGTCGTTGGTGACATCAACAACTGGGGTGTTCGTTGATAGTGAGATGAGTTTCGGCGATTCACTGTCACCTTCACCGGTTTGTCGCACACCGAAAAGGCGAACATTGGTTTGAATCGTTTTTGTAGAGTTTGAATCGTAGGTGTAGGTCTTGGTGTATTCGTTGTAGCCCATCAGGCCGTCGTTGCCGGCGCCATCCCACATGCTGATGGAGTCGAGATACCACAATCCTTTTTGTGAACTCGCAGGCATAGTCATTGTGGAAATGAAATCACCACGAGTAACGAAACCGGTGATGGGGTTACGCACAACGTCACCTACAGCTTCGCATTTTCCCCATTCATGAAGCCGACCATCAGGTTCAGCACCTGTTGGGTCGTCGCCAATACATCCAAGAATCTGCGCCTTGACTCCTTTTGGTCCTTTCAAGGAGAAGAGAGACAACTTAATTCCTGAGAGGTCGTCGACAACGCTGAAGCGAACTTTAACTTCTGCGGGACCTTGTGAAGTGTCGACTGATTTTGTGATGAGAGAAATTTTTGTGAGGCGTGGACCATTGGTATCGCACGTGCCTTTGGCTACTGCGTCAATTTTCTCTACGGTGCAACGGTTAATGCCATCGCCACCATTGATGACGTCTTTGCTGGTTCCACCTACAAGAACATCGTTTCCTTCGTTGCCGAGGAGAATGTCTTTACCGTTCTTGCCATTCAGCGTGTCGTTACCTCCACCGCCGGTCATGGTGTCATTTCCCGACTCGCCATAAATAATGTCGGCGCCGTCGCTGCCATTAATTTCGTCGTTGTCGTTGTCGCCTTCAATGATGTCGTCGCCAGGCCCACCATCGATGATGTCTTTTCCGTTGCCTCCATAAATGGTGTCGTTACCGCCAAGACCATTAATGGTGTCGTTGCCGCTCTTGCCGCAGATGATGTCGTCACCCTCGGTGCCCGTCAAGATGTCGTCACCTGCTGTTCCGGTAATGGTGCACACGTCGGCCTGGACGGCTAGGGGGTTGAGGTTGACGAGCGCAGTTGCCCCAAAAACCAGAGAAGCGATGGTACAAAACCGAAGAAGACGCATGAGATTCCTTATTGATTGAGCCTGAATTTTCATTTAGAGACTATGTGATTGGTCAGGACGTTGCATGACAGGGGTCGAATTATGACTGAATCCCTATTTAAGTTAGGTGGAAGTCCATCGTTGAGAACATTTCAATAATGAAGTAGCGTTCCATTGAAATTCTTTCAGCGAGAATTTCCAGTGCTATTTCTTGGAGGAAGTACATGTTGTCTCATCGCATTAAGGCCGCCCTCGGCGCAATTACAACGGTTGGGTTGCTCGGGCTCTTTGCCGTTCCAGGTGAAGTGCATGCTGCCATCACGGTGACGGTCACCGACTCCGCAGGCGCCGCAGTAGGTGGAGCATTCGTTGCCGTACTGAATAGCGATGGTGATGCAGTTGACAGTGCCATCACCGCTAAAGACGGAACAGTGTCGGTGAATGAAAGTGGCGGAGCTGGTCTTGTTGTCGCAGCCCCTGGGTTCCAAACAAAAACTGCATCGGGTGCTACAGCACAAACCGTTGCACTTGCTGCATCGACGAAATCGAAGTTGTCATACGCAAATGCATTTGGAGCGCAAGTACGCACCATTGCAGCCGACGGTGAGAGCGGTGTGTATTACGCAACCTCCGATGCGCAACCAACTGTATGGCGCACAAGCGACTATGCGGGTTCGTGGTCTCCCGTTCCCACAACTGCCGACTCTGAAGCGGCAAGTGCAACTGCTGCTGGTGCGATGCCACAAACAGAAGCAGCTGGTGAAATTTTTACCTCGGGTGTCAAAGGTGAAGTTGCAGTGCAAGTGGGTCAGAACCTTTACTACTCGCGCACTTATGGAAATACCTGGACGACAATTGCGAACTACAACACGGTTAATGGCCAGAACAAAAAGCACCACTGGGTACATGGTGGTGCTAACGCAGAATATTCCTACATTGTTGTTGTAACCGATTCAGGAATGTACATCGCAGTGATGCCCGACAGTTCAAGTGATGCAGCACCAAGTTTTGTCAACGTCACGTCAACAATTGGTCGCTATTCAGCGGCCGACCGTGTTGCATTTGCAGTGGGAAGCACTGGTGACATCTTCATGGCAACTGTCAATGGCACGGGGACGCGTATTTCACAAATCACTCCAGCAGCTACGGCTGCAGCTCTTGCAGCGACGGACTTCGGCACGAACCCAGAAACTCATAGCATGGCGACAGCAGGAACTGGCCTGATCAAGTTGAGTACTTTGGGAACCGCCACACCGAAAGCCTTTGTTACGCATCGTGTTGATAATGCAACCGTGGAATTCAATGTTGGTGCGATTGCTTCCGGACCAACGCGGTGGGAAGTATCTAGTGGTGTTGAAGGTGCAACTCAAGCAAACAACCTCACGTTGACGGGGATGAATGCCCTTTCGGGGAACTGTGGTCAAAACGGAGGCACACCGCTCGTTGCTTCAATCGCTCCTGAGGCTCCATCGGGTTCCGATGATGTGCTCAACGGTTTCGAAGTGGTGGGCACCATTGGCCAGTGCATGTTTGTCTTTAATGCCACTGGTTCAAACAGCCTGATCGGGGCCACATTCACTTCTCCAAAAGTTGCTTTGTTGGCCATGGAAGGTGCAAACAACAACACTGGTTTTGTTTGGGATAGCGGCTTCAACTTCAGTTCCAACATGGTGTCGTTGTCGGGCGACGGGCAATTCGGACTCCGCAAGTCGGCAGTCATTTCTGCTGGTACTTTTTATCGCCCGACTTTTGGTGGTGCCGGTGGCACAACGGCAAGTCAGTACATTAATAGCCAAGCAACTGCTGGAACAGGTGTTGCTTCAGGTGGAATTGCAGTGGGCGGAATGGTGGCCCCCAACGTCACCGATGTGGTGTATTCACCCAATAGCACCGATGGCTCACAACTTGTGCTCAGCATGACCGAAACCGGTGGTAGCCGTACTTTGCTATCAACCGATGGAGGCACGTCGTTCAGCACTATTGGTGCAGGTGGAAGCCGTTCAGTGGAATGGTGGAATGGTGCAAATGGTTTGCAACACATTGCTGCTGGTTTTAGCAACAACGCCAATGAGTTTTTGCATGTGAAGTCTTTCAATACAAACTCGGGCGCAGGCAAACTCGACATGGGAGATGAACTTGCAGCTACTGCTGCGGAACGCGATGCAAAAGAAGTTTCTGCGCGAAAAGAATTCAGCTTCCCAGGTGCAGCGAACCCATCGGGTTCCACTCTTACCCCAAGCAGTTTTGTTTCTGGAGCTAGTCAAACTTTGCTTTCAGCAATTGAAGGCATTGCCGGAAAAGACGCGATGTTGGTAGGTGTCAACAAGTGCAGCCAAAACCTTGGGCCATCAGGATGCGAGTCGAGCCAAGGTTCTGTGGCATTAGTTGGCCTCAGTGCCAACAGTTCAACGGGTGCAGTAACCATCAGCAACGTGAAGTACTTCGGTTCAGAAGTTGCTGCAGGTGGCGCAACATCGGCTGGGAGCGGAACATATGCAGGTGATGTGAAGGCAATTCAATACTGCCCAACTGGTTCGGCAACAAAAGTTGCCGACACTGCATTTATTTCCGTTGGCGGTAAGGGCATTTACAAAATTTCTGCCGTGAGTACAGCCCCCGCACATGCTGCAACTGGTACAACGACGGGAACCTACAAAGACCTCAAGGTCGACTGTGACACTGGTCTGATTGCGGTGGCGGGTTCTGATGGCTTGTACTTCTCGG
>Ga0208592_1000094_pt1 | contig 25995 bp, 24 predicted proteins | sample LakMenE18May10ns_FD_150712 | JGI IMG/M metagenome (GOLD analysis project Ga0208592, IMG submission 150712) | Freshwater microbial communities from Lake Mendota, WI - 18MAY2010 deep hole epilimnion ns (SPAdes) | ecosystem: Environmental > Aquatic > Freshwater > Lentic | place: Lake Mendota...
GTTAAAAATAAAAAGTCAGTGAAGCGAATTCTCGGACTGATATAGTATCCATATTCCTTCCATTGATCGCGTTGAACAATGGTGTAGTTTAACCCTGCATCAAGCGCAAATCTTTTTTGGTAATTTGAGGATACCCACCAAGAAAAACCATAAGTTTTTGGACGCAGAAAATACGTTCCCCAAACACGAGGCTCAAAATAATCATAGTTTTTTGTCAAGGTATTGTAATTCCCAAATCCAGTTGCATTGAACGATTTTGAGACCAATACAAAACCTAAATTCGAGTAAGATCCTACATAATTATTAGGTTCATACAATCGGTAACTCGAAACGAAACCATTTACTATTATTTTGGTTAGTTCTTTCCATTTTGGCTTAAAATTTCGGTAGGCACCAGACACTTCGATGATGCGCTTGTTGTTGTTGTAATTAAATCCAAGGTCATTTGGGTCAAATTTATCAGATTCCTCCAAATAACCCACGCCATAAACCCATGTCCCACGTTGTTTTCCAAAATTAAGGTTGTAATTATAGCCTACATTCGACGCTAAAGCTTTTTGAACAGAAACCGTTGTTTTCCCATTGAAATTGAATTTATTGTTTTTCGTATTGGCATTGAAATTTAAGCCACTTACATTCGCATCGTAAAATTCTCCCGACCGCAAAACACTGGTATTCGTAAATGTAACAGAGCTATTGTTTTTCAGGTTTTGATCCAATACAAACACATTGTAGTTTGTCAAAGGAGATACCATCACCTCTCGTTCCATTCCGCTATCGTAATTAACCGCTGTTCCATATTGCGCGGCATTCACCGCGTTAAAAATTCCGATACCAAGACCGTTACTCATGCGCCCTGAAAGCTTGGTTGCATTATACAATTTTGAACCTGCGGGAACATTTTTTAAATACTCATCTGGTCCCAACATGGTTGTTACCACTTTATAAGGTGCTTGAATTCCAATTCTTCGACTATAAAACAGTCCAGCTTTGTTGAATAATTCAGTTCCTTCCGTGAAAAACTGACGGTTTTCATTGAATTGTACCTCAAAAGGACTCAAATTCAATACCTGTTGATCAAATACGACTTGTCCAAAATCTGGCACCAATGTCACGTCCAAGGTAAACGCTTCATTCACCCCGTATTTGATGTCCATTCCTCCATTGAGCGATCTGTTCCAACCGAATGTTCCATCTCCTTTCGGAACACGGTCAAAATATGAAGAAACATAGGGCATAAGGGCTAAACGAAGCGGTGGTTTGATTCCTTGGATTCCTACCACTTCTCCACTTTCGAGTAGAAAATTCTCCAAGTCTGGGTTTACCTTAACCCAAGTAGAATTTTCTCGATACCTAGCAATTTCTCGAGAGAAATTAATTCCCCATTTCTGAAATTCGGTATTCGGGAAACGAATGGCGCTATAAGGGATGCGGATTTCTAGTGTCCAGCCTTGTTCTGTTAATTCGGTTGCACTAAACCAGGCAAGATTCAATTCTCCGATGTAGTTACTTCCTTGAATTTTCGCGTCAATTTGAACACCTCGACTGGTCACACCAAAATAGAATCCATTTTGATCATCATCGTATGTGTCGAGGTAAATACTAAAGATGTCTAAGTTGGGATTATAGTCATCGCGGATGGATAGAACTTTTGAGACTGAATCAGGGTCGTCAAAACAAATGGCACTGATGTAAACAGCGTCATCGTCGTATAGCATTCTAACTTCAGTCCGTTTCCTAGACTCGTTTCCGGGGTAGGGTTGCAGTTGGACAAATGAATGTGCTTCAGCGGGTGTTTGCCATTCTTTTTCAGTAAGTTTTCCGTCGATGCTTATGTCAACATCGATTCGTTGCGCTGTAATACCTGAAAACGTCTCCGTTGAAGTCTGATTAAAGGCAATGCCTCCAATGAAAAAGAAAATGGAGAGGAGGAGGTGTTTCATTCGATGCAAAAATACGTCAATTTTTATTTACCCATGCGCGTCACCACGTGGAGGCACTCTTCATAGCGTTCAAAGGTCACCCAAATTTTGCGTTCTTTTTTAAATTGAAGCAGTATAGAAGCGCTTAATTCTTGAAGGTATTGCCGTTCGCATTCCGTTAACTTTCTCTCACTGATAAACCTAGAAAAGGAAAAATCAAAGCTATTCCCATTTAAATGTGGACTGCGTTTAACGGCTGTTCGATTTCTTCGCATCAATCTATTGACTGTTGCGTGCGTTCGGGTCATTGACGTTACCAAAAGTTTCGTGTTTGCTAAGGGCGTGTGCGAAAGTGAATCATCAAAAGCAACGCCAATTTCTTTTAAAATATTTTCAGCATAAGGGGTTAAAACAGCATAGGAATAACGAAATTTCTCCAATTCAAAACCAAGGTTGTTTGACACTGATTTAAGTTTCCCCGTTTTCAAATATGTATCGATTCCGGACTTGTTCTCCGAAGCAGGAACGCCTTCTTTTGAGGATTGATCGATGTATTGTCCCAGGTAATTGTTTAATTGCTTGCTGAATTCATTTTCTTGAAAGTGAGCACAATTGAACACCCTTTTTTCTACTCTTTTCTTGAGTTTGTGTTCTATTGGATTTTTCGGATACATGAGTCCAAAACCAACTAAGGCAAAACTGATGAATAACAATAAAAAGGAAAATAATTTCATCTTATTACAAAATTAAAAAGATCTTGAAGCTGAGAATGAAAATGCTTGATTAACTTTGTAAGGTGAGTGTATTTGATAATTTACGTGCTCAATTAGAGCAATTAGACTGGCCAAACGTTTACTTATTCAAGTTCATTGTGCCAAATGATAATGAACGCATGGCTCAAGTGAGTGCATTGTTTGATGAACAAGCGGATATTTCTTACCATCAGTCAGGTGGAGGCAATTATGTTAGTGTCAGTGTGAAAGAGGTAATGCTTACGGTAGATTCCATTATTGAAATCTACGAAAAAGCTGCTCAAATTAAAGGTGTAATCTCGTTATAATGGAAAGAGTCATTGAATTTTTAATCATTACATTGCTCATATTGGTGGCAATCATTGCATACCGCTACTTACTCAAGTTTTTATCAAAAGGAAGGGTCGATCAGTCGCTGTTTTGCGAATTATATTCCTTGGACCACGATCCTGCTTCAGGAGAAGTGAGTTTTTATTTTGTTTGTCCAGAATTAACGATGGTTAGCTTTAAAATTTGGGATGCCAATCAAGTAGTGCGTGAGCTAACGAATAAAGAATATCCCCAAGGTGGACATCTATTGCGTTTCCAAACCTCCGAATTGCCTAATGGAACTTATTTCTTTGGAATAGAAACAAGCAAGCAAAAGACTCAGAAAAGATTCAACATCCAGAATTAAGATTCGCTTTTCGGTTTTTTCACCTTGATGCGGGTTCGGTGTCGAGTTATTTTATATTTCGATTTTTCAAAATCACTTTTGTAGCCATCCGTTTTTTCTATTCGGTAGGTTAATCCGAGGCTATATTGCATGTAATCTGAGCTTTTCAAAAAATCGGGAAGACCTAATTTTAAGGTCCCCTGTGCTTGAAGTCCAAGTTGGCTGCTCATCCAAAAAGTACAACCTAAGGAAAAATTACACGTTGGAGATACCGGGTTTGCTGTGTTTCGTTCATCGGATGTGCGCAGCGTTAAACCAATCCCTGCTCCCAAATACGGGTCCACCATTCCTCTTCCTAGTTGTTTGTAAAATGAATACTTCAATGCAAGATCCGTAGAGATTATGCTTCCAGTTATGCCAAGTGAATCATTGACCACTTTCGTTGGATCATATTTCTGGAACCCCAAAGCGCCTTCTGCACTCCAACCATTGTAAATGTATTTATCTGCAAATAACCTTGTAGGGAAAGGAGTACTTTGGAATTTAGAGGAGGACAATGGATTTATTTCGTATCCGTCATCATCTGTTAACATCCAAGAAGCTCCAAACTGCCATGCATAGTTGTCACGATTTGTGATTTTTTTAGTGGGCTGAGCAAAACTTAATCCGAAAATACCAAGACAGAATAAGAAGAATAAGGAGTGAATTTTCATGGTGCGGTGTTATGAAACAAAAGTAATTAAAAATTGAAACGAAAAACTTTTGATTAATTACATCAATTGACAAGACTTTGTGCATTTCTCATTCAGTGAGAATGCCTAATTTTGATACAGCGATGGCAAAAGTCAAGAAATATGAACTAATTTTGGAGGATGAAATGACCCTGGAGGTCATTGGAATTTCATCTGCCTTCGCAGATTATCGCTTGGCTTGGGAGCTAAACCAATGCTTCAACATTAACTTGGTCAAAAACAGCGATGTGTTTGAAGTCAACCCAATAAAATCAAAGGATACCTTGTCCTTCAGGTACTTTTCTTTTTTGGACGAGGAATTTTTGACTCGAATTTATTTGATTAAAAACAGGCAAGATCAGGGCTTGTTTCAAGCAGACCGACCAATGATTGATTTCTTTCTAGTATTGAGAGAAAATTTCTCTTTTCAGAAAGAAGTATTGATACAACAATTGAGGAAAATAAATGGAATAGTCGCAGTGTTCGACTTTCCAGAAAATGAATTTGAACTAATATCCTATTTAACAAGTTAAAATGAAAAAAACAAAGATAGTTGCAACGCTTGGACCTGCATCATTGAAAAGAGAAGTTCTCAAGAAAATGATGTTGGAAGGATTGAATGTATGCCGCTTGAATTTTTCCCATGGTTCTTATGAGGATCATGCAGGAGCCGTTTCCATGATTCGATCATTGAACGAAGAACTTGATTTAAATGTGGCGATTTTGGCAGATTTACAAGGACCAAAAATTCGAACCAATGAAATGGAAAACAACGGTGTTCCATTGGAAATCGGAAAGGAAATTTTATTGATCGTTGATAAAGTAATCGGAAATGCAGAGCGTTTCTCCATCAATTACACCTTATTGCCTAGGGATGTGAAGCCTGGAGAACGTATTTTGCTGGATGATGGAAAAATTGTGCTAGAAGTTCGCGAAACAGATGGTCATTCGACGATTCGATGCGAAATTATCCAAGGCGGAATTCTTTCTTCCAAAAAAGGAGTGAACTTCCCGAACACTAAAATATCCATGCCTTCATTAACCGAGAAGGATATAGAAGATTTAGACTTTGCATTAGAACAGAAAGTAGATTGGATAGGATTGTCCTTTGTTCGCTCGCAAGAAGACATTGTTGACCTCAAAAAACGCATTGCAGCAAAGAATCATCATGCAAAAGTGATTGCTAAGATTGAAAAGCCAGAAGCACTTGAAAACATCGATGAAATCATCGCGGAAAGCGATGGCTTAATGGTCGCACGTGGAGATCTAGGTGTGGAAGTTCCATATCAAACCGTTCCTTCGATTCAGAAAATGCTGATTTCTAAATGCATATCTCAGGCAAAACCGGTAATCGTTGCGACCCAGATGATGGAATCGATGATTTCAAATCTAACCCCAAGTAGGGCAGAGGTCAATGATGTGGCAAATGCTGTGCTAGATGGAGCGGACGCAGTCATGTTATCTGGCGAGACATCCGTGGGAAATTATCCGGTGGAAGTCATTCAAACCATGGCGAACATCATCAAGGAAATGGAAAAGCATGATGCCATGTACCACAAGGAAGAATTGCCTTTGAAAAACAGTGATCGCTTCATTACGGATTCCATCTGTTTTAATGCTTGTCGATTGGCACAACGTGTCGAAGCAACAGCGATAATCACCATGTCTTTCTCAGGATATACAGCATATAAAATCGCCTCCCAACGACCGAATAGTCAGATATACGTGTTTACAAGTAACCGCAACATTCTTGCTCAACTAAACTTGGTTTGGGGTGTTCGTGCCTTCTATTACGACAAACGTATTTCTACCGATCATACCATAGCAGACATCAAGTACATCATGAAATCGGAGGGTTACCTTCAATTAGGTGATTTGGTTATTAACATTGCTTCCATTCCCCTTGAGGACCTTGGCGCTTCGAATATGTTGAAATTAAGTTACGTTGACTAGTAACTGAAGTGTGAAGCCATCTCGGAAAAAATCACTAACTTAAAATAAACAATAAGTGAGATGGAAAAAAAATGGATTTTTCAACCGAGTGTTGATGAGGCGAAAGGGAAATTGTTGAGTGAACAATTAAAAGTGAATGAGCTCGTTGCTCAGTTACTCCTTCAGCGGAGTATAGATACAGAAGAAGCTGCTCGAAGTTTCTTTCGACCCGATTTAGCCAATCTACATGATCCCTTTCAAATGAAGGACATGCATCGTGCCATTGATCGTTTATTACTGGCCATTGAAAAAGAAGAAGGCATCCTTTTGTTTGGAGATTATGATGTGGATGGTACAACGGCTGTTGCCTTGATGTTTGAGCAATTGAGTCCAGTGCATCAAAACCTGAATTATTACATTCCAGATCGCTACAAAGAAGGCTATGGACTGAGTCAGGCGGGAGTAGATTTTGCAAAGTCTGAGAATAGAACCTTAATCATCACCTTGGATTGTGGCATTAAATCCAATGACCTCGTTGCTTTGGCAAAGGAACAGGGCATTGATTTCATCATTTGTGACCACCATCAACCGGGGGAGAAAATTCCGGATGCCATCGTTTTGGACCCCAAACGTTCCGATTGTCCTTATCCGTTCAAAGAACTTTCAGGCTGTGGAGTTGGATTCAAACTCATGCAAGCCCTCTTTCATCGACTTGATATTTCTCTTGAACAATTATTTAGCAGCCTGGATTTACTCGCACTTAGCATCGGTGCAGACATTGTCGATGTGACTGGAGAAAATAGAATTTTGGCCTATCATGGACTTAAACGATTAAATGATCACCCTCGCTTAGCGTTTCAAGAATTACTCCAGTTGGCTGGAAAAAAATTACCCATGACCTTAACAGATGTTGTCTTTGTGATAGCGCCCAGAGTGAATGCAGCAGGGAGAATTCGCAGCGGGAGCACCGCAGTTGCCTGGATGTTGTCCATGAACGACATCGAAATTAAGAATTTGGCTGAGGAAATCCATGCCGATAATGCCTTGCGTCGAACGATTGATCAATCCATGACGGAAGAAGCATTGGAACAAATTGCTGCAGATGAAAATCATCCATCCCAACTCACGAATCTGGTTTTTAATGAAAAGTGGCACAAGGGCGTTGTTGGAATCGTGGCATCGCGCATCATAGAATCGCATTACCGTCCAACAATTGTCTTGACTGAATCAAATGGATTGATCACAGGTTCTGCCAGAAGTGTCGGCCCCATAAACTTATACGAAGTCTTGGACGCATGCAGTAGCCATTTACTCCAATTTGGAGGCCACCATTTTGCAGCGGGACTCACCATGAAAAAAGAGGCCTTAGCTGGATTTAAAATCGCTTTTGAAACAGAAGTGAGGCGGATGTTGGATTCCAAACCATTAGAAGCCACTCAACACATCGATTTGAAAATTGATTTGAATGAGATTCAAACGGAATGGAATGGAAAACTCCCTAGGTTGAAAAAGATTTTAGATGCGTTTGAACCCTTTGGACCCGGAAACATGAAGCCGGTCTTTTTTACCTCGGAGCTATATGCCCGCGAATCCCGATTGCTAAAGGAAAAACACTTAAAATTAAATGTCGTACAAACCTATTCAACATTAGGATTTGATGCCATTGGTTTCAATCTTGTAGACAAAGAACCTTTTACCTTAAAGGGAATGCCATTTGACATGGCCTATACCATTGAAACAAATGAATTCAATGGAAAAACAAACCTCCAGTTTAATATTAAGGACATTCGCGCAACGGATTCCTGAATTTCACCTAATTTTGACCTTATGTTTACAGGAATTATAGAAGAAATTGGCATTGTTTCAGCCATTCAAAAAGAGGAAGGAAACATTCATTTTACCATTGAATCCCAACTGAGTGCTGCCTTGAAAATCGATCAAAGTGTGGCGCATAACGGCTGTTGCTTGACGGTCGTGGAATTAACCGAAGGCAAACACACGGTGACAGCCATTCACGAGACTTTAGCGAAAACCAACTTGTCCGACTGGAAGGTTGGCTCAAAAATTAATTTGGAGCGCTGTATGAGCTTGAATGGACGTCTGGACGGCCACATAGTTCAGGGACATGTCGATGGCTTGGCACGTTGTGTAAGCATAAAAGATGAAGCTGGAAGCTGGCGCTATCGTTTTGAATACGATGCCGATTTCGTGACGGTGGAAAAAGGTTCCATTACGGTTAATGGTACGAGCTTAACGGTCGTAGATTCCGAAGAGGGTGCTTTTTCCGTTTGCATAATCCCTTATACCTATGAGCACACGAATTTTCATTCCTTAAAGGTAGGTGATGAGGTAAACTTAGAATTTGACATCATCGGCAAATACGTCGCAAGATTATTGCAGCGTTAATAGAAATGCAAAGAAATCGTTTGAACATGGGTTTGTTGTTTTACTACGACAAACTTCGATTGATCAAATGAAGGAGGACCGAAAGTCCCCATCGCATTATTTGAGAATGCAAATCCTTCCGTAGGGATCCCTAACCAATTTTGGTCAATTTGTAAATTGTTGTTTTCATCATGAAAGACACCAAAGGCATAGGTGCCTTCAGGTATGCTGTCAAGGGTGAAAGTCATGTTGCCAAGTACCGGATTAACAACCAGTGATTGGTACATGGCATTTGGATCATTGAAACTTGCGCTGCTATTATATAATGCAAGGTTTATTTTCCCGTTCGTGTTTTGCATTCCTGATAGGTTCACTTGTATTTTCCCCAGTGAATCTGTTGCGGTCCCAACTCCAGGAACATCCACAACAGGAGGTTTTACCTCTTCTTTTTTACACGAAAAAACAAGCATGAATAATGGGAGCATATAAACGACGTATTTTTTCATGGCAGGATTTATTTCAAGTGAAAGTAAGCATTTCACTTAAAGGAACAAAAAAAAGGCGAAAGAATCCTTTCGCCTTTAAACTTTATCAATTGGAATTATTTAATTCCTAATGCTGTTTTAGCTTGTGCGTCATTCGGATCAATTTGAAGAATGATTTCATAATATGATTTCGTTTTCGCCAAATCTTTCGCACTTGATTTCGCATAATAATCACACAAATAGCGACAAGATTCGAGCATCATTGCTTTGTTTGCGGTGGTAGCACGTTCTTCTGGTTTAACCAATTCAACTACTTTCTCATAGTAAGGTTGTGCTGCCCATCGTTCATTATTCGAATCCATTTTGTAGTTGCTTCGAGCTCTCCAATAATAGGCAGGAACGTATGTTGGAGATAACTTAGTAACTCGAACAAAGGCTGAGTCTGCTAATGCGTAATCTTTCGGACCTGCAAAAATCGCTTTACCTAATTGGTATTCTTCCGCAGAATTCAAGGTCATTAATTTAGAACGCATGGTAAAGTACTCGATGGCTTTATCAAATTTCTTTGATTTGAAATACAAACTTGCTACTTCTGAAGTAAGTTCCTTCGCAGCAATCTCATTGATGCCAATGGCTTTCTCATATTCCAGTAATCCAAGTGAATCTTTCCCTAATTTAATGAAAAGTGCTCCTCTCGTTTTGTAATCCAAATAACTTACCATGTTGGCAGGAACAATGGCGAAAAATCGACTGGATGCTTCCAAGCCAGTCTTAAGTGTTGTACTGTCCGGGTTACACTCTAAGTATGAAAAGGCCAACATACGCTCTGTGTAAAAGTTTGTTAGGTTATTGGCATTTAAATAATTCACTTCGGTGATTGCTTCACAATATTGTTTTGCATTAAAAAGTGCCGTTGTATACAAGTACCGCGCCTCCAAGTTGTTGTTTAACTTGAGGTATTTCTGCCAATCATCAATGGCCGCTTTTTTCTTCCCAAACAACATGTTTAATTCCGCATTCGCACGGTAAGCAGGTGCATACGTAGAGTCAATTTGTTTTGCTTGCTTGTACATCTCGTTTGCTTTTTCCTGGTTTTGTGCCGCTTGATAAATCTTGGCAACACGCACAACGCCACGAGCAGATTTAGGATTGATGTCCAAAACAGCCAAGTATGATTTAATCGCTAAACTCGCATTGTCTGGAGTTTTAGCGTATAAAGCATCACCTTTTAACAACAAGTTGTCTTCGTTTTTAGGATCTTTTGAGATGGCTTCTTCTAGCAATAAAAGTGCTTGGTCGTAATCCTTATTTTCAGATTTAATGAAAATCTTTGCCATACCACGAATGACTTCAGCACGTTTGATTTTGTCTTTTTTCGTTAAAGCCAAGGCTTTATCAAATTCTAATTTAGCATCCACTCTTTTTCCGTTCAACCAAAGTACACGTCCAGCAGCAACAAACGGCAAAGCACGTAATTTATCTACTTCAAAGCTTTTGTTCCACATCATTTTAGCAGAATCTACCAGTCCTTTGTCAAAATAGCAATCTCCGTAGTAGAAATAAATCTCTCCGTTTGTAGGATCTGCTTTCGCCAGGGCAGCAAAGTCTTTTAATGCATCCACATAACGCTCGTTATCTGTTTTATAAATGGCATCTTTTAATGTCTGACCGAAAGTTAAGCTACTTAAAAATGTTGCTCCGATTAAAAATAAGGTTTTCATTGTGTTGAGTTTTTTAATGCTAATCAATTTGCTTGCCAAAAATAACTTTGTTTTGTGGTTTGGCAAAAAAAAGAAAGAGGAATTGATGTAAAATTAATTCTTTGGGTTCATTTGAATTAAACGAATGGGATTGTTTGCTGGCACAAGTTCTGACTTATGGACGATGATTTGACCTTTTTCGCCAACCATGAAATTGACAAAACCGGTGTTTAAACTGGAGCGACTCCCTTTATTGATCATCCAAACATCTCGAATAAGTGGGTATTCTCGTGTAAAAATAAATCCATTGATGGGCTTAAACGATGGACTATCATCGGTCAGTCGTACATCCATCACATGAATCCCATCTAAGAAATTGAGCACTTCGAAATCTTCTTGATCAGATATCCAATTCAATCCGATGATTCCGACCGCATTTTTATTGTTTTTCACGTATTCCAAAACTTCTTCATTTGATTTAGCCGCAAAGACATTGGGTGAAAGCGTTTTGGTTTGCAGCAATTCAGTAATGTAATTGAAATTAGCAGAATTCATTTGGTCAAAAACGATGGTAACAGGTTGCTTGGAAGTTGGCCAAACACTTGATTTGTCCTTAAGAAACTTTTTAAGTTGAGGAATGCTAATGATGGTATCTTTATTTTCTGGATGTACAATTAATGCCACCGCATCTAATGCAATTCGGTCACTTGTTACTTCTACATTTTTACTTTTCAGGTAATATTTCTCTGCTTTCGTAAATTCCCGTGTGATGGTAATGGTCTTTACTTTCCCTTCCAGAAAGGCTTGAATGATTTTCCCTTCCGTGGTGTATTTCGCAACAAGATCCGCTTGTGGATTCAGGCTTTCAAAAGTCGAGATAGAAGTCTCAAAAAGTGGCTTGAACGATTCTTCTACATAAATATAAGCCTTGCCCTTTTGGTGGGTATTTTTTGGAGGTGCCATTGGATTTTGATCACAACTGGTTAATGCAATCAAACAAAGTATGAGCAGTACATTAAATCTCTTCATTGTTTTGAGTTTTTGAACGTTTAAAAGCTTGGTACACCCTAGAAAAACGGTATAAAGCATATAAAATAAGTACGGCAACCATCGCTGTTCTTTTCCAGCCAAACATGTAATCAACGGAGTCTGTAAAGAGTAAAACTCCGGCAAAAATCAAGGCTGAAACTACAACGATTAATCCAGTGGTATTTTGAATAATTTGACTGTTCATAATGGCAAAAAAAATCCCCAATCGAAAATTCTATTGGGGATCTATTAAAAATGAGGTATACTATTGAGATTCGAATTTAATTGGAAGTCGCACATATGTTCGAACTTCACGACCAGCATTTGATGCTGCTTTCCATTTCGGCATTCTCGATACTACGCGCAATGCTTCTTTGTCACATGCTGGACACTCCTCTAATTTGGTTTCAACCACTGCATTAGAAACAGTTCCGTCTTTTTCTACAACAAAGCGTACAATTACACGACCATTCACACCTAATTCACCTGCTTCAGCTGGAGGATGAATGTTATCGTTAATGAATTCATTTAATTTTTCGTAACCACCGTTGAACTCAGCTTCAACTTCAACCCATGTTTCAATTGGTTCAACCACGGTTTGTGTTAATGCTGGTCCACCTACATTGGGATCATCTGTTGGAAGGTCCCAAACTTCATCTGTACCATCAACATCTGTCGCACCAGCTTTGGTTTCGTTCAACTGTTCTTGCGTTGGAAGTACATCCGTCACAATGTCGTTTTCAATTACCGGTGGTAAAAATGCCGTCATTTTCTCCAATTGCGGTGGTGGTGGTGGTGGTGGTGGTGCTACTGGTGGTGGCTCCACTTTTTTTAATTGTTTCAGTGTGGTGTTGACACCTTGAGCTTTGGGAAGTTCAACTTCTTCTTTGGGAAGGCGTTTAATTAACTCTGAAATTCCAAAAGCCAGTCCAGCAAACAAAATTAATCCGGCCATAATCAAGACCATTCTTTTGTTGTAGCTGCTTCGAAGTACATATGCTCCATATGCTTTATTTCTATGAGCGAAAACGACTTCGTTTCTCGTGTTTGATGTTACTTGCTGCCATTTGCGAGCAGTTAAATAGTCTAGGAGAGAAAATCCTGTGACTATAGCAACGATGACATAAAGGACTTGCATACGAATTATTTTTTAAGTTTTGCTTTTAACAATTGCAGCTCGCCAGGAGTAATGTCAACAGGTGCAATTACACCGACTTCTGCAATCTTTAACTCATCCACAAGATCAATGAAGTTTTTGCATAACGCTTTATCGTCTGTTTTAATGAGCGCTTTGAGCGCATCCTGTTCAACTTTCAACTTTTCTAAACGATTTAAGTAAGTTGAATCGACGATTTCTTTACGTTTCAGCTTGTCATCAAGACCTTGCTTTTTAACTAAAACGTAATTATTTAATTTTCCTAACAATTTTCGTACACCTTTTTCTCCAGGGCCAAAATTTGTTTCAATTAATTGAGTTGATGCACCATTTTTGTCTGGATTTTCCTTGCTGAAATATTCACCTTGGTAATAGTATATTTTGTCTTTAGATAGGACAAACGTAATACCATTATTCATTTTTGGAGGCTTTGCACCTTCTGGAATATCTTCTGCTTTAGCTGGATAGGCTAGGGGTAACATTTTAGGCTTGCTAAATGTAGATGTCAATACGAAAAACGTCAATAGTAAGAACGCCAAGTCAACCATGGGCGTCATGTCTACTCGAGTCGAGCTTTTCTTTGCTCTTTTCTTGCCTTTGCCGTGGCCACCGCCACCGCCTTCTGCGATTTCTGCCATGTTTGATTAATTAATCGGAGCTAACTCCGAAGAGGTTATGAAATTCAAATTATTTATGTTCAAATCTCTAAAAACATTAATTACTGTTTCCGCACGTTTGTAAACAGCCTTTGAATCTACACGAAGTATGAATTTTGGTTTAAAGTCATCCGCAATGGGATTTTCACCGTTTAATTTTGCTTCTTCAAACGCTGTTTTTGCTGAATTCAATGCAGCAGTTGAAGCGAAATTTAACCAGTCGTGTAATTCATTGTTTTCAGTAGAATCAACTTGTATTCCTTTCGTTTGGAATTTAATGCGCGCATCTGCGCCTGTATTAATGTAAGAAGGTAATTCTTGCATGGTACAACCAAATGTTGACATGAATGTGAACTTCTCGATTTGCTCATCTTGGAGACCCATTTTATACTTGCCAAGCATGTTGGTAAGCATTTCACGTCGTGCTTCGGCACCGGACAAGTTTAAGAACACACGTCCATTTTGGTCAATGGTCACCATGATCATGTTCTCAGGGATGAATTTATCACTGATACTAGATGGTGTATTTACCGTTACGGGTTCACTTGCACGAAAAGAAGCAGCTAACATAAAGAATGTCACAAGCAAGAATGCCAAGTCCACCATAGGCGTCATGTCTATGGACGGGGAACTTTTTGGTATTTTTAATTTTGGCATTGCTTGTTATTTAATGTTGAACCAACGATTAGTTAGATGCAGAGAAATCTTGAACAATCGTGAAACTTGCTTCATCGATGCTGTAAGTCATGGTGTCAATTTTCGTTGAGAAAACATTGTACATGATAATCGCTATAGTTGAAGCGGTAATACCTAATGCAGTATTGATCAAGGCTTCAGAAATACCTGTTGCAAGTGCGGCCGTATCTGGCGAACCTTTGGACATCGCAGCAAATGAACGGATCATCCCTAGTACGGTTCCAATCAAACCAATCAAGGTTGCGATGGATGCACTTGTTGAAAGAACAGCAAGGTTTTTAGAAAGCATCGGCAATTCTAATGCTGAAGCTTCTTCCAATTCTTTTTTCAACGATTCTAATTTTTGCTCTTTGGACATGGAAGTATCACCACTTACGTGCTCATATTTTACCAAACCTGCACGAACAACATTCGCTAAAGATCCTTTTTGTTTGTCACACTGAGCAATCGCTCCACTGAAATCTTTCTTTTCCATGTGTCCTTTCAAGGACGAAATAAATTTATCTGTATTTCCTTTTCCATTCGCTAGTAACAAGGTCACCAAACGCTCAAGAGAGAAGATGACAATGATTAAGTTGATCGCCACTAAGATTGGTACGATAAATCCACCTTTGTAAATTACACCATAATAATTCCCTTCCATTGGTTCACCAGCTGGATCTCGGTCAACGAAATTGCTTGGATCTCCAAAAACTTTACTGTAAATCAAAGCCCCCGCAACTAAGGCAATAGCAATAGCGAGAAATGAAACGATTGCTGAAAATCCTCCGGCCGTCTTTTTCTTTTTGTTCATGATAAATAGATTTTAGTGTTTCTAATTTTTAAATTTTCGAATGCCAAATATATAAAACTTTTGTTACTTCCTAAACCAACAATCGAGGAGAAAGATTGCTTAATTCAACATTTTCCTCATTTTATCTATCGAATTCATTGAATACGATGCTAAAACGCATGCATTCCACATTTCTAACAGCAAAAACTTAACAAATTCTTAATATGTATTTTTCAAAAGAAAAACAGAATGATCAAAATATTGTGCGCGTATTTTTAAAACAAAAAAAGCACCTCGAAAGGTGCTTTTAATAGATACAAATCTAATTTTTTTTAGTTGCCAAAAGCATAACCAATAGCAACATTACCTCTTAAGGCAAGTCCATAAGTAGGGTCTTCCACGCGTCCAGGACCATCTATGTTGCTTTCGTTCCATGTGTATTTGGTTTGTTTTACACCACCACCAATGTAAAAGTCAAATACAAAGTGATCATTTTTTCCTAACAGTTTTTCGAAACCTAGTTGAACACCATAAACACTCACCCTTGATTTTGAGGTAATAAATCCGCCGGTAGGGTACCCCAAATAGGATTCATCTAGTCTCACGCCACTAGAAAATCTCTGTGAGGAGTACAATCCAAGAAAGAAGCCATCCATTTGCTCATCGGCATACCAGCGCAATTCTGGATCAAAAGAAAAACCAGATTTTGCATCGTTTAACCATGTTGCATCTAATGCATCGTATGTGTAGTCAGAGCCGTTTAGGATGTCATCAATATCTCCAAGGGCATCAAGTTTTGGAACAAGATTTGGCGCAACACCCAAACTCAAGGAAATTTGATCTTGATTGGGTAAAAACCATTCTCCATGGACCATAAATAGTTGATTTTTCAATACGGTAACCGGAGTGATTTTAATCGCAAGCTGAGCCATCGATTGGTACATGCTGAAAAGCATAACCGTTAAAAAAGTAAATTTTTTCATAGTTTATCGTTTAAGATTATGTTGATAAAAATAAACATTAATTGGATATTATGTGTGCGTTCCCCATATTTATTTCATTTTAGGTGTTTCAATACGCTTTAAACTTAAGGAAAATAAAAAACCCCTCATTCATTAAGATAGAGGGGTTTTCTTGAGGTCTCAAGCAGATTCGAACTGCTGTAGACGGTTTTGCAGACCGGTGCCTAACCGCTCGGCCATGAGACCATCAGGGTTGCAAATTTAGGAAAATTATATTTCTTTCCAATCAATTTGCTTTAAATTATTAATGAAGCATCAGTGTTTTGGAGATAAAAACGCCATTATCTGTTTGCATTCGAAGAACGTATGTTCCTTTTTGTAAATTGGAAAGATCGAATTCTTGCGCGACCACATGGTTTTGCTCAAATTTAATCCTTCCCATTAGATCAATGACTTGAATGGTTAAAAATTTAATTTCTCCGCCATTCACATAAATCATTCCAGTAGTAGGATTTGGGAATATTTCGATGTTGTTCACTTCCTCTGCTACACCTGATGAGGTACAAACTTCATTCACAGGAGATCCGTCACAATAGTTGATGGGATATAAATAGGCATTTTGAAGCGGTGAATTGGCTGCTTGTAAAGCTGTTTCATTGCAAGCCAATTGTCCAACCAAAAAATCGCGAATGAACCGAATGGAGGTATCCATGTATGCGGTATTCCCCAGGTAAGGTACATGTGGCGCCCCAGGAAATGTGTAAAACTGATTTTCTACACCAATTGCACATGCACGTTCATGCAACATGCGACTTCCATCTAAATACATGAGTGGTGTCCCTGGATTTACTACTCCACGGTTGTACTTCACTGTCCCATCCGCTGTTCCGTGGAAGGAACATAATGGAATGTCACCGGATTCGAGCCAGCTATACCTTGCCAATGCACCACAACCATTAATTACTCCATGCACCTTGGTAGAATAACCTGGATTCCCACTATTTCCTTCTAATCCACCAAGGGTATTCATGGTACTTGCACTTAAATAATCAGAAATTTCACAAGGATCATTGAGGTAGGCAACATGTAGGGCGGTTATGGCACCTGCGGAACTTCCTCCAATGAAAATGTGATTGGTGTCCACTTTATATTGATTAGCTGTTTGACAATCTTTATAGAAATAACGGATGGCTCCTTTTAAATCTTGAACTGCACGTACAACAGCTTTCACTGCATTGGCTGAATCAAAGGGAAAGAATCCAAGACGGTAATCGATGCTGGCACAAACGTATCCTTTTTTCGCAAAACTTTCCGACCATGTTTTGACATCATTATCTGTTTTTGATCCTCCGATAAAACTCCCTCCGTGTACCCAAATAATTAACGGTCGAGCAAGTTCAGTATCGCCCGTTGGCTCATAAAAGTCTAGTTTCAATTGGTTGTTTGCGCCACTCCAGGTATTGTTTTGTCCGTAGATCACATTACTTGTCAGTGTGAAGTTAGTGAAAACATCATTCGCGTATCGACCGCTACTACAAGGCGATTGAGCATAAGTTGTTAAGCTGATTAACATGGTTAAAATGAAGGTAATTTTTTTCATAGTTACAGGTTTGATTAAGGAAAGCGTACTCCGTCGAATTTGTTAGCGTTCACTTCCGGTATTGTTGAGTGGTATTTCTTGTTAATGGCTTTGATGAACGCATTTGCAAAATGAGCGTTTCCACGAGGACTCAAGTATATTCCATCTAGTGAGTAGGCGCCTCCGGATACGAATTTCGCAGTCATACTCACCCCGTTATAGGTGAATCCATCTGCTAGTCTTGAAACCAATTGATCCGTATTAACTAATGCTAAATTGTATGTTTGAGCAATTTGACGAATAAAATTATTGTATGATTGAATTTTCCCTCTGAGTAAGGCAAGTTCTTCGACATCTAAAACAAATTCATCTCGAATAGGGAAAAGAACACCCATTTGATTGCATTTAACAGAATCTAAAGGTAAACTTAGAAGTAATAATTCGGAAGATTGAATCTGGCGAACAGCGAACATATTCGCACTTGAATCGACTATCATGAATGGATTTGCACCCAGTTGAAAGTAAAATCCAAGAGGATTATAGATGTTGTTTAACGTTCCAACATTGCCATTATCAAGCGTCAATCCGTTCCACGGAATTGTCGTGAAATATGGCATTTGACTGACATCAGGTATTGTTGCAATTGCACCTTTGGCACCATTTGCGGTTAAATTCTGAACGACTTGCTCGTAGTTTTGTTGAAATTGAAGATCAGAGGGCAAGGTTTCGTTTGTCCCGCCGGATTTTGCATAATCTAAAACGTCCTCGAGTCCGATGTACAATTGAAAAAATGTGGCGTTTTGCGCGAGTAACTCATCCAATAAACTTGTGGTTTGTGAAGCGCACATTCGGTTGTAAAAAGCATTTGTCCCTGCTAAGTTTGGATTGGTGAATTGATTTAATCGTAGTCCAGGAATGCCATAAACTGTAAAGGGATTATTTGCGTTAAAACACGATTGACTGATACTGCTTACATCTCCAATGCTTGCATCTCGGATGGGCGATAAAGAAACGTTTCCTTGACAATCGGTTTTATATCCTAAATGGAGAGGCGCGAGTCCAGCGGTACTTATTCCGATGGAAGCACTATTTATAAAAGGGATAATCGCAGGATAGGAACCAACTAATTCAAATTGTGCTGCTAGAATGTTCGCTAAGGAATTTTTCTGACCTTCATTTTTAAGGCCATCATTCATGTATCCACCCATTTGCCCGTCCCCAATATAAATGACCTTCGATACATCAAGTTCACCTTTCGATGGAATGGGGCTTTTTATTTTTGGTTCACAGGAAAGTATTCCCAATGAGGTAAAAATCAATAGACCGATGATTTGAAGATTTCTCATTACCATACATAGTTTAACGAAATACCAGGAGCCAATGCAATAGAAGTGAACGTTCCATTCAACTGTGTTTCCAAGTTCTTATCCGTTCGTTGCATGCGAGTCACATACAATGATGCATCGATGGAAAAATGATTGTTTGGAGCAAAACTGAATCCACCTGTTCCATAAAGTCGATTCGCATCTGGTGTTTCGGGGGTAACATATCCTGATTGAACAGGTGTGAAGCCAAATCCACTGCCAAGACGGAGGGTCCATTTTTTAGTTGCAGCGTAAGAAACTCCTCCGCGGAATGCAAAAATACTTTCGTATTTTCTGGCCGATTTTGTGTCACTAAGAGCGCTGGTGTTTTGGGCATAATCGAACGCAAGCGTGTCGTACACTTTCCAGTTGACGTGATTAACATCCAAAACGAAACTCCATTTCGAGTTTGGATTGAAACTAAGGCCAAGTGTCAAGACACTCGGCAGGGGTAACTGACTAGAAAATGTTCCATTTGGAAAACTACTCGTTAAAGCACTTGGAACACTAAACCTTGCGAGTCCATTGGAAACCGACATCGAAACCTTTGATCGATAGGATAGTCCAATGGAGAAGTTTGGATTTACATGGAAAAGAACTCCTGCATTGTATCCAAAACCAAGCGCTTTTCCTGCAAGTTCGGCACGGCCGTAATTTCCTAGGCTGTCTTGAACGGGAATATCCTTTTGCAGATTTACACTTCCTGAACTCAGTACAAATCCAGCTCCAAATCCAAGTCTCTCATTAAATCTATAGGAAAATGTAGGTTGGAAGAAAATCGCTTTTAAGGAAAGTCTTGTCAAAGCAAAACGACCGATCCAATTAGGTTCCCACTGCACGGTACTTCCAAAGGGTGTGTAAATCGCAAGCCCAAAAGTAAGGGGCTCAAGTGATTTTTTAAAGCGGTAAAGCCCATAAACCGAAAATGGAGTTCCAATTGGATTTTGAGTGCGATAACTTGTTTTTGTGGACGAATCGGTGAAGAGGACATTTGCAAAAATAGGTGTGCCAGCCACGTTGACCTCCGACTTATTTGCAAAGGCACTGGTACCTGGATTGAAAAACAAACTAGAGGCATCCAAAAAATTTGCAGATCCTGCGCAACCCATTCCTTGTTGTTTTTGACCTTGAAAATTAACTTGAAAACCTTGTCCGTAATACGAAAAAGAGATGAGCAATATGCAAGAATGGCAAAGTAGGTTGAATAAAGATTTCACGGTTTTGACTTGGGTTGTATCAAATATATTAAATTTAGTCGAACAAAACTTAAACCTCCACGATGAAGAGAATTCGCATTTTTTTGGTCCTAGCATCCCAGTTATGCTTCTTTCCATTATTTTCCCAGAATATGCCTGCTTACGAAATATATACAGCCAAAGGCAAAAAAACAAGTTTCAAAAAGTTAGTGGAAGCAACAGAAAAAAAGGAATTGATTTTATTCGGTGAGTTTCATGACAATCCAATTACTCATTGGTTGCAATTCGAATTGACAAAGGAAATGTATGCGCAAGTTGGCGCACAACTCGAATTGGGTTTTGAAATGTTTGAACAAGATCAGCAAGCTTTGCTTACCATGTATTTAGCCGGTGGTTTAACTGAAAAACAATTCAAGGATTCCCTTCGTTTGTGGCCAAATTATGAAACGGATTATGCTCCATTGATTAAATTCGCAAAAACCAAACAATTGTATTGTGTCGCTTCCAATGTCCAGCGTAAATATGCCTCCCTCTTGTTTAAAAAAGGCAGAGCTGCATTTGACACGATAAGTCCGGCGGTCAGAGCACAAATGGCGCCAATTGATTTTAAGGTGGACACTAGTCTTTCCCAATACAAAGAGGTTTTCTCCATGGGTGGACATATGGGTCCAAACATGGGGATGAACATGGTCGAATCACAGGCATTCAAGGATGCAACGATGGCACAATTTATTTTAGAAAATCCTGGGAGGAAAGAGGGCACAGTTCACCTTCATTTTAACGGGGCCTTTCACTCTGATTTTTACCAAGGAATCCTATGGTACGTGCAGCAAAAACAACCTGAAATTCGCGTGTTAACCATTTCTACTGTGACACAGGGTGATGTTCGAAAATTAGATAAGGAGCATATTGGACGTGCGGACTTTATCATTTGCGTCCCTGAAACCATGACACGAACACACTAAGAATTTCTTGAAATCGCAGTAACTTTTGCGGAAATGCTTCCTTGTATCGTTTGTGTTACTATTTCAGTGTCGACTTGAATAATGGCGTTTTCATCGATTGCTTTACCATTGATTCTGGTGATGCTATATCCTCGCTTCAATACATGAATGGGGTCTAGGAATTTTACTTTCTCTGCTAATTGTGACAAGTTGCGTTCTTCTTTATCAAGGAAAAATTGAACGTGAGGCTTTAACCGTGTTGCTTGGTTTTCGATGTGTTGCAAGTGAATGGTCAATTGATTTCTCGATTGGGATTGAACTTGAAATTGGAGGTTTAGAAAGCGTTCTTTTGCCGATTGAATTCGTTTAATAACACCATGATGTACAAGATTGGCAGCGGAAGTAAGTGCCTGCTTTTTAAGTGAAAGGGTTCGTTCACTTTGAAGCGACATTTGTTTAGCTAAGTGCTGTATTTCTAAATCGAACTCCCGGAAAGTAAGCACCAGGAATTCGGCTAATTGAGTAGGGGTGATGGCATTCCGATATGCCACCATTTCGGCCACGGTTAAATTCGTTGAATGTCCGATGCCTGTCAAAACAGGAATGGGAAAAGAAGCGATTGATTTGCAAAGATCAAAGTGGTTGTAGCACGTCATACCAACTTCTGCTCCTCCGCCTCGAACAATCACGACCACATCAAAAAGCTCAATGTTGTCTTTAATTTTTTCCAGTGCAGCGCAAATGGATTGAACGGCTAAATCTCCCTGAACATATGCTTCAAAGAGTGTTGTTTCGAAGCGATAGCGATAGGGATTTTCTTGTAAAACTTGATAAAAATCCGAAAGTCCCTTGCTTGAATCACCTGAAATGATGGCAATTCGCTTTGGTAAAAGAGGGAATTCCTTGGTTTGATTGCAATTAATTAATTGAAGAGCTTCTAATTTTTTCAATGTTTCTTCTCTTTCTCGCTGTAATTCACCGAGGGAATAGGAGGGATCGATGTCTAAAATTTGCAAGGTTAATCCAAAGGTCGGATGAAATTGAATTTTAACTAGGAGCAAAAGTGTTTTGCCATCTTGAAGAGGTTCCTTGACCACGCGGATAAAGGCTTCATTGATTCGTTCAAGTTGTTGCTTCCATATGTTTCCTGTCATTTGGGCAACAATTTTACCACCTTCTTTTTGGACCAATTCCGGAAAAGCGTGACCACTGGGATAGCGATTCATTTTATGCATTTCGGCTTTTACCCAATATTGAGTAGAATAGCGGTCTTCCATTGTTTTTTGAATGGATTGAACGACTTGTTTTAGTGAAAATACCTGTTTTTCGGGCTGACTCATGCGCTTAATTGGAAGAATAAAGGTAGAAAAAAGACCTTAGTTACTTCAAAGGAATTCCACGAGAACTTACTGGACCTGAGTTTTTGCTTTTTTCGATGGTGATGACAAAGGTCGTACCTACACCCACTTGACTTTTCACTTGAATGGATTGTCCATGTGATTCCACAATGTGCTTTGCAATAGCAAGGCCGAGACCGGAGCCTCCTTCGTTTCGATTCCTGCTTTTTTCCACTCGGTAAAACCGTTCAAATAAGCGCGAAAGGTGGTGTGGTTCTATACCTGGACCATTATCTTTAAATTCCAACAAGTAACGGTCTTCGATGTCTAAGATAGAAACCTTAAGTTCTCCGTTTTCTTTTCCATAGGAGATGGCATTTGAAATCAGATTCGTAAATACTTGTCCCATTTTATTACGGTCCGCTTGCACATACTTGGCTGAAAAGCTTTTTTCAAAATTTAGCTTAAAATTTTTCTCTTTCCCGATGAGTTCAAACGTTTCAAATGATTCTTTCAATAATTCAACGATGTCAAACGATCGAATTTCCAAGCGAAGGTTTTCTGTTTCCATGCGCGTTATTTGATCCAAGTCGTCCAAAATACCGGTGATGCGATCCGTAGATTTAGAGGCGCGCTCGAGGAATGCTCTGTTGACATTTGGATCTTCGAGTCCACCATCTAGTAAGGTCAGTAAATAACCTTGAATGGAAAAAACGGGTGTTTTTAATTCGTGAGCTAAGTTTCCAAGAAATTCTTTTCTGAATGCGGCCTGTTCTTTTAATTTGGAAATTTCAATGGCGCTATTTTCTTTCCATTCAGAAACGTTTTTTTCAGCATCTTCCATGAGTGAATCAATGGATTTTGAAAAAGTAATGTTTTCTGGTTGATTTATTTGAATCGATCGATAGATCAGTGATAAGCGGTATTGAATAAAACCTTTGAGTAAAAAATAAAATACCAAGTATGCAAAAATGCCTGAAACGATTGGAATGGCAATGATGAGGTTTTTACTCAGTGCAATCATACTGAAATGTACGATGAGTGTAAAAAGGAAGCTGATGAGCATAAAAGCCAAACTCCCATAAAAAATTAATAAACTAGGTCTTGCTGTTTTCATTTATCCTTGAAGGTATATCCGACACCTTTTATGGTACGAATATAGTCATCTCCAAGCTTTTCACGTAATTTTCGAATGTGAACATCGATGGTTCTTTCACCAACTACGGTCTCATTTCCCCAAACAACGGCTAATATTTGGTCGCGGTTGAACACTTTTCCTGGTCTACTCGCAAGCAATTCCAAAAGTTCGAATTCTTTTTTAGGTAAGGTCAGCGTTTCGCCATTCAGTACTACGATGAAGCGATCACGGTCAATCACGATACTTGAATTTGCGGTTTGATCGGTCGATTTGATTCTTCTCAAAAGCGATTCGATTTTACTTAATAGCAACCTAGGTCGGATGGGTTTATTGATGTAATCATCTGCGCCAGCTTCAAATCCTGCGATTTGGGCATAATCTTCAGTGCGTGCCGTTAGAAAAGCAATGATGGGTTGATTTAGGTTTAAATCTTTCCGAATGATCTGACACGTTTCGATGCCATCCATTACCGGCATCATGACATCCAAAAGGATGAGGGAAGGGTTGATTTGTTGAACAATGCGCAATGCTTCTTGACCATTGGAGGCAACATACACTTTATAACCTTCTTTTCGGATGTTATAAGAAAGGAACTCCAGAATATCTGGTTCATCATCAACGATTAAAATGGTATGTCCTTTTGAGTTCTCCATAGGAATAAAAAAAAGGCTGCTAGATCTAAATCTAGCAGCCATTGAGGTTAAATTATTTTTGAATCAGCAATTTTTGTGTCTCACTTACATTTGAACTTGTCAAACGAACGGTGTAGAAACCAGATGATAAATTGGCAACATTAAAGGTGATTAAATTAGCTCCCATTTGGTTAGAAACTTGATTGTTTAACACACGACCTGTTGCATCAATTAATTCGATGTTCATGAATTCAGCAACTTGCTCAAATGTAACATTTACTTCTTCATTTGCTGGATTAGGATAGATGGACAAGTTAGATGTTGACAATTCATTCATTCCAACTGTCACATCAACTAAGAACATCACTGTGTCTGAACAGTTACCATTGATTGCTGTTAGAACCACCGTGTAAGCACCGTTCACTGCGTAAGCATGAGCAGGAGCAGTAGCTGAAGAGTTCGTGAAATCTCCGAAATCCCAAGAATATGAACTTGCTCCGGTTGACGTATTTGTAAAGGTTGCCACGTTACCGTTTAAAGTCATGGTACCTGATGCTGTTGGTGTAGCAGTGAAGGTAATGTTAATTGCGCTTGAAGCACCGACTCCATCACATGCATTTGCATTTGTTGTTACAACGTTTACGTTCGGAGTGCTTGCCGTTAATTGAATGCTTTGAGTCGTTGCACCTGTTGACCACAAATAACTATCAGAAGTTGAAGCAGTAATGGTAACAACATCGCCCTCACATGCTTGTGTAGCGGAAGCATTAATTGTTGGTGCTGGTGCATTTGAAACGTTTACAGAAATCGGCGTGGAAACAGAAGAACAACCATTTACATCGGTAACAGTTACCGTATATGAACCGGAAGTTGTTACAGAAATAGTTGCCGTTGTAGCATTGGTTGACCAAAGATTTCCGTTTGATGCACTTGAAGTTAAATTCACTGACCCACCTGTACAAAACGTTGTTGGTCCATTTGCAGCAATAGTTGGAGTAGCTGGCAAAGCATTCACTGTAATCGTCATTGCGATACGTGGACTTTCATCGTTGTTAAGATTCGCTTGACTCACATAATACATAAATGTACCTGCTGTTGACGTTGATGGTGTTGGAGCCGTGGTTGTGTAAGTTCCACCCGTAGGCTGAGTATACCAACGCAATGTGTTTCCAAGAGAAGCAACAGCTGTTAATGCTGTAGCGTTTGAACCTACGCAATACGTGTAAGATGCCGTTGTCGTTGTAGGCGCAGCTACGCTGAAGAATTTCGCATTCGTAAAGTTTGCACCAGTTGCTGCTACAGAGCTAGTAGCTAGACGTGCATCAGGAGTAACTCCAAGGGGAGTAAATAAATTCATCCAATTGATTTGAGCAATTGATTGAGTAGAGTCGTTACCATCTGCACCCCAGAAAGAGGAGTAAAATGCTGAAGTTGAAGCAGCGCCGCCACTTGTTCCTGCATTGTAGATGGTGTTGGTATTGTTTGCAAAGTTAGTGGTGTAATTATGAGCAAAAACAAGGCTATCTCCGTTTACGTTATTCACCACTGCTGTTCCTTCGATAGATAAACCTTTTTCCCATCCTGTTACAATTGAATTGAAACAAGAGGTCGATGTATTTCTTCTTAAACGGAACGCTTTTTCAAATTTCTCGCCAATAGGTAAAGCGATTGTACCATTTCCTTTTGGACCAACAATGGTACCATTAGAGAAAATTGGCATGGTTTTCGGTTGTGCTGTTGAACCTGCAGCATCGTTATCTGATTCGAAACAGTTGGAGTCACCTGGTGCATCGAATAAGTCTTTGTCACGAATAGATAAGAAAAATTGAACTTTCCCTCTGTATCCGAAATCGGTATCAAAATCATCGTCTAGTCCTCTGTATGCGATTAAGTGCTTACAGTTCACTGTTCCACCAAACCATTCAAAAGAGTCATCTCCACTGAATGATACTTGAACGTTATCTACAATTGT
>Ga0208592_1000096_pt1 | contig 25873 bp, 19 predicted proteins | sample LakMenE18May10ns_FD_150712 | JGI IMG/M metagenome (GOLD analysis project Ga0208592, IMG submission 150712) | Freshwater microbial communities from Lake Mendota, WI - 18MAY2010 deep hole epilimnion ns (SPAdes) | ecosystem: Environmental > Aquatic > Freshwater > Lentic | place: Lake Mendota...
CCGGAACAATGGAAGAAGGAACGAATTCAACTACGGAACTTGGAACAAGTACCGAAACAACTCAAACGGGTTCTTCGTCCACCGGAACAATGGAAGAAGGAACGAATTCAACTACGGAACTTGGAACAAGTACCGAAACAACTCAAACGGGTTCTTCGTCCACCGGAACAACAGAAGAAGGGACGAACACAACTACAGAACTTGGATCAAGCACGGAAAACACTCAAACAGGTACTTCGTCCACAGGAACAACAGAAGAAGGAACGAATTCAACTACGGAACTTGGATCAAGCACGGAAAACACTCAAACGGGTTCTTCATCCACCGGAACAACAGAAGAAGGGACGAATACAACTACAGAACTTGGAACAAGTAACGCAACAACCCAAACGGGTTCTTCATCCACCGGAACAACAGAAGAAGGAACGAACACAACTACGGAACTTGGAACAAGTACCGCAACGACTCAAACGAATGATCAAACATCCAATTCAGCCATAGAAATTGATCCGGCGCTGGAGGTGATTTCATTGAGTAATATCCCATCGAATCCTCAAATAAGTGCTATCGAAAGTCAACTAGAGCAACTTAGGAAGGAAGAAAATGCTACTTTGTCCAAAACAGAAAAGGAAAAACGCATCGAACAGATGGAGTTTGACCTAGATTTAGCCAAACGACAAGAAGCGGTTCAAGTATCGATGAATCGAATGATTCAAACTTTCCCTAGTCTCCGTCAAATTCAAGAAGAAGACCAGCGCATCAATAAGCTCACCTTGGAAGTGCAAGAACAAGCGATTTTAACGGCTCTTTCCTTGGAAAACAATCCTGAGCGAAAATCAATGTTGGAAGCTGAGTTAAAGCAGGTTCAAGCTTCCAAAACAAATCAATCAAGCTCGAAAGAAACCCAAATTACACCTGCAGAATTGGAAATTCCTCTGTCAAGAACGGAACCTGTCGAATTGGAGGAACTGCGTCAATTGAATGCTTATTTCACCTATGTAAACAATCGAGTAAACTACCAAGCGAAGGAACAGGAATTAGTGCTTGTCCAAACGAAGAAAATAGTTGCAGTGGATAGCATTCGAAATTTATTGACTTCAACGGATGAAATCCAAGTCAAATCGCTGCGTAGATTAGCGGCACAATTTGATTCATTGGATCAAAAGGAATCACAATTAAGACAAGAAATTCAAGCTGTGCATGCGCAAATGCTTCAAAGTGAAAACCAAGCAGATTTTGAATGGATGATTCAACATCAGGTTCAAGGAAAAACAAAAGCCTCAGAAAACCTCGAAGAGGCAATGGTTCCATCCAGTCCATTTGTTGTTTCACCGGTAACTAATTTAAATCAAGTTTTTCCCGCTCACCCGGTAAATGTACCCTTGCCAGATGGCTTGATCTTCAGGGTACAGGTTGGTGCTTTCCGCAAGCCAGTTCCGAATCAGTTGTTTAGAGAATTCGGACCTGTTTCAGGTGAGCTATTACCAAATGGACTGACGTGCTACCTTGCTGGCTATTTTAATGGCACAGGAGATGCGTTAGATGCACGCACCATGATTCGCCGTTTCGGATACGCCGATGCCTTTATCGTGGCTTATTGTGATGGGAAGCGCATTACCTACAATCAAGGTAAAATAATGGAGCAAAATGGCACGTGCCGCAAAAAAACGCCTGAGGAATTGCAAATTGCCGTAAATCAAATACTGCCAGGAATCGTTCCGCCGGTTCAGCAGACAACAACTGTACCTGCCGAGGTGAATAATGCAGTTGATCCAAATAGTACCGAAGCAAATTTGGAATTGTATTACACCGTTCAAGTTGCGGTCTACAATAAAGCCATTGCTGCGGATAATATAAAAGGAGTGAACGAATTGTTGGTAACCAAAACGGAAAAAGGGCAATACCGCTATTCATCTGGAGAGTTCATTCGTTTTGACGAAGCGCGTAAAAGAAAGAATGAAGTTGTCGCAAAAGGAATTCCAGATGCGTATGTGGTGGCTTATTATCGCGGAAAACGCATTTCCATCGCTCAAGCAAATCAATTAGAAGCTTCGGGAATTCGTCCAAAGAAACGAGGAGAAAATACCTCTATCAATGAGACCAATCAGTTCGCTCAAACGACTCAACTCATTGAAGTACCAGAAATCAAACCTGTCGTAAAAGTGGATACAATGGTTCAATATGAACTTAAAGTCGAGGAGGATAACTTCCTGCCTCAATTGACACGATTGAATCGCATCGGAACCTTTACGTATCAAGCAGATAAAAACAGGATTATTTCAGAGAAATACAAATTGGAAAACATAAGCATTCAACAACAAATGTACTTGTCGGACATGAAACGCATGAATGAACGGAAGTCCCGCATTCCATCCGTTTCCTTCGAGTTAAGTGTCATAAAAAGCGAGCAATATGATTGGTTGCTACACCAATCTGTGAGCTATGAAGTTGAAATGTTAGAGGAAGGGTATGTTTTTACGTTTTACCCTGAAAACAAAGAACAAGCAGATTGGATCAATGCTGCAGCACAAGAATTTAAATGGACCATTAAACAGAAATAAATGAGTACTATTGCACCAAAGGAACGCGTTCAACGCAAAGAAAAAACAGAAGAGGAAAGGGGTTTAATCCTTTTCAATGATGATGTGAATTCTTTTGATCACGTCATTACTTGCCTTGTGAAAATTTGCAAGCACGACATGGTTCAAGCGGAACAATGCGCCTGGATCGTTCATACAAATGGCAAATGTTTGGTCAAGACAGGTTCATTTGACGAAGTTCAAACCATGTGTTTGCGTTTATTAAATCAAGGCTTAAGTGCCAAAGTCGACTAATATGAAAATTACCTTTCAATCCAAGGGCACCTTATACATCACGCTACTTTGCGTTTTGGGAAGTTTTGTTGTCATGAATGTTCCGAGTGGAACCTTTCGCCATTTGTTTATTTTAAATGGGGATGCCCAATTTACCAACTGGAAATGGTACCTTAGTTTGATTAGTTATGTTTTTGGTCATTCCTCCATTGAACACCTACTAGGAAACATATCCCTGCTGCTTATTTTAGGTCCAATCATCGAATTAAAGTACGGCACGAAGCGATTTGTTTTAATGAGCGCCATCACTGCCTTGGCGACAGGAATTTTACATACACTGTTGTGGGACAATCACCTTTTAGGTTGCAGTGGACTCGTGTTCATGTACATTGTGCTTTCTACCTTGTTGAACATCCGAAACCGCGAAATACCGTTTACTTTTATCTTGGTGGTCGTATTGTATTTTGGAATGGAAGTATTATCCTCTTGGCAGGAAAGCCAGATTTCTCATTTTGCCCATTTATTTGGTGGAGCGATGGGAGCATTTTGGGGATTTTACCGAAGGTAATTACTGCCTTTTTGTTTCTCTGAAAAATTTCTCGATTGTTTCGTAGCGTCCGTTTGGTGTTGGACTCAATGCAGGAGATGCATACAAGAAAAGGCTTGGGTCGAATAACAAGTACATTGGAAAACTAGTTAATTGCAAACTCTTCCACATTTCATGGTCCGCGGCTAAAGCGAATTTATCCCAAGTAATCGCATCCAGGTTTCGTTGTTCTGTTTTTGTATAAGAGATATTGGCAGGATAAATGGTGACAAATTGAAATTCCGAACCATATTTTGCTTGCAGTTTTTTCAAAGCCGAAATTTCGCTAACGCATCGTTCTAATGATGGATTAAAGACGTGCAAGTAAATCCACTTTCCTTGGTAGCGATCAAATGATTTATTCTCTGAAAGCGCATAGTTTGGAGCTTTCATGCCGATTTGCATCAATTTGAATAAGGCAAGTAATTCGTTCGCAATTCCACGATGTTCCTTAAATCCACTTTCCTTTCGCATGGCGTACAGCAAATCAAAAATCAACAGTTTATCTAAATAACTTTCGTAATAAGCTTCCTTGCACATCAATAAAATCACAAATTCAGCACGCTTTTTTGTTTGTACGTATGGATCTTCGGAAAGCGCTGTCGTTAACTCAGGCAATGAGCCTTTGATTAAGGCTTTTTCCACATTCGTTTTAATTTCTTTGTCTAGCTGAAAAATGTATTTTTCATAGAACAAGGAGGCGAATTCAATGTATTTAGGATTGTTGTATAAGATGCTGTCACTGCTCAAGTAAAATTCAAATTTATCTTGCCTTGATGGACCACCGAGTATGTTGAAATTATCCACCGTGATGCCGACGCTGTATTTTAAGTAATCAAAAAAGAAACTTGACTTCTGTTCTTTGTAAACGTCGGTCGTTTCTTGTTTGAAGGTCCTTACCTTTGCAATGAACTGCTCAGGATGTACATCCTTTAGTTGGTAAATGTCGGCAATGCTTTCGTCCATCCATGCTTCAAATCCCAAGATCTCATAATTCACATCGCTCGAATCCAAGCGAAAAAAGAGCATTTCAATTTCTTTGTTTCGTTCAAGTGAACTAACAAATTCTTCAGGTTCTGGCAACTCAATGAAATAGGTTGTGTTCGGTTGAATGTAGAGCCAAGCATAGAAGTTTGCTCCCCTTAATACGACTTTCTCAATCTGATCGTTCATGAAGTTGAACTGAAATATGGCGTTCGAATCCACTTTTGCCCTTCCAATTTCAACTTCCGCTTCGCTAATGTAATCCGTTACACGGTACGCACGTATTTCATCTGATTTCCAATTCGAAATGCCACGTACGATTGTTTGACCCTGAACAAGGTTGAACAGGAAAATGAAAAGTGTGAAACAAAAAAGTAGGTATCGTTTGTTCATCGAGTTATTTAACGAGAATCGAAGGTGAGGTTACAAAGGGAGAAATGTCAGCTTTATTTTGATGCATTTCGCGGATAATGGATGAGTTGATGGCGCTGTGCTCCTGACTTGTTAAAAAGAACACCGTTTCTATTCCGGAAATGGCACAGTTCATATGTGCGATGGATTTTTCGTATTCAAAATCTTTGGAATCACGCAAGCCTCTGACAATATGTGTTGATTCAATTTCCTTGCAGAAATCAACGGTGAGCTTTTGATACGTTTGGACCTTTACTTGTGGTAAATGGGCAAATAAGGAACGAATGTGCTCCACTCGGCTTTCTACGGTAAAGTAACCTTGTTTTTTACTGTTGATTCCTACTCCGATGATGATTTCATCAAAAAGATCGAGGGATTTCAACACAACTGCTTCGTGTCCTTTTGTAAATGGATCGAAGGATCCTGGAAATAAACCGCTACGCTTCATAGCTTAAAAAACTAAAATGTACATTGCCAAAGTTACGAGAAAACGCGAAATGTGGCAGTGCTTCTAAATTGGTCTGTTTCCCGTGTTCAACGATGAGAAGTCCACCAGGTTTCAATAATTTTTTATCAAAAATGGTTTGTATTAATTCCTCGTGAAAATGCAGGTGGAATGGGGGATCAGTGAAAATCAAGTCGTATTGCACATTTTGAGCATTTCGGCAATACACCACGCAATCGGATTTGTAGGCTTGCATCTGTTCCTCAATTTCGAGGTCTCGAATGTTTCCTTTCAAGTATTGTACGCAGCGAGGATGACTGTCAATGGATAGCACATGTTTGGCACCGCGAGAGACAAATTCAAACGAAATATTTCCTGTTCCAGCGCATAAATCCAATATTTCCATGTCGTCAATATCCACGCGATTTTCGAGCACATTGAACAAGCCTTCCTTCGCGAAATCGGTTGTCGGACGAGAAGGGAAATTAGGGGGCGTTGCGAAACGCTTTCCTTTTAAGAAACCACGGATGATGCGCACAAAATAGATTTTTGGTAAGCTGCTTGAGAAAAATAAGACGTGTCAAATTCATTGAAATCTTTGAACTGTTTCCAAAGGTTTTCGAACTCATCCTGATTAAATCGAGACGAAAGGACATACGCTTGTAATGAATTCACCTTTGGTAAATTCATTTTTTGGTGATTGGACAAAATAAAATACAACACATCCGTTGCCGCTTGGTATTCCGCTGGCAGACACAATTGTAATTGTCCATTTCGCTTTACGGATAGGACAAAGGTCTGGTCAAAAAGAATCAGATAGGTACTGTCAGCTGGACTTTCGGTAAATTGCTTGTGAAGGATAAAAGTCAAGTGGCTATGTACTTTTTTTTGCAATAAAGTTATGTGAGCCAATTCGATGACCCATGCTGGCACGGCGTATACTACCACTAGTTGTAAGGCATGAATTTGTTCAAACTGAATGCTCATTCCCGTTAGTGGTTTACCAAAATTCAATTGGTAATACGTTTCCAATTCACTTTCTTGAAACAAGGTCATCGGAATCAAGGTGAAGTAGGGATCAAACCACGTAATGTGTTGAATGACTGCATCCGAAAGTTGTTGGCGAATGCGGTCTTTCAATTCTTCAATGGAAAAGGGTTTACTTGGATCAAAAGGAATGAATTCGGAATGAAATTCACCAGGAACATCCTCAGAAATAATCTGAAGAGCTTCCGCTTGAAAATCAAGAAATCGTTTTTTTTGCATGTGAATCCTACTTTGTTCCGCTACATGAACCATTCCCTTGTCTTTTTTCAAAACAATCACGATTATTCATGTCATACAAAGCTACAATATTTAACTTTATGCCCACGCCTTCCCTGGGAAAAATCCCTTTGAAGCATCTTGCAGAAATGAATCAACGTAGAGAAACATACTTAAACGCAGTTCGAGGTCATTTTCAATTTGATTTCACACCCAATCAATTGGATGCGTTACATACGTTTTTTGATTTTTTTATGCAGGAACATGGACGAAAAGTCTGGCAATTGTCAGGGTTTGCGGGGACAGGTAAATCCAGTTTGGTTTCTGCATTGGTGAAAACATTGAAGCAAGAGAAAATTGGTTTTAAATTGTTAGCGCCAACAGGTAGGGCAGCAAAAGTTCTTTCAAACTTTGCTGGTTATCCTGCGAGTACCATCCACAAGCAAATTTATTTTTCGGGAAATGAGTTAACGAATTCAAAAATAACACCGGCTAAAAACTTGCATAAGAATACCTTGTTTTTTGTGGATGAATCATCCATGATCAGCAACGAATCCGAGTATGAGGGACCAAACGTGTTACTGGATTTGATGAATTACGTCTTTACAGGCGTAAATTGCCATTTGATTTTTATCGGAGATTTAGGTCAGTTGCCACCTGTTGGACAAGAAGAGTCCATTGCCTTAAACAAGGAGGCATTTGAAGCGTTGTTTCCATCAGTGATGGTTTTTTCAAGCCAATTAACTGAGGTTGTTCGGGTAAATGAACATTCTGCCATTTTAAAAAATGCGACATTCATTAGAGGGAAAGCGGATTTTGAATTGCCTTTCATTTACGATGTGGATGAAAAAAGCACCTTCCGCTGTGAGGGAAATGAATTTCAAGAGTGGATTGAAGGATCCTATGATCAAGTAGGAGTAGAGGACACCATTGTTTTGACCTTGTCGAATAAGCGCGCCAACCAGTGGAACCAAGAAATTCGTCAACGACTATTCTACCGGGAAGATGTGTTGGAAAAAGGCGATCTATTGATGATAGTGAAGAATAATTATTTTTGGCTGGACCCTAGTTCGGTTATGGGTTTTATTGCTAATGGAGAGTTAGCACGTGTCGAACGTGTGCGCAAAGTAGAAGTTCAGTATGGTTTTGAATTTGTGCATGTCGACCTTCAATTTGTCGATTATCCGGAAGTCCCAAGTATTACAGTCATCGTGCATTCAGGCAGCCTATTGGAAGAAGCGCCAAGCATGAAGCGAGACAAAATAAGTCAGTTGTTTTACGCCATTGAAAAAGATTTCATCGATGAAAAAGCAAAGAACAAACGTTACCAGAAAATCCTTAAATCACCGTATTTTAATGCACTTCAAATCAAATATGCACATGCGGTGACCGTGCACAAAGCACAAGGTGGACAATGGAAACATGTATACATTGATTATGGATTTATTCCAGAAGAAATGAAGACAAAAAATTATTTACGTTGGTTGTATACCTCGGTGACACGGGCCACTGAAAAGCTCACCTTCCTAAATTTCCCTAAAGATGCTTTTCGGCAATTAGTCGATTGACAAATTTCCCCAACACTTCAATGCTTTACGTTGGTGTTGGTTGAGTATTTCCAAGCGATGAACAGAATGTGTGAGGTAGAAGAAACGATTCACTTCAGGCAGTGTTTTTTCCAACAAGCGCCCATTTCGGTTAATGAGCAGCGTTTTTATGCCTGAATCGTTGTAATTCAACCAAGCATCTAGGTTTCCTTGTAATCGCATGTGATTGACTCCAAGGATTTCGTCGTTGATGGAAAGTCCACCAAGGTCTGCAGGTGATCCCGGGTAGATTGCGTTTATTTGAAAATCAGGACCTTTCGGAGAAACCTTCATCCCTAATTTAGCTTCAGAATAACTTGGCGATGGAACTTGCTTGATTTCTAAACCAAAAAATTCACAGGCCTCCACTAAAATGGATTCATACGGTTCTGTGCCAAATACAAATCGATCAAAAAATTCCTTGAATGAAATCCCGCTAACATTCTCTAGGGTTTCTTGGTAATCTTGCCAAGTATAACCCATTCCTTTTACCGCAAAATTGAAATACAAGCGTTTCATCACTTCCTGAATTCCATATTTATGGTTCGTTGCCTCGCGCAGTTTCATGTCGGTAACAAATGCCAATAAACATCCCTCCGTGTAGATGGAAACTTTACGTCCCGGTGCTCCAGGAGTATAACCATCCAACCAGGTATCAAAAGACGATGCTCCCACGGAATAATGAAACCTTCCAGGATTATCGAAATGTTTTTGAAGTTGCTTGGATAGTTCCAGTAAATACTGATCCAAGGTAAACACACCACTTCTCAATAAATACAGATCACCTAGATACGTTGTGATTCCTTCGTAGACAAATCCTGAAACAGAGTAGTTTTCTTCCTTGAAATCATAGGGCTGCATTTCAGCAGGACGAATGCTCTTTACATTCCAAACATGGTATAATTCATGAGAAGAAACACCTAGAAGTTCTTTGTAAAGCGACCCAAAAACATCGTGATTCGGTCCTAAAGTGATGACGGTGCTTTCTAAGTGTTCTACTCCGTGGTAGGCACTATATGGAAGCGTTTGAATGAGAAAGTGAAATTCATTTACGGGAAATTCACTGAAATCTTCTATTTGAGCACGTGTGAATTTTTCAAAATCCGAAAGTACTTTATCCCATTGAATGAATTTTTGGTTGTTAAACCAAACGTGAAAATGGTAGCCATTTACTTCATAAGAAGCTTGCTCAAGCTGTGCAGAGCAGATAAATGGACTATCCGCAAGTTGATCGAAATGGGCAACGACGCATCGATTGTCTTCGAATTTCAAAGAGGAAGCGATTTTCCATGAAGCAGGAATGTCAAGGCTCAATTCGTATGCATGTGTTTGATCAGCGAAGAGAAAACAATTGACTGGATTCACATATAATTGCTGGTCATCGAGGTAACTTGATCCTGCATTCAATTCGCTTGCATAGTAGGAATATTCTACTCGAACAAATTGGCAATCTGTTGTTTGGATTTGCCAGGTGTCCTTGTTTGACTTTTCAAATGCCAACACCTTATTTTGTTCATCAAAAACACGAAATCCTTTGATGTTTTTGGCGAAGTTCCCTAATTCGTAGCGTCCAGGACGCCAAGAAGCTAAATGCAAGCTGAGGTGGTTTTCAGGACAAGGAAACGTCGCGGAAAATTGAATGTAACGTTGCTGGGCATTAACGCAGGAAATGCGGTATTGTATCATCGAAGACATTACGCGTATAGTTCTTGTTGCAATTGGGTGATTTTGTCATCTGCCAAATATTCATCAAAAGACATCATTTTATCGATGATTCCGTTTGGCGTGATTTCAATGATGCGGTTAGCAACGGTATTCACTAATTCGTGGTCATGAGAAGTAAACAATAAGGTTCCTTGGAATTCTTTCATGGCATTGTTCAATGCAGTGATGGATTCCAAGTCCAAGTGATTGGTCGGTTCATCCATCAAAAGGAGGTTAGCTTTCGCCAACATCATTTTTGAAAGCATGCAACGCACTTTTTCACCACCCGAAAGGACACTCGCATTTTTCATGGCTTCCTCACCTGTAAATAACATGCGACCTAAAAAGGTACGCAAATAGACTTCTTCACGTTCCTCATCGGTTTGCGCATATTGACGTAACCAATCAATTAAAGGAACTTTTGCTTCAAAATAATGGTGGTTGTCGTTTGGTAAATAAGCGGTGGTAATGGTCGTCCCAAATGTGAATTCACCTGAATCCGCTTTCATGTTCTTCGTTAATACTTCAAAAAAGGCCGTTAATGCAACAGAATCCTTGGAAACGAATGCGATTTTATCCCCTTTATTGATGGTAATATTGATTTCTTTAAACAAGGTTTTACCATCCGCTATTTTGGATAAATGTTCAATGTTTAAAATTTGATTTCCTGCATCGCGGTCTTGGTGGAAGGTAATTCCAGGATACCTTCTGGATGATGGTTGAATTTCTTCTAGATCTAAGTTGTCGAGCATTTTACGACGGCTTGTTGCTTGTTTGGATTTGGACGCATTGGCAGAAAAGCGCGCAATGAAATCCAATAATTCCTTTTTCTTTTCTTCTGCTTTTTTGTTTTTATCAGAACGTTGTCTTGTTGCCAACTGAGATGATTGGTACCAGAAGGAGTAATTTCCGGTAAACATATTGATTTTGCTGTAATCGATGTCACAAATGTGTGTACAAACGGTATCGAGAAAGTGACGGTCATGCGATACAACGATCACGGTATTTCTAAAATCCAATAAGAAGTCTTCCAACCAAGAGATCGTTTTTAAGTCAAGGTCATTCGTAGGCTCATCGAGAATCAAAACATCCGGATTTCCGAAAAGTGCTTGAGCAAGTAAGACACGTACTTTTAAATCGTTTGAAAGCTCCTCCATTAATAAATAATGCTTGGATTCGTCGATCCCCAAGTTGCTGAGTAAAGTAGCTGCATCTGTTTCAGCGTTCCAACCTTCAAGATCGGCAAATTCACCTTCCAATTCAGCTGTTTTCATTCCATCCGCTTCAGTGAAGTCTTCCTTTGCGTAAAGCGCATCCTTCTCCACCATGATTTCATACAAGCGTTTATGTCCCATGATCACTGTTTGTAGAACCTGAACTTGGTCGAATTCAAAGTGATTTTGTTTCAAGAAAGCCATGCGTTTTCCAGGCTCTAATTCCACGCGACCGGTTGTTGGATCTTGGTCTCCAGTGAGAATCTTTAAAAAGGTTGATTTACCAGCCCCATTTGCACCAATGACACCATAACAGTTTCCATTGACAAATTTTACATTTACTTCGTCGAAAAGTACGCGTTTTCCGAACTGGAGGGATAGGTTATTTACACTTAACATGCTTCAAATTTTGCGCAAAGATACGCAAAAGAAATCAGCTATTCGAACAGCAATAAACGAAGGCTGGTGGAAAGTTAAGCGCTGCATATTCGATGGTGACTTTTTTAAAGAGGCTTTTGAAGTGTTTTTTGGATTGCAGTGTATACTGAAACTGAATAAATGTACCCACTTGTGTTAAGCAATGTAGCACTCCTTGCATGATGCTAACCCTTAATTCTTTCGGGAAATTGGAGAGTGGGAGCGAGGATACCACGCAATCCGCTTTTTCAAATCCAAGTTCAGAAAGGATTTTGCCAAGGTCACCTGCGGAGCCGTGCACAATGTGGCAATTTTCTTGGTTTATTTTCTTAGCTAAATTCTGATAGAATACATCGTTCAATTCAATCACGACCAAATGCGCATCAGGATGAAGTTTTTTAAGAATTTTATCGGTAAAAATCCCTGTTCCCGGACCAAGTTCAACAATGACTTTAGCCGTTTGAAAAGGGATGTGTTTCAGCATTTTTTTCGCCAAAAAGCGGGAACTCGGTATAAGCGAGCCAACCATTTTATTTTGCTTGAAAAACTGCTGAATGAATGATTTTTTTGACACCTTATGCGAGTTGAAGGCTTGCTTGCGAGCCATGAATAATTCCGATTACTTTTCCTTTCAACAATTGATCTTTGAAGGGGCTAAATCGCTTGTGATTGGATTCGTTTGACCACTCGAAGTCCATGCTTGGATCGAAAAGTGTTAAATCCGCTCTGTTGCCCACTTCAATGCTAATGGAAGGGATTCCAGCAATTTCCCGGGCTCGGTCGCTTAATGCAGAAACCACTTTTTTCAGGTTCATTTCCTTCGTGGAATTCAACGCGGCGAAACATGTTTCCAACTGGGGTGCCCCAAAATTCGCCAAGTCGAATTCAAGTTCTTTTTCTTCGGTGTCTGCAGGACGGTGGTCTGAAGCGATGGCATCAATTGTTCCGTCTAATACTCCTGCCCAAAGCGCTTTACGGTCGGATTCCTTGCGTAACACAGGTAAAACCTTTACATGTGAATTAAAGTCCAACATGGCTTGCTCTGTAAAACATAAATTCATCACATGAACATCTGCCGTTACGTTTAAACCGTTCTTTTTTGCTTTGCGCACCAGTTCAACACTTTCGGCACAGGATAAACCGCTCAAATGCAAACATCCGTCTGTATATTCCAGTAAGCGCAAATTACGTTCGATTTCAATCACCTCCGCAATGGAAGCATCTGCTTTAAGTCCCGTTTTTGTCGATGCTTCTCCTTCGTTCACTTGTCCTTTTCCGGCGAGGGATTCATTGCGGCTAAATGCCAAAACTTTTGCTCCGAAATTTTTAGTGTATAGAAGCGATCGGTACATGATTCCTGCGGAAACACTGTGAGTGTCATCCGTGAATATTTTAGCGCCAATTTGATACATGTCATACAACTCAGCTAATTCTTCACCCTTCAGTCCCTTGGTAAGGGCTCCAAGTGCATGAATGCTGGTGCTATGTCCTTCCGCTTTTTGATACAAATAAGCTATTTGAGATTTTCCATCAATGCATGGCTGTGTTCCAGGTGCCACGTGAACATGTGTATATCCACCCATGGAAGCGGCATCCAAACCACTTTGTACGGTTTCTTTATGCTCCATTCCTGGATCACAGAAATCTGCTTTTAAATCTACCCAACCCATCGAAATATGTAGGTCATTTGACGTTACGACTACGGCGTCTTCTTCTTCGATCGAGGAGGCAATTTTAACAATGCTTCCATCTTGAATCAATAGATCCATGCGTTTTTCGTTCATCGTTGAACGGTCATCAATAATTTTTGCGTTTTTTACGAGGATTTTCATTTCCAAAATTTTATCAAGGCCATTTCGATGAATAGAAAGAGTAAGCTCAACAACAAAAAGCTTCGCCAATATTCTATTGGCTTATCGATTTGAATTTCTGAGAGACTTTGTCCGTCTTTCACCGAGTTAAATTTAATGTTTTTTATGCCGCCGTTCTCCAATTCATCGACAATTTCATCGGCGTTCTTGAGATTCATAGCAGATTCATTTCGATCATAATTTACAGCTAATAAACCTAATGTGTCCTCATTTTGAATGAAATAAGTCCCCGCTTTTAGGCGTTCAATTGCTTCCATACCGGCAATGGAAATCTTTGTTTGACCATTGAGTTTTCTCGTACTCGGAATGAAGGATATTTTGCCATTTACGAGTTTAATGGGTTGTTCCCCATCGACTTCCTTTTGAATGGGAATGTTTGCGTCTTTTCCGATGGTTGCAAAGAGCGGAAAGTTTTGGGAGGCAAATTCACCTGCGCGCAAAAGCAATGTTGGGAAAAGGGCGTTTGAAGTGAAACTTCCAAAATCTTCTTGCAAGGAGGTGGTCAAGAGGAAGGATTGTGTTCCGGATCGTAGGAAGAGTGGAGCGCCATTTCTAAAGTCCAACAATGGAAAACCACTTGCGGAATTAATGCGATACGCTTTGGATACATTGGCCAAATTTAAGGCTTGATTTTCCTTTTCAAAAACTCCGATGAAAAATGGGTCTTTGAAGTGAATCTCATCCAACTTAAGTCCATCTGTCATGACTTCTCCTAAGCTAGGTAATTCTAGTCCACTGAGTAGATTGTTGTAATCCGAACGATTGATTTGATTACCTGGAATGACAAAAACGGCACCGCCTTTTTGATGAAATTCCATGAGGTCATTGCTGAGTCCAGACGGTATCTCATTCAAGCCATTTAGTACGACTAAATTAGTATTGTTCAGCAAATCTTTCGTGTAGTTGTTGTTCGAAATGGAGTTTGTGCGGTAAAACGGCTCCACGGCAAATACTTGAGAAACTTTCGGACTTCCATTGTCGCTGTTCAGGATAAGGACATTGGCATTCTTCGCCACTTCGTAGGCAAAATAGAAGTCATCGTCCCAATACAATTGTTTGTCGCTAATGCTGACCATTCCCGTTTTAAATCCTATATTGATTTCTGTAAATGGAAAACTGGTTGTTTTCTTTTCATTTGCTGCGATGTCCAAGAACATGGTGCGTTTTTGGGCACCAAATTTCGCGCTCAATTCGAGGTTCACACGTTCTGATTTGGAATCGTTTTGAAGCCTCACAAACAGCTCATTTGCTTCACCCACTTTGTGAACAGGCGCAGCAAACCATACGGAATCGATGTATAAATTCCCTGGGTCTTGCGGGATTAATTGAAAGGCATAAAAGTTCGAAGACTCATCTTTCTTTAATTTATCCAACTTAAAGGTGCTTTCTTGAAAGTCTGATAATAAAACCACTTGACGTGTTTTTAAGCGTTCTACTTCATTGTTTTCTTTGTCCAAGAATTCTTTTTGCCATGAGATGACCTCTCCCAAATTACGCTGAACAGAGGTTGGTTCGATTTTATCCAAGTAGGAAAGTGCCTCCATTTTGGTGAGTAAGCGTTGTTCGACACCGTCCATTTTGTTGGTAAACAATAAAATCCGTGTTTCCAATGGTGCTTTATCAAGCATTCGCTTGGCCATTTCTCGCGCTTCTGAAAGCAACTCGCCTTCCTCTCCAATTGAGGTCATGGAAAAAGAGTTGTCGATGTAAATTGCAAGTACATTTTTACCGCCATTTCCATTCGTGTTACTTAGAGGGATGATGGGCAGTGCAAAGGCCAATACAACGAAAATCAATGCGAGGCAACGACTTATAAGGATTAAAAGTTGACGAAGTTTCTTGGTTGATTTGTTTTCTTGTTCAATGAAACGAATAAATTTCAAGGAAGAAAAATAGAGTACCTTTTGACGGCGAAAGTGGAAAAGGTGAATGATGATTGGAACCAGTAATAAAGATAGAAGCCAGAGCCGTTCTGGATGTATAAATTCCATGATTCAAATGTAAGAAAATAAATCCATTATTTCATGTCAATTATTCCTTTTGCAATCAATTTTGCTTGACTTCTCAGTTCGCCAATTGCTGTGCTTTCCCAAAGGGAACCTCTACATAAATTTCCAATGGCGTAGATTGGAATGGGTGCTTGTCCTATCGCAAGGTGATTTTCGGGTTTGATTTTCAGTCCTAAATCCAATTCATCCGCTTGAATCCAGTCCTTATTTAAGAATGCTTGAAGAACTGGATTGTTCACTTTTGTGAGCGACGTTTCAGGACCGGTACAATTAATTAAGCAGGCAAAATCACCTTCTTGTTCTTGTTCAGCAGTCAGGTAGCGAATGCTTAAGCCTTCGTTTTTTAATTCAACGCTGATGAGTTTTCCTGCACAAACTTCGAGTCCACCGGATGTTCTTTCTTCCTTTATTTTTTTTTCGATTTCTGCTGGAATTCTATGCCGAACGGTCCCCCAGAAATGCCGAAGACGCTGAACGAATATTTTCTTTTCAAGTAGACTAAATCCTTTCCACCATTGGGTGAAATTGGGTCGTAAGGAATCGATTAGCGCCATGAATTCTTCCATTGAAAGTGCTTTTCTTTTTAGGTTAAAAAAGTGAAGCAAGGAAACTAAATCGGTTTTCGTAGGATTGGCGTGATCGAAATTAATTTTCTTCGATGTAGGATGTGCCAACATTTGAAAACCATGGGAAGATAGGGCAGTGATTTTTTGTTCGAACCCAAGGTGTCTTAAGCGAAGAACGGTGTCCACCATGGTGAGTCCATTGCCTAAAATAAACAAGGGGAGTTTTCTTGAAATCGAATGAAAATCGATATTCCACGGATTCCCCTGGTAGTAGGAAGATGATTTCAAATCCAGGTCAAGTTCTTTCGGGAATCTTGGGATTTCGTTTCCAGTGGCGAGTACGACGCCATCAATCATGGATAAATCGGGCAGGTATGCTTGATTTAGTTGTAGCACAATGTTTTTTTCTTCTGCCAACAGAATTGTTTCCTTCCAAAGATGTTTTAAGTAAGCCCCATATAAGGACCTTGGAACGAAACTTTCCGGGTCAGAAACACCAGGGAATTCCTTTTGCAAAAACGCAACGAAGTCATCGGGTTTATCCGGGAAAGCGCTCATGTTCTCACTACGCACATTCAAGAGTAATTCGCTGTTTTCAGTATGGTAAGCGGGTCCGCAAGTTTCGGAATCGGGCGCGTGGTACCGGGTAATTTCCCCTTGAAATCCTAGGTCAATTAATTGACGGATCACCATGGTTCCGGAGAACCCACCACCGATGACTGCGATTTTTTTAGGCATAAAAAAACTGCCCGTAACCGGGCAGCCTCCTTTATTTATTATAAAATGATTATTGTTTGTTTAATTCCTCAAGTTTATTCTTGTACTCAAGGCCTTTTTCGATGCGACCTAATTTCGTGTTTGTTTTGTACAAAATATTCAAGATTTCTTTTTCGTTTGGATTTTTTTCGATGTATTTTTCCAAAGGAACCAAAGCAAGGGTGAATAATTCATTTGCACGTGCTTCCATTTCTTTCACCTTCGGGTCTTTCATATCCAAGTTCATCGCTGCAGTTCGAGTTTCTTGTGCCCAGTTATAATAATGTGCGCCTAATTGATACAGGGCCTGATTGTATTCTGGATCAATTTCAATCGCTTTTTTTAACGACGCTTCCGCTTTTTCATTGTTTTCCAGTTTAATGTAGGAACTTCCCAAAATATAATACAATTGCTTGTTGTTTTGGTCAATGGCTAAAGCACGATTAATGTAAACTTCTGTATTTTCAACATCGTCTTTTTGCAAATAAATATTTACCATGGACAATAACGCATCGATGTTATTAGGGAAAACATCCAATACCTTATTTACTACTGCAATGGCTTTTTCCATTTCTTTGGCTTCGATGCATTCATCAACAAAGTTGTTTAAACTGATGGTAGCATTTACCTCTGCGTCTTTGTATTGCTCATTAATGAATGTTCTTAGCTGGTAAGCTGTTAAAAACAATTCAAGAGACTCATTGTATTTTTTTGCTGTGTAAGCATCCAAACCTAAATTGAAGGTAAAGTCAGAGCGTAATCCCATGAACGTTTGAGCATCGGAAGTATATGATTTCTTAGGGTCCTCCAATACTTTCTTAAAGGATGCTTTAGAAATCGCTTCGTATTCATCCATCTTTGCTTCGTCTAGTGGATTTTGCGCAGCGTCTAGGTTTGCCACTTCAATTAATCCATAATAAATTTCAGCACGATATAAATGCATCTTAAAATCCTCTGCGGTTTCAGGATTAGCTGCCGCTAGGTCAATAAATTTACGCGCCTCTTCAACCGTTTTTTTGGAAGGCTCGATGCCATTCGCCATCGGGTTATACTTTTTAAAAGTCATGATGGCATCCGTCACATTTTTCTTTTGCGCAAATGATCCAAAAGTCAATGCAGAAAATGCAATTCCAGCAGTGAGTTTAATGAGGTTTCTTTTCATAATCGGACAATTAATCTATCTAATTTTTAATCTTCGTCGTTCGTTTCAATTTCTGTGCCAGAATCTTCAGAGGCATCTGTCAATGGCAGATCTACACCTTCCATTATTTCGATGTCTTCGTCCTCATCTTCTGTTCTTGGAACACGTGCAATGGCTGCGATTGCCGCATTTGATTTCAGGTTGATTAAACGAACACCTTGCGCTGCTCTTCCCATTGTACGAATGGTATCTACGTGCATGCGAATCGTCACACCTGATTTTGTGATGATCATTAAATCGTCTTCGTCAAAAACATTTTGAATGGAAAGTAATTTTCCTGTTTTGTCGGTGATGTTCAATGTTTTCACCCCTTTACCTCCACGATTTGTGATGCGGTAAACTGGTTCTTTGTCCTCCGGATCGTTCAAGAAGGTACGTTTTCCATACCCTTTTTCAGAGACAACTAATATCGTTGAGAAGATATCCTCCACGCAAATCATTCCAATCACGTAGTCATCTGCACTCGTTAATGTTACACCACGCACTCCAGACGCATTTCTACCCATTGGACGAACAGTCGATTCATTGAAACGAATGGCACGGCCAGAACTTGTTGCTAAGACGATTTCATTTGTTCCGTTGGTTAATTTTGCTTCTAGTAATTCATCGTTTTCACGGATTCCAATGGCATTAATACCATTTGAACGTGGACGGGAATACGCTTCTAAGGATGTTTTCTTAATGACACCTTGCTTCGTACACATCACGATGAAATTGTTCTCTACGTAATCCTTATCCGTTAAGTCAAGTACTTTCACGTATGCTTTTACTTTATCGTCTTGAGGAATGTTGATCAAGTTTTGGATCGCTCTACCTTTGGATGTTTTATTTCCTTCAGGTATTTCATAAACACGCATCCAGAAACACCTTCCTTTTTCGGTAAAGATCAATAAATAGTTGTGGTTCGTTGCAACAAACAAATGCTCCAAGAAATCTTGGTCACGTGTGGCAGAACCTTTCGATCCCATTCCACCTCTGTTTTGAACTTTGTATTCTGCTAGGTTTGTACGTTTAATGTATCCCGCATGTGAAATCGTTACAACAACTTCCTCATCAGCAATTAAATCCTCCATGCGCATTTCGCTCGCGGAGTATTCAATTCTCGAACGACGCTCATCACCATATTTTTCGCGCATTTCGTTCAATTCATCCTTGATGATTTGCATGCGGCGGCTTTCGTTTTCTAAAATATCTTTTAAATCAGCGATTAATTTCATCAATTCATCGTACTCAGCACGTAATTTATCTTGCTCGAGTCCGGTTAATTGACGCAAACGCATGTCTACAATCGCACGGGTTTGGATCTCGGAAAGACCAAAGCGAGTCGATAAACGCTCCCTTGCTTGGTCTGGACTCGCAGAAGACTTGATGATTTCGATCACTTCATCGATGTTGTCAGATGCGATGATCAATCCTTCTAATATATGTGCACGTTCCTCTGCTTTGCGCAAATCGAAACGTGTTCGGCGAATCACAACTTCGTGACGGAATTCAACGAATTCTTGAATTAAGTCGCGCAAGGCCATCATGCGTGGTCTTCCAGCAACCAAACAAATGTTGTTTACGGAGAACGAAGTTTGAAGCGCTGTAAATTTGTACAGTTTATTCAGAACGACATTGGCAATTGCATCGCGTTTGATTTCAAAAACGACACGCATACCGCTACGGTCGGACTCATCACGTAAATCAGAAATACCTTCGATTTTCTTATCATTTACCAAGTCAGCGATCTTTTTGATCATCTCCGCCTTGTTCACTTGGTAAGGAATCTCTGTAACGATGATTTGCTCACGTCCATTTTCTTCTTCGATTTCCGCTTTTCCACGGATCACGATTCGACCACGTCCAGTTAACAACGCATCGCGAACACCTTCGTATCCATAAATGATACCACCAGTCGGAAAATCAGGAGCTTTGACGTATTGCAATAATTCTTCTCCAGTAATTTCTTTGTTATCAACGTAGGCAATAACTCCGTCTATTACCTCTGTCAGGTTATGTGGAGCCATATTGGTTGCCATACCTACAGCGATACCAGCAGCACCGTTAATAAGTAGGTTAGGGATTTTGGTAGGAAGTACGGTTGGTTCTTCTAAACTATCGTCAAAATTCGCCTTAAAGTCTACGGTTTCCTTTTCTAAATCCGCCAGCATTTCCTCTGCGATTTTACGAAAACGTGCTTCGGTGTAACGCATTGCCGCTGGACTATCTCCATCGACCGAACCAAAGTTTCCTTGTCCGTCCACAAGCGGGTAACGCAAGGACCATGGTTGTGCCATACGCACCATTGTGTCATAAACCGAACTATCACCGTGCGGGTGATACTTTCCTAAAACTTCCCCGACAATTCTTGCGGATTTTTTATAAGGTCGATTCGAATAAACGCCTAAGTCTTGCATTCCATACAAAACCCTTCTGTGAACTGGTTTAAATCCATCTCGTACATCAGGTAGGGCACGTGAAACAATCACCGACATCGAATAATCGATGTACGCTGATTTCATTTCATCCTCAATGTTTATCTGAATAATTCTTTCTCCTTCAGCCATGTTTATTGATAATTAAATTCTGCTTGTCAATTTAAGCATTCAAAGTTAATGAAATAAGGATGCTGAACTTGTGCGCCAAACGAATTTTACTAACAAAATCACTTCATAAATTGTGAATAATTAACCATGGATGAGAAATATAAAAGTTATATTTGTAATGCTTAAAAAGTGAACACATGGAAGCGAAATTTTCACCGCGCGTCAAGGATTTAATTACATTCAGCAGAGATGAAGCTGTTCGATTGATGAATGAATTCGTTGGTGCGGAACATTTATTGTTGGGTTTGATTCGCTTGAACGAGGGGACTGGAGTTCATATTTTACAAGAATTCAATTTGGACCTCAATCAAGTGAAAGCAGAAGTCGAGAGGATTTTAACGAAATCTTCGGTGGCCCATATTGCCAACCTCAACTTACCTTTATTAAAACAAACCGAAAACATCATAAAGCAATCCTATTTAGAAGCCAAGGAATTTAAGTCTCCGATCATTGGGACCGAACACCTTCTTTTAACGATCCTCCGAAACGAGGACAGCGTGGCTTGTCAAGTATTGAATAAATATGGAGTGATGTATGAAAATGCAAGAGACGAATACGAAGTTATGTTAGAAGAACGAAAACAACCAAGAGCAGAATTCCCAAGCAATAGTGGCGGGGAAGAAGAAGAAAACTACGGGACTCCGCGCAAATCGGCTGATCCTAAATCAAAAACACCCGTTTTGGATAATTTTGGTCGCGATTTGACGAAAATGGCCGAAGCAGGGAAGTTGGATCCCATTGTTGGAAGAGAAAAGGAAATTGAACGCGTGAGTCAAATTCTTTCGAGAAGAAAGAAAAACAATCCTATTTTAATAGGTGAACCTGGTGTGGGTAAAAGTGCCATCGCTGAAGGATTGGCCCTGCGGATTGTTCAACGCAAAGTTTCTCGTATTTTATTTAATAAACGCATCGTTTCCCTCGATTTAGCTTCCTTAGTTGCTGGCACGAAATACCGTGGTCAATTTGAGGAACGCATGAAGGCAGTGATGCAGGAAATTGAGAAAAATCCAGACATCATTTTATTCATTGATGAAATCCATACCATTATCGGTGCTGGAGGAGCGAGCGGTTCATTGGATGCTTCCAATATGTTCAAACCTGCTTTAGCACGTGGAGAAATGCAAGCGATTGGTGCGACTACTTTGGATGAGTACCGTCAATACATCGAAAAGGATGGTGCATTAGAAAGACGCTTCCAAAAAGTGATCATCGAGCCGACAACGGTGGAGGAAACAATTCAAATCTTGAATAACATCAAGGAACGCTACGAAGAACACCATTCGGTGACCTACACACCTGAAGCGATTGCTACTTGTGTGAAGTTAACAGAGCGTTACATTACGGACCGACACCTTCCAGATAAAGCCATTGACGCGATGGATGAGGTAGGTTCCCGTGTTCACATTACAAACATCAATGTTCCACAGGAAATCCTTGACATTGAAGGGCAAATCGAAGGATTAAAAGAACAAAAAGCGGAAGTCATTCGCTCTCAACAATACGAAAAGGCTGCTGAATTGCGCGACAATGAACGTAAATTGCAAGAGCAGCTTGAAACCGCAAAAAACAAATGGGAAGAGGAGTCTAAGAACAACCGCGTTATGGTGACAGAGGAGCATGTTGCTGAAGTGGTTTCAATGATGTGCGGCATTCCTGTGACCAAAGTATCTGAGTCCGAAATGGGCAAATTGGTGAAAATGGCAGAAACCATTCGTGGCAAAGTCATCGGTCAAGATGAGGCAGTGGACAAAGTGGTGAAAGCTATTCAACGTAACCGTGCTGGATTAAAGGATCCGAATAAACCAATCGGTTCGTTCTTTTTCTTAGGACCAACAGGTGTGGGTAAAACCCAGCTCGCGAAAGTTCTTGCTCGAAATTTATTCGATTCAGATGATGCGTTGGTTCGCATTGATATGTCCGAATACATGGAGAAATTTTCCATCTCTCGTTTAGTTGGAGCACCTCCGGGATACGTTGGGTATGAAGAAGGTGGACAATTAACAGAAAAAGTTCGCCGTAAACCATATGCGATCATTTTATTAGATGAAATCGAGAAAGCACATCCGGACGTATTTAATTTATTGCTTCAAGTGCTCGATGATGGACACATGACCGATGGATTGGGACGTAAAATTGACTTTAAAAACACCATCATGATCATGACCTCAAACATTGGTGCACGTCAATTAGCGGACTTCGGAACAGGTGTTGGTTTTGGTACAAAATCTCAAGAAGAAGCAAAAGAAGCCAATTCAAAAACGGTGATTCAAAATGCCTTGAGAAAAGCATTCTCTCCAGAATTCTTGAACCGTGTGGATGACATGATCATGTTCAAATCATTGAGCAGAGAGGACATTCATAAAATCATTGACATTGAATTGGAAAAATTACACGACCGCATCAAAGGAATGGGTTATTTCGTGGAAAGCACAGAAAAAGCGAAAGACTTTATTTTAGAGAAAGGATACGATGAAAAATTCGGTGCACGTCCAATGAAACGAGCGATTCAAAAGTTCATCGAAGATCCATTGGCGGAAGAAATCATCAATTCAAATTTAGTCGAAGGTGATACGATTCTATTGGATCACGAAGAAGGAAAAGAGGAATTGAAAGTGACCATTAAAAAACCAAAGGCGCCAAAGAAAAGTGCCTCTGGAGAAGCTGAAAAAAAATAATGAATCAAATATGAAAAGCGAGTGAAAACTCGCTTTTTCTTTTTCCAGTTTATGACGGTAGAAGAAGCATTAATCGCACGCATTAAAAAACCAAAATTCACGGAATGGCATAGGCATTTCGTTGCGCATCCTGAACAGATTCCTGATTTGGTGGACTTAGCGCTCGGCTCGAAAAAAGCGCCCATGCCGGCACATGCGTCGTGGTTACTCATTCATTTGGCTAAAGCCGATTGGACTTTATTGGCATCCTATGAACATGCGTTTATCGATCATTTTCTTCAGTCAACCAATCCATCCATTCTAAGGAATTTATTGGTCTCCTTGTTGGAATTTCCTTTAACAGATTACCGTGAAAGTGATTTTTTAGATTCCTTGATTGCCCATTTTAAAAACGAAGAGGATAAAGTAGCATTACGCGTTTATTCACTTTACAAACTCACCGAATTTGTACAGCGCTATCCAGAAATCAAAGTGGAAATTGATGCGATCACAGAAATCATACAGGATAATCCCATGTCACCTTTTATGAAAATTGGAATTCGGAATTTTAGTGATTTTAATTGAGGATTTTATGTAATTTTAGAATGTTAAAGATAAATGATATGAAAAAATTAGTTTTAATAATTTTAAATGTTCTTATTTTACTAGCTTGTAAATCAAATTCTTCACAGGATAAAACAATAACTATTGGTAAACAAGTATGGACTTCTAAAAACTTAAATGTAAAAACCTTTCGTAATGGGGATTCTATCCTTCAAGTAGATTCCGATGAGGAATGGGAGTTTGCTACTCAAAACAAATTACCGGCTTGTTGTTATTTTAAATTTCAACCCTCAAACGGAACGAAATATGGCATTTTATATAATTGGTATGCAGTCAATGATTCGCGTGGACTAGCGCCAGAAGGATTTCATATTCCTTCTGATATCGAATGGGCAAAGTTGGTAACGTACTTGGGTGGAGATTCTATCGCAGGAAAGAAAATAAAGAGTAATGTTGGATGGAATATTAAAACGGAAGGAGGGGCAAAAACTTGTCCAGATTGTGAAAATTGGAATGATGAATATCGAAGCAAGGTACCCTGTCACACTTGTAAAGACAAACGTTCAGTTCCGGCTCCAATAACAGCTCATTCTGGTAATGGAACAAATAGCAGTGGTTTTCTTGGGTTACCTGGTGGTTTCTATTTACCTAATTCTGGTTTTGATTATCTTGGTGAATATGGTTTTTGGTGGAGTTCTACGGATGATAATTCCAGCCCAAGTGATTTAGCAATTTATCGATTCGTTTGCTTTGGAGACGACAAAATTGGAAAATCAGATTATTTTAAAGATATGGGATGTTCTGTCCGCTGCATCAAAGACTAATTATGTAACATACGGAATCTTTCTTTATATTAGTGTTTAAAAATCACCTCCTCATTCGGAACCCGCATTCTTGGACCCCAAATTCCTGGTTCTGTACCAAGTCCAACGGAGATAATCATGTTGATTTCGGCTCCTCTCGGTAGATTTAAGGCCTTTTTCACTCGTTTCTCGTCGAATCCTTCCATCGGACACGTATGGAATCCTTCTGCGGCAATCGAAAGCATAAACGTTTGAGCGGCTAAAGCACAGGATTTGTGCGCGCCAATGCGTTGATTAGCTTTTCCGCCTACACGGACAAATGGTTTGTTCAGTCCCGCGAAAAAACTAATGCTGCGTCGAAGCAAACTCATGAAACCGAAAGGATCATTCGTGTAAAGAAGTGGCATCACCTTGCCGTAGTAATTTAGCCCCATGGTTTGTGCTTTATCTGGCTCTCCAACAATGGTTGATTTTACCATGTCCAAATTCCATTTCGCACGACTCTTCCATTTGTCCTTGCGTGTTACAAAGACCACCATGTGTTGCGCTGTCTTTGCCGCACTTTGCCCTAGACACAAGGGTACAAATGCTTCCATTAGTTCCTTTGATTGCAACCAATGAAATTCCCAGAGTTGCATGTTGCTGCTATTGGGCGATAAAATCGCTCGTTCTAGACTTGTTTGAATGACTTCGTTCGGAACGGGGGTATTAGCATCGAATTTTCGATTGGATCTTCTGAACTCGATGATGCGTTGGAATTCTGTATTGATGGTATGGTTCATTTTAAAGTATTGGTGGAAAAGTTAATCGTTGATTCCGGTAACCGTATATCCTTGTTTTCTTAACAATTCCAAGACGCCATTTGTTCCGCCAAGGTGTCCTGCTCCGACTGCAATAAAAGTAGCTTCCTTGCTGATTTGCTTTTCAATGACGGGAATCCAGTTGGCATTTCGAACATCTAAAAACCAATGGTTGAACTCTGGAAGCATGTCTGTTTCGGAAGAAATCATTTGATACAATCCATTGATGTCTTCTTGTTCATATAATTTAAACAGGACATCAAATTCAGCCATGTTCGAAAAGTCATCCATGAATTGAAGTTGATCTTGAATGCTTATTCGGTCAATCGTTTCCATTTGGTACATCACTGTTTCCAGTCCAATAAGTGGTTTTTTGTACTTTTTCGCTAGTTTATCGAACTCCATTTCGAAGGACTTTTGCTTTCCAATTTTTTCTTGAAGAACCACAGAACTGAAGAAAAATGGTTTCATGTGGGAATATTGTTCGAACTTGCTTTCCTTCCATTGCATGCTATCCATGCAGTATTTTTTGAGCTTGGTATACGAAGAATCGCTCATGTAATTTTTTAAGGTTTCCCCATTGGGGATTAAGGTCATTTTTGCCAATTCTATTTTTTCAGACAAACTCATGTCTAATT
>Ga0208592_1000097_pt1 | contig 25614 bp, 8 predicted proteins | sample LakMenE18May10ns_FD_150712 | JGI IMG/M metagenome (GOLD analysis project Ga0208592, IMG submission 150712) | Freshwater microbial communities from Lake Mendota, WI - 18MAY2010 deep hole epilimnion ns (SPAdes) | ecosystem: Environmental > Aquatic > Freshwater > Lentic | place: Lake Mendota...
TTTGACATGGATTTTTTGATTTGACGTCAGCGAATATTTTTGACAGGAATGTTGGCTTGTTTTTGCTAACATTTTTCTTTTTGATTTGATTTCAGTTTGTTCTAGTACATGCATATGGTTTATCAACTTTCTTTTCAGGTTACTAATGATTTGTGGGGGTGCCTGTAATAGAATTTATTTATTTCAGGTCTCCTGGATTATTTTTCTTATTGTTTTTATTTCTTAACCTGTATATTTGTGATCACAGGTCGAGAACAGCTCGACCGCTCAGGTCGGCGGACCGCAGGATGCGGTCGGTGAGGCGGCACCAGTCCTGGCGGGCTCTGACATCCCCCTGCCAGAAGATGGTTTCGCTCACGAGGTAATTATTTTCGTTACCTCATTTTAGGGACCGCATATTTAATGTCTTTTCTTTTCAGGCTCTTAAATTAATGCTCGTCCCTGTTTTAGCACACTCTTTTATGATTTTGTTTTAGGAAATTCTTGTGTGCAATAGTGGAAGCATTGATTAGAAATTGCTTCCTAGGTGAATCTTCTTTCACCTGGATGTAGGGAATTCTTTCTTCTTAAAAAACAATTGTTCTCATAATTATTTTTTATTTGTTTTAGTCCCTGGACGTGAAGGAGGAGGTGGAGGACGCGGTCGTGGAGGACTTCCACGACTGCGAGTTCCAGGACGCCGCGGAGGGCTACGCCGACGAGGACGACCTCGATCAGGGCGAGGAGGTTCCTCTCCGTCCTCTCACTCCTGGCGCGAACCCTCTGGTAAGCATATCTCCTTGTGATCATTTTTAATGTAATGTCGTCCTCTTCCGGACGTTTTCATTTGTTTTCTCAGAGATCGTTTTGCCTCGCAGGCTGCTCTCACCGCGTCCGCGGAGGAATGCGGCATAGAGTTGGCGGCGAGGCTGACCCAGCAGGGTCTCCGGCCTCCCGACTGGGCTCCGGCGGAGGTGCTGGCGGTGGGCTCTACCTCGAGTCTGGCCTCCCTGGGGTTGGCGGCCATCACCACCCTCATGATCGGCAGGGTGAGATTTTATTGTTTTTAAGGTTCCATTCTCCTTACTTTTCTGGCTACCTTCTTGTTTAGCTCAAAATTTCTTCTAAGAGCATATTTTTTATCTATTCTAGCCCTCCTGCTCTTCTTTCTTCTTCTCCTTATCGCTTTGATAATAGCGTATACCGAAATTGAGCAGGTAGTTAGTGCTACGGGGAGTACTACTACTTGGAGTACTACTGACGCATATTTGAAGATTTCACTCCAGTTTAGTCCGGTTTGTTTAAGGGCTTTTACATGCATGGCTAGGATTGCGCTTGCATTAAAGCTTGAAGTAATGATATTCAAACCGCTGTCTAGAGTGCCTCCTTTAAATTTTAGCTTTGTCTTCCCTAGAACTGTAAGGCAAGTTGTGTTTTTAGGGAATGATATTGCCATAGGCGATTCATTCGGGATACTTTTCTCATCTTGATCATCTGCCTTGGTGGATATTTTTACACGTTTGTCCATGATTAATACGGAACCGTCTTTAAGCTGTTTCGGAAGTGGTGGTTCTGCTATGGTGAAATTGAATTTTTCAATTAAATCCATTGGATTTTCATTAAAAATATCCTTGGCATGTTCCCAATTTTGATAGGTACAGTCTTTTACAAAGCTTTCTCTATCTGAGCATGATAGTAGTCCATAATCGTTATCTTTAGATTTTGCCAAAAGTTTATTTTCTGGTAATTGGGCCTGTACTCCATTGTAATTAATAGGAATATGGGTAGTATATTTTGCGCTTGCTAAAAATATTTCCACGTGGAGGCTGCAAAGTAAACCTAGAGAGGTCTTTTCACATGATTTTAATTTAATGTTATCTATTTCTCCTTCAACAACACAGCTGGATAATTGTACAGCAGCTGAGATTGCTGGGGACACCTGTCCAGAAGTTAGAACTTCTAACTTCTCAAGGTATGCTCCCGCCTCATCTTCAATTGTACGAAGATGGAGATAAGCATCTTGCAAAACATTTACTAAATCTGAGTAATCAGCCCCTCCTGGAACTATTTTGTCCGCAGTGTAACTAGTACCATAGGCAGTAACACTACTTTTTATAAAACCTGCTGCAGCGTATATAATAAGATCTAGATTATGCGCGATATCTTCAGAGCAAGGCTCTGTGGGATTTCGCACAGTGTCGCTCCTATATTTATAAATAGTATTTAGCTTGGCCACAATGGAGTCAATGGTAACATTAGATTGAGCTATTTGTCTAAATGTTTCAGCTTTAATTGTTGCTTGTTCGTTGACACCTGGAATAGTTTCCATTTTTACGATTTGGAGTTTTATTTCGTCGATTAGATTTAAAAGGAAAGTCAAATCCGAAAATACTTTCATGCGCACATTCATTGGGAAGGACAGTTTTTCAGAACTCACCTCAATTTCATTGTCTGGATATACTAGACCTATACGCAATTCCGAACAACTAATTATAGGCATGATGATAAGTAGGACGATGCATTTCGTTAATGCTCCACTGGGATATCCGATTAATGAACGCATTCTATAACGGCAATTAATATTCTGTCTTCTCTCTCTATACTCTTAATTCCTGTAAATCAATAGGCTTTATAAGACGAGCGAACAGGCATACAGATATATACAAACGGTCAATGAAACGCTGCACAGTTTACATTGTAACCATTTTTATTTTTTAATATCTGCATGGTTAGTACGTACAATATTTACATGTGTCGGGCTATTAAGGGTGGAGAGCTTGCAAAATCTTTTGAGCAGTGGTTAGTTTATACAGTAAATACCTTTAAAAACAGATCGACCTTTCAAACAATATCCATAGCATTTGTGAATCTACTTTTACTACTGATAAAGTGGCAAAAGAAACAAAATCTGCAATTCTAATTTAATTTTGTCAAACAAGAAAAAGATCAAATCATCTCTTGCTGAAACCTAAACATATAAGCGGCTTCACTTTGCAGAGGAGTAAATGATTTGAGGCAAATCGCGTCCATTCTCGCACTGGTAACTTTATTTGCTTGCGCAAATATTTTTCCAGTCAAAGTCCGTTTTACTTTAAGACCAATGCAGGCTAAAGATGAGAAGTTCCTGCCAACTCCAAGGGAAACAAAAATTTTACTTTTTCCTAGCAGAATACTGGACCTAGTGATATGTGAAATTGTGCCATTCCATATCTGAGTGGGATAAAAAGAAAATCGAAGAAAAATACAGTAATATACAAAAATTATAGTAACTATTTTTATAGAAAATTACTGGTCTTCCATATTTTCAAGCTTTTAGTCTTGAAAGCTTGCGAATATTTTACTACTACTAGCTTTTGAAACTCATACTTTGCCTTTGGCATCAAGTTTCTACTTTATTGCTTTATTTACAATGAGATCCATATGTACAAGTATCGGATGGTTGTGCTCTCAGAAATCTTTCCCTGTTAGCAACCGCAGTGAGATTTGAGATATTTAAGATATACGTTTAAAATTAATGATTTTTAATGGCATAATTATAGAAAATGTTTTACATTTACATTGCTAATTTCACTCGCACACTTATTAAAATCAAATTAAATACTGCTGTATTATTATTTTGTGCTTTCTACTATACTACACTTAAACCTATTCTGGTAAAATATATATATAAGAATATATCGGTAAGGGTTAAGATTCTTGAGAGCCAGGCCAACGTAACCAGTCATGCGAATCCAATGTTCTTCCACTTGCGATGTTATGCTTAATTAGATTGCATAAGTGAGATACATTAACTGCTAGTTGACTCCCTGAACCGGACTGGTTTTACAAATCATCTCAGGCAAAAATAAGCTGCATTTTGGACATGGGGCGACTTTAACCGTTCTAAGTTTAGATAATAAATTGCATAAATAAATATGAACGTAGGTACCTCAGTTTTTCTCTTTTAGAACTACAGTGTGACTTGTCCATTAACTAGATCTACGTCTGTACTTTATTTTACTTTAAAAACTGCTCAAAAGTATGCTTCTCTCCAAAATTACTAATTGTTTATTTTTTTATTTATTTTATTCCTCGGTTTGGCGTCTGATGAACTCAGCGTTATCCCGGACAGTTACAGGCGTTGTAGAGTGTCGTCTGCTCTGTCTGAGGGCACCAAGCAATCGCGCTACCATTCCTGCACATAATTCATGATTAGGATTGGTGTTGATTACCAAGAGGAACTTTATCATAGAGAGAGAGAACAGATTACATTGAACCAATACTAGTTTGTCGATAATTTATCTTTCTTACCTTGGTCTTTCGCCGACCCTGTTATTTGCCATATAAAAGCAGGTTTTTGGTGATTGACCCGCTTCCTCTCGGATGGTGTAGTTGTGATGGGCCACCCGCTCTGCTTGATGATGGTGATGTCACCAGTGTTGTACTGGCCGACCTGCTGCGGTTTTGATGGCTCCTTCATGAATATCCGAGTGTGGAAATTTTCCACTTGGAAAGCACTTGGGTTTCTATTAAATTTCCTAAATGTTTCGCCAATTTCCCTAAAGTGAGATAAGCTTGGCAGAGTTGAAAGATTGATTTTGACTATTGACTTTGGTTACAATGTGAATTTTTTTTTAGATTTTTCTTTGTTTTTCATTCTTTGTGGTCTTTGTTTAGACACAAATTTGACTTGAGAACGGAGGCATAGGTGTCTCCTAGTGTTGCTTGAGCGCGGGCTTGAGCATCAATGTCATCTGCAATTTTGCTGATGGTTCTCTCGCAGATCAATTCATTCTCCGAGATCTGCTCGTACATTTCATCCACTTGTTTGACTAGGCTATCAAGTCTTTCGCTTAGTCCATTAAATCGATGCTCCAGCGCACAAGCCGCATCTCTTGCAGAGGTTAGTTCTGCAGAGGAAGCCAAGGCGTCGGTTTCGCTTCGTCCCACATTGTTTCCCACCTCGGCTGTTCCCAGACCCTGCAAACAGAATTTTATTAGCGTTTGATGCCTATGGGTCCTTGCTTTGCGGGGAACTTAAATTTGTTAATTCGGCGTATATCTTTGCGTACACCTCTTAGAGCACGTCTACAAGCTTCGGCGGTATATTCGCTATTCCTATCAAATAGTGGTAGGTTCCTGAATTTTGATTGGCATAGGTATCCTACTGAATGTTCATAGACTGGATGATAAATAGGCAATGTCACGATTTCTGGGTTACTAACGTAAATTCCCCGTAGGTATCCTAATACGCTTAGACACTCAGTTACGCGCCTATTCATATATTTCTGACTGCGATATTCATTGATATCTGATCCTATGGTCCAGTAAGGTGCAGGCCCTAGACACACGATCAGTCCTTGATACAGTTTTTGAGCAGCTGATAAGGTATCAATGAAGCAATTAGCCTGTTCTATGAATTCATCAAAACTTAGGGTCTTTTCCCTCTCATTTGAATAATATTCTACAAATATAGACGGGAAGTAATCCTTGCTTCCTATTTGATTGATTATGTCAGCTAGATATACGTAAAGTTGATTGGTCTCGTCTGCTTGGCAACCATATGTTAAGCAGATGGGAGGTGAAAAGTTTAGAAGTTCAGCAATCATGTGCTTATTATGACTGACATATAAATTCCGATATATGTCAGATGTGCCAACAATGATTGTCACATGGCGTTTCAAGATTTCTAAAGGTATTCCTGTAGTCATGAAACTTAGGCTAGATGGACCCTCACGCATTTGTCGGTTATCGGTGATATAAAATTCAGTTTCTTGAAAGCTTTTATCAAAAGTTTGAACTTCATTTATGGAGACATCTGTGGTTTTTACGAAAGCTTCCTCAAATTCGCAAACCTTATCGGCGATGGCTTGATTAAAAATTAGTTTAATTAAGTTTTTGCTAAGATAATCCATTGCTGATTGAGAAATATTTTCTCCTCTTGATTTTTGTTCCCATATTTCGGAGGAAATGAGGATTGGATGGGCTGGGAAATAAGTTATCAGCTTACTTAAATTGTTTGCGCTAACCGGCTTGTCCTTGTTGTTACGCAATAACTTAATTCCTTCTTGATAAAGATCAGTTTCTCCAGGGAAAGTAAAAATCATTGATGTAGTAATGGGCGAAGGCATGGATGAACCTACTATTGGCCCTTCCAATGGTTTGTTCTGTGAAATTTTTAATCTTAATTTCTGCTTAAGTAAATTTAAAGCCACATTCAGTTTCAAGTTGGAGCTATATACCTTTTCTTTCTTACATAAGTCTTCAACTTGCTTACTTAGGCTAATATCCGGATCAACGGGTTGATCATAAGCTCCTAGTAATGATAAGCACTTGGCCTGCTGAAGACGTTCTATATCTGTTTCAGCATTATCTTCGTACCTGGTCAGTGTCCCTTGAACTTTCTCAACGGTCATGGTACTCATGCCAAATGGGCTCATGACCTCATCCGTGGGCGTAGATTTTGGCGGAGGGTAAATCATTCTTGCAGACGCTCCTTCTACGTCTGTCATATCATAGAACCATACCACACTTGGCTCATCTGTTTTGACTAATTTTGGATAAAACACACCCTCTGCCGGGGCGTCGTCGTGTTCATCCCTCCACTGTGGGGATTGTTTGAGCATATTGCGGAACCTGTTGCGTACAAATTGCTCTGGTGGGTCACCTATGATGGGTTTCCCGTCGCAATCATAGAGGTATCCTGAATCTAATTCATAGCGGACTAGATTGATTCCAAAACCTTTGACTAGTCGCATTGTGTTATCGCAGCAACTTTCAATTCGCCACTCGCTGGCGAGATTATGGTGGTTAGAAGGTCTTCCTATGATTGGTTCCATATTAATTGAATACTTAATCCTACCTTCACTGAAGCGTCTCTTGGGGATCTTGGGCACTTCTTGACCTTTTACCCAAGCTTCTTGATGGGTGATTTCTTCTTCATAAGTGACTCTCTCCTGTTCTCTAGCCTCAAACTGGTCAATATGTCTCTCTTTGTCTGCCTCACTCTCTGATTCTTTGTTGCGCTGTCTTTTTCCATAATTATTGTGACTCCAGTATTGCAATTCTCCGCCTATTTTCAGAAATTCCGCGGTTTCTTTGGCAATGTTTTCAGGAATCTTGCAGACTACAACTTCAGTGGAGCAGCAGAAAAGATTCTCCTTATTTGTTATTTTTAGGTGGTTAACCAGGATGGGGAACAGTTCTTCGTACTTAACCACGTTTGATGGCGCATCTAGGTGCTTGGCTAGTTGACAGGGCAGCACTCTGAAGTGGGAACTGTCTATAAACTCACAAACGTCCCAAATTCTTTGCAGGATTTCACTCACCGGTTGCGGGCTACCATCTTCGTCAGTTGCATCCGCAGCTGTGAGCTTGAGAGCTCCACATGCTTCGGCCTTGTCCATGTCTGCGGCCAGTCCGTTGTGGAGGTGTGGCTCTCGTGTCTCCATCTCGTGATCTAGACAGAGAAAAATAATTTTTATTAATTTTATTAATTCTTGCTTTTTCTTATGTTTAGAAGTGAAGCTTCCAATCGTCATGGAGGAGGAGGATGAGCAGACCATCGCTCCCTCCTAGTGCCTGCCTCTCCGTTGCATGCTGTGGCGCGCTTCTTCCATCTGCGCGCGCAGGGCTAAATTTTTCGGACCTTCTTTCAAAATTTTTGAATCTTTAGATCAGTTGTTCGGACGCCCTTCAAAATTTTCGAAATTTGACAGCTTTTGGTTGTAACTTTCAAATTTTTAACCTTGTTTTCGTTGTGATCTCTATGTCCTTAAAAGACGTTTTTGTCTATTTATAGGACTAAACTACTGCTTTATTTGCAGTGACCTATTCTAGTCAGCTTGATGTGACCTTTGGAACTTGTTTTCGCATAATGTACATAATTCCAAAATTTTCTTACCGTAACTTATTGTCAGAGAAAACTTTTCTAAATTCCAAATTCAGCTGTGATGGCTATACCTCTTATCATCACATTTTTGCACACGTGCTTTGCAGATTTTTGTGCCTAAATTTTGCTCAAACTGAGCTCTGCTAAATGATATGTACCTGATAACTTATTTTCATTGATCCTGGCTTTCCTAGCCACTAGATCATAACGGTGTTATGTAACTTTGTAGGACACGACCAGTGTCCCCTTTTTCCTGAATGCTTCTCAGTCATGGCTCTGAATGCCTCATTAAGCCTGGGCTTCTCTAGGAATTTGAAAATTAGAAACTCCGCTAGTGCTCATGGACATTGTGAGCCAATAGCCGGAGATTCCTGAGGTTGGTATGGTCGGAGACCTCTTTTGTAACCTCTCACTGTTGCGAACCCGCTACTAATCTATATGGGATTCCTATTATCTGGCGCGGGCCAGTGTTTTTGGCACGCTTTTGCCTAGTGTGAGGGAATTTTCCCTTACTGGAGCGAACCCGCTACTAATCCTCATGGGATTATTCTGAGCCGGTGAGGTGAAGAACCTTGTCACTGTCTAGGTGAGATCTGACAAGATTGGCACCAGGTGGCCCATTGAGTCATAGACCTGGAGGTCCTGAGGGGGGTTTTGTTACTTCCTTTTGGACTCACTTTCATCTTAAATTCTCAAATTCATGCTTAAAGTTATCCGTTTCATAATAAAGTTTCATTTTTCATCTTAAAAATTCCATAATAAATTTCCGCTCTTCATAGTAAAGTTATTTTCATCTTCACAGTAAAGTTTCGCTTCATATTAAAGTTCTTGAGCTTTACCTATTTATGGTAATCAGGGATGATTTACGGGGAGCAATTGCAAGCTCCTATTTCTAACGCAAAACGTTCCTTAACTTGGGGAATTATAGCGCTTTATCTGTAGTTTTTCTAGACTATGATGTTATGATGTAACTTACTGTTTCTTGTAACTTGTTCTGTGATAATGACCAAGATCTCATGCAACTCTCAGAGTTCTAACTAAATTTGCAATTTGTCAGTACTTTGTTATTTATAAAATACATGCCACTAAGTCTATGACGAGTTTCATTATTTCGCCTAGTTCCTTTGTTATTCTAATCGTCGGAGAATTCCAGCACTTGTAAAACATGTATTCCTGAATGTATGCAAATTTTCGTTTTTGCATGTTTTTATGAAGGAAATGTCGGCGTCATTTGACGTGTCTCTGCGGGTTTTATGGACGGTAAATTTATCTTATAAAATCTTTTGCTATCTGATAAATTTCTTCAAGCGTGAGTGAAGGATAGTCTAATCGTAAACGTCTGGTCCAGGCTAACCATTTTCTTCGATGGTGTTTGTTGGTGAACCATATATCTCTATTATCCCAAATTAATAACCTGGGTGCTAATAGTATCGGGTACTTGATATGTGGTATAGACATTTTTTAGCAGAGTGATATGAAGAGTTTTTATAAACTACCTTTAGTTTGGCTGTCTGGAGTTGTTGGCTTCTCCATGATGGAACTGTTCACTTCAGCAAGAATGGTGAACTACTGACTATCCCCTGTTTCTGTGGTGGGGAAGTTGACTCTCCCTTCTGGAGTGTCCTTGTCTGATAAATAATGATCTTTTGTATCCCCTTCTGTTCTTTTTGGTCAAGGGTTATTAATGATTTCATTTGATTGATGTATTCCCCTTGAGGGATTTTTCAGACAGATAACTATTATTTTTGACAGTTTGGACAGGTCTTGTCTGATAGCGTGTGACATTTTGACGTTTTTGTGTCACTTAGATCATTACGTTGATATTGTCCTTGCTTGTCACCTCTTTTGTGACAGGTGTTTGTTATTGAATTAATGATCCTGGGCCCCTCTGACAGTTGAAGGCAACTGCATCTATTTATTTCAACCCCTGCATTTTTGGTCAGGACAGCAGGGGAGAGGGTGTAACGCTCTAATAAGAATGCTAGGGAGCAAAAATTGGGGGTGGAATAAAAATAGCTGGATATGGGACATATACACCCACCCTTTGCTCCACAAGAGGGCAATGACTTTTAACCCTTAAAGGTTATGTCAGTGCGTTATTTAATTCCACGTCTTTGCGGGAATGTAGATGGATCAAATTTAACTGTTTTCTTACGTTTTGTACGTAATTGACGACCTTGCAATTCTTCAGGCGGATCGTCCTCATCTGAATCTTGTTCAGTATTGATTTCATTTTGTTTAAGATCATCTTCTTGATCTTGATCTGTGTTATTTTGGAGATCTAACAGATCTTTTTCTATTAATGAACGCGCCGGTAAATCAATTTTTGTTGGTACTATCTGCGTAGTATCATTATCAAATGGTTCTTCTGGTGAGAACTCATCTTGTAGCGGCTCGATTCTGTTTATTTTGTTGATGATTTCATCTTGGCCGGTTTCGCGTATTTCTTCGTTTTCATATGTAACCGTTTCATCAGAGGGATCATAAAGTTGAATTCCGTTTGGTATTTCCATTGTATCAAATTTTGTAATTGTTGAGAAATCTTCCGCCAGAAAGTTTTGGAAATCGTTCAGCAGTATTTTATTAATTTCTGCCGGTAATGTAGCAAAAATTGGATCGGCGCCGCTATACTTTTTTAGGTGGTCATTGCTGTAAAGAGCTAGAAAACCATCGCTAATTCGTCTTAGAAGACTGGTACTATATAAGCATCTCACCACTAGATATGGTGATGGGTTAAAGCGTAATTTTAGCGGGCGTGGATTGCCTGGAATCTGCAGGCGATCCAAGACAAATACAATATCGTTTTCTTTCCATTTCTTAACGATACGGTTTTTGTTTAATCTTTCATTCGTTTCCATTTTTAGCTGTGTCCACTTTTCTGTGGCAAATTCTACCATGTCTTTTAATTCTGCATTGAGTTTCTCCATTTTGATTTTATTGTTTTGAACCGAGTAGTGAGGTGGAGCCATGGCTTCGCTTCTCAGGAAACCTGGTCCATTGCTTTCACTACCAAAAACCATTTCTGCTGGTTTTAATCCGGATACCGGATCTGTTGTGTAATTCATCACTTTGTTCACAGCGTATGTAATCATGTCCCAGTATAGGGTACCTGAACTTGCTGTGGCCAAATATTTCTTCATCATTAATTTGACTAGACCAACGGTTCTTTCTACAAATCCTCTGGCTTCAGGATTGATGGCTGATGTGTTGATGATTTTAACATCAAATAATGACATTAATTCCAGCCAGTCATGCGCTCGGAAGCAACGGCCGTTATCTTGGTGCACTCTTTTGATATCAAAAGGTACCAGTACAGCATTCATAAAAAGTCTTGATACTTCTCGGGCTGATTTTGATTCAAGAGGATGTATTAAGGTGAAATTTGTCAGGGCACATCTTGTTATCATGAGATGTGAGAAACCGTTGACTTTGTTGAGATTTTCTACTAAATCTACTGCCACTTCTTCCATGGCTTTGGTCGGAACTGGATAGACTCCAAGTTTGGAGCGCCTGCTTGATTTATGGCTTAAGAAACAGGCATAGCAACACTTAATGAAGCGTTTTGTTATGCTATATTTCGTTTCGAAATAGTATGATTCCATATCTGCCATCATTCTTGCTAAACCCTTATGACCTAGCAGGTGCGTGAAGCTAAGCAGTAAACCAGTCATGGACGGTGGAAGGAGTATTTTGTAGAATTTGTCGTATATTAACAACAGATCGGATACTAATTTGTACTTGTGTTTTTGATCACTGTGTTCATCAATAAATTCAAAATTTTCCCCAGCTAGACATGCTGTGTAGATATTTTCAAATTCTTTCTTTTGATTTCTTATAATTTCTGCTCGTGAGAGTCTCTCTTTAAGAATTTCCAGTGGAGTGACAATGTCCTTTATATTGTCAATTCCTTGTCTAATTGACATGACAAGTTTCTTCACAAACTTTGCTTCTTTTTTATCTTTGTCAACCTTAGATTTTTTATCTTCTTTCCTGTTGATGGTGAGGAATTCTGGGTGATCATGACAGTACTGTGCCCATTCGGACAGTGTAAATTCATCCTTTGGAAGTTTGTCAAAGAAATCGATTATCTCCACTGTTTTGAGATCAAATTTTTCAAGATCTCCACGTGGTAGTCCTTCGCGTGTCAAAAAGTCAGCGAGATTTTCGCTAGTTTTAACGAATTTTACTTTGACATTGTTATGATCAGTATAGAGTTTAACACACCATCGTTTTGTTTTCGCACATGTATTCATCACTTTTCCATTGAATAGGTAGTATAAGCATTTTGAATCAGTGAGTAGTGTCACTGGTGTTGAGGAGATAAATCTGTTGAAAGATTTTAATGCTTCTAGAATGGCTACCAGTTCTTGAGTTAAGATGCCAGAATGTATCATATTTTCTGGTATTGTTTTCGAACTGTACGCAATGATTTCCATTTTCTGATATAAATCTGATAAGGTGAAGTTGATATTTTTGTTGAGAAAGAAAGGCACAAAATAGGTGATGTTTTCCTTTTTATGTACGGCCATTATAAGTGGCGGTTTTGTGGATTCTGGATTAAATTTCAGAATGGGATTACTCCTGTGTTTTGCTAGAGTAGAGATTAGTATGATTGGGCGATATAGAGCCAATGCTAAAGCTTCAATCAAAAAGAAATTTTCATCCACATTGTGTTGTCCTTTCTTGAACTCCTCCAAATAATCACGATATTGAGTGTAGTTATTGTTGAATGTGAAGTCTCGTAGCTTCAATGCAAGGACTCCTTTTCTTAGTTCCTTCACAGCCAATTCTCGTAGATCTGTCGTCTTCTGTATGGGTTTACAGTTGTAGACGGCTAAAATGGCTGCTACACTGAGAAAGAATGAGTCATGCAAATTATTTTCACTAAATTCATGGAATTTTCCTTTTGGTTTTATATCAGGTGGAATTGTTTTGATTACCGATGGTTTCGGTAATTCTATTGGTAGACTCTCATAAACTTGCACTGGTTCATATGGCAATGCCTTGTCATATATGATTCTGTGTGCTGGGTCATCCAAATCTAGGCACGTGGGTACTATCTTTTGATCTGGTACACCTCGCTTTGTTTGGGCCAACACTGCTCCAATGACTCCTGAACCTGTGGATGCATCCACCCATAGATATTTGGGTGCTGCCTCGTCTACCAAGTTGTTGAACAGTGGTTGAGACACTAGAGCTTCTTTAACTTTGACAAAGATGTCTCTGTGTTCTTGCGTAGGTTTGTAAGGTTTGGTACTGCTTGTTAGTGGGGTGAGGGCGTGGGCATCTTCTAGGATTTTTAAATGGATTACCCTCCTAAGGGAGTTTATTAATCCTAAAAAGCTTCTCATTGCTTTCTTAGTTTCTGGAAAGGTAAAGTTTCGAACTTTGTCTATGCGGCGTGGGTCCGCTATGACAAAGTTGTTACTTACATACCATCCTAAGAAACATATTTTTGATTTTGCAAAGTCACTTTTATTCATTGATATCTTGCTTCCATGGAATGCCAATCTCTTGACTAACTGTTCCAATATTTGGAAATGCAATGTGATGGTCTCATGGAAGGTTTTGCACAATGGTGATGTAGTGAGTATGTCATCAAAATAATGTTTCACGTAGGGTAATGGATCTTTCTTCATTTTGACCACGTTCTTGCATTCATAAATTGGTTTGCCATTTTTGTCTAGGACAGGTTCGTAGTGAATCATTCTTTCACTAGCATCTGCCCAATAGGCAGGTGAATTTGCCATCCCTGTCGGAACTGAAGTCCAACGATAGCTTCCTGTTGGGGTTAAAAATGTTGACAATACCCTGCTTTCTTCATCAGTTTTGAGACTTAGGTAGGCTTGCTTGAGATCCAGACTTGTATATAGAGCTTTACCTGACAAGAATTGTAACGTATTATTGATGTCAGGAATGATATTCGCTGGTGATTGGATTAAACTGTTGATTGGTGAATAATCAACTACCAATCGTCCTAAAGTTCCAGGTTTAGCTCTAGTTACCAGGTATGAGGCCATGCCATACAGATGTGTTCCATCCGCTTCCATGGGTGTTTTAATGAGATATCCGAACTTAATTAATAGCTCGCATATGTCATTAAGATGCCTAGTGTCATTTGGCGACATATGAAAAATGCGCTTGCACTTTGGCAATACTTCCCCTGGCCTGAGTCTAATTTGGGTTAAACCTAAGGTCAAGCTCAGGTCTCCTGCGTCTATGGCATGCAAGGCTACTACTTGTGGGTATTTGTCAATAAATATTTCTTTTATGAATGGTCTCACTTCTTCATTATAGCTGTCCAAATCTATAGCGTCCGCTGCGCTCTCGAATACTTGTGTGGGTAATTCGATTCCCTTTGGATCGATTAAATCAGAATTAATTTCCACTTCTCCAGAGTATGTTGGTTCTCCTTTCATTATGGTATTCTTAGGATCAAAGTCGATTATTTTCTCATCTTCTGTTTCATTCACTCGATTTTGATTGAAACTTACTTTGTTGATAGTTAAGACGGGTAGATTAATGTCGTCTTTTAATGTTGAACAGAGGATTTCTCTCCCAAAAGGATGTTTCTTCAACATCTGCTTAAGATGATATGTATCATCTTCTTTAATGGGCACGTTCAACTTATTGGTTACTATTTCAAAGTGACCCCATACATGACCTTTTAAGACTTCAGATGTCAGGTTTGATACTAACGCCGTGGCAATATAGCAATCCTTTTGTTTATCAAATTCCAATTCCGTCCTGGTAGGTAAAATGTTTATCTTTTTCAGAATCGGACTGGTGATTAAAATGATATCAGTTCGGACCACTGGTGCCGCTTGATTAAGCTCAAATTGAACCGGCTTAGTTTCATATGGTTTCAATGTATAGAAACCTAGACATGTGGTCTGTTCAGCTGGTGAATTATGGTATACCGTATGCTCAGTGTATATTGGTTTTTCAAATATGAGCTCTGGCTTTCCATCTTTTCCTGATGTCTTGATAATCGCTTTGGCTGTTGCTAAAGAATTCATACCCAAAATAAAATCTGGGGTATTTGGAATACTGGGTATGATACATATAGTGGTTCTGATTGGTTTGGAATACGGTGACAAATATATGTCAATATCTAAGTTTCCTAGCGATTTCATTGTATCGCCTGAAGCACTAATAAGCTCTTGTGGCTTGTCAAATTTCCACTTGCTTTTTGGAAGGATTTTCTGCAACAATGTGTCATGCATACATGACATGTCTGCGCCTGAATCAACAAGGCCGACTACTCTATACTTGTTTATATAGAATGGCGCATATTGCTTTCTGTCGCTTATTAAAGCTGCATATATGCTATTTGGTGGGAATTCTCCCTGTAATTGTAGCTGACTGTTAAATATGGTTATCATATAAGCGGTGGCAGATATTTTTCCCATTCCTGCCATCTCCATAAGCTTCGCATTTATATCCGAATATGACTTTTCTGGAGATATTACCTTTTTCACTTCCTCCGCCGGTTTAGGCATATTTAAATCCGACATGTCAGCTTCGTCCCTTCATCTTCCATGTAGGAAGCCATTGACCTTGAAAGGACATAGAGTAGGAGGGTGATGTAAGGTATCTTTACGACTACCTGGACAGAGCCCACAGGTACCTTGTACGGGATGTACTCGTATAACTTTCCCGGCGGCGTTTCGCATATTTTGACAATCTGTTGTCTGGTGGTTTTTATAACCACACAGCGAACACCCTGTGATTTTCATTTGTCGTCTAGGACCTCCTCTTGAGGTTCCTCTTCTAGGTCCTCCTCTGGAAGACGTAGGTGTAGAAGATGGGAGCTTTCTTCTAAGTCCAGATGTAGATCGTTGTCTTCCCCTTGCGGATAGTGCATTTGTCCGCATCGGCGTAGTGGGGGAAGGTGCCGGCGTAGGTGCCGTATTTATTCCATAGCTAGAATATGAATTAACTTTACCCCTATTGTGACTTTTGATAGGGTATTTGTTTTTATTTCTAGACTCTCCGCTGACTCCGTGTAATTTGATGTCTGCGTCAATTGAGTGACGTAAGTTGTGAAGTGCTCTAGATAAATCTGTAGCTGAGCACGGTCTTCCCAATTCCGTACATAATTCTCCGTGTACTTTCCTGACCATATCTGATGAATTAGGTGGGAGACATCTAATAAGTGTATCACAACTTTCCAGGTCTCGCGCTTGCTTTCTTGCGTCTCCTGGCTGATATATTGTGCTGGCCCTATGTGCTAATGACATAATGTGACTTTCCACTTGGGCCAGAGTCTTATCTTTGGGAGCTTTGTAGTTGAATAATTGTTTCTTTGCTTCTTCAGCTGTCATTCTATTGTCAAACCTCAGGGCGAGTTGATGGTATGTACTTGCCATATCTTCATCATTTTCTTCCATCCAGTCAATTAAAAATTGATGGGCTGGACCTGTAGTACATGCCAAAAGCATTTGTCTGAATTCTTTTTCCGTTAGATGTGCTTGCTCTTGCGCAGCATTTAGGGAGGTTATAAATTCAAGCAGGCTTAAGTTGTCTTTAGGATGCCCTGAAAATTTATTATTTCTGTGAGGGAATAATTTCAATATGTCTGACGTTCTTCCAATAGATGTTAAAGCTGGGGTTTTTGCAAAAGCTGGAGGTCTGAACGCTTGGTTGATTAAATGGCTACTTAATTTCTTACGAATTAATCTTTGTTCCATTTCATCCTGCGTTTGTTCACTGTGTTTTTGTCTTTGTTTTTCGCCGATGTCCATGAATTTTTCAAAATTTTCACATATTTCATGGATGTTGACACTCATATTTTCGAGTTTACATTTTTTCGCTAGCATGGTTTGGTCGTGGGCAATATCTAAAAGTATCTTCCCAATGGGATCATTCTTGGTTTGCTCATAATTTTCTGGGAGAATCGAGTCTTCTGAGCCGAGGACTGAATAATTGTCGTCACAATCATTGTTACCTTCGTTTTGATAAATAGGATCCTGTGAGTGATGACCATGGCGGGCAGTGGTACCTTCTTCAGATTTTCTTGATCTGGCTGAATCCCTGCTATGGCTGCGGCGCATTGCCGATTGAATCAACTCCATTTTGTTTAAAGACGACCTTTATGAATGATTCCCAGATAACTTTTAGTTGGTATTGAGTAAGTCTTTTCCAATTATGACTTCTTGTACAGTGTTTACCAGTACTTTCAGTAGTACGTTCCTGTGAAACGGAACCTAGATGTACAACAATTCTTCGCAGAAGAGTTGGAGTAACACCCTTCCGTCAACACACGGGGATGAGGAGAATTATATCGTTAGTCCGCTTGTGGACAAATATTGAAATTCTTGTTCTGAACGGAACTATGCACCAGTGTAAAGGGTGACCTGTCTTTGGAGACAATCAGCTCTTTTTAATAGGCCTGAATCTCATACGAAAAGCAGACAGAATATATTGGTGACAATTCTCTATTACAGAATTCTCGATCTTCTCTATTTTCTATTTCCTGAAATACCTGAATAATCCTGAAACGGGGGAGATCTTCCTGTGATCTATTATATAAGTGATCAGCTTATGAATATGATCAATATAGTCAAATATCTCTTAAATGTAAGAAGGATGTGGTATTTCCCACTGAAAAATAACAGAGAAGAAGAATTATTTACAACGCCAGTTCAGTGTATTTAGAATGTTAATGCTGCCACGCGGGTCTTGTGCGGCGTTGGATCTCAATATTAGTCTTGAAGGAAAGGAATAAAGAAGAATTGACCCAGGATAGTAGGAACGGATAATATCGGACTAAAGAGTTTTTATTCAAAATAAGGGATGGAAACGTTAACGTTGAAATTGGAGTTTTCTGTATAGACTGATCAATAAATGGAAGAAATAACGAGTATATGTAATTTATTTCTTGTTTGACCTATATGATATTATACTTGAACTCAATTAATTTATGCACTTATATTACACAGTGATATTACTACAACTAATTTACGATATGCCTGTAAATTAAATTAAAGCCTATTGCCTGTAATTCTTTGTAGTAAATGTGACGTTGACGCAGGAGGTGTAGGATTCTTCCACGTAGTTCCTCTACTGAAGTAACTTCCTCTATGGGCTTCTGTTGATTCACTGATGAAGCTGTAGGGATGTTCCTCTTTCACTTAGGATATTCACGTCACAAGTATCCTCTATCAATGCGCTTTGAATAAAAATGTAAGTAGCTACAGCGTCTAACCACTCTAGCTCGCAAGGGCTGTAGAGTGCTAACAGGGTGAGACTTAACCCTATTAGGCGCTAATAAGTTAGGATAGGTTCTGGGAAGGTTGGAATGGTTCTCAACGACATAAAGGGGGAGACCCCGATATATCCAAACCGGCAAGTAATGCAACGGCAAACCTGCACACGGTAGGGCAGAACCTCAGTATGTTATATGAAATATAACAACTGTAAACCTTAAGTGCTAGGTCTAAAGAGTCGTAGAAAACCTAAGCGATTCCAACTCTAGAGATTTATAAGGTTTAGCCTTTTGACTTCCACTACTTATAGTCGTAGGTCAGACACGACCTTATGATCTATAAGCAGGCTAAGACTCTCTGATTGCAGTATTGTGATCTTAGTACGAACACCTACAATCTGAGCGTGACAAGGACTTTGTCTATTTATGGTGGCACGAGATGGAAGGATAAGTGGGAAGTAGCTACTTCACTCTTAAGCACTTTGATAACCGCTAAAGCAGTCTTGAGGATGTACTCTGACAGTTCAGCTAAAGAGCTATCTAGTCAGGAGTAAGGTCTGAGGTAAGGCTGTGCCACGTCTCAGTTAAGTCTGATTAAGATCAGAGTTAATGATAGTCTGAAGTAAGTCTGAGGCTCTAGCGCCTGGGGCGCCTTTATATAGGCGCCGTGGGGTGGTTTGCGTTGCAAAAACATCCCCTTCTTGACCTCGTCTGTCCTCGTTTCCACCCTCTGTCCTCAATTCCTCCCTTCTGGTCTGGATTCTTCTTTCTTGATTAATGTGTTTTCTGACGGGGAATTGTCATCTGGAACATGAGGTTGTCAGGACTGTCGAGTTCTGTCACTTTTTGTTAGTGTATTTTATCACTAAATCATCAATCTTCCCTATCTCCCCTTTTCTTGTAAAAACAGTGATTGACGTGCTGTTTTCATCGCTGGACAATGGGGTCCCTGATTAGTTGTTCATTTATCACTTATAATGATGTTTTCCCCTCGTACTGTCCTTTAAATATTGTTTATCTGGGTTGGTCAACCCTTTTTGAGGGGTGAATAATCATTAGTCTTAATGTTCACTTTTCCCCCTGTTTTGAGGACAGTATGGTAGAGGGGAGAGATGGGGGGGGGGTGTACATATAGTTATATATACGTATAGGCATATCGCTAGGCTTGGAGCGAGGTCGGAAAGTGTACTTTCGCGAAAGTAAAAATATGGCGATTGAAATGACTCTAAATCAGGGTCGCCTTGTACACTATCCTCCTGCCCAAGGAACAAACAAAATTTTAAGCTAACATGCTGAATTAGACATGGATATTCATAAGTTGACAATGTTTTCAACAGCAGAAAAGATATGCTTAAGATTTTCCTAAAAGAATAAAAGAGAGAAATAAAGATTTAAAAATAAAAATGGTAAAGTTAAAGTTTGCTATCGTTTGTGAAAAAGCTTTTGGAGATAAATAAAAAGTAACATTATTATATGGAAGTATGTTGCGTACAACATAGTTAAATCGTTAAATTCTAATAATATTGGATTGTTACTACTTTGTAATACTACGCTTGAAATTGCTGTTGTGTAAGTTAAATATATAGAATACATAGCAATAATTATTCTCGGCTTCATTCTTGAAATGTCCGTTGCTCGTAGTATCCCTAGCTATTTCCTCTAAGACGATACGCTCTATTGTCCACTTTACTTCATTTCTCAATGAGTTGAATTTGGTGGGTGGATTTTTGAGGGGGTCAGAGATGAATGTTCCTCTCTGTACACCTGCCTCACTGTCACACTCCTACCTGGAATGTGGACTGCAGCTTCAGTTGTGATGCAGCCCCTGGACCTGGCTGAGCTGTTGTCCTCGCTGGCCGAAGTTGACGCAGTCACCTGGAACAACAACCTCTCAGTCTTGGTCTTCTTCATTGATCTGATTGAGAGTTGCCTGGAGTGGAGCTCTCTGGTTTCCGTCTTCTTCTCCGGCTTCACTTTGTTGTACTCTCTTTGTTTATAGACAGCGATGGCTAATTGGCAGAGTGCTTGGCAATGTCTGTCTAACAGCTCTATCCAGTGGCCTCCGATGCGACCTATTCCACCACCACCGCGTCCTATGCTACCCTTGATCCATTCAAGGTCACGGCCCTCGATTTCTGGCCCTGTTCCGGCGTCTGGCCGGATGTCTGTCCTTCCGGCACTGCCTTATTTTCCTAGAAATGTGGGCGCAACTATCCCATGTAGTCAGACAAGCCGCAGTTCATCTGTTTCGCGGGATCTCAACACTCCGTTTATGGCTCCACCTTCTTCCCCGACTTCACCTACAGCTTCTACTTCGGAGCGCAAGCGCGGCCTGAATGTGCTGGAGGAAGTGGCTGCCCGGTTGCTGGAAGAGGTGTCTCCTCCCTATGCATCTGTGGAGATTTCCCGGGTATTTCAAGTTCTTTCTTCTGATGAGTCTTCCTCTACATGTCTACTTCGTGACTGTGTTGTTAGAACTTTTCACCCTCTGTCTGAATGTGATTCTTTTCGTTCACTTACTATTCATCAGCGATGGTGTTTTTGTTCATATTTCAGTATTTGCGCCGTTTGCTTGTCTGCTAGTCATGGTACTGATGTACATAGTTGTTTCTATTTTTATCCTTTTTCTGAACATTTATGTTTATGCTCAGCTTCCTCTGATCACTGTTCACTAATGTGTCCTTCACCTTCTGTCAAGCCTCCTTTTTCCTGTAGTATGAACAGCCCTGATTGTGACTGTAATTTCGTTCAGTTGTCTACATGGTGGACTTGCAGTTTTAAACAGTGTACTGAGTTGTTTTTCCATAAGCCACACTCTTGTGTTTGGCTGGCAAAGTGTAAACCCTCTCTTCGATTAGAGTATATTTTATCTAATGGGCTCTGTCGTCTTTGCCTGAAACCAGGGCACTTGGATACGCATTGTAATGAGTCATATCCTGCAACTATTTATCAGTGTGCATGCCCTGATCTTCCTATTCATCATATTTTTGCTCATCCACATCCAGCTGATCCTTCACCGCCTTTGTCATCTGGGTGTGCTGATGATGATGATGGGTCAACCTCTTGTCTTCAAGTTGATCTTCCTTCTTTCTCTGTCCATCAAAATATTTTGCATGTGGAGACAGAGATTTTATCATTCCTCAACGACAGCGACGATGATGATGATGATGATGATGACGGTGGATATACATTCTTATTATCCACCCTGTTACAGGAGCCAGAGAAGCGGATGCGGCTAGATGCAACGGATGGCGGCAGTCTTCCAGAGATACCGCCTGAGCCGGCGTCCCGCCCGGATGTGGCGCTGGCTGATTGTCCAAACAATCCGGATGCTGCAAAAACTTGCTCTGAGACGACTGTGGCTGTTCCATCCGCTGACCCTTTGGAGATCATCGTTGAGCCGGGCATTCAATCTCCTCGACGAGACTGCATGTTTATGCCTCTACCCCAACCTGTGGATGGGTTGATAGCTCAACCTACTCTGCACTTCCGTCGGCTTTCCATGAGCTTGCAGTTTGTTAATGAGGACCTGATGAACGTTGTCAGGTATCCTCACCCATTCCTACGGAACTGCATTGCTGTGTTGAATTTGTGCCCAGCAGCTATCATTTACTTGGTGTTGAACCACGTGCACACGCACCCTGTTCAACTGCTGTCTGGTCTCAACATCCTCACCTTCTCACCTTTCAACCTGTCAGTTGACTCTACCGGTATTGGTGGCTACTCTACTTTTCCTTGCCCACCAGACTTTCGTACCCAGATGGTGCCTGATCCCTCACTTTCTTTCTACTTGCGAGGAGATGTTCAACTAGTTGACACACACGGTCAACCTGTGGTGGATCCTGTCTCGAGTGGTTACTCTATGGGTTCCCGTCCCGCTGTAATCAACATCTTGCGGCCTCTGGTTGGACGTGATCAACAAATCCCGGAGGATCGTCGGAGTCAGCGCTGGTACATGAGTGTCCTCCGTGGGGAGTGGCCTCTTCAGTGCCCCACTGTGTTCCTGGACCTCTTTGTTGAGCCTCGGTTGACTCACATATCAGATTGGCAACAGTTTACAGAGTGGCCCTTGTTGACGTGTCCGACTTATTGATCAGTTTTTATGTACGCAGTAATTTCTGTAGAAAAATTTATAGATTGTAATAAATTTTTACTTTGATAATTTTTGTCATATCATTTTCGCTTGATTGACTCACTATTTGTTATTTTATCAGAGGGTATATTAAGACGTTATTTGCTTCGAAAGTCGTCTTCATGTGGAAGATTAATGCCCTTCGCATTTTGTTTACATTCCCTGTTGATAGAACAAATAGTTTGTACATGAGTCCGTGGTCCAGTGGTTACGTCCTTTGCTTTCATTATGAAGGGCGTGGGTTCGAATCTCATGCCGGGTGGTCTGGTCTCTAGGGAAATGGGACAGCATGGTTTAATGAATTATTAAGAGCTGACCGTACATTCCTACATGTGACCACCTTTTGGTTATCATTATCAATTTTCATGTTTTCTCTTTTGTGGTAACTTTGCATAGATTTTGATTTCTATACCAGATTAAGCTTTCAGAGATTTTTCTCCACCTAACGCTTCTGTAGCGTATTGGTCATAGCGCACAATTATCGTGCAGAGGTGCGTGGGTTCGAATCCCGCCAGCAGCACCTTTGTCTAGATGATTTCTTGCACCTAATTATTTATTCGCTTCATGGGATGTTTTTCGCGAGTTGGTTATTTTCAATATTTTTCTCACATCCCTAAGGCTCTCTTCTTGGGGCCCATGACTCATAAGTACTTCCTATGATTTTGTTGGGTGCCTGGACTTATCTGAGATATTTGAGAGCTTATGCATTCATGGTGTAGGGGGGAGGGCTGCGTTCAGTTGTCTTCTGCCCCTAACTTTACACACTTGTGAAACACCATCCCTGTTGCAATAGCTTTCTCTTGGTGAATTTTCTCTTTGTGATCATGGCCGATTTTGCGGCTATGATGCGTGAAGAAATAGCGGCTCGTGCCGCTAAGTCAGCGGCTGAAAAGTTCCGACAGGAAATGGATGCTTTTTATGGGATCACTCCTTCTCCTCAGATTCCTATTGTTGATCCACAAGTGGATGTGATGGAGGTGATGATTACTACTTCTCCTCCTGTGACCTCCACAATCCTTCCGGACATTATTTTTCCGGAAACCTCGACACAGATCAAATCTGAGCCGGTGATTTCTATTCCGGTAGCCACTGCTCCTTCTCTTGACATTCCGGTGACCTCTTCGATGGTCACTTCTACTGAAATGTCGGTGATCACTTCTGCTCCGGTGATCAGTACTACTGCGCATGCGCAGCCTATGGATCCTGTCAGCATTAATGTGACGCCGACCACTTCGTCTGTTGCCCCGCCCTCAGTCTCGCGTCCCAGGCCGTCAAGCACGACTACCTATAGGCCTACGTTGAGGGAGGTGATGCAGAAGGTGGATAGGGACCGGCAGCTGATGTTTGAGATACCGGTGATTCCTGTTGATCCGATTGACTCTAAGCGTTTTGACACTCCCTTGTCTAAAGTGATTAAAAAGAATAAGGGTGGCAAGATAGCTGCTCTTCCGGACTCGCCTGATATGTCGTCTTTGCAAGCGGATTTATCCCGCCGGCGACAGCAGTGGCGTCAGAAAAAGATGCAGACTGATATGCAGCGGAAAGAAAACGATTTGTCGTTGTCCGCTTACGGAGTGGCTCAAAGTATTACTCCCTCTCAAATTGTTATTCCTGTGATGCCGGAATATTCCACAGTGATGACACCGTCTATGGCCACAGAGACCATTCTGCCGGACATTCTGTATCCGGTCGCTGGTTCTACTAAGAACAATGACACCGCTTGGATGTTTGACATGCGGACTGGTGAGGGGATAGCCATCTTGTCTGGCTTGACGGGGGCTGGTAAGCAAATATAATTAATTTCGCTTATCCCCTGATTTTTAAGAATTTTTATTTTTCTCTGAAGTGTGACTCAATTTTTATCACCTTCCCAGGATTTGTTTTTGCTGTATTCCTGCTGACCGTCATCTTGTGTATCCGGTCATCTCACAGGCGTAACCGCAGAGTGCGGAATAATCCTGAGGTATATTTATGCCATGATATAATTTTTCTAAAATAGTAATTTCCCTCATTTCCGGAATTTTCATTTTTCTGGCGGTTTATATTGGGTTTTCCGTTTTAAGGAGAGTGCCAACTTGACTGGTCACACCCGTTCTTCCCGTCGTCTTCCGTATTCTGAAGTTGGACCCGGCCCTGTTGACTTGGAAGCCGTGGCCAGCATGGCTGATTTGGCTGCGGCGGCGGCTGTGATCGCTGGACCGCCGACGCCGGTAGAGATGCGTCTGTTCTCTGTTGGCTCAAGCAGTTCTTTTGAAAGTGCTAGCTCGGACAGTGGTGAGCCCCTGAGAATTAGAAGCTTCTCTGACATTGATCTGACCCGCCATCAGTCTTCTGAGCTGATTTCGTTCCGGTCAGATGTCTATTTTTCCGGTCCCGCAATTCTTCCGATTGACCCTCCTGAGAGGTTCATGGTTGCGGGCGAAAACTAGAGGAAATATTTCCTTTTTATTCGATTTGTTTCTATTTTGCTTTGTCTTGAATTCTAAATTAAAATCTTCCGTCTCACCTTATTAATTATTTTTGAAATTGAATTGGTGACGAGACTCTTCCAAACCAAATATTTTGCTTTCTTGACCACCTGTTGAAGCATCTCCCCACGTGCGTCCGTGTTACCGCTACTTCGGACCCGTTTTGACGCGTTTTCGGCTTTACGCCTACATTTTTCGGCAACATGGTGATTTTGAATTTTGACTTAAAACTATGTTTCGAATATTCTCTGATACTGTGTTATATACGCCTTTATGATATTTGTCAAAATTTTTCTCCTTAATAATTTTGATTTTTGACGGCCGAATTTTTCTACTGAGGCAGCCGGGAAATTTTTCATAGATATCGCAACCTTGACACTCCCGTTGTCACTCGTTCATCGACCTTTCTTCTTACTACTTGTCGTAAGTTTTGTTCAAGATTTATTCGTATTTTAGCACGTGTTTCTTTGTTGGAGGAGTTTAGAATATGGAATTTTCTTTTTATATTTAGAATTTCGTAACCGCTTTATTTTTATTGCAATGATTCGCTGTTTTTCTCGTTTGTTTGTTTACCTTTTCTGCGTCAGCTTTCCCTTTCGTTGGCTTTCTTTTTCTAAGGTAGATAGCCTGTTTGAATTTCTTTTGGCGCTGTTTTGTCTGAAGTTCCTTTGATTTTTGTTAGTTTGATTCGTTATTTTTGTTCGCTTTTATGGGCTTTTTCGCATTTTTCGATTTAGTTTTAAGGTACTTTGTTTTTATCTTCAGTTTTGACTTCCTTTTGATTTGTGTTTCTGGTCCGTTACTTGCCTTTTGTCTTTGTTTTATTGCCCTTTTGGTTTTTTGTGCGGAATTTTCATGCTTCTTATTTCTTTCCAGTTAAGTCACTTGTAGTAGTAATCGAATAGAAGTGACAAAATGGTGCTTGACGATAAAGCTTCGTCCTTCCTGCTGCAAG
>Ga0208592_1000099_pt1 | contig 25451 bp, 26 predicted proteins | sample LakMenE18May10ns_FD_150712 | JGI IMG/M metagenome (GOLD analysis project Ga0208592, IMG submission 150712) | Freshwater microbial communities from Lake Mendota, WI - 18MAY2010 deep hole epilimnion ns (SPAdes) | ecosystem: Environmental > Aquatic > Freshwater > Lentic | place: Lake Mendota...
CTTCCTCGCATCACTTACACGTCTTTTAACCTAGCACCCGTTATCAGGCTTTTCTAAGGTTAGAACCCCGAATTTGCGCCAAATAAAGGGGTTCAGGGGCCCCGCTCGGGCGTGTCTGATGTGCAAATCTCGGGCTAAACTGGTCAAAGGTCAGCTGGCAATCTGGCTAAGCTCCAAACCCGCCAACCCGCCCCGAGAGGAAGAGCCCAGATGTCTAGAATCAGCATCGTTCAGGCCGAGGTGGACCTAAACACCCCTCTAGTTCTTGAGTTCAACGAGATCACTACTCTTATGGCCATCAGTTCGTTGGGAATAATCACCGTGATTGTGCTCTCTGTTGTGGTTGCCGCCCTAGCCTTTTTTGGCTCTAAAGGCCAAGACCTGTCTCAAGATCATTTCGCCAGACGCTAGGCCCTCTACTGGCAGGTCTTTGCCAGAGTACCCAGTTAGACTCGCACAATGAGCATGCTGGCAACCAAATCAACCACCCACTTCAACCAGATACTGGCTCAAGTTCGTGACGCTGGTTTATTGTCCAAAAAGCCAAGCTTTTACATCATTCGCCTTATTGTCCTGACAATTGCTGCCGCTGGATTTTGGACACTGAGCGGCTATCTTGCAGCGTTATCCCAGGAGAACAAACTTTGGCTAATCGCTGCCTTCGTACTTGTTGCAGGACTTGGGGTTCTGAGCGCTCAGTATGGGTTTATCGCTCACGAAGCCTCACACCGACAGGTCTTTAGAAACAACAAGGCCAACGACTGGACCGGCCTACTGCTAGCCAACTTGTTCGCAGGTCTTAGCTACGGGTTCTGGCTTCGCAAGCACAACAAGCACCACCAGCGTCCAAACCAAATTGGCGAGGACCCAGACATCGCTATTCGAGTACTTAGCTTCACCACCGAGTCAAAAGAGTCAAAGCGCGGCATAGAGCGCTGGTTCTCAGACCGCCAGGGATACCTTTTCCCTCTACTACTTCTATTCACCGGCTTTGATCTACTGGTTGACTCATTTGCTGGCCTAGTCCGCAAAGACCGGAAGCTCTCGATCCGTCTACTCGAGTTCTCACTGATGATGATTCGTCAGCTAACTCCTTATGTGGTCTTTGCAATCTTGTTTGGCCCGATCTGGGGTCTGGCACTTTGGTTTGTGATGATGATGGCCTTTGGCTTTTTCATGGGGGCTGCCTTTGCCCCAAACCACAAGGGCATGCCACTAGTTCCTAAAGAGGCCAAACTTGACTTCTTTTCAAGACAGGTACTCACCTCAAGAAACATCAGAGGCTCTTGGCTCAAAGACAACCTCATGGGGGGTCTGAACTACCAGGTCGAGCACCACTTGTTCCCATCTATGGCAAGACCAAACCTTCGCAAGGCCCACGAAATCGTTGTTGAGTACTGCCGCAAGCACGAGGTCACACTGGTTGAGATGAACCTATTGGCAAGCTATGTCGCCATCATGAAGCACCTAAACAAGGTGGGTCTTAGCAATAACGCCGATCCTTTTGTTTGCCCGATGGTTGCCGAGCTTCGCCCTAGAAGCTAGTAAAGCCCCCAGCTTCACCCCTTGGGCACCCTCTTACGGTAAATTTAAAGAGGGAAAACCCCACAAACTCAACTAGGAGACAAATGTCTATTTCTTCTGTTAAAAAAGCAGCGCTCGCAATTGCGACTTCGGCTACTCTTGCATTCACACTTTCAGGTTGCGCGGCTACCGCAACACCTGAAGCAGCACCTAACGAACTTCAGACCATTACCGCTGGCAAGCTAACCATCGGAACCGGCCTACCGGCTTACGAGCCATGGGTTGTTGGCGACGCTCCAGAAAACGCAGAAGGCTTTGAGGCTGCAGTTGCTTATGCAGTAGCTGCCGAACTTGGCTTTGCTCCAGAAGATGTTGTATGGGTTCGCACAACTTTCGATGAGGCAATTGCTCCAGGAGCTAAGAACTTCGACTTCAACTTGCAGCAGTATTCAATCACAGATGAGCGCAAAGAGGCAGTGGACTTCTCATCCCCTTATTACTCAACAGCGCAGACTGTAATCACCGTTGCAGGATCTAAAGCTGCTGAGGCTACATCCCTTGCAGACCTAAAGGGTCTGTTGATTGGTGCAGCTACCGGAACAACAAGCTTTTCTGCAATTGAGACCGTAATCGCACCGACTGCTGGCGCTCAGGCGTTCAACTCGAACGACGATGCCAAGGCAGCTCTAGCTAACGGACAGGTTGACGCAATTGTTGTTGACCTACCAACCGCTTTCTACCTAACCGCTGTTGAACTTGACGGAGGAAAAATCCTAGGTCAGCTAGCTGGGGCAGAAGCAGGAGATAGCTTCGGTCTAGTACTAGACAAGGGATCACCTTTGACTGCAGCCGTATCGGCCGCTGTTGACGCTCTTCGCGCAAACGGAAGGCTTGCTGAGCTTGAGACTATTTGGCTCGCAGACTTCGCAGGCGCACCAGTTCTAAAGTAACCAAAAATTGAGAAAATAGGTGGGGCAGCAAATGCCCCACCTATTTCTATTTGGATCGAGCCATGGACCTAAACGAGCAAGAGCTTTCTCAAGCAGAGAAGGATCGACGCGCGCATCGTAAAGCACAGCGAAAGCGTTCGGTTTGGATCTCGCTTGCAAGCACTCTGGCCTTCGCGGTAATTGTTTGGTTTGGTCTAATCGCAACTCCCGGCTGGGAGCGCGTTGAGCAGTCATTTTTCAACTGGGATGTGGCGGTAGCTAGCTTTCCTAGAGTCATTGACGGGCTACTGCTAAATCTCCGAGTGTTGGTAGCTGCGGCAATTCTGGTGCTGTTCTTTGGCTTGTTGCTTGCCATAATCCGCACACTTAAGTCCCCGGTGTTTTTCCCGCTGCGCGTGCTTTCAAAAGGTTACGTTGACCTATTTAGAGGCTTGCCGCTAATCATTGTTTTGTACCTGGTTGGATTTGGAATACCTGGACTAAGACTTGAATTTCTTGGAAGAATCCCTGCTGAGGTACTCGGCATCGTCGCTTTGACAATCACCTACAGCGCTTACGTTTCTGAAGTGTTTAGAGCAGGTATCGAATCTGTTCACTCCTCACAGCGCCTCGCCGCTAGATCACTGGGTCTTTCCTACTCCAAGTCGATGCGCTTAGTTGTTTTGCCTCAGGCGGTTAGAAAAGTAGTGCCACCTTTGATGAATGATTTCATCGCTTTGCAAAAAGACGTGGGTCTTATTTCTGTACTTGGTGCAATCGACGCTGTTCGTGGAGCGCAGATTGAAGTTGCGAAGTTTGCCAACTTCACACCGTACGTAGTTGCAGGTCTGTTATTTGTTTTGCTCGCAATTCCAACCATTAGATTGGCTGACAGGATTTCAGCGAAATTCACGGCCCGCGAACAGCAGGGAGTCACACTGTGATCGACTGGAATCGCCCGAGGCTAAAAGTTGTTGGACTCAAGAAGTTCTATGGCGATCGTAGGGTCATAAACGGTGTTGATCTAGAAGTTTTCCCGGGCCAAATTGTTGCGTTGATTGGTTCATCGGGCTCTGGAAAATCCACCCTGCTTCGCTGCGTGAATCAGATTGAAGATCTTACCGATGGTCAGATTTTCCTGGACGGTGAAGAAGTCTCCGCGCCGGGTGTGAATCAAGACTTGATCAGAGCCCAAATTGGTCTGGTCTTTCAGTCCTTCAATCTTTTCACTCACCTGAGCATTCTGAATAACATCACCCTTGCTCTGAGGCATGTTAAGAAAATGGATAAGGATGCCGCTAGCAAGCTTGCCCAAAGCTGGCTGACCCGAATAGGTCTTGGGGATAGAGGAGATTCTTACCCCGACAAGATCTCCGGTGGACAGCAGCAAAGAGCAGCCATCATCCGCGCGGTTGCCATGGAGCCTAAAGTTTTGCTTTTAGATGAAGTAACCAGTGCACTGGATCCAGAACTGGTTGGAGAAGTGCTTGATTTGATTCGCGAGCTCAAATCTGGTGGAACCACAATCCTCATGGCAACCCATGAGCTTTCTTTCGCAAGAGAAGTTGCCGACTGGGTAATCTTCCTCGAGCAGGGACAGATTTATGAGCAGGGTGAAGCCAAAGACTTTTTCGAAAAGGCTAGTAAGCCACGGACAATTGAATTCCTATCGAGGATGAGATCTAGATAGTTTGCTATCTGTGAACTAAGGCAAAATCTCCGCAGTAAACTTCTGGCATGAAGCCAATCGGAAAACCCGCATTCATCGCAGCCATTATTGGTCCGATTCAGTCAGTTTTAGGTTGGGTAATCGCGGGCGCGCTTTGGGCTGAATACAACCCAGTTACTCAAACCATCAGTGATCTTGCTGCTCCTGAGTCACCGGTGAATTTGATCATGTCTGGATTTTTTGTCTTCGGGGGAGTGCTTACTCTGATCGCGTCTATTTATGCTCGCACGTTGGCTCTGCCAGGACGCATAGCTTTGTTTTTATCGGCGATTGCAACTTTCGGACTGACAATTTACCCAACTCCTTTGATTGGCTATTCAGTGGAGCATCGGATTTTTGCGATTATTTCTTTTGCGCTCTCGGCTTTCTGGCCCATCCTTGCAATGCGATTTCGGAAAGACGCGCCTTGGATAATCAGACCGACCGCATCGATAATCGGCACCACTTTACAACTGGCCCTCGCAGTATGGTTTCTGAGCACCTGGACAGATCCGGACACTACCAATGTTGGAGTGTGGGAGCGGGTGGTGACTGTCAGCCAGGCCCTCTATGGATCAATAGTGATAATCACGATTTATGTTGGGTCTAAGCGAGGCAAGCCAACGATTAGTGTATAAAATCGAGGAACAGGCAACCCAGCACTAAGGAGAAAAAACCATGGCACAAAAAGAGCAGAAACCTCAGAAGAGCGATAAAAAGGCTCCAGCAAAGACTCTGAAGGAAAAGCGCGCCGACAAGCAAGCCAAGAAGAACCGCTCTTAGTCAAGAGAAGTATTGTTACTCCCAAGCGGAATAGAAGCGGGAATCTGTCTTTGCTCAAACCGCTAGGGAGCCTCAAAGTATTCGACATTGACTACTTCATTTTTGAAAGTCTCTGTCCATCCCTTGGAAACATTTCGTCTGAAGCCCAATTCTGATAGCACCTTTATCGAAGCAGAGTTTCTACTGTCCGTGGTAGCGATGAATTTTTTTGCCCCGGCTTCCGAAATCAAGAAACTAATCAGCTTTGATGCAGCTTCTTTTGCAAATCCTTTCCCTTGGTACGGCTTCGCAATAGTGAAACCCAATTCAAATTTCGAGTCCTCATCTTCAACCGAATGAATAGCTAGATCACCAACATGCTCGCGACTTCCAAGGCGATGAATAGCCAGTTGAAGCCACTCACCTTTTTCCGGGAGCATTGACCCAGCTTGCGACTCAATCAGATCAATTGCCTGATTCTTTGAATAATTAGTTTCCCAACCCTGAAATCGAGCGATGTCAGGATCTTGCCGATAAGCGACGAATGTATCTAGATCAATCATGGCCAGAGGCTCAATGCTTAGTCGTTCGGTCAAGATTGGGTAAGACACAAATGAATTGTATTGGTGAGAATGATCACTTCGTTTGGGTCAAGAAGCTAGCCCTGGGTCTCAATTTTTTGTAGGCCCCGTCGGGATCGAACCGACGACCCACGGATTAAAAGTCCGTTGCTCTAACCAACTGAGCTAGAGGCCCTAGCGCTTACTAGTCTAGCGAGTTGGGGCTTCCCGAATACGCGTGAGCCAAGTACTGCTGATCTAAGTGAAATGCGTTTGGGTCAGCGGGCTCTTGGTTTTGCTATTGGGCCACTCCACAATCACCATCGCTATCACCATGAGCCCTCCGCCTAACACGGTGCGAAGCGCAAGGGTTTCTTGACCCACCGCTACCGCAATGGCTGCAGCAAAGATAACTTCCGTGGTCAAAATGATTGCCACTCTTGATGGATCCATAATCGACTGCGCCCATGTCTGAACCAAGAACGCCATTGCGGTTGCAAACACGGCAGTGAAAATTACAACCCCCCAGACGCTTGCGTTGGGCGGTGGCTGGTAGCCATCGGCGACCGCTCCCAGCCAGCAAATAACTGCACCTGCTCCGAGCTGAATAACGGTAAGTGCATAGACAACGTTGGCGGTGCTCCAGAAACTAAGGCCGATGATGTGAGCGGCGAAAAGCAGAGCGCAGGCAATCAACCAAATCTGCCCGATGTCGATAGAAAAACCATTAAAGGAAATCAGCACGAGGGCTGCAAAAGCCAATACGGTGCCGACAAAAACTTTCCCTTCGACTTTGTTTCTGGAAATTAGCCAGAACAGAATCGGAGTGAAGACAACATACAAACCGGTTAGAAAACCGGTGATGGCTGCAGTACTTAGATCAAGTCCAATGGTCTGTGTGATGTAGGCAAGCCCGAGAGTGGCACCTAGAATCGAACCCCTAAAAAGCAGCTGTTTGTTTATGGCCTTTAGAACTTGAGGTCGAACCGCAATCATCACAAGTGTTGCCAAGGTGAATCTGGTTGCAAGAAAGTCAAAGACGGGCTGTTGGTCAATGGCATCTTTCATTAACACGAACGAAGCACCCCAAGAAATGGTGACTCCGAATAAGGCAATAACCGCCCAGGTGGCTTTTGTCATTTTGGCTACTTATTTATCTTGCGAACTGATGGACCAGCCATTTTCTCAACCATTGAAGGAAAAACCATTCCGTGCATTGGCCAAACGGCCCACCAGTAAGCGTGGCCGAGCAAACCCTTCGGGGCAAATAGTGCTCGCTGAGTGATCAGAGTGCCGGTGCCAGCCGAGTCTTTTTCTGCTACGAACTCCAACCAGGCAAGTCCCGGCATTCTCATCTCGGCTCTCAAGCGAAGAAGGAACGGTCTGTTGATCGCTTCTACTCTCCAGAAGTCCAACGCCTCACCCTCGATAAGTGTGTTCTCGTCACGACGTCCGCGTCTTAGGCCAACTCCACCAACAAATTTGTCCATTAGACCGCGAAGCTCCCACGCCCAGGTTGCAGTTGAATAACCGTGTTTGCCACCGATGCCTTCAATTCTTTTCCAGACAGTTTCGATGGCGTCATCTGAACGCACTGTTCGAACGTCTGTATATAGAGTTCCACCAGCCCAGTCCGGGTCGGTTGGAAGTGGATCAGAGGGAGTTCCAGGAACCGAGGCATTAGTCCAGCGGGTTTCAACGTTGGCTTCCTTGATTCGAGTCAGTGCAAGCTCAACGGCTGTCTTGAATGGAGTAAGTCCGTTTTTAGAATCCGGAATCAGTTGTCTAATCGAATCGTTGCGGGCAACGACCTCATTTTTCAAACTCTCAACCAATCTTCTAGCAAGGGTAATTGGAACTGGTGTGACTAGCCCTACCCATCCGCTGGATAGCTTTGGAGTTAGCACTGGAACCGGAATGATGATTCTTTTTCTAAGTCCTGCAGCTTCGGCATATTTCATCATCATGTCTCGGTAGCTAAAGACCTCTGGTCCACCGATGTCGTAATCACCGGAGATGGATTTATCCAGCGCCGCTGCTCCAACTAGGTACCGCAGCACATCACGAACTGCAATCGGTTGAATTTTTGTTTCAACCCATCTTGGGGTTGTCATTATTGGAAGGCGCTCGGTTAGGTAGCGAAGCATTTCAAAGGATGCCGAACCGCTACCAATTACCACTCCAGCACGAAGCTCGATGGTCGGAATTCCAAAGCTTCGAAGAATTGTTCCGGTATCAGCTCTGGACTGAAGATGAGGGGAGAGCGTCTCATCTTTGGCGATGATTCCGCCCAAGTAGACAATTCTTTGAATGTTTGCCTTCTTGGCTGATTCACCAAACTTTTGTGCGATGTCTTTTTCTTCTTGCTCGAAGTCATCCTTGCTCATCAGTGCGTGCAATAAGTAGTAAGCAACGTCAATGCCCTCAAGGGCTTTATCTAGAGCCGCACTGTCATGGGCATCGCCGGAGACAACTTCAACCCGGTCAATCCAAGGGTGATCTTTTAGTCTTTCTGGATTGCGAGCCAGAATCCTCACCCGGTAGCCATGAGCCAAAAGCTCTCTGATTAGGCGACCACCGATGTAGCCGGTAGCACCGGTGACTAAGCACTTGGCTGGCTTACCGTCACGCCCAGTGAGGGTTGGAAGGTCATGACTGACGGTTTCGATCATGTCCCAAGCCTACATTTAGCGGTGGCCTGGAAAAACTTGAGTTAGAGACGCTCTTCTAAACTCTGTGATTCAACAGCAACAAGTCTTGGCTTTTTGCCTGCGGTGGTTAGGTGAAGCACGATAAAGTCCCCAGGCTTTAGTGCCTTGGCTTCCAGTATTAGTTTTGCCAGTTTTGGCTCGGCATAGCTTGCCAACACCTGTGTGATTGTTGGCAGAGTTGGCCGATGAGTACACAAAATCGAAGACCTAGCATCAGCGAAGAGCCTCTTGGCAACCTTGGCAGTTCGAGCTGGTCCTTTAGCGTTTCCCATTTCCGAAAGCTCGCCTCGGTCAATGATCTTGTAGCGGTGTGCCTTGGCGTAAGGAGCAATGGTGTCTTTGCAGCGACGCCAAGGGCTCGTAAAGACTCTCTTGGGCCCATAGGCGCTCAGCAGTCGAACTAGCTCCTTGGCTTGCTTTTTGCCTTCCGGAAGAAGCGGCCGCTTTCCATCTTCGCCAACGTAGTCAGATCGTGGTGTGGCATGAGCGTGGCGAATGATGATCAGCGGCTTAGTTTTTAGCATTCCGTTTTTTCGAAGATCTATTACTTCTTGCAACAATTCACGATCGTGCTTGTAGCTGAGCTTCGCAAATGCCTGGTCTGCTTTTACCCAAACCACTTCGGATACTTCCTCGTCCGGTTTGAACTTGGAATTAGCTAGTGCCTTATCGGAGACCTTGGTAGCCCAGTAGTGAACGACCTTAGTTTTTCCCTTGTCAATCGGGTAAGAAACTGTCGATAGGGGAACGCCAAGCTTTACTTTCAACCCGGTTTCTTCTTTGATCTCCCGAACAGCTGCCTCGGCTAGTGTCTCTCCAGAATCAACTTTTCCCTTAGGGAAACTCCAGTCTTGGTAGCGACCTCTATGGATTATTGCCACCATAAGGTCTTTGCCGACTTCTCTCCAGCAGACCGCTCCGGCGGCAAAGATTTCCATAGCTGCTATTTGCCCCGTGGCTCTGAGATGGATTTCATGATGGTGTCTTGGAAATCACTCAAGGTGTTGCCTTCGGAATCAAACTGGCTTCGCACCCAGTTGCCGCTGGACTCAAGCGCCCAGGAGGAAACTTGCTCGCTCATGGCAAGCTCAAACATTTCGGTAATGCTGTTGACATGATCAGGTTCACTTAGACGAACCAAGACCTCAACTCTTCTATCAAGATTTCGGTGCATCATATCCGCCGATCCGAGATAGACCTTAGGGTCTCCTCCACCAAGGAAGCTAAAGATTCGGCTGTGCTCAAGATAGCGGCCAAGAATTGATCGAACTCGAATGGTTTCAGAAAGACCTGGCACACCAGGCTTTAGGGCACACATTCCTCGAACCAGAATGTCAATTGGCACGCCGGCGTTGGAGGCCTTGTATAGCGAATCGATTATTTCTTCGTCGACCAGGGCGTTGACCTTGATGCTGATGCGAGCTTTCTTTCCAGCCTTGTGAAGCTGGATCTCCTGTTCGATTAGGTCTGTTAGTCCTTCTCTAACTCCAACTGGAGAAACCAATAGCGACTTGAAGGTAGCTTCAGGCGCGTAGCCAGACAGGTGGTTGAAAAGTTTGGTTAGGTCTTCGCCCACTGATTCTCTCGAGGTTAGTAGTCCGTAGTCCTCGTAGTACCTGGCAGTTTTTGGGTTGTAGTTTCCAGTACCGATGTGGCAATAGCGAACTAGAGATCCACCCTCTTGACGAATCACGAGAGCTAGCTTGCAGTGGGTTTTTAGACCCACCATTCCATAAACTACGTGTACGCCAGCCTGCTCTAGCTTTCTGGCCCAGGTGATGTTGTTTTGCTCGTCAAAGCGTGCCTTGATTTCCACAAGCGCCAAAACCTGTTTGCCGGCTTGAGCGGCTTGAATCAATGCATCAACAATTGGAGAATCTCCCGAGGTTCGGTAAAGAGTTTGTTTGATCGCCAGAACCTGCGGATCTTCTGCTGCTTGTTCTAAGAATTCTTGAACGCTGGTCGAGAAAGATTCATAAGGGTGGTGAACCAAGACCTCGCGGCTTTTTAGCACGGTGAACATATTCAGCGGTTCTTCATCGCGTGGGAGTAAGTGTTTATTTGTCACCACAGCGTGTGGAGGAAAACGAAGCTCTGGTCTTGGAAGAGATCCAATATCACTCAGTCCAGTTAGATCAAGTGGGGATGGCAGGGTGTAAACATCCTGAGTTGAAATATCAAGTTCGCGAATCAGAAGTTCAAGAACCTGCGGGTTCATGTCATCCGCAACTTCAAGGCGAACCGGAGGGCCAAATCTTCTGCGAAGCAATTCTTTCTCAAGGGCAAGAAGTAAGTTCTCGCCTTCGTCTTCATCAACTTCGAGGTCTTCATTTCTGGTGACTCGGAAGTTGTGATACTGCAGCACTGTCATTCCAGGGAAGAGCAGTCCCAAGAATTCGCCAATGATGTCCTCTAGAGGAACGTAGCGAACCCCTTCGTTTTTATCTGGATTAGGAATCAAAACGAACCTGGGAAGAAGAGGGGGCACCTTCACTCTGGCAAAGTGTTCTTTTTCAGTTCCTGGATTCTGCAGCACAACTGCCAGGTTCAATGACAAGCCAGAGATGTATGGGAACGGATGAGCTGGGTCAACAGCCAGTGGGGTTAGGACTGGAAAGATGTGTGACTGGAAGTAGTCCTGAAGCGAAAGCTTCTCGTCGTCCCTCAGTTCATTCCAACGAACTAGGTTGATGCCGTGCTTCTCTAGCTCTGGTTCGATTACCTCAAGAAACAATTTGGCGTGAGCCAGTTGAAGTTCGTGAGCTTCCTCCGAAATTTTGGTTAGGACTTCTTTTGGGGATAGTCCCGATGGGCTCTTGACCGCAAGGCCTGTGGCCAAACGTCGCTTGAGTCCGGCAACTCGAACCATGAAGAATTCATCGAGGTTTGAAGAAAAGATGCTCAGAAAATTCACGCGCTCTAGTAGATGCATGGTTGGATCTTGAGCTAGTTCTAATACTCTGCGGTTAAATGCAAGCCAGCTAAGTTCTCTATCCAAGAAGCGGTCGGCGGATAACCCATCCCGTGATACGGGCAGGGTGATAGCCATGGTTTCTTCGGACATATGCTCAATATTGACACGCCAAGGCGTCCTGGCGGTTAACTTTTATTGAACTACAGGCTTGCTAGCTCTGAATCGCTTGGATTGAAGCGGTATCCAACGTTTCTAACGGTCCCAATCAGGGCCTCAAGATCGCCCAGTTTGGCTCGAAGTCTTCGAATATGAACATCCACGGTTCTGGTTCCTCCGAAGTAGTCGTATCCCCAAACTTCACTGAGCAACTGATCTCTGGAAAATACTCTGCCCGGATGCTGAGCTAAAAACTTCAAAAGTTCAAACTCTTTGTAGGTTAGATCAAGCGGTCGGCCATGAATTTTTGCGGAATAACTCGCTTCGTCTATTACAACTCCTGAAGCGTTGATGGTATCGTTCTGTCCAATTTCTTTGGATCGACTAATTGCAAGCTTTACTCGGGTTTCAATTTCAGCAGGACCTGCTGAATCCAAAATGATGTCATCGGCACCCCACTCGGAGTTCAAGGCTGCCAATCCCCCCTCGGCGATAATCACGATAAGAGGTGCAGATAGACCAGTTGCGTTTAAAAGTTTTGCCATGGCCTTTGATGAGGCAAGATCTTTTCTGGCGTCCAGAAAAACCAGGTCGTGACCTGGAGCATTTACCAAACTTGCAGGCTCAGCTGCGATGTATCGGACCCTGTGGCTTAGTAGTCCCAGGGCAGGAAGTACTTCTGATTCGGCCGAAGCCGTAAGAACCAGAAGCTGTGCCATGGATACTCCTAATCTTTGTGCCAAGTTTAGCCATAGCTGCTAGGTGCTAAGGCATGATTGAGATATGAGTAAGCACTGGGGTCAAATCATCAGCATCTGGGTGATTGTTGCAGCCTTGGCGCTTTGGGCGATTTTGAGCCAGAGTCAATCAACTGCTCCGGCTTGGTTCGGGACAATTCTGGCGGGCTCAGTTGCGCTGGTGTCCTTGTACCACTTGTTTAGAGCTCAGCCCGAGGGCATAGTCAGAAAGCTGGTCTACGTCGGCGGGGGAAGCTACCTGATCTTGGCCGTTGCCACCGCCTATGTGTTTTTGGCAAGTTAGACTTTATTCATGCTTGCACTCGAGATTTTCTTTACCGGCCTATTGGTTCTAGCTTCCCTTGCAATCGGATCAATTTCAGCTTTGGTTTTGTATCGACTCTTCAAGGGTCAGAAATAGTTGTTCGTCTTACCAGAGGGATTGCCCCTGGAACTTACCCCCTTTGCTTTTCTAGTAGGTAAGTGGTCCGGGCCCGGTCTGATTTCCTACCAGACCAAAACTTCCAAGATTGAACTTGAGTTCACTCAGACAATCGAGTTCAGCCATGATGATCAGCCCTACCTAACCTACGTTTCCACATCGACGCTAAGTGACGGAAAATCACTTCCAACTGAGATTGGTTTTTGGCGTTTGGCAAAATCACCTGAAGGTTCAGATAGCGGCCCAGGATTACTTCCTGGCACCGGAGAGAAACTTCTTGCAAACCACGAACAACTAGAAACTCTCAGAAACAAAGACGGTGGCTTCGACATCGAAGCATCGATTCTTCATCCCAGTGGAGTAAGTGAGCTTTACATCGGACAAATCAAAGGCGCCAGAGTTGACCTCTCCACTGATGCAGTTATGCGCTCTTCTTCGGCAAAAGAATATGTAGCAGCAACCAGAATGTTTGGACTAGTTGACGGCAGTTTGCTCTGGGCGTGGGATATGGCCGCCCTTGGAAACCCTTTGGCATCGCACGCTTCAGCCAAGCTTGAAAGAGTTGAGTAGTTGTTAGTCAAGCAGCACTTCGGCGATCCGATGATTGAGCAGCGAAAGCTTTCCGAAGGCGATGCGCTTTGCCTGTTGGATACTCAAGGTGTAATCGCGGTCAGCGGTATCGATCGTCTTAGCTGGTTGCACTTACTACTTAGCCAAAATCTAAAGAATTTATCTGCTGGTGAATCCGCCGAGGCTTTATTGCTGGACCCGCAGGGAAGAATTGAACAAGTAATCAAGGTCATCGATGACGGTGAAACTACCTGGCTGATGGTCGATAAATCCCACACCGAAGCACTGCTTACCTGGCTGCAGAAGATGGTCTTTCGTATGAAAGTTGAAATCACAGACCGTTCTGCACAGTTTGCAACTGTTGGGGCAACTACGGCATCTCCTGAGATTTCATTTTTGTCAAACGATCATCCATTGATTTGGAAAGACCAGTGGCCAGGAGTTGTTGCCGGGGGATACCGCTATTCAACTCGGGCTGTTGATTACACGTGGTTCGAACATTTGGTTGAAGGCGCAAAGTTAGATCAACTCCTAGCTGGCAAGGTGCTAGCTGGAACGATGGCTGCTGATGGTTTACGGGTGGCAGCTGGAAGACCTAAGGCAATCAACGAAGTCGATGAGAAATCTCTTCCGCACGAACTAGATCTACTAGCAACCGCGGTTCACCTCTCGAAGGGTTGCTACCGCGGCCAGGAGTCAGTTGCCAAAGTGCACAATCTGGGTCATCCACCAAGAAGGCTTACCTTTTTGCATCTCGATGGCTCTGAGCATGCTCTTCCAGATGTTGGCGATGAAATCAGGGTCTTAGGGGAAGAAAAGACTCGAGGAAAAATCACCTCGGTAGCTCAGCACTTTGACATGGGCCCAATCGCCCTTGCCGTTATCTCCAGATCCGTACCGGAGGATGCTGCCCTAGAGGTTGTTGGCAAGCACGGATCGATAGCCGCTACCCAAGAAACAATCGTTCCTCAGTCGGCAGGTTCTGTTGCAAACATTCCGAAGCTTCCAAAACTAAATCTTGGAGCTAGGGCGAAATAGCCTCGTAGCTAACACTTAGCTCCCCAAGCCTCCAGCGCTTCGGGGAGTTTTCAATTGGCCAACCGGCCTCGAGCAAGCTCTTTGCCGTTTGCACAAATCTCTGAGCCGAGCCAAAGGCACCAAAGCCGGCGGCTTTATCCCACGCCAGATCTAGTTCCTGCAGGTAGCGATGGATGTTGTTTCCTGGAATGTTTTTGTGAATCAAGATTTTTGGAAGGCGCTCCGCAACTTTTGAAGGTCTATCTAGCCCTTGCAATCGCAACGAAATAGTAAAAGTTAGTGGCTTTGTTTTGTCGAGCGTTATCCAGCTAGCTACCCTTCCGATTTCATCGCAGGTGCCCTCGATGATTAAGCCGTCTTTGCTAAGACGCGACTGCATAAGCGACCAGGCTGACAAAACTTCTGATTCTGAGTACTGCCGCAAAACATTCAGTGCACGAATAAGGTCAACATCTTCTCGGTCTGAGAACGCTTTTGGAATTGGAACCTCAAACCCGCCGTGCTCAAATGCAAGGCGGGAATGCTCCAGTGCTTTGGCTTCGCTCACCCGAGCCGGATCAATTTCAATTCCAAGGACTCGAATAGTTGGGGCCACTTTAGTAAGTCTTCCCAAAAGCTCAACTGCGGTGACCGGGGTCTTGCCATATCCCAGGTCAACTGCAATGGGATTAGTCACAAGCCTTAGGAAGGTGAACTGAGTTAGGTACCGATCGATGCGCCGAAGGCGGTTGGGGTTAGTGGTTCCGCGAGTTATTGCGCCAACCGGTTTTTTCAAAGCCACCACTAAAAACTACCCTGCTGACTAAACTTGAGAGTATGACTAGCCAATACACCTTGATTTTGCTTCGGCACGGCAACAGCTTGTGGAACCAACAGAACCTGTTCACCGGTTGGGTCGATGTTGACCTAAGCGATCAGGGCCGCCAGGAAGCTAAGCGAGCCGGAGAGCTATTGGCAGAATCTGGGCTAAAGCCAGACCTTCTTTATACCTCTTTACTAAGACGCGCTATCTCAACAGCAAACATCGCCCTAGATACCGCCGAGCGCAGCTGGATTGAAGTCAAGAGGTCTTGGCGCCTGAATGAACGTCACTACGGAGCCCTTCAGGGCAAGGACAAAGCTCAAACCCTGGCTGAATATGGGCCGGAGCAGTTTCAGATTTGGCGCCGAAGCTTTGATGTTCCACCACCGCCAATTGACGATTCGGATAAGTACTCCCAAGCTGGAGACGAGCGCTACGCCGACCTTGGTTCTGCACTTCCAAAAACTGAGTGCCTAAAGGATGTCCTGGTGCGAATGATGCCACTGTGGGATCAAATCAAAGCTGATCTAAAGACTGGTCGCACAGTATTGGTCACAGCTCACGGAAACTCCCTACGGGCGCTGGTGAAGCACCTGGATGGAATTTCTGATGAAGATATTGCTGAGCTGAATATTCCAACCGGTATGCCACTGGTTTATAAGCTGAATGAGAATTTTGAACCAACCGTCAAGGGTGGTGCTTACTTAGATCCTGAGGCCGCCGCAGCTGGAGCCGCAGCGGTAGCAAGCCAGGGAAAGAAGTAAGTCTTACTCGGTTTCGTTCCACTCACCGGTGGTGAGGTAGCTTACCTTGGATGAGATATCAACAACGTGGTCAGCAAATCGCTCGAAGTAGCGGCTTGCCAAAGTCACATCAACTGTGAACATGGCGTTTTCTTTCCAAGACGGGGCAAGAACAACATCGAACACAGTTCTGTGTAGTTCGTCGACTCTTTCGTCTTCTGCTTGAATGGCACGAGCCTGATCAACGTCGGTGTTGCTCAAAACTCCAGCAACTTTCTTGGCAAGCTGGGCATCAAGAGTACCCATCTCTTCAAAAGTCTTTCTTAAAGAATCAGGAACTGCCGAGCCTGGAAAACGGTAGCGAGCAATTGCAGCAATGTGTCCGGCAAGTGCTCCCATGCGCTCAAGCGAGGCACTTATTCGAAGAGCGGAAACCAAAACTCGAAGGTCTCTGGCAACCGGGGACTGCTGAGCCAGAATCTTGATCACTAGCTCATCAAGGGCTAGGGCTTTTTCCTTTGTGTTGTCAGAAAGAGCAATAGCCTCATCCGCCTTAGCCACGTCACTGGTCAAAAATGCTTGGGAAGCCTTTTCCATGATTACCGAGCAGGACTGTGCCATCTCTACTAGGCGCTGCTGCACCTCTTGAAGCTCGCTTCTGAATACTTCTCTCAAGGGATTGCCTTTCTGGCTGATTGCTTGACTATCCCAGCCTTTGGTTAACGCAGGTCAAATAAACACCAAACCCTGGCCAAAATCCAGCCCGATATGCTGATTTTGGCCCATGAGCCGACTTTTTGAGCCATATTGTTAACCTTGTGAACAACTTTAGCCTAGCGGTTATCTTTCTGACCATAGCGGTAGCGGTGGTCGGTGCAGCCATAGCTGGCTTTGCAATCGGACGCCGGGGCTTCCAGATCGACTCCAACAGCGACCCAATTCCGTTCCCAACTTTGGCTGCTGAGATCCTCGAGCTATTTGGCTCGGTTGGAATTTTGCTCGGGGCATCTAATCAAGTTGTGCGAATGAACAACCGCGCTGAATCCTTTGGTCTTGTCACTCGTGGCGTGCTGGTGCAGCAAGATCTAATTGAACTTGCCCAGCTGGCACGATCTTCAAAAGAGGTTGAGTCCTTCGAAGGAGTTTTGCGCTTTGGACTTGCGCAAGAGAAAATCTCTGTTTCAGCAAAAGCCTCGTTGGTCGCTAACGATTATGTTGTCTTGGTCCTTGAGGATCGAACAAGAGATATTCGCTTAGATAAAACAAGACGAGATTTTATCGAGAACATCTCCCACGAACTAAAAACTCCAATCGGGGCAATCGCTTTGCTATCGGAGGCAATTGCCCAGGCCGGAGATGATCGGGCCACCATTGAAAAATTTGCGGGCAATCTAAATAAAGAAGCAAGCCGGCTATCTTTTCTAGTTCAAGACATCATCGAACTTTCCAGACTTCAGTCCGAAGAGGTGCTCGCAGAAGCAGAGCTAGTTGATCTAAGCAGTGTCGTATCCGAAGCAGTTGATAGAAACGAGCAGCTGGCTGCTAAGCGAAACATTAGATTGCTTTCTGACGGTGGAACTGGCCCCGAGGTTTTTGGCAACAAAGAGATGTTGACTGCAGCTGTCAAGAACTTGATCGAGAATGCCATCAGTTATTCAGAACCTGGATCTCAGGTTGGAATTGGGTGCGCCGTCAAAGGCCCACTAGCGGAAATTGTGGTTACCGATTCCGGTGCCGGAATTTCTTCTGAAAATCAAGAGCGAGTGTTCGAGCGCTTTTATCGCATTGACCCTTCCAGATCCAGAGAAACTGGGGGCACTGGCCTAGGCCTAAGCATCGTCAAGCACGTGGCCAAGATTCACCGAGGCGATGTGAAGCTGTTTTCTCAGCTGGGTGTCGGCTCCACCTTCACAATCAGAATTCCGCTAGCCACCGCTGCGGATCCAGTCACAGGCACCATCAAAGTAGTCCCGGAGGCAAGCTAATGACCAAGGTGCTAGTAGTCGAAGATGAGCAATCACTGAGGGAACCACTGGTGTTCATGCTCGAAAAAGAAGGCTACGACGTGATCGAGGCAGAGAACGGCGAGATTGCCATTCAGAAATTCCAAGCCGAGGGTGCTGATGTGATTTTGCTGGATCTGATGATGCCCAAGCTCGATGGCAACCAGGTCTGCAAGCAAATTCGCCTCAGCTCAAATGTTCCAATCATCATGCTTACCGCCAAGGACTCAGAAGTGGACAAGGTCGTTGGATTAGAAATCGGGGCAGATGACTACGTCACCAAGCCTTACTCGACAAGAGAGCTACTTGCCCGCATGAAGGCGGTGCTTCGAAGAAAAATTGAGCCAGCGGTTGAAGCCGATTCGGTTTTGGTAGCCGGCGAGCTAAGGCTTGATTCCGATAGGCACCAGGTCACTCTTTCCGGAAAGACAATCGCTTTTCCCCTGAAGGAGTTTGAGCTACTCGAGCTACTTATGGAAAACGTGAACCGAGTGCTCACTCGAGGACAAATTATTGACAGGGTCTGGGGAGCTAACTACTTTGGCGATACCAAGACGCTGGATGTGCATATCAAGAGGCTTCGATCAAAGATTGAAGAAGATCCGGCCAGACCTAAATACATTCAGACCGTTCGCGGTCTGGGATACAAATTTGAAATCTAGTTAGTCGGCTCAGCTTCTTCTGTAGGCTCAGGAGTCGGTGCAACCTGCTGCTCGAGAAGTAGTAGAAGAGCTTTGTATTCGGGAAGTGTCCCATCCAGAACTGGAACTTGGACCCCGTCACTTATGGTGTCGGATTCTAGGAAGTAAAACAGTGCGGTTTGTCCTGGCACCTCAACAACTGGCATAGAAATAGCTGGATTACCGTTGTATCCGAAGTCAAGTTTTGCTCCAGAAGCAATTTCAACAAAGTAATCGGTCTTTGCTTGCGAGTTTGGGTCCACGTACTGAATCTTTACGACCTTAGGTTCAGAGGCAGAGCTCACCAGCGAACCAATTAGAAAACCTTGACCTGATTCGGAGACTAAGTACATAAAGTTGCGAGCTTTGATGTTTTCTAGATCAACTTGCTGACCGTCACTTGGAGCATATGGCTTCAGAGAGGTGACATCGCCTGAGAAGCTACAAGCGCTGGTTGACAGCGCCAGGGTAGCTATCAGCGCTGAAACAGCTAAACGGCGTACAAACAAGGGTTCCTCCTGTGGTTTCAATAAGTTTATCGCACTAATAATTGGCATTAGCTGTGGTAAAATAGTGGTTTCTGAAGGGAATCCAACACATGAAGTTTGAAGTTGGCGAAACCGTTGTCTACCCTCACCATGGCGCAGCGAAGATCGTTGAGGTTAAAAACCGCAACGTACGCGGCGAGACTCAGAAATACCTACAACTAAAGGTCGCCCAGGGCGATCTGACCATTTGGGTCCCTGCTGCCAATGTTGAGATGGTCGGAGTCAGAGACGTTATTGACCGTAAGGGCGTTCAGCAGGTATTTGACGTGCTTCGGGCAGAATTCATCGAAGAGCCAACCAACTGGTCCAGAAGGTATAAAGCCAACCTGGAAAAACTTGCTTCAGGAGATGTTGTAAAGGTCTCTGAAGTAGTTAGAGATCTTTGGAGAAGAGATCAGGACCGCGGACTTTCAGCTGGTGAAAAGCGCATGCTTGCCAAAGCGCGCCAAATTCTTGTTTCCGAGCTAGCCCTTGCCAAAAAGACCGACGAGGAAAAAGCCTCGGCGCTACTTGACCAAGTTCTGGCCTCCTAGGAAAGACAAAAAGCTATGACCCCTCGCGCAGTGGCGGTGGTGCTACTGGCAGCAGGTCGGGGAGAGCGCTTAGGAGCCAATCAACCCAAAGCATTCGTGGAGCTTGCTGGAAAATCCCTTCTGGAGCATTCCATCTATAGAGCTCTAGCCACCGATAACTTACGCCAACTGATCATCGCTGTTCCTGAATCTCACCTTGCTCAAATCCTCGAGCTTGAAAATCAACTTGATTCTCAAGGCGTTGACATTCGAGTTGTCGTTGGAGGCGCAACCAGGCAGCAGTCAGTTTCAGAAGCGCTCGCAGTATTGGCTGGAGGCATCGACATAGTTTTGGTGCACGACTCAGCAAGAGCGCTTACCTCAACCAATTTATTCAATCGGGTTGCAGATGCGGTCTTTGAAAACCAAATTGGAGTAATCCCAGCTCTAGCAGTTGCAGACACCATCAAAAAGTATCGAGGCGATCTCGTCGAAGAAACAGTTGATCGTGCCGAACTAATCAGAGCTCAAACCCCTCAAGGATTTCCAGCTGAGCTAATTGTTAAAGCACATGTGGCAGCAGCTGCTGATTACACCGACGATGCGAGTTTGGTCCAAGCCTTTGGCGGAACTGTGATGCTGGTTCCCGGAGAAGAAGTGGCGATGAAAATCACCACCGCGGAAGATTTAGAAACTGCGCAAGGATATTTGTTATCTGGGGCCAGAACCGGAATCGGTTCCGACTCTCACCGCTTCAGTGACGACACAACTAAAACTCTTCAGCTCGGTTGCCTAGAGTGGCCAGGACATCGTGGCCTTGAAGGTCACAGCGATGGCGACGTCATCGCGCACTCGGTGGTCGATGCCCTGCTAGCTGCAGCAGGACTTGGAGATATCGGTTCCAACTTTGGAGTTGACAGACCTGAATTTGCTGGAGCCTCTGGCGAGGTTTTCCTGCGGGGAACACTTGAGCTACTCACCAAGCACGGCTTCGAGCCGGTGAATGTTTCGGTGCAACTAATTGGCAATGAGCCCAAGCTTTCTCCAAGACGGCTTGAGCTAGAAACTCACCTGGGCTCAATTATTGGTGCGCCGGTTAGCGTCTCTGCCACCACCACAGATGGACTCGGCTTTTTAGGTAACGACGAGGGCCTCGCGGCTATCGCAACCAGTTTGGTTCGAAAGGTAGGCTTTAGCTCGTGACCCTGAAGCTTTTTGACTCCCGAAGCTCAGCACTTAGGGATTTCAAACCACTAAAAAATGGTGAAGTAGGAATCTATCTTTGCGGCGCAACTGTTCAGTCAGCCCCGCACCTAGGTCACCTTCGATCCGCTTTGGTTTATGACCAGCTTCGTCGCTGGTTAGTTGCGAGCGGATACAAAGTCAGCTTGATTCGAAATGTCACAGACATCGATGACAAAGTTCTAGATAATGCAAAAACCGAAAACCGACCTTGGTGGGAACTTGCCTTCAAATACGAGCAGCTTTTTTCTGAAAGCTATCGTCGGTTAGATATTGCACCTCCTACCTACGAACCACGCGCCACTGCAAACATCACCGAGATGATTTCGCTAATCCAACTTCTTATTGAAAAAGGCCACGCCTACCAGGTTGAAGGTTCCGCCGATGTTTATTTCAGTGCTGCGAGCTGGAAAGAGTACGGCGAGCTTACAAACCAAAAAGCAGATGACCTGATTGATAATTCTGAGGCTCAAGCTCGCGGCAAGAAAGACCCGAGAGATTTTGCCCTCTGGAAATCACACAAGGAATCAGAGCCCAAGGACGCTGCTTGGAATTCACCGTTTGGACTTGGAAGACCCGGCTGGCACATCGAGTGCTCAGCAATGAGCGTTAAGTACTTGGGCACCAAGTTTGATATTCACGGTGGGGGATTGGATCTTCGCTTCCCGCATCACGAAAATGAACTAGCTCAGTCGAGAGCTGCAGGGCACGAATTTGCAAACTTCTGGCTCCACAACGGACTGGTAAATGTCAACGGCCAGAAGATGAGTAAATCCCTCGGTAATTCAATTCTGGTTAGTGATGTGCTCACCGACGCTAATGCCCTAGCACTTCGCTACTACCTTGGTTCAGCACAGTATCGATCAGTGCTGGATTACAACGAAGGTGTACTTGCCGAAGCAGAATCAGCCCTGGAGCGAATTAGGACTTTCTTGGATCGAGCCGCTCGCGCTCTCAGCGAAAAAGGTTTACTTGCAAAACTCGAGCTAGATCAGGGAGCGTTTCCGGACAAGTTCACCTCTGCCATGAATGAAGACTTGAATATTCCTGCAGCTCTAGCGGTATTGCACGAGAGTGTCCGTGAAGGTAATGCCAGCCTCGATGAACAGCTCCCTCACCAGGCAGCTCGCAACTATGCTGAAGTGTTGGCAATGGTGGATGTTTTGAACATCAACCCAACAGCTAAGTTCTGGCAAGGATCTGGTTCGCAAGCCGCGATGAGCGCACTGGATGGCCTGGTTCGATCTCTGATTGAAGAGAGAAACGTTGCAAGGGATAGCAAAGATTTCAAAACTTCTGATCGCATCCGCGATCAGCTAAAAGCAGTTGGTGTGACTCTTGAAGACTCGGCCGGCTCGACCCATTGGAACCTAGATGCCTAGCAAACCGATTCGACCAGGAGCCGCTAAGGGCAAAAAGGGACCGAACGTTGGTACCGGAGGCCACGGCCGCAAAAAGCTCGAAGGCAAGGGTCCAACACCTAAAGCCGAGGATCGTAAAGGCCACAAAGCTTTTAGAGCAAAAAAATCTGCGGACAAAAAAAGAGCGACCGGTGTAAGAGTTTCCCGCAAGGGTGAATTTGTTGCATCGGGACCCAAGACCGCCGGTGTTGCAGGCGCTGCTGCCAGAAAAGGCAGGCGCATAACCAAAACCTCCGAAAACTTTGAAGTTCTATCGGGAAGAAACTCAGTGGTCGAGGCTTTGCGCGCCAAGGTTCCGGCTACCGCTTTGTATCTTGCATCGAGAATCGAAATGGATGATCGCGTCAAAGAAGCAATCACTTTGGCCAATTTGCGCAAGATTCCAATCAGCGAAGTCACTCGTCCAGAAATCGATCGTCTAACAGGATTTGATTCTGTTCATCAGGGAGTTGCACTTCAGGTGCCGCCATACAATTACTCTCACCCGATGGAGCTGCTAGATAAAGTCTTAGCTCGCGGATCCAAGCCTTTGTTTGTTGCATTAGATGGAATCACAGACCCGAGAAACCTCGGAGCAATTATTCGTTCGGTTGCCGCCTTCGGAGGTCACGGTGTAATCCTCCCGCAGCGCCGCTCCACTGGAGTGACAGCTGCTGCCTGGAAAACTTCAGCAGGAGCTGCAGCCAGGGTTCCGGTGGCGTTGGCCGGAAACTTGAACGCAACTTTGAAGGAATTCAAAAAGAGGAAGTTGTTTGTGGTGGGACTTGATGGAGGCGGCGATGTTTCGCTTCCAAAATTTAATCTTTCAAATGAGGGCTTAGTTTTAGTGATCGGTTCTGAAGGAAAAGGCTTATCCAGACTGGTTCAGGAAAACTGCGACACTGTCTTGTCTATTCCGATTGCCAAGGAAACTGAATCCTTGAACGCAGGAATTGCGGCATCTGTGGCTTTGTACGAGATCTCAAAGTCCCGTCCGAAGCTTTAGACCTTATCTCGCCAGTCGCCTTCTTCTTCCTCGTCCACTTCGATATTTCCTGAGGGAATCGAGGTAGGCAGGGTTATTGCTTCAGTCATAGGGCCAATTAGTGCCTCTTCGTCGCGTCGGTGAGCAAGCACATTCTCAACATAGGAATTCACCGCGTCAGCCAACGGGACTCCTTTTTGCTGGTTTTCCGCGAGTGATGCGCGATGCTCAAGCACCTGATGGAACACCTCGGCTGGCTCAAGCTTGCCGGAGTACTCGCGTGGAATTGCCTTCACAACCGGTTCAAATACTTCGCTTAGCCAGCGGTGCGCCATAACTTCTTCATCCGCTTCGGCATCAAATTTGACCTTGAAAGCATCAAGGTCATTCAATAATCTTCTGGCTTGGTTTTCTTCAACGTCCAATCCGGTTAGGCGGATAAGTCTTCGGGCATGGTGGCCTGCGTCGACAACCTTTGGCTGAATCTTTACGCTGCGTCCATTTTCTTCGGTCTTGATCATCAGCTCTTCAATATCGAAGCCAAGTTCGTTCAATCTTTCAACTCGCTGGGTAATTCTCCAGCGTTCATCCTTACTGAAAACTTCAGCTGCAGTTAGTTCAACCCAGAGCTCTTGGTACTTTCTTACAATTCGCTCGCTTGTGGCGTTTGGATCAACTCCTGGCTTAGCCCGTCCGCTAGCAACCAAATCCATGAGCTCACCGGCAATGTTGACTCTTGCAATTTCCAAGTCATTTTCTCGCTGGCCGTTTGATAGCCCTGAATCGTAAAGCTGTCCGGTTTCAGCATCAACTAGATACGCTGCGAACGAGCCTGCATCTCGTCTAAACAATGTGTTGGAAAGTGACACATCACCCCAGAAAAATCCTGCGATGTGAAGTCGAACCAGCAATAGAGCCAATGCATCGACAAGTCTTGTTGCGGTTTCAGGACGTAGACCCTGTGACCACATCGCACGATAGGGAAGTGAGAACTTTAGGTGTCTTGTGATTAGCACCGCAGGCAGCTCATTGCTGTTCTCATCGGTGCGGTTTTTGATGATTGCAAAAGGCTCAACGCACGGAACATCCAGTTTCTGAAGGCTCTTGAGCATTTCGTATTCGCGCACGGCAAGTTCAGGCAAGGTTTCTTTGATTGCAATTACGTAGCTACTGAGATGCGCGAAGCGAACGGTATGCCTAGACAAACCCTTAGGCAGAGCTGCAATATTCTCTTCTGGCCACTGCTCCAAAGGCAAATGCCACGGCAAATCCAGCAGAGCTGGATCGACCGTGGCAGCCTTTATATCTAATGCTTGGGCCATTGAGTTAGTTCAGGCGCTCTCCGGTTACAACATCGAACAGGTGCATAATGCCGCCCTCAGGCGTTAGGAAGACGGTCTCTCCCTTGTGTGGGTGGTTGCGACCGTCAACACGTGAAACAAGTTCAGTACGAGCTCCATCAACGGTTGCCGATCCGTATAGGAATCCATCGGAGCCAAGCTCTTCAACAACGTCGACCTCAACTGAGATTCCCTCGCTCTTGGATACAGCAAGGTTTTCAGGCCTTACTCCCAAGGTCACAAGCTTGGCCGAGGTCTTTGCGAGCACTGAACTGTCAATCTTGACCACGGTGTTTCCGAACTGCACGCCGCCATCGACAATTGGAAGCTGAAGCAGGTTCATGGCTGGTGAGCCAATAAATCCTGCAACGAATACGTTCTTTGGAGTTTCGTAGAGCTCTCTAGGGGTTGCCACCTGCTGCATCACTCCGTCTTTCAAAACTGCAACGCGATCACCCATTGTCATAGCCTCAACCTGGTCGTGAGTCACGTAAACGGTTGTGACTCCAAGGCGTCGCTGAAGCGATGCAATCTGAGTACGAGTTTGAACTCGAAGCTTGGCGTCCAAGTTTGATAGCGGCTCATCCATAAGGAAGACCTGAGGCTTACGAACAATTGCTCGACCCATGGCAACGCGCTGGCGCTGACCACCAGAAAGAGCCTTTGGCTTGCGGTTTAGGTATGGCTCAAGATCTAGAAGCTTGGCTGCATCAAGAACTCGCGCTGCGCGCTCCTCTTTATCTACTCCGGCAATCTTGAGTGCGAAACCCATGTTCTCCGCAACTGTCATGTGTGGGTACAAGGCATAGTTTTGGAACACCATCGCGATGTCGCGATCTTTTGGTGGGATGTTGGTGACGTCGCGGTCACCAATCAGGATCTGCCCACCATTGACTTCTTCAAGTCCTGCGAGCATTCTCAAGGTGGTGGATTTTCCACAACCGGACGGACCAACTAAAACTAAAAATTCGCCGTCGGCGATTTCTAGATCAATTGCGTCTACCGCTGGGGTGGTGCCGCCCGGGTATGTTCGGGTGGCTTTCTGGAATTTAACTGATGCCATGATTTTCTCCTTCACCGGCAGGTACGTGCCGGACGATCCTTAGTGAATTCGCTCAGCAGAGCCCTGCCGAGTACTTCTATTA
>Ga0208592_1000100_pt1 | contig 25438 bp, 26 predicted proteins | sample LakMenE18May10ns_FD_150712 | JGI IMG/M metagenome (GOLD analysis project Ga0208592, IMG submission 150712) | Freshwater microbial communities from Lake Mendota, WI - 18MAY2010 deep hole epilimnion ns (SPAdes) | ecosystem: Environmental > Aquatic > Freshwater > Lentic | place: Lake Mendota...
GTATTCAAGGATGTCCCAAAATCTTTCAAGGCAACTCGCTATCACTCTCTAGCCGTTGTGGACGAGACGGTACCGCAAGATCTGATTGTGACAAGTAGAACTACCGGTGGTGTCATCATGGGGTTGCAGCACAAAACTAAACCCATTTACGGCGTTCAGTTCCACCCCGAGAGTGTTCTTACCGAAGGTGGCTACCAAATGTTAGGCAACTGGTTAGAGTCAATCGGCCTGAAAGGCGCAGCAGAAAAAGCAAAATCGCTTTCTCCGATGATTAAGTTCTAGGGCGTCGTTGGCGGAGGCGTCGTTGGAGTTGTCGTTGGCGGAGGCGTCGTTGGAGTTGTTGTTGGGGTTGGAGCTGGAACACAGTTAAGAATCAACGTGATCGTCTGCTTTTGTGGAGCAAGTCCTGGCGGCACTGATTGACTAGCAACCAATGATCCAGGAGTTCCAGAACAGCCTGTTGGTGTTTGGATTGATGCAACATAACCAACATCAGCTGCTTGAAGAATTCTGGTGGCTTCTGTTACAGCCAAGTTAGTAACGTCTGGCACCATTACTTGACCATCGGATACCAATAGCTTCACTACCGTTCCGGCAGCCACCGTGGTGTTAGCTGCAGGCACTGATTCCATAACTAGACCCTTGGCGATGTTTGCCGAGTTACCGGACGTGATTCCACCCAGAGTCAACCCAGCACTCTCAAGCAGTGCTCTAGCTTCCGCCTCTGTTTTTCCTTCTAGCAAAGGAACTTTTCCTTCTGCTTTTCCAGAGGAAACGTAGACATCAATTGTGGTTCTGGCAGGGACTTTAGTTCCGGCAGGAGGATCAGTTTTAATGATGACGCCCTCTTCGACTACATCACTAGTTTCGATCAATCTAAGAACCAGTAGATTCTGATCACGAAGGACCTTACTGCCGTCTTCATAAGCGGAGCCTGCAACATCAGCAACTTCAATCCCTGTTCCAACGGGGTTGGTGATTGGTTGGACAGTGCCAACAAGAGTCAGCAGCCAAATGATTAGCCCTACCAGGATTACTGCAGCTCCTGAACCTAGTCCCCAAAGCATCCCAGTAGAAGGTCTCCCAGTTTTTTTAGATCCTGGAATCTTTATTGCTGTGGTTTGCTCGCCGGCAGCTGGATCCACGCCCAACTCTTTGAAAAAGTCATCTTGCTCGGCTGAACTAATTACCTCTGTTGGAAGAGCTTCCTGTACGGGAGAAACTGTTGTTTTCTGGCCATTGTTTTCCTTTTTCATAGCCACACCTTTCGCAGCCGCGACAAGGTGATCGCGGAACTCTTCTGCCGTTTGGAAACGCTCTTCACGGTCCTTAGCTAATGCGTTTAGAACTACTTGGTCTAATTCTGCAGAAATTTCAGGGTTGTGAGTAGAAGGTGCTTGCACTTTTTCACTCACGTGCTGATATGCAACTGACACCGCTGTGTCGCCCTTGAAAGGAGGTCTTCCAGCCAGCATTTCATACAACAGCACGCCTGTTGAGTAAAGATCAGTTCTGGCGTCAACCGCCTCGCCTCTAGCTTGTTCGGGTGAGAAATACTGCGCGGTGCCAACAATTCCTGAGGAGTGCGCTTGGGTTTCTGAGGAATCGGATATTGCTCTAGCAATTCCAAAGTCCATCACCTTAACTTGACCCTCTTCAGTGATCATGATGTTAGAGGCCTTGATGTCGCGGTGAATAATGCCGGCGCGATGTGAAATCTCTAGTGCTGTTAGGACACCTTTAGCAAAGTCGATTGCCTCACCAATAGAAAGTCTCTTGTCGTGCATAAGATCCCGAAGGAGCTTGCCTTTTACGTATTCCATGATGATAAAGGGAGTCTTGATCTGGTTACCGTTTGAATCGGTAGAGACTTCTTCCCCGGCATCGTAAATCCGTACGATGGTGGGGTGGGCCATTTTGGCTGATGCCTGAGCTTCCTTGGCAAAGCGAGACTCAAAGTTCTCATCATTTGCTAGATCCGATTTGAGCAGCTTGATAGCGATTTTGCGTCCAAGACGAAGATCTTGACCTTCAAAAACATCGGCCATTCCCCCGCGGCCAACTAGCTCGCCGACTTGATACCTGCCGGCTAGCACACGCTCTTGTTCAGACATTTTTTTCTCCCCAGTTCCTCACGGTTAATAGTAGCAATCTCATAAGTCCTAACCGCCGTCAGAAGATTCAGGCGCTGGAGTGGTGGTGGATGATTCTGTTGGCGACGAAGTCGGTGTAGGTGATGAAACGGTTGGCGTCGGAGTTGGAGCCGCAGCAATGTAGTAATAGATGCGAACGACAGACCCGATCGGCACTTGTCCCAAACCCTCGGCCTTGTAAACTTCCAAGACTCTTGGGTCATCGGGGTCTATGGCATCGCCTGCAATAGCCTGGGTTATCAGTTTCTTCTGGGTCAAAAATACTGACGCATCGGCAACTTTCTTGCCCACGACATCAGTGAGGAACACGCTAACCTTTTCGATCGGCTGCTCCGAAACTGCGGCGGTTGGTTGTTTTGAAATCGAGGCAGAAGGAGATGGCGTGGGGTTTGAGTTTGATTCTGAAACCAAACTCACAACAATTGCAATCATCACACCGCTGGCGGCAACAATTAGGACCGCAATCAACCCTATCCACGGCCAAACTACGGGTAGTTTCTTGACCGGACCAGTTTTGGTGGCAGCATCAACTTCTGGAGTCAAAGTAGTAGCGGTATTTTCAGGCTCGAATATTTCTGTTGGTGACACACCTTCAAGCTGCAACCGAAGTGAACGAGCACGGTTTGCCAAATCTAAAGCACTTCCCGGGCGCTGATTTGGTTTCTTTGCCAAACAAGCAAGCACTAGTTCTTGAAGACGCTTGTCAATGTCATCACCCATCGCCGGTGGCTTGTCATTGATTTGTGCCATGGCAATAATCATTTGGGTTTCACCTGTAAACGGTCTTCTTCCCGTCAGTGCTTCATAAGCCACAACCCCAAGCGAGTAAATATCCGTTGACGGACTTGCTGGTTTTCCAGTGGCCTGCTCGGGAGCAAGATACTGAACCGTTCCCATGACTTGTCCGGTCGCAGTTAATGCGACTTGATCTGCAACGCGAGCTATTCCAAAGTCGGTAATCTTTACTTTTCCTGCCGGAGTGACAAGCAAGTTTCCTGGTTTTATATCTCGATGAACCAGCCCATCTAAATGAGCTGCATGTAATGCCTTGGCTGTTTGTTCAACGATGCTTAGAACCTCGATGGAAGTTAACCTGATTCTTTTTTCTATGATCCTCGCTAGCGAATCGCCCGCGACAATCTCCATCACAAGATACGCAGAACCCGAACCCTCGCCATAGTCATAAACATCCGCGATGCCGACGTGATCGACCCTGGCAGCGTGACGGGCTTCAACCCTGAAGCGTTCCAAAAATCCTGGGTCTCCCATGAATTCTGGCTTAAGAATTTTGATCGCAACGTCTCGCAAGATAACTTCATCGTGGGCACGCCAAACCTCACCCATGCCGCCAATTGCTATGCGATCAACAAGTCGATAACGATCGCCATAAATTTGTCCAGCTTCTGGTTTCACTACTTGATCACCGCCTGGAAGAAATCCCTAGCTACCGGTGCTGCTGTGCCGTTACCGCTGGCTCCGCTATCGCGGCCACCGCCGTCTTCAATAACTAATGCGATTGCAACCCTTGGGTTTACTGAAGGAGCGAATCCGGTGAACCACAAAGTAACCCTCGCACCCTCGCCGTTTTCGGCAGTTCCAGTTTTTCCCGCGACTTCGATTCCAGAAACGGCTGCGTTACTGGCAACTCCGCTAGCAACCGACTGAACCATCATTGCGCGAAGACTTTCTGCTGAAGCGGAAGTCATTGGCTGCGACAAAACCTCAGGCTTAGGTGCTCGAATAACGGAAAGGTTTGAACTGATTATGGTTTCGATTAGGTTTGGTTTCATCAAAACCCCGCCATTGGCAATCGAGGCCGAAACCATTGCCATTTGTAATGGGGTGACACGAACATCGAATTGACCAAATGAACTCAGACCAAGCTGGGCGTCATCCATCTCAGATGGGTAAATGCTTGGGGTTACATCCATTGGAATACTGAGATCTCTTCCGAAACCAAACAGTTCAGCCTGAGCTCTAATCCGGTCCTGTCCAAGGGCTAGACCCAATTCAACAAACGGCACATTGCAACTAAGTGACATTGCTTCCGCAATGGTTACTGTTTCGCCACCCGCTCCACAAGCCCTATCTGAAGAGTTGAACACTTGAGCGTCTGAACCTGGAAGTTGCACTGAAACTGGGTTACTCAATGTTGATTCGCTTGTGTACGAACCAGATTCCAGTGCTGCTGCAGCTACCACTAACTTGAATACCGATCCCGGGTGGTAAAGGTCTCCGCTAATTGCCTTATTGATTAGCGGCTTGGCTGCATCGTTGTTTAGGGTTTCGTAGTTGGTTGTGACAACTTGGTTATCGTGACCTGCGACAAGATTGACGTCGTAGCCTGGCTTAGAAACCATTGCAAGAATGTTTCCAGTTACCGGGTCAATAGCCACTAACGAGCCGCGGTAATCCCCCAAAGCGTCCCAGGCTGCTTGCTGCATTTGTGGATCAATTGTTAGCTCAACAGCTGCACCCGATACCGGGTTTCCAGATAAGACTGCATTGAACTGTTCAAAGAACTGCGACGAGCTTTGACCAGAAAGATAAGAATTCATTGCAGACTCAATACCGGTTGCTCCTCTAAAGACCGAGAAGTATCCAGTGATGGCCGAATAAATCGAGCTTTCATAAACCCTTTGGTACCGATAGGCGTCATCAGAGTCGATCGAGCTCGCGATTGGCTTTCCATCGATGAGGATTGGTCCTCTTAGAGTTTTGTAGCTGTCATAGATGCTTCGAACATTTCTCGGGTCGCTAGCGTAGCTTTGACCGCCAGCGCCTTGAACAAATGACGACGAAACAAACAGGGAAATAAACATCATTGCCACCACAAGAGAAACCCGCTTCAACTCTTTAGTCATCGGATCACCAGCTTCGATGCATGATCAGATGTGGAGTCGGAGAGCCTAAGTAGCATCGCGACAATAACCCAGTTGGCAAGAAGGGAGGAACCACCAGCCGCAAGAAACGGGGTAGTAAGACCGGTAAGAGGCAAAATCCTGGTTACCCCTCCGATAACTACAAAAACCTGCAGCGCAATTACAAAGGCGAAACCAACGGCCATCAGTTTTGCAAACTCATCAGCGTGACCAAAAGCAATCTTCAACCCGCGTGCCACTAGCAAGAAGTAAAGTGCCAAGATCGCAAAAAAGCCGATCAAACCGGTTTCTTCGGCGAGGCTGGCAATGATGAAATCACTTTCTGCCAAAGGAACCAATTGCGGCACACCACCGCCAAGTCCTGAACCAAAGACTCCTCCGCTGGCCATACCAAATACCCCTTGAACTATTTGGTAGCTTCCGCCAACTGCGTCGTAATTCTGGTTATCGAATGGATTCAGCCAGGCATCAAATCTTCTCGACACGTAATCCAAAACCCTGGAGGCAACGAGTCCACCAGTAACCAACATCGCAACACCAATACCGGCATAAAAAGCTCTACCGGTAGCAACGTAAATCATCACGAGGAATAAACCAAAATACAAAATGCTGGTCCCAAGATCTTTTTGTAACACCAGCACTCCAATACTGGCTAGCCAAATCAAAAGAATTGGACCCAGTTCTCTTCCACGTGGAATGCGAACCCCCAGAATCTTTCTTCCCACTACAGCCAAAGAATCTTTTCGGCTAACTAGATATCCCGCAAAAAAGATAATTAGCGCGACCTTTGCTAGCTCACCAGGCTGAAAGGTCACACCAAAAAGTGAAATCCACAGAGTTGCACCATTTATTGTTTTGCCAATTACCGGAAGAAGCGGCATCAGTAATAAACCAATGCCCACCACCATGGCGGTGTATACAAAACGGCGCAGCCAAAGCTGCGATGGGACATACAAAATCACAGCAGCAGCAATTGCCATCGCTACGCAAGTCCAAAGCACTTGCCTAAAGGCAAATAACTCGCTGCCACCAGATGCCAGCGTTGCAAGATCAAGCCTGTAGATCATCGCAATTCCGAGCCCGTTTAACGCAAATGCGATAGGCAGAATCAGCGGGTCAGATTCAGATGCCTTCTTGCGAAGGATAAAGTGCAGAATCAAAGCAAAGATAAGCGGTGGAAGCCAGTAGGTAAAAAGATCAACAGTCATCTTTTCAAGAATTGAAAGCTGGATTTGAGCTAACTCAAATGCATTCAATCCGGCTGCAAAAAACAAAAGTAGTGCTTCCATGTTTCGACTTCTCGGAACGATTTTTACTAGCTTCGAAATCTGCAGCGCTTCGGTGAAAGTATTCAACTACTCGCCGCCTAGCTGAGAGATAATCTGCCTAGCCTCATCAGGCCCATCTACCGAGATTGAACGCTCCAGCGCCTCGCGTTGGAAGTCGGTTAGAGAATCTACCGAGATATCAGTGACTTCAAAAAGACTGGAGAACTTCAACGGCCCAAGTTCTTCCTTAATTCCTTGGTAGATAACTACCACGCCGTTGTTGACACCAACGAAGTATCTGGTTTGGGTGTATTCGTAGGCTAGAAACAATCCGTAGCTTGCGGCCGCAATAATGAGCAAATAAGTTGCGATCTGTCTGAATCTCCTCGCTCTGATTCGACCCTTTGTTTTCTTGAGAATCTTTTCTAGTAATTCCTCGGACTCAGGTGCGAAGCTCACTGGGTCTTCTGGCTTTTGCAGCAAGTCAATTAAAGTCATTGGGTTTAGCAGCCTAAGGATCTGGTTTCCTTGGCGCTTTTCAATCACTACTTCATTGGCAGCTGAGCCAACAAATTCTCTTCCGGGAGAAAAGTCAATCTCAGCCTTGGAATCAACTACATCAACCAAGACAACCGTTACGTTATCTGGAGCTCCAAACTCCAGGGCTTCACCAATTAGAAGTTCGCTAGCTTCTTTAACATCGATGTTGTTAAGCAAGATGTTTTCCATGAGCTGCGTTGGAACTACTCCAGATAGGCCATCTGTGCAGGCCATCCAGCGATCCCCTGGCTTAGTTTCATAGGTGTCAATATCAACTTCTGGGAATTGCTCGATGTCACCAAGCACGCGCATCAGAACACTTCGGCGCGGGTGGATCAAGGCCTCTTCTTCACTGATTCGGCCAGTGTCGACGAGCCGTTGAACAAATGTGTGATCTGAGGTGATTTGCTTAACAACACCATCTCGAGCGAGATAAACCCGAGAATCACCGATGTGAGCAATGGTGACCTGAGTGCCTGTCACCATCATTGCCGAAAGAGTGGTTCCCATTCCAGTAATTGCTGGATGCTCTTTTACGCTGGCGTCTATTTTCTTTTTGGCTTGATAAATGAAGTCAATAAGTTTTTGCTCTGCCGCCGCACTATTTTCTAGCGGTTCATCGGCTAGCGCCAGGTGTTGGGAAGCCAAGGCTGATGCAATGTCGCCGCCAGCGTGCCCACCCATACCGTCGGCTACGAAAAACAGATTCACACCTGAATAACCCGAGTCTTGGTTGGATGATCTAACGCGACCAATATCACTGGCTGCGAAAGAAACGGTCTTTATAGCCAAAGCCCTACGCCCTCAGCTCAAACGAAGTTTGACCGACTCGAACTTGGGTGTTCATTGGGACAACCATGGTTGTTGTTAGTTTCTTACCATCAAGGAAAGTTCCATTGGTTGAATCCAGATCCTGGACCAACCATTCACCGTTTATAAATACCAACTTGGCGTGATGGGTCGAGGTGTATTCGTCGTCGACAACTAAGTCGCTGTCTCCGGCCCGTCCGATCGTGAGTTGACGACCAGACAATGCAATTTCGGTGCCGATTTTTTCTCCCGCGGTAACAACAATCTTTGTTGCCTTTGGCTCTGGACTGGCAGCTACCTGGGTAGTTGACCCTGGGGTTGGTGTAAAGGCTGTTGGAAAAGTTGCCGAGGCAACTCTAGAAACTACTTTTTGGCCAAACAAGTCTGCTCTGATCACAGAGATGATGCTGAACACAAAAACCCAAAGTAGCACCAGAAAGCCAGTGCGCACCAAAAACAGCGCTAGTTCACTCACTTGGCCCTCGCAATCACATCAAACAAGAAGTGAGTTCTTCCTGCTGAAAAAGTTGACCCACTGACCAAAACCACCTGGTCGATTTTCATGCCGTTTACTTTCACGCCATTTGTGGAGCCTAAGTCTCGCAAAACAGCACTCGAACCATCCCACAGCAGCTCAAAATGCTTTCTACTTAGTCCATTGTCCTCGATTTGGATGTCTGAGGACGAATCTCGTCCCACTGTGGTTTTTCCCGAAACCAATGGGTGGGAGACTCCGTTTATTTGAATAACTGGGACCCACTCGACATCTAGCTTCTTACTGCTGGAAGCCACGGAAAGCTGTCCCAAAACCAGTGAACTATCTGCCGCCAGGGAAATATCCAACAAATCTCCAAACTGAAACTTTTGGTTTTGAGCGTGCTCGGAGCAAACCTTGGCTAACTCGTCTAGTAGCGGCTCACCCAGATCTTGGAGACGGCCATAATCTTCCGGGCTTAGCTTTACCAAATAACTATTAGGGACCAAGATTCGGTCGCGAGTCAATATAGAAGCTTTCGAGTCCATTTCTTGTTTGATGGCAGCTGCTATCTCAACTGGCTCGAGGCCTGATTTAAAGGTCTTGGAGAAAAGACCTGTGACTTTCTTTTCCAGAGTCTTTTCGAAATTTTCTAAAAAGCCCAACGGAGTCCCTTGTTTGGTGGCGAAATACAAGTTTATCGGAGATAGTTTTTATGGCATTAAATTGATAGAAAATACCTAAAAACCCCTAACGAGACTGTTGGTTCAAGTATTTTGCGAGCGATTTAGACTAATTCAGCCAACCGTAGCGCCGATGCGCTTACCTCTGGTGTGCGATGGGCTGCAGGCTAGATTCTCCGGAACCTGCACGCAATCGTCGCAAAGCAAAATCAAATCCCTGCAGGCAAGCGAAGAGCAATCGCGGAATCTCTTGGTTGGAGCGTTACACGCTTCGCACTCACCTATTACTTTTGCATCCGGAGAAAAGTCAATGTTCATCCGATCATCAAAAACGTAGAGCGATCCTTCCCAAAGGCCCTTGTCACCAAATGCTTCTCCGTAGCGCACGATGCCACCTTTGATTTGATACACCTCTTGAAATCCTCGGTTTTTCATAGCAACAGAAAGAATCTCGCAGCGAATTCCTCCGGTGCAATAAGTCACAATCGGTTTGTCTTTTAGGTGATCAAACTTGCCGGACTCAATTTCTTTGACAAAGTCGTGAGTAGTTTCAACCTCGGGCACCACTGCATTTTTGAACTTCCCAATTTTTGACTCAAAAGCATTACGACCATCGAAAAAGACAACCTCGTCGCCACGCTGTTCAACTAGCTGGTTTACCTCTTCAGGCTTGAGGTGCTTACCGCCACCTATTACCCCTCTTGGTCCAACCTGCAACTCCTCCGGCGCGCCAAAGGCAACCAGTTCATTTCTAGAGCGAACTCGAAGTCTCGGGAAGTCGTTACCGGTGCCATCCGACCACTTGAAGTCAATCCGGTTAAAACCTGGATACTCCTTGGTGGCTCTGGCGTACTTCTTTAGAGCTTCCATGTCTCCACCTAAGGTGCCATTAATTCCGTGTTTGGAAATAAGTATTCGGCCCTTGAGGCCTAGCGATTCGCATAGAGTTCGCTGCCAAAGCTTCATCGCTTCCGGATCTGGCACGGGAGCGAAGCCGTAGTAGAGAATGATTTTCTGTAGGTCCACATAAAAAGCCTAGCCTCTAGAACGTTCTAGGATGAAGTAATGAATTTGTCTCCAGGCATTGACGCCCACGCACTAAGCCCAACCGTTAGGCCACAAGATGACCTATTTCGTCACGTAAACGGCAGCTGGCTTGATAAAACTGAGATTCCCGAAGACAAAGCCATCTATGGTTCATTTCACATGCTTGCCGACCAAAGCGAAGAAGCGGTCAAGCTTATTTTGGAAGATGCTAGCCAGAACCCAAAACCCGGCGTTAGTCAACAGATTGGTGACCTCTACGCTTCCTTCCTAGACGAAGCAAAAACTAACTACTTAGGTGCTAAGCCAATAGAGGCAGACCTTGCCCGCATCAAGGCTCTAACTTCTCTTTCCGAAGCAACCAAGATGCTTGGTGAGTTTGAAAGAACTGGTGTGAGTGGTCTATTTGGAATGTATGTAGACAACGATCCAAATGATCCAACCAGATACCTAGTGAACCTTTATCAAGGTGGCCTTGGACTACCAGACGAAGCGTATTACCGCGAAGAAAAACATCAGAGCATACGCGAAGCGTACGTGGTACACATTCAAAAGATGCTCCAACTAGCAGGTTGGGAAGAATCTGAAGCAAAAGACGCAGCAGCAAAAATCTTTGAATTCGAAACCAAATTAGCTTCTAATCATTGGAACAACGTTGAAACTCGTGACGCCGAGAAAACCAACAATCTAACCAAATTCGAATCACTGAAAAAACTAACCGCAACATTTGACTGGAACCTTTGGTTCCAAGGCGCAAATATAAGTCCAAAGGTTTTGGATGAATCAATTGTGATGATGCCATCATTTTTTGAATCCCTCAAAGACAGCTACTCAGAGCAAAAGCTTGAGGTGATCAAACTTTGGATGAGCTGGAAACTAATTAGCCAAGCCGCCGCATACTTGTCGCAAGACTTTGTTGACGAGCAATTCAGTTTCTATGGAACAACCTTGACGGGTGCTCCAGTGAACCGCGCTCGCTGGAAGAGGGCAGTTAGCCTGGTCGAAGGTTCTCTAGGTGAAGCGGTTGGAAAAATCTACGTGGAAAAGTATTTCCCAACTGAAGCTAAAAAACGCATGGACGAACTCGTTCAGTATCTAATCGCTGCTTATAAAGACAGCATCGAGAACCTCACCTGGATGAGCGATGAAACCAAGAAGAAGGCCCTTGTGAAGCTGACAAAGTTCACACCAAAAATTGGCTACCCAACAAAATGGAAAGACTACTCGAGCATCAAAATCAATCGCGATGATTTGATTTCAAATGTCAAAAACGTGACTTCTTGGAACCTTGATAGAGAGATGAACAAGATCGGATCACCCCTGGATCGTGATGAATGGTTCATGACTCCTCAGACAGTCAACGCCTATTACAACCCAGGTTTCAACGAGATTGTTTTCCCAGCTGCGATTTTGCAGCCACCGTTTTTCTCTCTCGAGGCAGACGACGCAGTTAACTTTGGTGCAATCGGTGCAGTAATCGGTCACGAGATCGGACACGGATTCGATGACCAAGGTTCTAAATACGACGGCGACGGAGCACTCATAAGTTGGTGGAGCGATGAGGACCGAGCTGCATTCGAAAAGCTCACTTCGAGTCTTATAAGTCAGTTCAATGAGCTATCTCCTGCGCAACTATCCGATGACAACAAAGTCAACGGTGAGCTCACTATCGGTGAGAACATCGGAGATCTTGGCGGGCTAGGAATTGCATACAAGGCGTATCTAATGTCTTTGAAAGGGAAAGAGCCAGAGCCGATTGATGGCTTGAGCGCAAAACAAAGACTGTTTTTATCCTGGGCCCAAGCCTGGCGGACAAAGGGTAGAGATGAAATGGTTTTACAACGGTTGGCTACTGACCCGCATTCTCCACCAGAGTTTAGGTGCAATCAGATAGTTAGAAACATTGACGCATTCTATGAAGCGTTTGCGGTTAGTTCCTCTGACAAGCTTTGGCTAGAAGAGTCAAAGAGAGTGAGTATTTGGTAAATGAAACTTTGGCTTAGAGTTTTGTATCAGCTTTTGTCTTGGCGATCCCGGCCAACAATAAGCATTAACGACGTGGCCAAAAGAAGCTTTCGAGTTTGGCCAACTGATTTAGATATATACGCTCACATGAACAATGGTGTGTTTTTGACCATCATGGATTTAGGAAGGTACGATCACGGCAAGCGAACCGGTATTTGGAATAAGTGGAACAAGATCGGTTGGTATCCGGTTGTTGTTGCTGAAAACATAACCTTTAGAAAATCTCTGCAGCTTTGGCAAAAATTTGACTTGGAGTCAAAAGTTATTGGCTGGACAAACGAGGCTTTCTACTTTGAACAAAGATTTGTGGTTGGAGAAGAAATCTACGCCAGGGCAGTGGTGCGGATTAGATTCTTGAAACGATCGCGTGGAATTGTCACTCCCCAAGAAATTTTGGAATACACACCGTGGAACGGACCACTGCCGATTTTGCCACAGTGGGTTGCCAACTGGTCGGCAGCTTCCTCGCTTCCCAAAGGCAAGGAGCCAGCTCCAAGCAATTGGGACTAAATGGCAATCGTTTTTACGATTGTCCACAACACTCAGGGTAATCTTGAGAGTTTTCTGAGAAAAATCTCTCCACAACCAGTTGCCAATAGCTGACTTAGTTTTGGCTCAAAAAGGGTTTCTTGTCCACATGCTTGTCCACAAAAAACCTCGAGTTATTAGAGTGTTTCCCGCGGCTTATCCACAGTCTTATCCACACCGTGGCTTTATCTAGCTTTGTCAGTAGTGGATGCTAGACAAGAACTAACTAGCCACAAATTCCCTTTATTCAGGTCTCTAGAAATGAGCAGCTAATGTCCTTGGCGCCAGTACTTCCAGCTGAACCTGGGCGCTCAAGCGATCGCGTTTTACCTCACGATTTACTAGCCGAACAAAGCACCTTGGGTGCCATGCTGCTTTCTCAGGAGGCAGTTGCCGAAGTTTTTGAATACGTTCATGGACCAGATTTTTACGCACCCAAACACGAAATTGTCTTTGAAGCCTTGCTCGCTCTTTATGGAATGGGTGAGCCCACCGATGTAATTACGGTCACCGATCAATTGGTGAAAACTGGACAATTGGTTCGTGCTGGTGGCGCAGATTACCTACACACACTTACCAGTACTGTTCCAACTGCAGCTAACGCATCTTTCTACGCAAAGATTGTTCAGGAAAAGGCAACTCTTAGAAGACTTGTCGAAGTTGGAACCAGAATTGCACAACTTGGATATGCCAACGAGGGTGAAGTTGAAGCACTTGTAAACCAAGCACAAGAAGATGTCTACGGCGTTACACGTGCTGGAACCAGCGATGACTACGTTGCCCTCAGTGTCTCCCTTGAGGCCGCAATTAACGAAATCGAAGCCGCACAGAATCTTGATGGCGATCTAGTTGGTGTTCCAACTGGATTCACTGATCTGGATGCTCTAACAAACGGTTTCCACCCCGGACAACTAATCATTGTTGCTGCTAGACCAGCCATGGGTAAATCAACATTTGCGTTGGACATAGCTCGTAACGCAGCCATCAAGTCAGACAAGCCAACCCTATTCTTCTCTCTAGAAATGGGCCGGGCTGAAATTGCCATGAGGATGCTTTCTGCGGAATCAATGATCCCTTTGCAGTCAATGCGAAAAGGTCAGATTGCAGACTCAGACTGGACCAAGTTGGCGCAAGTGCGTGGAAACATAAATGACGCCCCGCTATACATCGACGATTCCCCAAACATGACCCTCGCCGAAATTCGGGCCAAGTGTCGAAGGCTCTCACAGCGTGTTGGACTAAAGATGGTTGTGATTGACTACCTCCAGCTTCTAACCTCTGGAAAGAAAGTTGAATCACGTCAGCAAGAGGTCAGCGAGTTCTCTCGTGCACTAAAGCTTTTGTCTAAAGAGCTTGGAATTCCAGTAGTTGCCTTGTCACAGCTAAACCGTCAGGCAGAGCAAACCAAAGACAAGAAGCCTGAGCTATCACACCTTCGTGAATCTGGATCTTTGGAACAAGATGCTGACGTGGTTGTTTTATTACACCGTGAAGGAATTGGTGACTCGAACCACCCTCGAGCCGGAGAAGCGGATCTGATTCTTGCCAAGCAGCGTTCTGGACCTACCGGAACTGTAACTGTTGCGTTCCAGGGTAACTACTCTCGCTTTGTCAACATGAAGGCTCAGTAGGAAACTATTTTGAAGATTGTGATTGCCTCAAGGGCAATGATCTATCTTGTTACCGGTTTGCTAATCACCTTTACCCAATCGCACTCAGCAAACACCGGCCTGATGTTTCTAGCAGGATTCGGAATTGGGCTAGCCCTAGTAAATTCGATTTCAACTTTCTTCGCTAAAAGCAGCATCTGGTCTTTAGATTCCTTGCCAGTTTCGCTCGTCGCAGCTTTAGTTGGCCTTACTGCAAGTTTCATTCCCTCATCAAACCAGGCTGCTTCGGGATTAGCTTTTATTTATCTGGTAGCTGGCTGGGCCTTGATTTCAGGATTTTTTGATCTGTATTTGGCCAGAAGAGTTGGATTCAAATCGCGATCTGGAAAAGATAGCTTGATTAGCTCAGTTTTGTCTCTATTGCTTGGAGTTTTGTTTTTGGCCGCTCCAATTGATATCGTCTCAGCGGTTGGGTTCTTTGGTGCATACCTCGTGCTAACTGGCGTTCACCTAGCTATCGCAGCTTTTACTCCAGAGAAATAGCTTTAGGCTTGTGTCGTGCGTAAAAAATCTAAAGCAGGAAGCTACTTATTACTTGCCGCGATAGCGGCAGTATTTGTTGGGGTTTTGGTCTTTTTCGGAATTCGAAAAATTGATATTTCCTTTATTGCAGCGACAGTGACGTTTATTGTTTCTCTGGTAGGAATTGCAACGCTGGATCTAATGGTCCCTCAAAATAAGAACGATCCAGATAAGCCAGCACTTAGTTAGATCGACTGAGCCAACTTGATTGCAAGCCCGATATAGTCTTTGGGCGATAAACCAAGAAGTCTTTGTCTTGCCGGCTTGCTTATATCTAGTTTCAATATAAAGTCAGCAAGATCTTCCCTGGTTAATCTCTTGCCCCTTGTGAGCTCCTTTAGAAGTTCGTAAGGGTCTTTGATTTTTGATTTGCCAGCTAATACTTCAGCTCGAATGACCGTTTGAATGGCTTCGGCCAAAACTTCCCAGTTGTCTGCAAGATCTGCTGCCATTACAGAGTCAGCAACACTGAGTTCAGCCAGTCCTTTGAGGATGTTATCTAGTGCTACCAGAGAGTGACCAAACCCGACTCCAATGTTGCGCTGCGATGAAGAGTCAGAGAGATCTCGTTGCAGCCTGGAAGTTACTAGGGTCTGGGACAGCGAATCCAAAATGGCATTTGAGATCTCAAGATTGGCTTCGGCGTTTTCAAACTTGATGGGGTTGACCTTATGTGGCATTGTCGACGAACCTGTCGCCCCCTTTACGGGAGTTTGCTTGAAGTATCCAATTGAGATGTAGCTCCAAATGTCGGTGGCTAGATTGTGAGCAATTCTGTTGAAGTGAGTAATTGCTTTATAAAGCTCTGCTTGCCAGTCGTGAGATTCAATCTGTGTGGTTAGTGGATTGAACTCAAGTCCCAAAGATTCAACAAACTCCTTAGAAAGTGCTTGCCAGTCAAAATCAGGAACGGCAACCATGTGCGCGGAGTAGGTGCCAGTTGCCCCTGAGAACTTTCCAAGGTAACTGGTTTTCTCAATTCGTTTGATTTGTCTATTTAGTCGGTGTACGAAAACTGCAAGTTCTTTACCCATAGTTGTTGGTGTTGCGGGTTGTCCGTGAGTTCTTGAAAGCATAGGAGCCGATGCTGAAGCTGTAGCCATCTCTTTGAGTGCATCAACTACCAACTTCGCTTTCGGTAACCAAACCTGGGTGATTGCCTTTTTCACAACTAACGCGTAAGACAAATTGTTGATGTCCTCACTGGTTGCTGCAAAGTGTGTTAACTCGAGCAAATCCTCACGTTCAACCTCAGTCAGTTTTTCGCGTACGAAATACTCAATAGCTTTCACGTCGTGTTTTGTAATGGACTCAAATTCGGCAATTTTTGCAACGTCCGCGTCAGTAAAGTACTCGTATGAATGTCTGAGTCTTCTTGCCTGCTCTTCAGTTACGTATCGATCGCGACCGAAGATCTCTTTATTGGCTAAAAGAACAAGCCATTCAACTTCTACTTGAATTCTGGCTCGGTTCAGGCCTGCTTCCGATAGAAGTAAAGAGAGCTCTTGAACTGAAGCAGCGTACCGACCATCGAGCGGGCTAATGGGCTGAAATGAAAGACTCACGGAACTATTCTGGCCTACCTTGCTCCGTAATCTTGTTTGAGCTTTCAACAATTCGCAAAAAAGAGCACAAATTACCGCTCAAAGCGCGCAGGGTATTTGTGTGGAGCAGATTCAGTTTCAAATCGACCAAACCCTATATCGAATTAGGCTGGCGCGTCCAAGCTATGGTTACTGGTCGGGAGCAGCAGCCCTGCAATTGACCAATCAGCTCGCAAGCTTGGAATCTGAGCTTTTGCACCTTAGACAATCTTTGATCTGGTGAGCCTCGATAGCTACGGGGGAAATCCAGACCTTGTTGCCACCCGGGAGGAAATTTATCGTGTGGCATTTGAGCTAAAGCTCGCGGCTGAGCAGCTTAGTTTCTTTCAATCAGTGGAATCGATTCTGGTAGATCCGATCCGGCAATTGCAATTTAGGTTTATGACAATCAACATCTCTTCCAAGCTTGAGCAGCTTTACAACAATTGCCTACTTGCCGCAGAAAGCTATTTCACAACAGAGGCTCAGATAAATCGACGTTTTGAGATTTCCTGCATTCCACAACTTGCACATTTAGCAACAAATTTGGGTGAAGCCTCAGGGTGGAAATTGGACCAGAAAGTTTCTGCCAGCTTGTCCACAAGCGCATTGACTAAACCACCTGGTTCGATTTCGGAAATGCTAGATAGGCTGACGCAAGTTTCGTTCAGAAAAAAACCAACTGTGGGGATTGACATTTTTCACGATAGCTCGGGGTCCAAGCTAGCAATCGTCTACATCCCAGGAACACAAACTACTGGTTTTGGGGAGGGTGCTAATCCACTCGATATGCAATCCAATATTGTGGCGATGTCAGGACCAGATCAAGCAGCAAGCGAACGGGCTGCGTCTCTAGCAATTCAACAATCCGGTATTAGTGCAACGGACGAAGTTATCTTCGTCGGTCATTCGCAAGGCGGGATGGTGGCCGGGAACTTGGCTGTTAATCCCGGAAACTATATTGTGTCTGGCTTACTAACTTTCGGTGCACCAATTGCGCAACTGAATTTAGCCAAATTTCCGGTTATGGCGGTCGAGCACATTAATGACCCAGTGCCAAACGTTTCAGGGAAAGCAAATCCAATGAGAAGCAACTGGGTCACGGTGCAGAGAAATTCATCCCAAAAAGAATCGGAAGCTTTACTGCACTCTCACTCATTGGAAAGTTATCGAAATACTTCCGGAGAAATAGATCAAGAGCAAAAGTCAGGAATTCAAAGAATCCGAGAAAAACTGCTTGGGGCTACTCGGGGCTCAAAGACTGGAACCGCTCTAGATTTTGTAATCTCTAGAGAATTCTAAGAATTTTGAATACCCAGCGACCAAGCAGCGAAGCTATTGAAATTATTGCTGCACCCAGGATTGCCCAACCCATTGATTCGATAGACAAACCTTCCGAAGTGAATCCATCGATGGTAAATATGTCCGAGCCGATTTGCGAAGACAGCCAGGCCACAAAAAGTAACAAAGCACCATTGATTACAAATGAGATTAAACCGAATGTAAGTATGTAAAGCGGAAATGCCAAGACCTTAATGATTGGGGCAATGATTGCGTTTACCAAACCGAAAATTGCTCCTACTACGAAGTAAGAGCCGAGTGTTTGCCAGAATCCATCTCCACCGTAGGGCGTGAGTGTTATGGCGGGAATAAGCGTTGTTGCAACCCAAAGAGCCAGTGCGTTTAGGGATGTGGAGACCAAGAATCTAATCATTTTTCTATTGTTCCACCATTAGAGCTAAATTAGACCCTGTGACCAACACGGCCGGCCGCGTGCCGCAAGTTCAGATGCTATCTCCGGATGGCGTTTTTGAGGTGCCGAGTGAGTATGCCGAGTATGGCAAATATATTGAGCGACTGAACTTGGAGGATTACTTAAAGTTCTATAAAGACATGGCGCGAATTCGTCGCTTCGATAATGAGTGCACCGCCTTGCAGCGCCAAGGCCAAATGGGTCTTTGGGTTCCTGCAATCGGACAGGAGGCAGCGCAAATAGGTTCTGGCTACGCGGTTGGCCCAAACGATCACATGTTCCCCAGCTATCGCGAGCACGGGGTTGCGATCACTCACGGGATCGATTTGATGTCGATTATCAAAATGATGCGCGGTGTCAATCACGGTGGTTGGAATCCTGAAGAAACTAGGTTTCACCTTTACGCAATTGTTTTGGGTACGCAAGTTTTGCATGCCGCCGGTTACGCCATGGGAGTTAAATTCGACGGGGTAGTCGGAACTGCAAACCCAGACATCGACCAAGCGGTCATCACCTACTTTGGTGACGGCGCCACAGCCGAGGGTGATGTCAGCGAGGCATTGCTGTTCGCGGCAGTAAACAAGTCTCCACTGGTGTTTTTCTGTCAGAACAACCAGTGGGCCATCAGCTCCCCGGTATCGGCGCAAACAGTTGTTCCGCTTTATCTTCGTGGCGAAGGTTTCGGGGTTCCTGGAATCCAGGTTGACGGAAATGATGTGCTGGCTTGTTATGCCGTGACCGCAAAGCACATGGATGACGCTAGAAACGGTCACGGTCCAGCATTGATTGAGGCCCTGACATACCGAGTGGGTGCACACACCACCAGCGACGATCCTTCAAAATATCGACCCCGGGGAGAAACTGATTACTGGATTGCCCGCGACCCCATTACTAGGTTTGAGAAGTTCCTGCGTCGCCAAGGAGTAGGAGATGACTTCTTTGAAGAAGTAGCAAAGGCCGGGGATGAGCTTGCAGCAACAATTCGTGCAGCTACTTTCTCTATGCCAAACCCTCCTCTAGAAAACATCTTCAAGCATGTTTACACGGACCCACACCCGCTAGTTCAGCAGCAGCAGGCCTGGTTGGAAGGCTACGAAGCTTCTTTTGAAGGTGATGCCAAGTGACCAACACCGTAGAAATGACAATCGCTAAGGCAATAAACGCTGGTATCCAAAAGCAAATGCAAAAGAACCAGAAGATATTGGTTTTTGGCGAAGACGTTGCAGAGCTTGGCGGAGTGTTCAGGGTTACCGAAGGATTGCTTGACGAGTTTGGATCTAACCGGGTCTTCAACTCCCCAATTGCTGAATCGGGAATTGTTGGAACCGCAATTGGTCTTGCCATGCGCGGCTATCGTCCAATTGCAGAAATTCAGTTTGAAGGATTTGTTTATCCTGCCTTTGATCAAATTGTTTCTCAGCTAGCCAAACTCACTAACAGGTCTGAAGGAAATCTAAGCATGCCTGTTGTGATTCGCATTCCTTATGGTGGTGGCATCGGCGCAGTTGAACATCACAGCGAATCTCCCGAGGCATACTTTGCTCACACCGCAGGACTACGTGTAATTAGCCCTTCGAACCCAAACGACGCTTACTGGATGATTCAACAAGCTATTGAATCAAATGATCCAGTTATATTCTTTGAACCAAAAAGAAGGTACTGGCTTAAAGGTTCGGTGGATCTTGATGACCCACCAACATCTATGCACCAGGCAAAGGTCTTGCGTGAAGGAACACAAGTCACTTTGGTTAGTTACGGACCGATGGTTGTTACTGCACTCCAAGCAGCCGACTTAGCAACTGCAGAGGGAATTAGCCTTGAGGTAATTGACATGCGCTCACTGTCTCCGATTGATTTTCCAACCATCTTGAAATCAGTCACTAAAACAGGGCGCCTGGTTATTGCCTCCGAGGCGTCAACGTCGTTTTCTGTAGCGTCCGAAGTAGCGGCCAAGATCGGTGAATTGGCCTTTTTTAACCTCGAAGCACCAGTTTTGAGGGTGGGTAGTTTCGATGTTCCCTATCCACCTGCCAAACTTGAGGAACTGTTCCTTCCCGACGCCGATCGGATTCTAGAAGCAGTAGATCGCTCGCTGAGTTACTAAGAGAGGGTAAGAAGATGTCACTTGCTGTATTCAACTTGCCCGATGTTGGCGAAGGTCTAACAGAAGCAGAGATTGTTTCTTGGAAAGTCGCTCCTGGTGATCAGGTGAGCGTCAATCAAGTAATCTGTGAAATTGAAACCGCAAAATCCATAGTTGAACTTCCTTGCCCTTTCGCTGGAAACGTTGAGAAGCTCTTTGCAAAAGAAGGCGACACCGTTTTAGTTGGATCCCCAATTATTTCCGTCCAGGCCGAAGGAAATATACTGTCTACCGGTCCAGCAACTAGCTCAATAGCAGTCATCCCAGAATCGATGCACGACGCAGTTGCTGACGTTGCCTCCTCCGTGGCAAGTGATGAGACCAAACCAAACCTAGTTGGCTACGGTTCAACTGGGCACGGCGCAACCAGAAGAAAGAAAGCTGGTGCCGTTGCCGCCGCAGCGATGGCTGCCGCAATTCCAAGTGCTAGCTCCGAACTACCTTCAGCTTTATCAACTGATGTAATAGCCAAGCCACCGATTCGAAAACTAGCCAAGGATCTAAACGTTGATCTTTCGAAAGTAACAGCCACTGGGGAGGCAGGGGAAATCACCCGAGAAGATGTAGTCAACGCGGCTTCGCAGGCTTCTGTATTTAGAAACCTAACAACACCGGCGGCGCCATCTAGTCGTGAGGAACGAATTCCAGTCAAGGGTGTTAGAAAAGCAATCGCTACCGCCATGGTTCAATCGGCCTTTACTGCACCCCACGTTTCGATTTTCGTTGACGTCGATGCCACCAGAACCATGGAGTATGTCAAGCGACTCAAGGCCTCGACCGATTTTGCAGGAGTAAAGGTCACACCACTATTGATTATGGCCAAGGCCATGATGTGGGCGGTGCGTCGTAATCCAACCGTGAACTCCACTTGGACCGATAAAGAGATCATCGTTCACAACTTTGTGAACTTTGGTGTTGCCGCGGCAACACCAAGAGGACTCATTGTTCCTAACATCAAAGACGCCGATCAGATGTCGATGCTAGAGCTCGCCCGTCAACTGGAAATTCTTGCTGCAACTGCCAGAGAGGGAAAGACAACTCCCGAGGAAATGAAAGATGGAACAATTACCATCACCAACATCGGCGTATTTGGAGTCGATACAGGAACCCCAATTTTGAACCCTGGACAAGTGACCATCGTCGCCCTTGGCTCAATCAGACCTAAGCCTTGGGTTGTGAACAATGAAATCGTTATTCGCCAGGTAACAACAATTGGAGCGACCTTTGATCACCGAGTTGTCGATGGCGATGTGGCCTCACGCTTTGTTCAAGATGTAGCATCGGTAATCGAAGAGCCAGCTCTGCTATTGGACTAGTCAGAAAAAGACCAAGGGGAGGCCTTTAGGCCAAATTCATTATTGACAATGATTATCATTAAGGACTAGGATGTCCTTATGAAGATAAAAACCCTTGGAATCATTACCGCTTTGACACTGACTTTGTCAGCTTGCGCACCAGTTGAGTCAGAGACAATTGAGCCCTTCGATGGCCTGACTATCGTCTCCTCAACAAACGTCTGGGGCGATATCGCCAAGTCGGTGGCCGGCGATGGTGTGAGAGTTATCTCGATAATCGATAGCTTCGGCCAAGATCCGCATTCTTATGAGGCATCGGCTAGAGATCAGCTTGCAGTAAACGAGGCAGACATTGTTGTTGCCAATGGAGGAGGCTACGACTCCTTTATTGATGTCTTGGCAGATGCCGCCGGAGGATTTGAAATTCTCTATGCCTACCTACCGGATGAGCACAGCGAAGAAGAAGCTACAGCAGAAGAATCTACCGAAGACGGCCACGACCACGGACACGAAAATGAGCACGTTTGGTATGACTTCCACGTTGTAGAGGATTTTGCTACTCGGCTAGCGGAGCAACTTGGAACTTTAGATCCAGATGGTGCAACTGAGTACGCAGAAAACTTAGTTGAGTTTCTAGGCGAGATGGAACGACTGCAAGACGATGTCGCTATGGCCGGCCAGAATTACCAGGGTTACTCCGTTGTCTCCTCTGAGCCAGTAGCGGATTACCTAATTGATGCGCTGGGTTTTGAGAACGTAACACCGAGCGAATTCTCTCAGGCTATTGAGGAAGAAACTGATTTGTCTCCTAAGGTTTTGCTTGAAGTTCAAGAGCTACTAAAAAACAAGCTAGTCAAGCTCTTTGTTGTCAACTCTCAAACCGGAAGTTCCCAAATCGATTCTCTAGTCACTCTTGCTAAAGACAACGGTATAGCGGTAGTTGAGATGAGCGAGTTACTGCCAGAGGGGATTAGTTACTCAGAGTGGATGCATAACAACATACTGTCGATAGATACAGCACTGAATTGACAACACCAGTAGAAACCGCGTTATTAGAGATCAAAAACGCCAATGTCTCTTTTGGCTCAAAAACTGTTTGGAAAGATCTAGATCTTCGTGTTTCAGAAGGAGAGTTCATCGCCGTCATCGGTGCGAACGGTTCTGGAAAAACAGTTTTACTAAAAGCAATTCTTGGTCAATTACCTCTTACGCAAGGCTCAATCGAGATTTCCGGAAAACCAGTTTCCTTAGGCTCTAGACAAATTGGATACATCCCTCAACACCGGCAACTAGATTATGCTGTCCCGCTTCGCGCCAAAGACCTACTGCGCATGGGATTAGATGGACATAGATTTGGGCTTCCGCTTCCATCACTCAAGACCACCTCGAGAGTGAATCAAATGCTCGCCCAAGTTGGGGCTGAAGAAATTGCCAACTCCCCTATTGGGAAGTTATCTGGCGGTCAACTGCAGCGCATTCGAGTGGCCCAGGCAGTAATCGACAAGCCAAAACTTTTGTTGGCGGATGAGCCACTTAGCGCACTTGATTTAAAGCAACAATCACTTGTTGCAGAACTTATAAATCAACAACGGGTGGCAAACAATTCTGCTGTGTTGTTTGTAACTCACGATGTAAATCCGGTTTTGGACTACATTGACCGAGTTCTCTACTTAGCCAATGGGCAGTTCCGAATTGGCACCCCAGATGAGGTTTTGCGTTCTGATGTCTTATCAAAGCTTTATGGCAGAAGTGTTGATGTGGTTCGAAACCAAGGGCGCATTGCAGTTTTGGGTTCTACTGATCACACTCATCACGATCACGAGGAGTGGGTCTAATGGACAGACTGTTTGACTTCTCGGATTACGACCTACTAATTCCACTAGTTCAAAACTCATTGATAGCTGGATTGCTACTTGGAATCATGGGCGGACTCATTGGGGTATTTGTGATGACGCGGGACATGTCTTTTGCGGTTCACGGTATCAGCGAGCTTTCTTTTGCTGGAGCCGCACTGGCTTTGCTTGCTGGATTCAACATTGCACTCGGTGCGACATTTGGATCGATTGTGGCAGCAATCATTATCGCGATTATGGGATCGCGCGCTAAGGATCGGAATTCGATCATTGCTGTTTTGATGCCCTTTGGTCTTGGCATTGGAATATTGGCACTGGCACTTTACGAAGGAAGGGCTGCCAACAAGTTTGGATTACTGACCGGTCAGATAATTGCAGTTGACGATCCTCAGGTCTACTGGTTGATTGCAATTTCAATTGTTGTTGTGATTTCCTTGCTACTTATTTGGCGGCCACTGAATTTTTCTAGCTTGGATTCCGATGTTGCATTGGCTAGGGGTGTTCCAACAAAGACTCTTGGGATTGTTTTCATGCTTTTGCTTGCACTTGCCGTTGCCGCATCAGTACAGATAGTCGGTGCGTTGCTTGTGATGACGTTGCTGGTGACTCCTGCAGCTGCGGCACTTCGCCTAACTTCCTTTCCGTTACTTGTTCCTTTGCTCAGCGTTGTGTTCGCAGTCACCGCGGTGGTCGGTGGAATACTTCTAGCTCTTGGTGGCGGGCTGCCGATTAGTCCTTATGTCACAACTGTTTCATTCTTGATTTACCTAGTGGCACGGATTGTAGAAAAATTCAGAACACAGAAGGTCGGGTAAAAATCGTGAATGATGTCCTAAAGAGGAACACTTGGCAGAAAACTGCCGTTAAGGAAGCGCTTTCTGGTTCCACTGGTTTTCGCTCGGCTCAACAGCTTCATGCGGTTCTCAAGGGTCAAGGATCAGCCATTGGTCTAGCCACCGTTTACCGGGCACTAAGTGAGCTGGTGTCTGTTGGCGATGCTGACTCCCTGCAGTCCAGCGAGGGTGAAATGCTCTATCGAGCCTGCGGGGAAGGCCACCACCATCACTTGATTTGCCGCAATTGTGGCAAAACGGTTGAGATTGAGGCCAAGAGGCTCGAGTCATGGGCCGATGAGGTGGCCAGGGAGCACGGTTTTTCAAACTCCAGTCACGTGATTGACATCTTTGGTAACTGCCCCAGCTGCCAGAAAAAAGTTGCAAAGTAGCCCGAAACTAGCCTAGACTGGCCTGTGTTGCGAGGGTTGACCCGCAAATCTTACAAAGCTTTCAAGCAAACCTTTTTTGGGTTTGGCTTGTAATGGCTAGAGGAGGAACGAATGGCAGCTTACTGTCAGGTAACTGAGACCAAACCGCAGTTTGGCCATGCCGTTTCGCACGCTCAGAACAAGACCAAGCGTCGCTTCAACCCAAACATCCAGAAGAAGACTTATTTCGTTCCTTCCCTAAAAAGAAACGTAACTTTGCAGCTTTCAGCTCGCGGCATCAAGGTAATCGATGCCCGTGGCATCGAGGCCGTTGTTGGCGAAATTCTTGCCCGTGGCGAGAAGATCTAAGGACTAGGTAAATGGCCAAAGAAAAGGACATCCGTCCAATAATCAAGATGCGTTCAACCGCTGGCACTGGCTACACCTACGTGACCAAGAAGAACCGCCGCAATGATCCAGACCGCATCAGCTTGAAGAAGTATGACCCAGTAGTGCGCAAGCACGTTGAATTTCGCGAGGAGCGCTAAAAATGGCTAAGAAAAGCAAGATTGCCCGTAACGAACAGCGAAAGATTGTTGTTGAGCGCTACGCCGAGCAGCGTCTAGCCCTGAAAAAGGCCCTGGTTGACCCTGCTTCCACCGACGCTCAGCGCGAAGAAGCCCGCTTGGGCCTTCAGAAGCTTCCAAGAAACGCCTCCCCGGTCAGATTGCGTAACCGCGACGCAATTGATGGCCGATCCAGGGGTGTTTTGGCCAAATTCGGCGTTTCCCGCATCAGATTCCGCGATATGGCTCACCGAGGCGAGTTGCCAGGCATTACCAAGTCAAGCTGGTAGTTTTTAGCCATAGCAACACGCCGTCTCGAAATAAAGGGTCCAGGCCTATAGCCCGCCGTTAGATTGATTCGGACATCAAGTCACGTAGAGATCGTCCAGGAGGACCACATGAACAAGAGCGAACTAGTAGCTGCAATCGCAGATAGCACTG